>CEWH01067912.1_pt1 | contig 9754 bp, 7 predicted proteins | sample 531231 | NCBI WGS metagenome assembly CEWH01 (sample SAMEA2622316, study PRJEB7988) | marine metagenome | biome: marine biome (ENVO:00000447); feature: surface water layer (ENVO:00002042); material: "saline water (ENVO:00002010), including plankton (ENVO:xxxxxxxx)" | depth 5 m | reverse complement strand
GACTCAATTGGATTATATCTATTTATTATGAAATTAAGGTTTTCTTTTTTCTTTTTTCTTTCCCTATTGATTCATGCCTCGGTTGTGACAGATGGGCTGAATTTATTTTCAAGTCATGACCCAGCCCAAGCAGCCTTGCCCCAGAGTCGAGGTGGTCATTTTAAAACAACTTTAAGGCTTATTTCTGTGCCTAAAAAAACTAACAAATCTTTTGTGGGAAATAAAAATAAACCATCAAAAGTAAAAAATGCTCCTAGTGATATAAAAAAGGCAAAATTAAAAAAAGGTTTGGATATTAAGTATCCTTTTCTCGCGAAAAAAAATAACCTAAGCGGAACCGTTGTTTTGAGCTTAAAAGTAGGGGCAACAGGAGTAGTTGAAGAGATAGAGGTCAAGAAAAGCTCTGGGCATAAAATTCTTGATCAAGAGGCGATAAAACAACTTAATATAGCAAAGTTTAACCCAAAGACTGTTCAGGGAAAGCCAGTGGAGTCTAATTTAGACGTGGTAATAAATTTTAAAATTTAAATTCTAGAAGTTTTTTGGAAGACCTTTACAAATATTATTTCCAATTATTCCACCAATACGATTTATTTTTTCCTCTTGAGGGTCACTTCCAATCAGTAAATGAATTAACTTTTTTCTTTTCATGGATCTCATATCTAATATTCGACCACCAAAGCTCTCGATTCGTCCCACTAAATTTGCTTTTATTCCACCTTCAACACAGCCAAGAAGCATCACACCAAAAAGATGATACCAAGAGCCAAAAACATCTTCAGGCTTTTCACCTGGACAAAAATTTGTAATTGAAGAAAGTGATGCAGTCGCTTTTAGCTTCTCTCGATTTTTATCCTTCCAAAATTCGGAAAGAACATTTTCAATCGACAATAGTGCTTTATAGACATCGCCGCCAGAGAGTTCCAGGGAGTGTTTAAATAAATCTTTCGGTGTAATACTTGAAAATGATTGATCTTCAATCCACTTGCGTAACTCATTGTCATTTGGGGTCATCATAAACCTGTTAGTGACTCCCATCGCCAGTGCGGTTAATAACTTTGTGTTAAATCTTTTTGCCGGCATTCGCGTGGCATTTGACCACTGGTGGGGGGAACTTAAAAATACACCTTTTGAGTGTTTCCTTTCATAGCTCTCTATTACCTCTTTCAAGTCACTAGTTAGTTGATCTTTTTTGATAAATGATTTTCTGATTGCTTTATCTGTTTTGCATTTAAGATTAGAAATTCTATCCAGAGATAGCTCGTCTCGACATTGATTAAGCTTATCAACTTGCTCATCAACTAGGTACTCTCTTTCATCAAGGTAAACAGCGGAATAGCTTGGGCAAGATTTTTTTATCTCTGCGATTTGTTGATCTTCAATGGTTAAATAATCATTGCTTTTTCTTAAGTGATCAATGAGACTTTTTGCATTATCCCTCACTAAATTTTTTAGGATAAGATCTTCTTTCTTATTTTCAACGGTGTAGTTTTTTTGCCTAAAAAAATACCCAAACATTGGGTTCTTGTAGCATTTTTCAAATTCCGAAGAATTTGCCAAACAACTAAAGCTTATCGTGAATGAAAGAATTAGAGCTTGTGTTTTTTTGTGCATTAGTTCGCTCTCTCCGATATGTATACTGAGACATCCTTTACTTGCCCTTGTACTTTCGTTTGAATAAACGATAAAGCATTTCCGAGTGTTAGCTTTTGAAGTTTTTGAAGGCTTGATTTTTTCAGGTATATCGTTGAATTAATTTCTATATTGTTTTTTAACTGGGTCAAATATGTATCACTTTTAATAAATACGTGACTGTAGTTTGAGTTTTTTAAGTGCAAGGTATTACTCGATGGTATATTGATCTCAGAGTCAAATTTAATGACGAATCCAAATACATTTCTTTCTGCTGAGAATTCACTTTTAGATAGTTGGGTTAATTTTGTTTTTTTACCAATTCCTAGGCTTAAAAGTCTTTTGTCTTTAGCCAGTAATTGAAAATTTAATTCATTTTTAATAGGGATATTTTTTTTAACACTAATTTTTATGACATCTTCTTCTTTTGACCTTATTTTTTCTGTTGCGGCGAGTGTTTCAGTTATCATCATTAACTCATCATTTAAAAGAATGATCGGTGTGGAGTCAATTTGGTTACCAGGGCATTCCCCAGCAGTGACTTCTGCTTGAATCAAAAAGCTAAATAATATTGTCAGTAATAAAGTTTTCACATAATTTCCTTAGTTAAGGCAATGTTTGCAATGAAAATGCCATACTGATTCTTAATAAAATTAATAACTTAATGTCTAAATTGTTTGATTTTTTGACAGGATGGAGAGCCTTATTCAAGCCCATCCATTAGGTTTGAAAAGAAGTCTTTCTTATAATTTTCTGCTTGCTCAGGAGTGAGGTGCCCAAACGTGGTTCTATCTTGCTCGATAAAACTGCCTTCAGGAAGATCTAAAAGAAAGCGGCTTTTAAAACGAGCAATATTTTTTCCATAAATCTTTCGCTCTTTGCAGTAGGTCATAATAAGCTGTTCCTTAGCGCGAGTGATCCCAACGTAAGCAAGTCTTAGCTCCTCACTGATACCGTTTTCTTGAATTGATTTTTTATGAGGAAGTGTCTCTTCTTCAACGCCGAGAAGATAAACCTTTTCAAATTCAAGGCCTTTAGATGAATGAAGTGTCATGAGGGTGACCTCATTTTTACGGATATCCTCATCTTCATCTTCGTCTTCTTTTTGGTCTTGCGAGTCTTGAAGCATTAATTTTTCAACAAATGATTTAAGCGCCGTTTTTTGAGAAACATATTGTTGAAACCTCTCCGCACTCGCAATGAGTGCTTCGACGTCATTTTTTTTCACGTCTGCTAATTTAAGATTGTCATCATATTGCTTATCGATAAATTTCAAGTAATTGATTGAATCAACTAACTTTAAAAGTCCTGCTTTTAAGCTATTCTCTTCAAAAAATGTTCTCAACTCAATGATAAGCCCCGTAAATTCTTTTATGTGTTTTTCTTGCTTGTCTGCTAGCTGAGGGTTACTAGACATTGCGGAAAATAATGTAGGGCGATCTTCGTTTGAATACGTTTCAAGATGCTGCTGAAATTTTTCAAGGGTTCTATTTCCAATACCTCGATTCGGGACATTTAGAATTCTTCGAAGAGAGATCTCATCTCCCGTATTTAACACAACACTTAGATAAGCAAGAAGGTCTTTAATTTCTTTTTTATCGTAAAATTTTTGTCCCCCAAGAAATGAGTACGGGACATCACTCATACGAAGCTGCTCTTCAATCGCCGGAGCCTGAGTTTTTGATCTGATAAGAATGGCAATGTCCCCAAGATGGCCGCCATTTGATTGGTGCTGAACAATTTCTTCAACAATAATTTCAGACTCATGGTCGGTGTTACCCATGGCCCATAAAAGGGGAGTGATAGAACTTGGGGTTTCACTAAAAAGATTTTTTTCTTTTCGCTCCGTATTTTTTGAAATGACAGAGTTGGCCAGACTAATGATAGGGGCCGTGGAGCGATAGTTTTGCTCTAGCTTTACAACCTTAGCGCCGGGAAATTGTTTTTCAAAATTTAATATATTTCTCACGTCAGCACCGCGAAAGGCATAGATACTCTGATCATCGTCGCCAACAACGCAAATATTATTATGAGATTTTGTGAGTGCGGTTACAATTTCAAACTGAAGAGCATTCGTGTCTTGGTACTCATCAATCATGATGTATTTATATTTCTCAGAAAATTCTTCTTTTAATTCAGGGTGCTCTCGAAATAATCTGACTGTTAAAAAAAGAATATCATCAAAGTCAATGGCATTATAAAATTTAAGTTTGTCTTGGTAGTAGTTGTAGCAATACTCTATGACAATATCGTAAGGGGAGTCCGGGTCAAAATGTGCTGTTTCTGGAAACTCTTTAGCACTGATTCCGTTATTTTTTAAAAAGCTAATTTTTGAGTGAATTATTTTTTTGTCATATCCTTCTTTATCAGAGCGATAATTTTTAAGTGCTTCTCTAATGATCGCTAAAGCGTCATTGGTGTCGTAAATAGAGAAGTTTTTTAAATAGCCAAGGTAGTCAATTTTTTGGCGTAAAATTTTAACGGCCAGGCTGTGAAAAGTTGTTAAGGTAATGCCGCGAGCTCGCCTTTTTGTTAAAAGGCCAAATACTCGGTCTTTCATTTCCTTGGCGGCTTTATTGGTGAAGCTAACACCCAAGATTTCTTTTGGAGGGATACCTAGGTTACTAATCATGTGAGCGATTCTGTAAGTGACAGTTCTTGTTTTTCCACTACCTGCTCCGGCCAATATTAACACTGGACCTTCAACGGCTTCAGCCGCTGTTCGCTGGGGAGAATTTAAACCTGAGAGAAAAAACATCTATGCTCCAAATCAATCACCTACAATGCCTAAATTCTTTCTTAATTTCCAGTACAAATTTCTAGAAAAACCGTCCTCACTTAGTTAAATTAGGTGTTCGTTTAATCAGACATTTACAGTATATCGGGAGCGGCAAATGGCCCTATCAAAAGATGAAAAAAAGAATCTTTATGACTCAATGCTAGAATTAATTCGCGTGACCTCTACGCAGATTCCTGCTGATGTGCAAAAAGAAGTACTTAAAGCGCTAAAAAGAGAAAAAAAGAATACTACAGCAAAATACGCAATGGAGATCATTGATAAAAATATTGAATTGGCCAGATCAAAATCTCAACCTCTCTGCCAAGATACAGGGACGGTAGTAGTTTATGTTGATCATCCCGTAGGATTTAATCAGGGTGAGTTTATAAAGATTTATGAAAAAGCGGTTGTTGACGCCACAAAAAAAGGCTTTTTGAGACAAAATTCGGTAGATACGCTGACAGGGAAAAATGATTCGATGAACCTCGGCCCTGGCCATCCATCCATCCACTTTCATGAGCACAAGAAAAAAACGATCTCTGTTCGAATGATGCTAAAGGGGGGAGGGTGTGAAAATGTTGGTGCGCAATACTCTCTTCCAAATGTGGCCCTTGAAGCGGGACGAGACCTTGATGGGGTAAGAAAAGTTATTTTAGATGCCGTGGTTAAGGCTCAAGGAAAAGGCTGTGGCCCAGGCGTCCTTGGAGTGACAATTGGTGGTGATAGAGGCTCAGGCTACATTGCTTCAAAAGAGCAATTATTTAGAACCCTTGATGATGTGAATGAGATACCAGCTCTTAAAAAATTAGAAAAAGACATTGTTGCTACAAGTAATCGTCTTGGTATTGGGCCTATGGGATTTGGAGGAAAGACAACTCTTTTAGGTTGTAAGATTTCGGCTTTAAACAGACTGCCGGCAAGTTACTTTGTGAGTATCAGTTATATGTGTTGGGCGTTTCGTCGGCAGGGAGTCAATTTGAGGGCAAACAACAAAATTTCCAAGTGGCTTTACTAGAAAAATTTAGGGAAAAATTTTATGAAAAGACTAGATTATCCATTTAACGAAAAACAAATTAGAGAACTCCGCGTAGGAGACATGGTACTAATTTCCGGGAAACTTTTTACCGGAAGAGATGCGGTTCATAAATACCTGCATGAGGGGGGAAAATCTCCCGTAGATTTTAACAATCAAATTATTTATCACTGCGGCCCTGTCGTCTTAGAAAAAAAAGGAAAATACGAAGTAATGGCCGCTGGTCCAACGACTAGTATTAGAGAGGAGCCCTACCAGTGGGAAGTAATGAGAGATCACGGCATCGTTGGGGTAATTGGTAAAGGTGGAATGGGGCCAAAAACTCTGGAGGGTTGTAAAAAATACGGTTGTGTTTATTTTCATGCCATTGGGGGAGCTGCCCAAGTTTTAGCTGAAAAAATTAAAAGTGTTGATAACGTCTACCTTAAAGAAAAATTTGGAAGTCCTGAAGCCATATGGGAATTATCTGTTGAGGAGTTTCCCGTTGTTGTGACAATGGACTCTCACGGCGGAAGTCTTCATTCAGTTGTTGAACAAGAATCCACAAAAAATCTAAAAAAATCACTTAAAAAATAAGGCCATATCATGACCAAGTATCTTGTTACCTCAGCTCTTCCATACGCCAACGGCCCTCTTCATTTTGGGCACCTTGCCGGTGTTTATATACCTGCTGATATTTATACTCGTCACAGAAAACTTCAAGGTGAAGAAGCTATTCATATCTCAGGAAGTGATGAGCATGGTGTGGCGATAATGCTTAACGCTCAAAAAGAAAAACAAGATTATAAATCTTATGTGGATCATTGGCATAAAGACCATAAAAATCTTTTTGATAAATACGGAGTAGATTTTGATTTCTTTGGCCAAACAAGTAGTGATTACCATGCAGAGGAAGTTATTCCTTGGTTTAATGCGCTACTTGAAAAAGGTTTAATCGAGCCAAGAGAAGGAAAACAACTTCAATGTGGTGATTGTCATAATCATCTTCCGGATCGATTTGTAGGTGGAGAGTGTTACGAATGTGGCTATGAACAAGCTAGAGGGGACGAGTGCCCAAACTGCGGAATTATCATTGATAGCGTTAAGCTCATCAATCCTGAGTGCCAAATTTGTGGCAGTAAAAATATTAGTGAAGTTTCCGTTACTCAGTATTACCTTCTTCTTTCAAAAGCCCATGGGGATTATCGGCAATGGCTGGAAGCGGCAATGCCAAGGTTTAGAAAAACTGTCACAAACTATGTTGATAGTTTAACGAAAGAGAGCCTTCATGACAGAGCTATCACAAGAGATCTTGATTGGGGAATTGATGTTCCTATTGCTGAGGCGAAAGGAAAAAAATTATACGTGTGGTTTGATGCACCAATTGGTTATGTTTCCAATACAAAGCAGTGGATAAAAGAGACAGGAAGAAGTGATCACTACAAGCATGACTGGTGGAACAACCGCGATACGCACATAGAACACTTTATTGGAAAGGATAATATTATTTTTCACTGTATTATTTTTCCGGTGATGAGTATGGCAAGTGAGCAAGTTCATACCTGTTACGATGTTCCGGCAAATCAGTACCTAAATCTTGAAGGAAAGCAATTCTCTAAGAGCAGTGGCTGGTATGTAGATGCTCATGAGGCAGTTGATCAGTTTGGAAGTGACGCTTTGAGATATTACCTCACAGCGATTTCTCCAGAGGGAAGTGATAGTAGTTTTACCTGGGAAGGGTTTCAGGCAAGAGTGAATGGAGAACTGGCAAATAATATTGGTAATTTAATTAATCGTTGCCTTAAGTTTTGGAAGAAAAATTGGCCTGATGGAATGAGTGAAACAGAGATTAAAGCCTACGAGCATTTATCTGATATGAAAAAGCTTCGAGCAAAGTTGGCAGTGTCAAAAGATCATCTAGATAAAAAAGAAATCAAGCGGGCCCTTGAAGAAGTAATGACTATGGGACACCTTGCAAATGAGTTTTTCTCTGAAAGAGCTCCTTGGGCTAGCTATAAAATAGATCCGCATATTGCAGCAAAAACTATTAGTGAAACAGCCGCGATGATCTTAGTGACTGCAGCCGCTCTTAAGCCGTTTACTCCTAGTCTTAGCGCTGAGATTTTTGCTTTATTTGGTGATGTCAGTGAGGAGCAGCAATCGAGGCTTTATCAAGAGGACTTTGATGTTATAGCAGAGATATTTGAAAACGCTGGGAAAACCCCGGTCAAAGCCCCAAAAGCCCTTGTTCCCAAAATTGATGATGATGTTATTAGTGATCTGAAAGAAAAGTTAAAAGCCCTTAGCTCATAAGGCAATAAGTTTTCAGGGAGATTGAAAATGAGTGAACTTGTTTCTGATATTATATGGCGCCCTCGTGCTCGTGAGACAGAGTTTAATAATTTAACAAAGTTTACAAAGTACCTTGAAGAAAAAACAGGAAAGAGCTTTTTAGATTACAATTCGCTTCATCGTTTTTCTGTTGAAGATAAAGAAATTTTTTGGAGTGAACTAACTTCTTTTTTTAATGTACGATACGAAGGAAGCCTAGATCCAGTCCTGGAAGATAATTCATTTAAATCTTATGGTTGGTTTAAAAATATTAAATTAAATTTTGCCGAAAACCTTCTTGCTCAAGGGGGAAGTGATTCTGTTGCCATAAAGTTTTTTCATGAATCAGGTGTTAGAAACGATATTACTTATTCTTCTCTTCGTAAATCAACGGCAAGGCTTCAATCTTATTTAAAAACAAAAATGAGTGCAGGTGATTTGGTTGCTGCTTATATGCCAAATATTCCAGAAACAGTTGTGACAATGCTCGCGACGTCATCACTAGGTGGGGTATTTACAAGTACAAGTCCAGACTTTGGAATTGAAGGAGTTGTTGATCGCTTTGGGCAATCAAAACCGAAAGTTCTTGTTGCGGCGGCAGGGTATACTTATAACGGAAAAAGTATTTCACAGATTGAAAAAATAAAAGATATAAAAAAGCAAGTTCCTAGTATCGAAGAAGTTATTGTTGTTGATTTTTTAGGTATGGAGGAGTCTCATGAATTTATTTCTTGGGAGACGGCACTAGAGAACTTCAGTGAGCTCACTTTTGTAGAAAGAAAATTTAGTGACCCAATGTATGTCATGTATTCATCAGGAACGACGGGTAAACCAAAATGTATGGTTCACTCCATCGGTGGAACTCTTCTTCAACACATAAAAGAGCATGGGCTTCATGGAAATATGGCCGCGGATAAAACAACATTTTTTTTCACCACCTGTGGATGGATGATGTGGAATTGGCTTGTTAGTGGATTGTACTTTGGTGGGAGTATTGTTTTATATGAAGGAAGTCCTGGGTATCCGAGTCTTACTGATTATTTATCCATTATAAATAAGGCAGAGATTAATTTTTTTGGAACCTCTCCAAAGTTTCTTCGGGCGCTCGAAGACAGTAATGCTGAAATCCCCGCTCCGTTTAAAACTTTAGAGTGTGTTATGAGCACTGGCGCTCCACTTCTTCCTGAGCAGTTTGATTTTATTCATCAAAAAATAAAAAAGTGTCAGATTGCAAGTATCAGTGGTGGAACAGATATTATTGGCTGTTTTATGCTTGGAAACCCAAATCTTCCTGTTCTCAAAGGAGAGATTCAGTGCCTAGGTCTTGGGATGGATGTGGATTCTTGGAGTGATCAAGGGGAGAGTATTCGTGATGTAGAGGGAGAGCTTGTTTGCAAAAGCCCTTTTGTGAGTACGCCGATTTATTTTTTAAACGATAGTGATAGATCAAGATATAACTCAGCTTACTTTGAAAAATATGAGGGAGTTTGGCATCACGGTGACTTTATTACGATCACCTCGGCCGGAGGTGTTCAAGTTCATGGGCGAAGCGATGCCACATTAAACCCTGGTGGCGTTCGTATCGGAACGGCGGAAATTTATCGGCAAACAGAGCTGATTGAATATTTGGAAGATAGTATATGCGTTGGACGCCCAACTGAAGATGGAGATGTTGATGTTGTTTTATTTGTTAAGATGAAAACTGATGAAACGCTTTCGGAAGAGAGAGTTATTGAAATCAAAAAGACGATAAAAGAAAAAACAACACCAAGGCATGTTCCAAAAGATATTATGGCCGTAGGTGATATTCCTTACACAAGAAGCGGAAAAAAAATGGAACTTGCAGTAACTAGATTAATTTCAGGAAAGGAACTAACTAATATAGAAGCTGTTTCTAATCCGGAGAGTTTAAAGTATTTTTATTTTGATCAGAATTAGATTTTAAACATAGAATTTCTATGCATTATCACATACAAAATATTTACAATTAATTTTTATTT
>CEWH01010371.1_pt1 | contig 9757 bp, 15 predicted proteins | sample 531231 | NCBI WGS metagenome assembly CEWH01 (sample SAMEA2622316, study PRJEB7988) | marine metagenome | biome: marine biome (ENVO:00000447); feature: surface water layer (ENVO:00002042); material: "saline water (ENVO:00002010), including plankton (ENVO:xxxxxxxx)" | depth 5 m | reverse complement strand
CCTACACGATGGACGTGTAGAACATGTGTGTGGGGGTTCCACGCAACGAGAAGTTGATAGTCGCTGTCAGCGCCTCGCTTGTGCTTGCATTCACGCTGAATCCAAGCAATGACACCGGTGCTTCGATATACATCGATGCGGTGTCGTCCGGATCACACTCCACGTTTGAATCAACGTCTTCGACGTAATTCAGGTAAAGCTTGATCGTGGCGCCCATCTGGTTTTTCAGCATGGTGCTGTAAACCAAACGATTGGCAACGCTGAACTCATCAGGCGTGAACAGCACACTCATGCTGCCTGTTCCTGATGCGGGGCCAGGGATTGTGGTTTTGAAGTTGGCCCATTTAGAGCCAGTTCCACAATCACAAGGAAGCGTAGTTACGTCAATTTCGTCACGAGAAAAGTCCATCGACCATTCAGTGACTTGACACACTACTTGAAAATTAGCAGGTGCAATCCTGATATGTTCATCAGGAGTGTTTTCCCGCCCGTTGCCTACTTCGGCTGCGGAAAGTGTGACAACAAAGCCAGATCCGGCAGGGTCATTGTTCCCCAGTTGTTGACTGGTTGCCGTGATCGTGTCCAACTCCGCGTAACCACGGCCTTCAGACGTGATAACCACGGATGTCACCTGCCCACTGACCACCGTGATGGTGGCGCGAGCGTCGGTGCCCTGTCCAGACGTTTGCAAGGCAACGTCTGTATAGGTGTTGTCTACATACCCAGAGCCAGGCGTGATCTGGGATGCGTTGATCGCACCTTCATTAAGGGTGCCATTGATGACTACGCCACCATCACCATTCAGCGTGATGGCGGTTCCGCCTGCTTCTGCTGAGACCTGAATACCGGTGGTTTCAGCTCCACCGGCGACGACGTAATACGTCGTTCCAAAACTCAGCGCAGAATCGATGTTGGCGGTGTCCTCATTTCTGAAAACAACCGGATCACCGATGCGGAAGTCATTGCCGCCAGGAACAGTAATTGTGTTCTGGCCTGCTGGGAAATCATCGAAATCCTCTAGGCAATGTTCATTGCCAGGGGGTGTAAACATGACCCGCCCTGAATTCCCAGAGAGCGGAGTCACGTCACATTGGACGGGCATCCAAAAAGTCTCCTTAGAGAAAGTTTTTAGTTTGTGCCGTCGTCGATAGAGCAGCTCGAAGACAGAATTACCTTTCCCGCAGGGATAGGATTACAGGCGCAGCCTGTTGCTTCTCATACTAAGAGGGGAGATCCGTCGTCCCTAGCTGTCAACGTTGCGGTCAGATTGTGTGTGAAAAAATCAGCCGGCTGATCTGTATCCGCACCCCGTGGGCCGTTCGGTTCGGTCACCTCATAACAGGGCCTTTGAATGCTGGTGTTGATATCGGGGAGCTTCTTCCAGATGCCGATTGCATCACGTAGCCGTCTGATCGCGTTGATCCCATCGACCGATCCCTCATTAGCCGGCGTATAGGCAAACAGAGTTAAAACCCCGTCCACAAGGCTCCAGGATGTCCCGCAAAGGCAAGGCTGCGTCAGCTGGGATGTCTGCCCCCAGTTGATCAGAACTCGCATAGCTCCGCCTTCTGGGATGGTGCTGGTCGTATTCCTGTAGAGCACGGGATAAACGGGACCTTGCTCAACCCAATTGAGTGGATCAAAAGGGCCAGCAGCAACAGCGGAAGTGTTGACATACACAACCCCGCTTTCAACCACATACGAATAAGCCTCGTAAGCAATCGAATCATTGAATGCCGGGGGGTTGTAGATCCGCCCCACCTGCACTTCGATATCCGCCCTGATCGCGTTTGGATCAAAACTCATGGCATGTTCTCCCTAAAGGCTTCGTCTAGGTATTTGCCCGATTCCCAGCGTTGAGAGATGGCTTTGAACCAATCACCGTCAACCTGCTTGGACCAACCTTCCTCACACAAACGGGTCGCGTAGGGGAGGTTATTGATCACGATGTGATTTGCCAGACCGTCAAGTGAATCGGGGTCAAGCTTCTCCGGTGGGGGCACCGTTTGGCCTTTCTCCGGCTTGTCTACAAATTCGTCGGTGTCGGGCATCGAGCCTCGCGACTGCTCATGAAACCAGCTGGCACGGAAGCGGCCCTGATCCACGGGCGAGGCGTCTTTCAGATCAGCGTCCAACTGAGCAACCGATTCCTGCACGCTGCGTTGCAGAACCCCGTTGAACTCTTTTCGCATGAACTGGGTGAATGTCTGCTTAGGCATCAGGGAAGCTCCACCTTGCGCTGATTTTGTCCGGTCTCCATCACCTGCAACGTCAACAACGCCGTGGTGGCGTATCCAAAAGCTTCCCCAGGTGCATAAACCCTGGCGGTTGCTTCGTTCTGTCCGGTGCCGTCTGAATTCTCCACCGTCTCCTCATCTAGATAGATCTGACAATTGATCGTTCTGGTCGCCGTTGACGTGCATTGTCCAGAGACCGGATCGTATGAATCAGAACAGCGCAAAACAAAAACCGCCGGCGTGCCAAATAAACCAAGAAGCAGGGTCGGGAGCGGCATGATCGGCGCATTCAAAATCCCGGCGCCGGTGTTGGTGCGGTTGTTGCTGAGGATGGTGAACGAGCGGCCTTCCGTGGTGATTTTCTCGACCGCATCAATAGAAATCGCCATGGCTAGCTAGTTGGCTTCGTGATACGAAAACATCCCGTCGTAATAACGGGGGGTGAGTTTGCCGTTCTTGAGCCAGAAATTGCCGGGCACTTGATTAGGCAATCGCCGGTGCAGACGGGCAACAGATCGCCGGCCAACGTTGCCTTGAGAGAAGCTTGGCCCTCCGCCTTGGATTCCACCTGGCCCCACATTGCAGAGCCACTTCCAAAGCAGTGACTGCACAAATGGCGGCAGCAGCTCCCAGCCCCACCCCTCGCCCAGGTCGGCGTTGGCCCGCATCTTGACGTTGATCGGACCGATGGTGACTTCCTCAAAAGGAGCCAGGCCGGCAATCATGTCGTTACCGGTGTCGATCGATCCACCACCACCACCACCGTTGAGACTGCCGCCACCAGGCAGGAAGGCGTACTCCTCTTTTGTTGCCAGCCAGGCCGCTAGGTAGGCCGTCGCAAGCTGGATGTCGTAGGGGATTTCATCGCAGGTGGCTAGCTCACAGCCGCAGTCGAGCACCTTCCTTGGCCATTGCAGCGGCTGCTCACAAAAACATTTCTCCCCTAACCAACAGAGAGAATCAAGAACCTGAGTTGCCAGGTTCAAATACTGTTTTTTGGCGTTGTCGTCTGAACTCTCTACCCACTCCTTTACCCCAGGAGATTGCGGCATTGACGCCAAAAGCGCGTCAGCGTTTTCGACGCAAATGTAAGAAGTCTGTGTAGGGCTGCCAAAAGTGCAATCAAAAAAGACCGCAGTACCCGGCTCAGGGACAGGGCCAATGGCTTCACTAAAGAGTTCAATCTCATCAGCAGGGTCGTCAGAGTCTTTCCAAACGTTTCTGACGCGGAGGAGTTTGCCAGTCTCGTTCGTAGTGATCGGAAGGCTTGCCTTGTCTGAGAGATCATTCCAAGTGGTTCCGCTATCGGTGGAAAATTGCCAGCCCAGGGCAATAGAAGAAACCGGAGCAATCCCGCCCCTGACGCTGCCAGGTTTGGCGGTAAGGGTTCCGCCGAGCATGGCGATCCCAGAAGCCGTGGGGGCCGTCTCCCGGTTCATCCTGGCCATGAATCAAGCCTCTTTCTGTGTGGTGTCAGGGGTCAACACAACCTGATCAGGGTTTGTTTTTACCCGTGGTTTCCGGCGGGGTTTTGTAGAAGCTGGAGCTGGGGTTGGTTGCTTTGTATCCTCAACGACTTGATACGGGGCCGCATCAAATCCGGGCTCATTGCGCTTCCCGGCAACCTTGCCCTGCACAAGAACCCTCAGGCGGGCCTCTGCGTTTTTGACGTAATCACGGCGAAAAGCAAATAACCCCATGCGCCTAACTAGCTGTGATTCAAGTTTAGGTCTGCGTTTTTGGCGCTTCTAGACTCGGCTTAAGACACGGCTAACTAATGACCTATTCACCAGAGCGCAACTTTGATGCGACCAAGAAGCCAGGTTTCAATGGCAACCCGGCAACTTTGTTTGATGGGGGAACCCTGCCTGCCGGCTGGCAAACATGGCAAGGCACTGCAGCTGTTGCCCCAGGTGCCAGCACCGCAGCAACAGGCGTGACCATCAACAACGCTGGTGAGGGTTACAGCGATGGAAGCGTGAGCGGTATCGCCACAACAGCACTGACCGGCGGCGGAACAGGTTTGACCGTTGATCTGGTGATCGATTCCGGCCAGCTTCAAGCGGCAACAGTGAACGCCGGTGGATCGGGGTATGCCCAGGGAGACACCGTCAGCGTCACCGGCTACGCCGGCGCGGTCCTTGGCGTCACGGTCACAAGCGACTAATGACGCTTGCCTATACGCTGGCTAGCTACTAGGTTGATCCAGTCAGGGAGTTAGTAGGTTTTCTCCCTGGCGCCAGGAGGTTTCTGTCCATGTCCTTCTGGCTGCGTTGGTTGCACAAACCATCACGAACAGCAAGCGGGGTAGAAGTCGTTTGCTGAATAAGGGAGGAGGGGTTAGAGGCTCCTCCCTTTTTTGTGCCCATTGACAATGGCCACCGGCTAGCTAGTTTTGAAATCCAAGGGTCTGAGGGAGCTGGGTGATGCCGCTCCCTTTTTTTTGTCTATACGGGGGGGAACATATCGGAGCTGCCCTGTAGAAGCTCTTGCGCACGCTCTAAATACCAATGGGCCTGATTGATTTCTTTGATGCTGGAATTGCCAACCCGCGATAACAAAAGGATGGCCTGGCAATTGCAGTAATCAATAACGACAGGCACTGGCTTGACCTTGAGAAGCAAGTCCAGGTCGTCATTCGCACGAACTTTCCACACCACAAACGGATCAAGGTCATCCAGTGATTTCGCCCTGCCGTTGGGCTTCGGTGTGTGTGTCGGCATTGGGCAAAAACCATCCACGCATTCCGTGCCCGCGTCTTTAACCGGTGGAGAAATATCGGACGGCATGAAAAGGGTTGAAATGATCACAAGCCAGTTTTAGCTACATAAAAAACCCCCTCCAAAAGAAGGAGGGGGCAGCTGCCTCGCAATTTGAGGCTAGTTAGTCACTGGCAGATCAAGCAATGATGCCGCGAAGCGCGGTCATCTTGATATTGCGGTCATCGGTAAACACACGCTCCCAGTTAGCCACGGTTGAAAATTCCGTGTTGGAAGGTGAGTTGCCGGCGGATGTGCCGATCCATGAGCAGCCGATGGGATGCATCAAATACTCCTTACGGTTCACCAGCACTTCAATGCCGCGCAGGATGTCGCGGTCAGTTTCGACCGCAGTCTTAGGCGCCACCTCGCTGTAAACGATTGCGCCGGGGGCGAAGAAGTAGATGGTGTGAACATCAGCGCCACCAGTACCACCGCCGACAAGGTCGCCAGTTGGATTCAGACCGTCGTCAACGATGACGGGGCGGCCAAGGTAGGTGCCGATTTCCACCCGCTCAGCAGACACACGGGTGTCGATCTGCGCGTCAATGTTGGGCGCAGTGCCAGGGATGATCAAATCGGCTTTGATCAGCGCGTAATAGGCCGTGGAGTTCATGGCAACGGCTGCCAGGTCCTGGCCTGCATCACCCAGCAGGGCGATGGCATCGATCATCGTTTCTGCGTTGATCGTGGTGCTTCCACCACCAGTCATGTGCGTTGCCGACAGGCAACCACCACCGGCCAACGGCCCGAAGAGACCGTTGAGGATGGAGACCATTGTGGTCTGTGTGTCGCGGACCCAATACTCACCGGTGCGCACGGCGATGGCCCGCATGGGGTCGTCACCAGCCAATTCAGCGGCCAGGTCCGAGGATTGCCACGCACGGCCACGGAAGTTGCGGACTCCGATCTGGGAGTTACCACCCAGCACGGAAGCTGTCAGACCAACAACATCCGAGAGAATCTCGGAATCACCCGCCAAATCATTGAAGTGGGGGATGGTGATGGTGCGACCGCCTTTTGCAAACTCTGCGGAGATTGCGGCGTTATCGGTGATGATGCCGGAGCGGAAAAAACCAGACTTCGCCTGGTTCAGTTCCTGCTGATACGACAGGAACAGTTCCGGGATAAAGGGAACATTCGCAAGCAACATGGCTTGTCAATAGCGTGAAGGTGTACGGGTGAGGCGCCGCCTCAGGTTTGGTTCACCTATCCCGCAGGGATTGGCTTACCGGGTTCACCTTTCCCGCAGGGATCGGATCACCAGTTGCTCTTCACGAACGTTACCGACTGTTTGTGAAACGCCTAACGGCTATTTCAGCAGCGCTGCAAATTTGGCGTCAAGTTTGCCAATGGAGCGGGCTTCAGCAATCAGGCGTTTTGCTTTTTCCGGGTTGCTTTGAAACAGCTGAGCACCCTTGGTCACGTTCAGGGTGTCAGTACGGAAGGGGTTGTTTGCTGTTGCGCCATTGCTTGCCGCTCGACCGCCAGAGGTTCCTAGGCCTGATCCTGTGACCCCAGAGCCGGCAAACATGTACGAAAACGAGTCATCGTCACGGAAGGCATTGACAACATCGGCCAATGGTTTTGGGTCGTAGTCAGGACCACCCAAGACGGTTGACCCATCCTCCGAAAGATCAACTTTGAAGCGTGGGTCCGCCAGCATCAATCGATAGGCATGCTGAGGATTGGCGGCGCCCGCTTTCTGCAGGGCTTCCACAACAACACGCTCAATTTTGTCTGAGCGGTTTTTGGCAAAAGCTTCGTCTCGTTCTTTCTCTGCCGCTTTTTGTTGTTCGGTCAGCAAGGCAACCTGCTTCCTCAGATTTTTTACCTCGATGTCGTTGATCGGGTTCACTTGCGATTCAGGAGAAGCCGGGGCCTGGGCCTGAGTCTGGGTCTGCGCAGCGGCTGGCTCATCCTCTATCTGTGTCAGCAGCTTTTCTGCCAGCAGCGTTTCCGCGTCATCGTCCTCAACATCAATCCCGATGGATTTAAGAACCCTGCCCACGCGTCTCAATTTTTTGGTTTCTGCTAGTGCCTCATGGCGCTTGGCCTCTAGCCGTTCCACTGATTGGCTGAGATCTTTCGTCCGCTGCCTGAGTTTTTCCAGCTCTGTTTCATCGTTAGGAGTCTCCAGATTCGCAGTCTCTAGTTGCTCCTCGGACATTCGATCAACGCTAGTTAGAGCCGATCATAACTAGACCGCAAGCGGACATAAAAAAAGCCCCTGATGGGGCTTTGTGTGGACCTTGAGGCCTGGGCCTCAGTCGATGCGGCTCCATGGCTGCTCGCTGACCCAGGCATAGGCAGGATTGCTGCCACGGTCGCCGCAGACGGGCTGGGCTGGTGTGGACAGCTGACGCACCCAGGCATGGCCTGGCTGGGCTGGGCGGCTCATGTCCCGGTCATCGATCAGCTCAGCACGCATCACACCGCCAGGGAACTGATCGGCCATGTGGGGCATGTCCACCCACACTTTGCGACCACCGATGCCGCCGGGGTAGGCGTCGGCGCCAGTGCTGTAACGAGCCTCAGTTGCTGTACGCATTTTCCGAATACCGCTTGAGCGGTTTATGTGAGGAGGGCCGATCGCCTCCGGTGAACAAACTATATGGCCAATCCTAATTAGGGCTGGCCTTAAGTGGTCACTTGCAGAGTTGGCACTGCTACTGACAGATTCCCAGCTAGGAATGGCTATATTAGAGAGGTCAAAGGCTCACCACCACAAATGTCTTACGAAAAGCAGTTCTCCACTTGCTACCAAAAAGAGGAGGCAATGTTCGCTCCCGCAGCAGCTGAGGAAATCAGCTGGGACACACACTTAGAGGTCAGCGACGGCTCCGAGGATTGGTTCCTCAGCACCGACGCTTACGACGCCGAGAACCTCAAAAACACCATCGCCCAGATCGAGGCAGAAGGCCTGACCTACACCCTCACAGAGGTTGAGGCGTGAGCCTCAGCCTTGGCTAACTAGCAAACGTATAAACCAACAAACAATGACCACCAGCACCAAGCCAGCAAAGCCCGAAGCCATCACGACACAACTTCCCGATTACGGGATTTTCGTCGAATGCGTCGCCACCAGAAACAAACAGCAGACCCACGGCTTTTGGATCGACCTAGAGAAGCTCACGCGACCAATGGATATCTGCTTCTCCATCCAATGGATTTTGCAGACCGGCCCAAACCCCGAGGGCGAGGAATGGGAAATAACCGATCACACCTGCCCTGGCTTCCTAATCGAGAAATCTTTCCCGGAGATCTTTTTATGGATCAATGATCGAACGTCGCTGCCGGATGACGAGGGTGAAGCCTTTGAGGCATTCACACAGGAGCTAGGTCAAGTCGTCGGTAAGGAGTATTTCAAAGACGCTTTTGCCGGCCTGTTCCAAAGTGAAGCCGACTTTGTTTGGCGGCGCTACGAGAAGCAGCAAGGCGTCAACCTTGACCCCATCTCCCAGTACGTCGATTGGGAAAAGCTTTGGGCCAATGAATACGAGACAGACGGTTGGAAGTCCTGCCGCGTTTACATCCGGGGCACAAACAGCAAGATTCAGGGCCGATCTGCAATTTTCAAACCTGCCCGCTCAACTTTCTGAGGGATGAGCAATGCGCGATCAACTCAGGAAACTGGAAGGCCAGCTGATTTTCATTCAAGGCAGAATCAAAAATTACAGTCACCGCAACGGCCATCGATACGTCTGCCTTCAGCGTCCCTCAGTCATTCCATGGGATGGGAATGAACCCCTCCAGGAGTCATACGACCACAGGGCGATTGAAGGCATTGAACATCTATGGGTTGAGACCAGTGGGGCCGACAAAATCAACATGATGCAGCACGTGCTCAGCTGCAGCCGTGTTAAGTGGTACACACGAAAAGATGGAAGCATTGATCTAGGGACTGAGCCATTACATGTGCTCTACAACCACGACGGGCAGATCAATGACCTAATCAAAGCAAGAGAAGCAGGGCAATTTCACAGAAATCATGGTGATTCCTATTTTGATGATCAACTGGAATTCTGTGATGTTTACCTAGACCTTCTTACCAATCAAGGGCGGCGCGGGAAACTCAACAAACCCGAATGGATTTATTCCCAGTTTTATTCAATCAGTTGGCTGATTGATTGGTATCGGGGATATAAAGCAGAGCTTCAATCAGCACAGAAACATTTCAACAGGGCACAGAGGAAGGTTGCGCAGCAGGTGGCCCGTGGGCGCTGTCGCTCTGCCGGTGGGTTCTCTGATCTGTTGCGCTGAAGTGGGCAGCCGGCGCAGTGGCCACTTATGACCAGCTCTAACCACAGGTGGACCTTATAGTTATCTCATCGGACAACCACCACACCATGAACAACACAAACACCACAACCGTCTCCCAACTCACCAACGGCAGCACCGTTGAAATGCTCAGCCTTCTCACCGGCGCTCAAATCGTTTTCGACGACAACAAAAACATCATCAACCTGCACTTCCCCAAAATGGTTGGCAAGGCTGGCAAGAAATTCAAAACCCTCTCTGTTCAATACAACGCCGGAACCGACAGCTACGACCTCAAGGGCTACAAACTCAACACCAGGACCTTTGAGGTTGAGTACAAGCTTCAGGAGGAGAACGTGTACTGCGACCAGCTCAAGGGCTTCTGTGAGCAGCTGACCGGCCTTTACTTCTCCATGCGTTGATTGATGTCTGAGAAATACATAACCCAGCTGGGGATGAGGCTCGACCTCAAAACGGCTTCATCCCTTGATCGAATGGCTA
>CEWH01050540.1_pt1 | contig 9792 bp, 4 predicted proteins | sample 531231 | NCBI WGS metagenome assembly CEWH01 (sample SAMEA2622316, study PRJEB7988) | marine metagenome | biome: marine biome (ENVO:00000447); feature: surface water layer (ENVO:00002042); material: "saline water (ENVO:00002010), including plankton (ENVO:xxxxxxxx)" | depth 5 m | reverse complement strand
CAAACCATAATCAACGATTATTATGGAAGTATCGAAGATGGAGTTAATTCAGTATCAGATAAATATAAGTTTAGATCGGCTAAAAATGAATTAAATTTAAGAGTAGAAAATCTAATTTTTGACTCATTTAATTTTGGACTAATTAATCATAATTATGAATATTTCAACCTTAATTCTGACAGTGAAAAGATAAATGAAAATTCAAATTTATTTTCTATAAATTTTGATAAAAAAATTAAATTTTTTCAAATCAATTTTGAATTAAATAAAAAAATTAATGGTGATAGAGTAGGGGATAAATTTATTCTCTTATTAAAACAAACTAAAAACTCTAATTTTGATTTAGGCATTAAGTTATCTTCAATTCAAACACATCCAGGTTTGATGTATGATAACTACATCAGTAGTTTTTCCGAATTGAAATGGAATTACAATAATGATTTAGTAACTACTAATAGTATTAATATTGAATTTTCAAACAATAAAATAGGTGAGATTGAATTGTCTTCCTCAATAATTAAAAACTTTTTCTATATAAGTGTTGATAGTAGTTCGGATTATTTGTATTTACCTATTAACAATCAATTGAAATCTGACATAACTTATTTAAAATTAAAATATCATAAAAATTTCAATCTAGGTAAATTTTCATTTGATAATACCGCAATGTTTCAAAATGTAAATCAAGAGGAAATGGTATTAAACGTACCCAAATTTGTTTTTAGAAATTCATTTTACATAACTGAAAAAATATTTAATAATGTTCTAGACATACAGTCTGGATTTAATTTTAAAATCTTTTCGAGTTTTTATGCTAATGAGTACAATCCATTAATTTCTTCTTTTCATGTTCAAAACTCAAAAAAAATAGGAAATTTTCCAATAGTTGATTTTTTCATTAATGCTAAGATTAGACAAACAAGATTATTTTTTGTTTTTGAACATATAAATTCGTCATTATCAGGAAATAAATTCTTTCAAACACCTTCAATGCCTTACAGAGATTCGAACTTTAGATTTGGATTAACTTGGAATTTATTTAACTGATGGTAGGTCACCTTTAGTTTTTGAAGGAAGCTTTGTACTACCCATTAAAAATTTGTCGATATGATAAGCTGCTTCTCTACCTTCTGATATTGCCCAAACAATTAACGATTGCCCTCTTCTTAAATCTCCTGCAGCAAAAACTTTTGGATTTGTTGTTTGGTAATCATTTGTTATTGGTTTTGAACTTTCATTTATTTCAGTTTTTAAATCTTTAAAAATTAAATTTTCTGGACCAGTAAAACCAAGTGCTAACAAGGCAAGATCACATGGCCAAATTTTTTCTGAACCCTCAACTTCAATTAATTTATAGTTTTCGTTTGAATCTTTTTCCCAAGATACATTAACTGTTTTTAAGCCAGTTAAATTTCCATTATTGTCACCAATAAATTCTTTAGTCATAATAGACCATTCTCTTTTAATACCTTCTTCATGGGATGAACTCGTTTTCAGAGTAAAAGGCCAGTACGGCCAAGGATTTTCATCTGTTCTTTTTTTCGAGGGTTTACCTTGAATCTCAAAATTTAAAACTGATTTTGCTTTATGTCTATTTGATGTTCCTATACAGTCAGAACCCGTATCTCCACCACCAATAACAATAACATTTTTTTGTTTAGCTGAAAGACTTAAATCAATATCTGAAATTTCATCAACAACTTCATTTTGGTGTTTTAAAAAATCCATTGCTTGTACAACACCTTTTAAATTACTTCCCTTAATAGGCAACTCTCTTTTTAATGTAGCACCTCCACAAAGGAGAATAATATCAAACTCTTTTTCGAGGGCTTTTACTTCAATGTCTTTGCCAACCTCAATACAAGTTTTAAATTCTATTCCTTCTTCAATTAATAAATTAATTCTTCTATCAATTATAGACTTTTCTAATTTAAAATCAGGTATGCCATATCTTAAAAGTCCACCAATTTTTTTATCCCTTTCGTAAACAGTAACATTATGTCCAGCTAAATTAAGTTGTTGAGCAGCTGCAAGTCCAGCAGGTCCTGAACCAACTACAGCAATTTTCTTACCTGTTCTTTTAGCTGGTACTTGAGCCTTAATCCACCCCTCCTTGAAACCTCTCTCAACTATGTACTTTTCAATCATTTCAATTGATACAGGAGGATTTATTAATCCTAAAACACATGCTGCTTCACATGGTGCAGGACATAGCCTGCCTGTAAATTCAGGAAAATTATTTGTTGAATGTAATATTTCAAGAGCATTTTTCCATTTTTTATTGTAAACAGCATCATTGAAATCTGGAATTAAATTTCCAAGTGGACATCCTGAATGACAAAAAGGAACACCACAGTCCATGCATCTTCCACCTTGTTTTTCTAATTCTTTATCAGAGGGTTTAATGGTAAATTCATCATAATTTTTTATTCTTTTAGCAACAGGAACATAAGATTCATCTGTTCTGTCAAATTCCATAAATCCTCTTAATTTTCCCATTCTATTTTATGATTGAATCAATTTTATCTTTAGCCATTTTTTCAAGAGCTGCTTTATACTCTATTGGCATTACTTTTACAAATTTATCTTTATTTCTTTTCCAATTTGAAATAATATCTTCCGCAATTTTACTTGATGTTAAAGAAAAATGATTTTCAACTAAAGTTTTTATAAAATCTAAATCTTGCTTACTAGGAACTTCAAGTTCTATCATTTCTTGATTGAAATTTTTAACATCAAAATTCTCATTTTCTTTATAAATATATGCTATTCCACCACTCATTCCTGCTGCAAAATTTCTTCCAATTTTTCCAAGAATTAGAGCTATACCACCAGTCATGTATTCACATCCGTGATCACCTACACCTTCAACAACAGCAGTTGCGCCAGAATTTCTAACGCAGAATCTTTCACCAGCAATTCCATTAATATATGCTTCACCTGAGGTTGCGCCATATAAGGCAACATTTCCAGTTATGATATTTTTATTAGAGATAAATGTCGCTTTTTTTGGCACTTTAGCAATTATAGTACCGCCTGAAAGACCTTTTCCGAAATAATCGTTTGTAGTTCCGTTAACAATCATTTTTAGTCCTTTCACAGCAAATGCTCCAAAACTTTGTCCAGCAGAACCATTGAAATTAAGTGTTAAGGTATTTTTTGGGAGAGCATTTTTCCCATGAATTTTGGAAATTTCATTACTTAGAATAGCACCAACTGTTCTGTCCGTGTTTTTTATTTTGAAATCTAAATCCATCTTAATTTTCTTATGAATTGCAAGTTTTGCTGATTTTAATATTTTAAAATCGAGAACTTTTTCTAAGTTGTGATCTTGTTTTTCAATATTTCTTATAGGAACTTTTTCTCCAACATTAGGTCTATATAAAATTTTAGATAAATCAATTCCTTTATACTTAAAGTGGTCTATTGCATCCATCATATTCAACTTTTGACTTTGACCAACCATTTCATCAATTGTTCTAAATCCTAGAGAAGCCATTATTTCTCTCAACTCTTGTGCAACGAAGTACATAAAGTTTATAACATGTTCAGGCTTTCCTTTAAAGTTTTTTCTTAACTCTGGATCTTGTGTTGCTATTCCTACAGGACATGTATTCAAATGACAAGCACGCATCATTATGCATCCAGAAGCAACTAGTGGAGCGGTAGAAAAACCAAATTCTTCTGCACCCAATAAACAAGCTACTGCTACATCTCTGCCGGTTTTTAATTGTCCATCACACTCAATTACAACTCTTCCTCTTAAATCATTTAATACAAGTGTTTGTTGTGCTTCAGCAATTCCAAGTTCCCATGGAAGACCTGCATGTTTTAATGAAGTAAGTGGAGAAGCACCTGTTCCACCATCAAATCCAGATATTAAAATCACATCAGCTTTCGCTTTAGCCACACCTGCTGCAATAGTACCAACACCAACTTCAGAAACTAATTTTACATTAACTCTTGCATCTCGGTTAGCATTTTTTAAATCAAAGATTAATTGCGCTAAGTCTTCAATTGAATAAATATCATGATGTGGTGGGGGTGAAATTAATCCAACATATGGGGTGGAATTTCTAACTTTGGCAATTAGCGGATTTACCTTTGGGCCTGGAAGTTGTCCGCCCTCACCTGGTTTAGCACCTTGAGCCATTTTAATTTGTATCTCATTAGCATTAGATAAATAATATGAACTTACACCAAACCTTCCTGACGCTACTTGTTTAATTGCACTGTTTTTAGAATCACCATTTTTATCTTTTTTAAACCTCAAAGGATCTTCACCTCCTTCTCCAGAATTACTTTTACCTCCAATTCTGTTCATTGCAATTGCTAAATTTTCATGAGCTTCTTTACTAATTGATCCATATGACATAGCCCCAGTTTTAAATCTTTTAACTATTTCAGTCCATGGCTCAACCTCTTCAATATCAATTGGATCAAGCTCAACAAATTTAAATAAACCTCTAATGGTCATAAATTGTTCACTTTGTTTATTGATCAGATCAGAATAAGTTTTGTAGGTGTCATATTTTTCTTGTCTGACTGCTTGTTGAAGCTTAGAAATTGTTGCAGGATTTAGCATGTGGTTTTCACCATTCCTTCTCCATCTGTATTCTCCACCAATTTCAAGTGAATTTATATCTTTTTCAGAGTTAAAAGCATAATTGATTCGAGAAGCAATTTCTTTTTCTAAAACATAAAGTCCAACACCTTCAATTCTTGATGCAGTATTGTTAAAGTATTTATCAACAAATTTTTTCCTTAATCCGAGTGCTTCAAAAATTTGTGATCCCCTATATGAATGAAGTGTTGAAATTCCAATTTTGTTCATAACCTTTAAAATCCCTTTTGCAATTGCAGAATTAAAATTTTGTATTGCTTTGTGCTTGGTTATGCCTTTAATAATGCCAATTTCATGATGAAAATCTATAATTTCATTAACTAAGTAAGGATTTATTGCACTAGCTCCATACCCAAATAGCATTGAAAAATGGTGTGGTTCTCTGGGTTCGGCAGATTCGATAACGATACCAAATTTCGATCTTTTATTTCTTTTAATTAGATAATGATGAACGGTAGAACACGCTAACAAAATAGGAATAGGAGCTAGTTTATTACTCACATTCCTATCTGAAAGAATTATAATATTATAACCATTATCAACCTTTTTCTCAATTGTTGAAACAATTTTTTCAAGTGCTTCTTCAATTCCATTGTGACCTTTACTTAGTTTATAAAGTGCGGGTATAGAGCATGATTTAAAATCATCATGTTTAATGTATTTAATCTTATCTAAGTCTTCATTTGAAATAATTGGATTATTGATTTTTAGTTTCTTGGCATGTTTTGAATTTATATCAAAAACATTAAAATCACTTCCTAAACCAAGACTAGTATCAGTTACTATTTCTTCTCTAATTCCATCAAGTGGGGGATTAGTGACTTGAGCAAAAAGTTGTTTAAAATAATTATAAAGTAATTGTGGTCTTTTAGATAAAACAGCAAGAGGTGTATCTGAGCCCATTGATCCAATCGCTTCCTTACCTTTATTACACATTGGAAGAATAATGGTCTTAAAATCTTCATGGGTGTATCCAAAAATTTTAAGTCGTGTTTCAAAATCTATTTTTTCTTTAGGTGTTTTATTACCAGTATAAGGCACTTTAGAAAGTGGTAAAATATTTTCATTCAGCCATTTTCTGTAGGGATGTTTTGAAGTTATAATTTTTTTAACTTCATCATCTTGTATAATTCTTCCTTCATTCATGTCAACAAGAAACATTTTACCAGGTTCTAGTCGACCGTGAAGTTCAATATTTTCAGGTTTAATATCAACGACTCCAGTTTCAGATGACATAATTACATATCCGTCTTTAGTAACTGAATATCTAGACGGACGCAATCCATTTCTATCAAGTAATGCTCCAATATAATTTCCATCAGTGAAAGGAATTGAAGCAGGACCATCCCATGGCTCCATAATGCATGAATTGAATTCATAAAAAGCTTTTTTCGAATCATTCATTGACTTATGCTTTTCCCATGCTTCAGGAACAAGCATCATCATAACTTCTGGAAGAGATCTACCTGTAAGTAGTAAAAGCTCAACAACCATATCCATGGATGCAGAATCAGATTTACCACTTAAAATTATTGGGAAAATTTTATCTAAATCTTCCTGACTAATTAGTTCTGATTTTATTAACTCTTGTCTAGCTATCATTCTACTTACATTTCCTTTTAGAGTATTTATTTCACCATTATGGCACATATATCGAAATGGTTGTGCTAAATCCCATGTTGGAAATGTATTTGTTGAAAACCGTTGATGAACTAAAGCTAATCTAGTTACAAGTTTAGGATTACTCAGGTCTAAATAAAACCTTTCAATGTCTTCAGGAATAAGTAATCCTTTATAGATTAATGTTCTGTTGTGAAGGCTTGAAAAGTAGAAATAGTTTTTTTGAGATAGCTCAGATTCATAAATATTATTTTCACTAATTTTTCTGGCTATGTAAAGTCTGGTATTAAACTCTTTTTCACTTAACTCTTCATTTTTTGAAATGAAAACCTGCTTGATTGTAGGTTGAGATTTTGATGCAATTTCACCAACCACTTTTGAATTTGTTGGAACATCTCTCCATCCTAACAAATTAAGCCCTTGTCTTTTTATTTCATTTTCAAAAATACTTATACATTGACTAGCTTGATTAGTTTTTTGGGGAAGAAAAACCATTCCAACTGAATATTGACCAGGATGAGGTAAATCAAATTGGCATTCATTTACAAAAAAATCGTGTGGAATTTCAATTAAAATACCAGCACCATCGCCTGTCCTTCCATCTGCACTTACTGCCCCTCTGTGCTCAAGACATGTTAAAATGTTGAGAGCGTTATGAATTATCTTATTAGTTTTTTTACCTGTAAGGCTACATATAAATCCTGCACCGCAGTTTTCGTGTTCATTTAGAGGGCTGTATAATCCTTGTTCTTTAAAGCTCATAAAGTTAGATGGAATTGACAAAAATAAGTATTCATTACTCTTTAATTATCAAATACTATACAATACTTTTAATAAATATGTAATTAATATTAACTTTTCAATAAATCACATTGTTTTTTGTTTATTTTCAATATTTTGGTATTAAAATTGATGATTTGACATATGATTGAAACAATAATTATTTCCGTTTTTGTTCTTGGTTATCTTGCTATAGCTTTTGAACACTCTTTAAAAATTGATAAATTAATTCCAGCCCTAATTATGATGGCAGTCATGTGGGGTATAATTTCTTATTTTGATCTAACTGTATTTGAAATAGATACAAAAAATAAGGAGCTCATGCCTTATAAATTAAAGTCTGTTCTAAACTATTTTTTAGGTCACACTGCTGAAATTTTAGTTTTCTTAATTGGTGCCATGACTATTGTAGAAACAGTAGATTTCTTTAATGGTTTTGCAACTATAAAAAGATTAATTAAAACAAAAAGTAAGGTTAAAATTTTATGGATTATATGTTTTCTTGCATTTATTTTATCTGCTATTATTGACAATCTTACTGCAACAATTGTGTTGATAACAATTCTTCAAAAATTAGTTACTGATAAAAATTTAAAACTTTGGTATGCAGGTATGATAATTGTTGCTGCCAATGCTGGAGGTGCATGGTCGCCTATTGGTGATATCACAACAACAATGTTATGGATTGGAGAAAAAGTATCTATTGGTGCTCTAATTAAATATTTAATTATCCCATCATTGGTTTGTATGATTATTCCAACATATGTTGCATCAAAATATAATGTGTTTAAAGGTGAAATAACACCACCAAAAAATAATGAAAGTGAAAACCCCTATGGTTTTAAAATTTTAATAATTGGATTATCATCAATAGTTTTTGTTCCAGTTTTCAAAATTTTTACTGGTCTACCACCTTATGTAGGAATGATGTTATCATTAGCAGTTGTTGCAACTATTGCTGAATTTTGTAACAATAGTTTATTGAAGACAGCTGGGGCTAATTCAATTCATCATAGTCCAATTCACCATGCATTAACAAAGATTGAGATGCCAAGTATTCTATTCTTTTTAGGTATTCTTATGGCTGTAGGAGCATTAGAAGCTCTTGGAATTGTGTTTGGAGTAGGACAGTGGTTAGTATCTACATTTGAAAATGTTGATTGGATATTATTTGAAGGATTAGATATCGTTGTATTTGTTTTAGGTTTTCTTTCAGCTGCAATTGATAATGTGCCATTAGTTGCCGCATCAATGGGTATGTTTGGAGAAGCAATTGATAATCCTCTTTGGCATGGAATTGCATATGCTGCAGGAACTGGTGGAAGTATGGTAATAATTGGGTCTGCTGCTGGTGTTGTTGCAATGGGAATGGAAAAAATTGATTTCATGTGGTATTTGAAAAAAATAGCCTTTTTAGCTTTTATTGGTTATTTAGCTGGTTTTATAACCTTTATTTTGCTTAGAGATTTTGTTTTGTAATGACTTATAATCAAGCAATTGATTGGTTATTTAAAGTTCCATTATCATTCAATCGCGATTTTCATAATTATAAATTAAAGCTAGAACCAGTTATTGGTTTTTGTAATCATGTTGACAATCCTCAAAGTGGTTTAAAAATCATTCATGTTGCTGGAACTAATGGAAAAGGATCAACTTGTCATATAACTGCTTCAATTATTCAAGAACATGGAAAAAATGTTGGTATTTTCTCTTCACCCCATCTTATCGATTTCAGAGAAAGAATAAAAATTAATGGTAAGTATATTGATAAAAAATTTGTCACAAACTTTATAAATAAACACAAATCATACATTGAAGAAAATAAAATTTCTTTTTTTGAAATCTCCTTTGTTATGTCGCTCTGTTATTTTAGAGATAGCAATGTTGATTATAGTTTAATTGAAGTAGGATTAGGTGGTAGATTAGATGCCACAAACATATGTAATCCAATTGTGTCTTGTATTACAAATATTGGATATGATCATAAAAATTTTTTAGGTAAAACGCTTGAGAAAATTGCTTTAGAAAAAGCAGGAATTATTAAATCCGAAACACCAATAGTAGTTGGTGAAGGAAGAAAAACATTAGTGAAAGTGTTTTACCAAATTTCTTTAAAATTAAATTCACCTATAATTTACTCAAATAATATTTCTTTAGATAAAGAATATGGTTTGCATGGAGATTATCAATTAGATAATATTAAGAATTCTATTGCTATTGTCAGTTTAATTAAAGAATTAAATTTAGATAATGATAAGATTAATTTAGGAATTAAAAAAACTGTAGTAAATACAAGTTTTTTTGGAAGGTGGCAAATTATAAAAAGCAAACCACTTGTAATTTTTGATGTTGCTCACAATATTGATGCAATCAAAAAAATATTAAAACAACTAAAGGAAGAAGATAAGGATATAAGACTTGTATTTGGCACTCTTAATAAACCAGGTCAGATTAAAATTTTAGATATTTTACCAACTGATTACTTTTACTATTTCTGTGAACCAAATACACCAAGATCTATGCCTATTGAAAAAATTAAAAGAAAAGCAAAATCAAATAAATTGAAATTTAAATCATATTCATTACCAAATGAAGCTTATCAAAGTGCATTGAATGAATCTAAAAAAAATGATGTTATTTTTGTCACAGGAAGTACTTTTGTTATTTCAGAAATTTTATCGGTTATTTCTTAATAAATTTATATTATATTTGCTCGTCTTTCGGGGCGCTTAGCTCAGTTGGTTCAGAGCACTTGGTTTACACCCAAG
>CEWH01038180.1_pt1 | contig 9799 bp, 5 predicted proteins | sample 531231 | NCBI WGS metagenome assembly CEWH01 (sample SAMEA2622316, study PRJEB7988) | marine metagenome | biome: marine biome (ENVO:00000447); feature: surface water layer (ENVO:00002042); material: "saline water (ENVO:00002010), including plankton (ENVO:xxxxxxxx)" | depth 5 m | reverse complement strand
TCTGGTAGCACATATAGATTGGCGTTGAGAAATTACGATCAGGTCTTACACCTAGATGGTTTGAATGCTAGTGCATATAAGTTTCAAAAAGGTAATCCAATCACATCTTATTACTTGGATCTAAATCCAGGTTTCCAAGATTCACAGGCAATTCCTGGCACTAACTTTACATCTACCAATGGTGCGACTGGCACTATTCTTGATGTATTTAAACCTACAACTGCTGTAACTTACTACACAAAAGTTGCTGAAATCATCCAACTTAGTTTCGCTGCTGACTCTCTGACTGGTACTCCTGTCGATGGTGAGACTATTACTGGTGCAACTTCTGGTCTTACTGCATCCAACCGTGGTGTGCAGGCAGGAGGTACTTCTGCATTTATTGAAGTGGCAGATGTAGCAAGCAATGCAACTTCAGTCAACGTTGATAGAAATACTGGTCTTGCTGACGGTATGTATCTAACTATCGGTGACCCTGCTAACTCAGATAATACAGACGAAATTATTTCTATTGATGCCTCTGGTATCAACACTACGACTAACGTCCTGACTGTTACTCGTGGTGCACTTAGCACAACTCCTGCTGCAATCCCTGCAGGACGTTTATCTGTCGCATGGTCAGCATCTGCAACCACCACCACTATTGATGAGGGTGGCACATACGCTGCAGGAGATGTTACACTGACTGTTGCAGACGCTACTGGTTTCGTGACTGGTGGATTCATCCTAGTCGATAACGAGATTATGGAGATCACAGGTGTCGCAGGTAATGACATCACTGTTACTCGTGGATCTTATGGTACATCTGATGTTAACCACAACAACGGATCCAACGTTACACTACTAACAAATAACGGACAGTATCTTCTTAACTGGTTTACAACTGATGAAGGACTTACTTTCGCAGGTGGATCTGCAGCAACTGTCTCATTCAGTGCAACTGCATCTCAGCTTATCGATACTAAATTTATTCTGTCACTTACAGGTGCTAGTGCAACCGATCATATCTTTAATCAGGCATTGCAATTAGACCTTGACAGGACATATATCTTTGATCAAAGTAACGCAACAAACGCAGGTAACGCATTTAGATTTTCAGATGACGACCCAGAAGGTCCTAACGGATCAGGTACTGAATATACTACAGGTGTTACTAAGGTAGGTACTGCAGGACAAGCAGGTTGCACAGTAACTATCGATATCACAGATTCTACCTCTAACCTTCTTAACGTATATTCTGAGGATGGACTTGATCCTTCACAGACTGGTAGTCGTGGTTTTACTGCTAACGTTAGTTTGACTCCTACTTATACAAGAGTTTACATATACAATATCGCAGGTGAAGCACTCGCTGCTGCTGATACATTTACTATCGGCGGTATCACTCAAACTATTTTAGCAAGTGGTGTGAATGCAGGTGCATATGGTTATGTCCACGAATGGGATCCTGCAACTAATCATCTTAAAGTTTCTATCGATAGAAACTCAGATGCATTCTCTGTGGGTGATCAATTCTATGATTCTCCTACTCTTAACAACGGCACAAGATCTATGACAGAAGTCGTAGACGGTAAGATTCTTACCATTGATACTATCGGTGCTGCCGATGCAAGTAGGACTGCAGGGACATACACAGTCAGTGGATCTACTAACGGTAGTGGCACTGGACAATCATTCTCTGTTGTAGTCGCACCATCTACAGGTGCAGCAACTGTGACTGTCTTGAATGGTGGTAAAAATCACACTGTTGGTAATACTGTAACTATCCTTGATAGTGATCTAGGTGGTGGAGGTGCTGCAAGTTTAACCTTCAATGTAGCGTCTATCTCATCTGGTATTCAAACTTCTACTACAGGAGTTTATAACGTAAGTGATTATCTATTCTATGATAAAGCAATCGCTGCAAACGTGACTGAAAAGAATTCATCTATTATTGTCGGACCTGGTCAAAACCTAGTCTGTCGTGCAGCAGATACAAATGTATCATTTATTGTCAATGGTTTTGAGTCTGCATCTTCCGACTACGACGTCGTGAATATGACTAAGACTTCAGCTGGTGGTGAAGGTGGCGGTGCTCCAACCCCATAATAAATAACCATATAGGGAAACTGTAAATGGCACTTACTCGTCTTAAAAATATCATTACATCGAGGACTGGACGTATTATCTACGTCAACCCCGATGATTTTGATGCGTCTGACGCATTTGATAACCGAGGTAACTCTGCATTGCGTCCATTTAAGACGTTGCAACGTGCATTCCTTGAAGTATCAAGATTTTCATATAGAGTTGGTCTTAGTAATGACGAATTTGATGCATTCTCGATCTATCTGTATCCTTCCGAGTATGTGCTAGACAATAGACCAGGTCTTGCAGATTTTAACCAGATCCAACCATTTAACGAGAATACTAACTTTGATATAACCTCTGCATCGAATGAGCTTTACAAATTCAATTCAACTCGTGGTGGCATTATTGTACCCAGAGGTTGTTCCGTCGTGGGATCCGACCTCAGAAGAACTAAGATTGTACCTAAATATGTGCCGTATCCCACAGTACAAGGATCATTAGGTATTACTGCTGCTAACGAACCTGATCCTACTGCGATCTTTAGGTTAACTGGTGCAACATATTTCTGGCAGATGTCCTTCTTTGATGGGGACAACAATGGTGTATTCTATAGAGACGACCTCTCACAGATCGCACCTAACTTCTCACATCATAAACTAACATGTTTTGAGTATGCTAATACAGATGATCTAAACCTCTACTATCAAAAGATCTCTAAAGCATACGCTACAATCCCCGACTCATCTGGTATTATCGCACAAGACCAGTTACAGGCAAGAGTTGAGGAAAACAGAATTGTAGGTCCGATCTCTGATGAATTTGCTGTATCGCAAATCATTAGAAATGGACAGACTGCTACTGCATTTACCGTGGATGAATTGGGTAACCCCAAAAACCACGGTTTCTCTGTTGGTGTTGCTGTTAATATTTCTGGTGTAACAGGTCCTACAGAGCAGGATCAGTTACTTTATAATGGATCATTCTTTGTTACGTCTGCACAAGGTAACCAGTTTACTTATCAGATGAGTGCTGAGCCGTCTGGTAACGCAATCGGTAGTAACATCCTTGTTAAGGTTGAGATTGATACTGTAGACTCTGCATCTCCATATGTATTCAACTGCTCTCTACGATCAGTGTGGGGTATTAATGGTATGCACGCTGATGGTGCCGAAGCAACTGGTTTCAAATCAATGGTTGTGGCACAGTTTACTGGTATTTCTCTACAAAAAGACGACCGAGCATTTGTTTTATACAATCCAACAACAGGACAATATGAAGCACAAGCAGCAGGTAGTGGAGCACACATCAATGGTCTTGCAAAATATCGTAAAGGATGGCGTAATTGCCATATCAAAGCATCCAACGATGCTTTCATTCAAGTCGTTTCTGTTTTCGCTGTGGGATTTGGCGATCATTTCTTTAGCAATAGCGGTGGCGATTTGTCTATTACCAATAGTAACAGTAACTTCGGAAATACTTCACTTAGATCAACAGGATTTAAGTCGGCAAGTTTTACGAAAGACAAAGCTGGGCAGATAACTCACGTTATCCCACCCAAATCACTATCAGATATTGATGAGATCTCAGTTAACTGGGTGACCATTGACATTAATAAAACTAGAGCAGCAGCAGATCCTACAAAACTATTCCTATATGGATACTCAGTAGAAACTGGCAGACCACCTTCAAAAGTCCAAGGCTATACAGTTGGTGCTAGAAGAGACGACGTAAACACCCCAGATAGAGTTTATGTTTTACTGGTCGCATCTGGTGCATCTGAGCCAACTACACACTATGCAGAGATCACACCCTCAGGTCCTACTGTAACAGGTACATCACCTGGTGATGACGACTCTCCACTTAAGTGGGATACTACACAAAGCAACTGGTATATCCAAGTAGATGGTAGTCAGAATACAATTTATACTACACTACAGTCTAATACAACATATCAAAACCTCGGATTCACACCTACTACATTTATCCGTAGGGTGCCTGATGCTAGAAACCTTGTTGACAGAATCTATCGTTATCGTTACGTCCTTGATAAAGACGCATTCCCAGTGCCTAGGACACCGATTACTGGTTTCGTTATTCAGCCCAGATCTTCCGAGACTAACTCTCCTGCATACTCACGGACATATTACATCTATGCAGTTGAGACATATCAAGAGTTTGTAAGAGGTGTCACTGATGGTATATACTATCTGACTCTTCTTAATGCTTCAGTTAGCCCAACAACAACTAACTTCAACGAATTCAACTTCTCTCAACAAACAGTTGATCTTTACCCTGCATTTGACAGAGACAATCCTGTTGCAGACCCTGCAGCATCTATCTCTGTTGCAGATAATGAAGTGTTGGGTCTAGTGAAGACAACCGACGGTGCATCTCCTACACCAAATGAGAATACTCAGCTCTCTATCACAAAAGAGACTACACAGTATTATCTACAGGAGTCACAAAATAACTTAGGATACACTACAGCATCTAACGTGTTGAATGGTATCTCAGTTACTGCACGTCTAGGTGATGCAGAGGACAGAAAGATTCCTCTGAAACTAAACGCTGATAGCAGCGTGCAACCACTACTGGTTGAGCTGAGAAGATACTCTATTCTTAGAGCGTCAGGTCACACGTTTGAATACCTTGGTTTCGGACCAGGTAACTATTCAACTGCATTCCCATCTACACAGGTGGAAGTGTTGTCACCTGCTCAGGTTAGATTGTCACAGTCACTCAAAGAATCAGCAGGTGTTGCATACTACTCAGGTGTTAACAGTGATGGTGAGTTGTTTGTTGGTAACCAGGTTATCAACCCTGTTACAGGTCAGATCACTAACGAAGATATTGCACAACTTAACGTGTTGGGTGAGGAAGGCACAACGATTGAGACATTCTCTGAATTGGTGCTGACTGATAAACTAACTGTTATTGGTGGTGCATCTAACCAGTTGGAATCAGTATTCTCAGGTCCTGTTACTTTCCAAAAGAAAGTTACATCACAGGATGAGATCCAGTCACTAGAGTTTACATTCTCTAACGACGATGGCACGGTGCTGAGGAAGACATTCCTTGCTGAGGATGATGGATCAGGACTACCTGTTACGCAGGCAGGAGCAGCATTCAACACAGGAGACATGTGTTATAACATTGATTGGCAACCAGGTCAACCACTTGGATGGATCTATGATAACGGCACATGGTATAAGTTTGGTTTGAGTGATACAGGTCCAATCACATCAAATCGTTATAGTGGCGTCACACATTATGGTATTGGCATTGCACCAGACGCTTCTAATAGAATGAAGATTGGTGGTAACGTATATGTTGACGGTGACTTAGATGTTACTGGACTGTATGGTGCTGCTGACAAGTATACTCTTGCTACTGGTATTGCTGCAGGAAACAACGGCACCACATACTCTGGTGACGGTGCTACTGCTACATTTGCTATATCTGCAGGACATACTTCATATTCACTCTTAGTATTCCTTAATGGAGTATGTCAAGTGCCAGGTGTTGACTATCAAGTGAGTGGAAACTCAGTTGATTTCTCTATCGGGACAGTGCCACAAACAGGTGACACTATCCATGTAAGAGAGTTGGTTATCTAAATAAAATATCAAGAGGTTGTAGATGTCTACAAAGATTAATGGTAATCAGATTGACGCTGCCACAAGAGCAATTATTACTGCTCTAACTGTGACAGAGCAAATCAACCTGCCTGCTCTTACTCAAACTGCAATTAACGGTCTTGGGACGCCTGCCTATGGTACTTTGGTTTATAACACAACCGAAGATATGGCACAAATCTACTTACAAGATGCTGCAGCAGGTGTGCCAGGTTGGGACGACGTAGGTGGTGGAGGACCTGCCGTAGGTGAAGACTCTATCATTCGTACAAATGGACCTACAATCGGTGAGAATATCACTGTAGGACCTATTGCAAACGGAGGGGTAGAATTTACTAACGGTTTTACTGCAGGACCTGTGGAAATCGCTAGTGGTAATACTGTTACTGTTGAAAATAATGCAACATGGTTTATTCTCGGAGGAGAAGAGAATGACCTAAAAGAGGGTGAGGTTGTGCAGGCAAAGTTTTCGTCAACACCACCGAATAGATATCTTTTGAGAGATAACAACTTAACTCAGATACCTGACTTGGAGGTATCCATTGCACCTACACATACAAACTCTAAGATTGTATTGATTGCAATGATTACAGGTAATGCTAGACACGTTACATCATTTGGTTTCTTCCGTGATGGTAACCTAATTACTAGTGGACTAAACGGAAACACCAACGTTGGTAGTGGATCTGTTGCTACCACATATACTGGTGACGACACCAGTGATCACATGTATTCGTGGCCAGTGCACTATCATGACACACCTGGCACTACAAACGCTGTTACATACACTGTTGGTGCTTCTGCATCATGGGGTGGGTCAGTAAGAGATCTCTATATAAATGATAGAAGTAGCAATGACATGAGAAGTGTCAGCACACTAATGGCTTTGGAGGTCAGAGGTAACTAATGATTGAATCAGATTGGAAAAAGTTTTGCGAAAGAATAAGGGATAAACAAACTATCCCTCAGGATGAGGTCGTACTTAAGCAAGCAATCGAAGAGGTGCATCCTGGCGTAGGATATGTATTGACAAATATTGATCCATACCGTATTACATTTAGCGATAACAGAGAATATGATCCAGTAGTAATCATTAAGAAAGTCAAAGACCTGAGTTACGATGTTGCCAAATATCGCCCATCTACCAGTCAGTTAATCGAAAAGATTTGGAAAGACATAGATGAAGGTAAGCTAAATACTGATGGGTCTTTCTATGAAGCACTAAAACCCTTTTTGAGTTAATCCATGGCACTACTTAGAGTAAATACAATTCAAGATACCTCTGGTGTTAATGGTTTCAGCATCACCAACACCACGATCTCAATCAACGGTACACTAACTGTTAGTGACCTCGTGATCAATGGTACAATTAGTGGATCATCCTCTTATATCGTACCGTCACAGGCAGGAAGTGGTGGACAATTCTTGACCACCGATGGATCTTCTCCATCATGGGCAGCGTTGACAACTAGATCTGGTATCAGATCGATGTCAGTATTTACTGCTAATGGCACATGGACTAGACCAGATCTCTGCAAAAATATCATGGTAACATGTGTTGGTGCAGGTGGTGGAGGATCAGGTTATACTGAATCAGGTGGTGCAGGCGGTATGTCGCAACGTCAAGTTGATGTGACAAACGTTTCATCTGTATCAGTAACAGTAGGAAATCCTGGTGGTGGCACTAACTACTCAGGTTGTGGTGGTAATGGAAACACTTCATCCTTTGGTGGATACTGTAGTGCATCTGGTGGTGTCGGAGCTAACTGCTCTCAGCAGCATGCAGGTGGATACGGTGGTAATGGTAGTGGTGGATCACTAAACGTCCATGGTGGAGGTGGCAATGGTCACGGATCTCACCATAGTTATGGTAACTATTCGTCAGGTGTCAGTTACTACGGTGGAGGACAACCTGCAGGACATAACCAAGTAAACTGGTCACATAGACATGAATTACACGCAGCATGGGGTGCAGGTGGAAATGGATCCCGACATAGTAATAGAGGTGCCCGAGGTCGTGAGGGTATTGTTGTTGTGCACGAGTATTGGGGTTAATCAATGAGTCTATTAAAAGTATCTTCAATTAATGATCTAACCGATACAGGTGGATTTTCTCTTTCTAATGGTGGTGTAACAGCAACACTTCCTTTGGTGGTAGGTAATATTGTAATCAACGGAGCTATCTCTGGTAATTCCGATCATATTATTCCAAGACAAGCGGGTAACGCAGGTAAACTCTTGCAGACTGATGGTAGTCAACTCTCATGGGTAGAGGCAGCAGGTCTTGCAGGTATTAGAAGTATGCAGGTGTGGACAGGAAACGGCACATGGAATAAACCGTCTGACTGCACTAGTATCATGGTCACTGCTGTTGGAGCAGGCGGTGGTGGATCAGGGTATTGTGAGGCAGGTGGAGCTGGAGGTATGGCTCAACGTGTCATCGACGTAAACAACATCTCATCTGTATCTGTTACAGTAGGAAATCCTGGTGGAGGTACAAACTACGCAGGATGTGGAGGAAACGGTAACTCTTCAAGTTTCGGATCCTATGTAACTGGTGGAGGTGGAGGAGGATCAAATTGTATTCAGCAGCACGAAGGTGGTTTAGGGGGAGAAGGTATTGGTGGTACACTAAACGTATTTGGTGGAGGAGGAAACGCCCACGGATCTCATCATTCCTACGGAAACCACTCAGGAGGAGCAAGTTACTACGGAGGTAGTCAGCCCTCTTCACACAGACAAGGTAATTATAGTCACAGACATGAAGGTCACTCAGCATGGGGTGCAGGTGGTAATGGATCACAACATGGTAACCGTGGAGCAAGAGGTCGTGAAGGTGTAGTTGTAGTCCATGAATACTATGGACGCCCAACATCGCCCGATACTTCTTATGGTCAATCATCTGGTAACCCTGCAGAATCTGCAGAGGAAATCAAGATTAGAAATCCTGGTGCAGGTGATGGAGTTTATTGGATTAACTTACCTGGTGTAGGAGCAACACAAATCTATTGTTTGATGGACAATAGATGGTTAGGTGGTGGTTGGATGATGGGCATGAAAGCAACTCGTGGCACCACATTTAACTGGGGATCTAGTTACTGGACATCTAACAATACTCTCAACACAGGAGCAACAAACACTAACGATGGTGATGCTAAGTTTGAGGTTATGAATAGATTCCGTGCCAAGGATATCATGGCAATTTGGCCAGATATTGGTAACGGAGGATGCGTCCCTAGTAGTAACAGAGGATGGACATGGTTTGAAACAGATTTCAACACAGGATATGGTAGAGGTGGTAGGATTGAGCCTATCAACTTCTGGAATCAGGTAGATAGATTCTATAAGTCTAATGCCAACGAATTCTGTGGTATCAGTAATTTCTCTGGTCAGTCACACGTTAGATTCTACGGATTTAACTACAGAAATAATCCTGGTTGGGCACGCACACGTTGGGGATTTGGATGGAATGAAAACGGTGGTGGTAACGGTGGTTATCCAGAAGCAGACATGAATTCCGATGACGTATCAGGTGGTATTGGTATGACTGGTAACTTTGGTAACTACTCAGCAGGAGACCGTATCAACTGTTGCCAGAATCGTAACGGAATAAATAGATCAGCAAGGGTGGAGTTGTATTTCAGATGAGCACACTTAGAGTTACAAATGTAAAAGACCTTGCAGGTATTGCAGGTTTTACCCTTACTACTGGTGGTATTACTGCCAATGCGACTCTTATTGTGGGCAACATTACTATCAATGGTAATGTGTCAGGGTCATCTAAATATATTATTCCTAACCAGTCGGGTCAGTCAGGTAGATATCTACAGACTGATGGCACAAACCTCTCATGGGTAGAGGCATCATCCGTCTCTGGTTTTAGATCTATGCAGGTCTGGACATCTAATGGGACATGGAGTAAACCGTCTAACTGCAAATCTATCATGGTCACCGTTGTTGGTGCAGGTGGTGGAGGGTCAGGATATACCGAAGCAGGTGGTGCAGGTGGCATGTCACAGAGAGTTATCGATGTATCTAATGTTAGCTCAGTATCTGTTACAGTAGGAAATCCTGGTGGAGGTACAAACTACGCA
>CEWH01102055.1_pt1 | contig 9841 bp, 16 predicted proteins | sample 531231 | NCBI WGS metagenome assembly CEWH01 (sample SAMEA2622316, study PRJEB7988) | marine metagenome | biome: marine biome (ENVO:00000447); feature: surface water layer (ENVO:00002042); material: "saline water (ENVO:00002010), including plankton (ENVO:xxxxxxxx)" | depth 5 m | reverse complement strand
CTCCTGCGATTACTGGGTATTATTCCAGCATTCATGGGAATCAACATCAGCGTAATGTCATGAAAAACGCTTACCAACAACGTCTTAGAGAAGCATTGGAAGAAGATGTCACCGGCTATATCGACGAGGAACACGGTGCGATCACCTTGATGGATGATCTAGTGGAGATCCTCGACGATTGGCTTGGTTATTACCAGGGCAAGGCGGACGATATCAAGAAAGCGCTGCTCCGGCTTGGTGAAAATCGGTACGATTAGTTTGATGAGTTTGGCCGTAAAGTTTGGCGGAAACTACTGATAACTCTGCCTTCAGAGAAGACGGTGTTTTAGTCAACGCGATTACAGGATTAGGCACTAAAAGAGATAAAAGTGCTTACTACAGCATTCAGGGTCAGGCGATCATGGCTGATTCTGAGTTGGAGTCTTTGTACTTCGACCCGCTGTGCCGTCGCGTTGTAGACGTATTTGCAGAGGCCGCACTGGCCAAGCGTCCCACTATCAAGTTTGCGGAGGAGCTTGAGGGGCATGACGACATCATTCGCAGCGTAGAGAAGTATTTAGAAGATCTAGAAGCCTTTTTCTTCTTTGAAGAGGCCTTGAAACTCCAGCGCATCTATGGCGGTGCGGCGCTGTTCATTGTCTGCGATGACGGAATGGAGCCGACAGAACCGCTAGACCCGAGACGTTGTAGAGGTATCGCCGATCTAGTGCCCCTGTCGAAGCGGGAGATCAAACCCCACGACTACAACTACCTGAATTACAGGAATCCAGAGCTATATCGGATCAGCACCAGCAAAGCAATCACCGACAGCAATGATCTGCAGTACCTGCTGGTACACAGCAGCCGCATCCTGCGGTTCGACGGTTTGTACTTGCCGTGGAAGCAGCGTCTGAACAACGACGGTTGGGGCCTGTCCTACCTACAGCCGTTCTTTGATCCGTGGAAGCGCTATCGGGGCGCTACGGACGGCCTGTCGACAATGCTCAACGAGATGGACCTATTCGTCCACAAAATTCCTGGGCTCGCAAATAAGATCACAGCGGGCAAGGAGTCAGCTCTGAAGCAGCGTTTGGAGGCCAACGCGCTGTCCCGCTCTTGTTATGGGGGCATGGCGTTGGACACCGAAGAGGAGGTGACGTTTGCGGCTAGAAGTCTCGGTGGTGCTCAAGACATCTTTGATCGACTGCTGGATGACTTAGTAGCTGCAGCGGATATGCCTAAACCGTTGCTGTTTGGCACCAGTCCGGCTGGAGGTCTTTCCGAGAGCGGTAAGTACGAAGACAAGGTCTGGGCCAGCACTATTGAGCGTTATCAGGCCCACAGTCTTCGACGGGTGCTGACCAAGTTCTTCAACATCGTGATGTTGATGCCTACTGGACCGACCAATGGCTCGGTGCCTTCTGAGTGGACGGTGCATTTCCCTCCGTATTTCGCCTCCTCTGATGCGGACAAGGCCAATCTCAGACAGCAGGTAGCTCTGCAGGATCAGATCTATATGAATGCAGGCGTTGTGACGCCAATGGAGGTTCGTGCCTCTCGATTCGGGGGGACCGAATACAACATCGACACGGTGTTGCACGAAGAGGAGGAAGACCGCCTCCTTGCCAAGCGCGAGCTAGAGCATGAAGCGGCCATGCAAGGGTTCGAGGGCCAACGCCAAGCGCTTGAGAACAACGCCGAAGCCGCCCAGGTCGAGGAGGAAGAAGAAGAGCCGAGACGACTGGTGGAGGACGTCGCTGACTTCATGCACATGAATGGCCTGACACTCCATGCGGGTACAAGCAACGGCATCTATCGGTTGGCGGAGGTGGTTCACCCTGACGGCCAACGCAACGATGCAGAGCCGGTGGTTCTGATCGGTGGCCGTGCTCAGGACAAGAAGGTGTACCGGGGATACCTGAAGCGAGAAGACGAAACGATTGAACCAGGCCCCCTACTGATGGGCTTCTATTCATCGCGTTCTGCCGGACGCGCACTCAAACACTATTGCGACGGCGAGGAGGTAAGTGGTTTGAAACAGCTACAGGAATACGAGCTAGAGCATTTAAAGGGCACCTACGACGTCTACGACTCGATTGAGTACGCAGGTCATACGTTTCCTGGATACAACAAGCCAATCAGAACCCCTGACCACAGCACCAAGTCACATGCGGTGTTGGCCAAGGAAGGCGACCAAATCAAGCTGATCCGCTTCGGTCAGCAAGGAGTGAAGGGCTCCCCAAAGCGTGAGGGCGAGTCTGAGGCAGCGCGAAAGCGACGTAAGGCCTTCAAGGCTCGCCATGCCAAAAACATCAAAAAGGGCCGTATGTCGGCGGCTTACTGGAGTTCGGTAACTAAGTGGTGATGGACAAGCATATGAAAAAGCTAGTCAAGTACTACGCTCAAGCTGAGGGCTGTATTTCAAGAAAGAAGGCTCAAAAGCTACTAAAGAAAGCTGAAAAAGTTCATCAAAAACTTGCCGAACAAAATGAACAAAACTTATGACTTCTCTGATTTTGAGTGCAATGCTCATTGCGAATCCTCCTGCTTGGCACTTGTCATGTAAGGACTGGGGTGCGCGTGTTTATTGGATCATGCGCGACGACAGATTATCCAGAGTCGATAAACAACGTTTGATTATTTACTTACGGACCAAGGTTGTTGAATCATGTCCAATTCCCGGCCAACTGGCGACGATATTGAGGTCACCTTTACCTGCACGATAGGCACTATTCGCAACCTTCTCCAGTGCGTTGAGAAGTGCTATCAGACCTGGCCCGGAGGCCATCCGCAAGAGCAAGTCAATCTTGAAAACATGCGGGCAGGACTCTACGTGATCCTTTACGACACTCTTCTTGAAAACGACTTGGTGTAGCTGTGGACGATTTAATCGATGAAGCGAATGAAGACCTCAAGGTCATGGAGACGGCGATCCTGGCTGGGATCGTCGCAGGGCTTGATGAAGAGTTCAATCGTCTTCTAGAAGAAATTTCTGCTCAGTTACAAAGCGGTCAACTTCTTCTTGAAGGCTCAGATATGAGAGCACTTGAGCTGATTGGTCCTTTAGCTCAGGCTGATTCAGATGAATTTCTTGATCTGTTTGAGAGTCTTCTACAGCGCTCAACAACAGCCGGTTTAGCCCTAGCTGGAGCGTTATCGAAGCCTGTAGTACCTTCTCCACTCGCTGTATCCATACCAGCAGAGTCACTTGCGTTAGAAGCACGAAGAGCCCGAGGATACCTAGAGCAACATGGAAGATCATTTACAGATACTGTTACAGGTTTGATTGGTGGAGGCTTTTTGGCTGGTTTAGCGGCAAGCGAAATTGTTCAGCAACTCAGGCAAAGACTTCAAGTTGTGAAAAGTCGCGTTGAAGTGATTGTACGCACTGAATCTTTAAAAGCCTTCAATAGCGCAGGGCGTAGTTATTACGTTCAAAACAATGTGCAGCTTGTTGTTTATTACGCTACTCCAGACGACCGTACCTGTCCTTATTGTGCGGCACAGGCGGGTCGTGTATTCAAGTTAGGGGCCATCACGGTTCCTAGGCACCCTAATTGTCGGTGCGTGCTGGCTCCTTATGCAACTAATCAGTATGAGAGTTCAGCTCCTTATGACCGGAATAGACGTAATCATCGCAAGGAAGTTCTTAGTTACGCTAGGAGTAAGGGCATTCAATTAGATGAAGGCCCTGCGTACTTCGAGCAACTTAGGCCGTTACCTACTAGGAAAGATGGACAAAGCGAAGTGTGATGCCCAGAAGTTTAGTTTTAAAAGCAAGGCAGAAGCTCAAAAGGCCGGAATGTCTATGGGGCTCGAAGGAACGCACACCCACACCAATGAAGCAGGAGAAACTGTTTACATGCCAGGCCGAAACCACGAGGAGTTTATGAAAGCTCAAGGCGATAAAAAAGACGGTAAGAAGGTCAAGACCAAGTACCAAGCAGCTCGCGATGCGATGTATCAAAAGCGCCTGAAGGACATGGGTGCTTACAGGAAGTACAGCGAGAAGAAAGCGGATCATCCCCCTTCGGCGCATAAGAAAAAGAAGTCTCCCTACGCGGACGGAATTGCATCTGATGCTGCGACTGTGGGTCGTGAGCTGGACGGCCTGCTGTGAGTAAGTTCCGCGATAAAGCTCTGCATGCCAGAGCCGTTGCGGCAGCTAAACGCAAATTCAAGGTGTGGCCCAGTGCCTACGCCTCAGGATTTGTGGTGCAGACGTATAAACGCCTTTACAAGGAGAAGCATGGTTCTTTATCTGGCGCTTTTCGCGGCGATGACCTGGGCAAGTGGTTTGGCGAGAAGTGGGTCCGCATCACTAGCACTGGAAAGATCGCTGGTGCCTGTGGAGGTAGATCCTCAAAGGAGGGCAAGCCAAAGTGCCTGCCAAGAGCGAAAGCTCAGGCACTGAGTACAGAGGAGCGAAAACGACTGGTCGCTCGTAAGCGTAAGAAGGACCCCAATCCCAATAGGCGAGGAAAGGCGATCATGACGAGCAGTAAGCCGAATAACGATGCGACGAAGCTCGCAAAGATGCTTAAAGATGGCAGTCCGAAAAATAAAAATATAAGAGAGAGATTGGCCAAGATCATGGATGGCTACCGAAAGCGGAACAGCTACTGATTTTCTGCGATACACATAATTAACTGGCTTACACGTTTGCCTGCCGAGACTTCATGTCATACAGGTGCGCTAGGGGAGATGACGTTCGAGCGTCATTTTCTCGACCAGGGATGTTTCATGGCGACCCCTAGGTTTGACTTGCACAAGACTGACTTTGTCTTGGAGTGGCAAGGGCGTCTTGTAAAGGTCCAGGTAAAGACTATGTCCCCTGGTCCTGGGAATTCTTATGTGACTTGTATTGGCACAAATAGGAAAGGCTGCTCTAGTCCCCAACCGTATAGCTCATCAGAAATTGATTATTTTGGTGTGGTGAACCTTCACTACGGCCACATATGGATGATTCCGGTTGAGGATACCTCAGACAAAGTATCTTTAGCGTGGATACCCCCCGATTTAAGGAAGCGGAAAAAACATTCGGCTTTTGAGTGGGATCAGTACCTCATAAAATGAGCCTAGGTGTTGGTCTGAGTACCTAATACTTTATTTTCGTTAGTATCAAAGTATGGGACAAGTTTCTCGGTACGATTACGGTCAAGTGACCAAGTCCGAATTAACGGACGAAGGCTATTTGAAAGTCTGGTGTAAGGCTGCCCGTGTGGGAACTCAGCTTTATACGAGAGGCGATGGAGCGCAAGTGCGTGAATATCGTCCAGAAGACGAAGTATCAAATCCAGAATCCCTAGCTTCCTTCGGAATGAAGGCAGTAACCCTTAATCATCCAAGGGTTCTGTTGGATACGGAGACCACGAAGCTTCATCAGGTTGGACATGCGGGTTCGCAAGTCCGCTTCTCTGATGGTTTTGTTGAAGTTGCACTTGTGATCACAGATCAGAAGGCGATCGATGCAATTCAGAGAGGAGACGCTCAGGAAGTAAGCGCGGGATACCGCGTCGATTACGACCCGACTCCTGGTGTAACCCCTGAAGGCGTTTCTTACGACGGCGTCCAGAGGAACATTCGCGTCAATCATATTGCCGTGGTTCCGAGAGGCCGTGCTGGAAGAGACGTTCGCTTACTACTCGACTCATGTGATCGCAACGATGCGGTTGCAGATGTCGAACCCCCGTCGAATTCGCCCGTAATTTCAATGGCACGAATCACCCTCGACGGTTTGGATATTGAACTTCCCGCAGATGCTGCAGGCGCAGTCCAATCCTTCGTTAAGGAGACGGGACGCACTCAGGCGGAACTCCAGCAGAAGCTGGATTCGCAGGAAGAGATGATCCAAACTGCAATCACCGAAAAGACCGAAATCCAGGACCGCGCTGATGCGGCTGCTGGACGTATCGAAGAACTTGAAACGCAACTAGCTGAGGCTGTTGCTGCTTCTGAACAACGCTCTGACGCTGCTGAGATCAATGCAGCGGTCAACCAGCGCATCGAAGCTCTGAACAAGTTTGCTCCTATTCTTCCCGACGACTACAAGTTTGACGGTGAAGACGAAGCGCAGATCATGGCGCTCGCTTATCAGAACGTCTTCGAGAAAGAAGCCCGCGAAGATGCCTCTGCAGACTATCTGCTAGGCGTACTCGACGGTGTGCTTGCCGCGATGGAAGACATCGACGAGGACCAAGAGGAGATCAAAACTGATTCCGAATTCGTTCCTGAAGAGGATGGATCGAACGTAGCTGAAGTCCGTGCAGCGATTGCACAGGTGAATGCTGCTGAGAAGTTCGACTCTCAGGCTTCCTACCGCGAGCAACTGCTGAACGGTTGGAAAAAAGATCTCTCCGCTAACGCTTGATAGAGAAAACTAATGGCTGTTACCTATTCCGAATCGCTGGTTTCTAACCCAGCGGGCGCTCAGGGGGCCTACCCCCAAACTCTCACCCGTGGCCATGAAGGCATGCTGGGTGATCTGCAGGCCTATGTCTCCCGTTCTTACAGGAACGAGACCGGCGCTGTTATTCCTTTTGGCCACGCTGTACTGCAGAACGGCTCCGGCACTGCCGACGCCTCCGCCAAGCTTCCTGCTGGCGCATCTGCTACCAACATCGTTGGCATCGCTCTGGACAGCAACACCTTCGAGGTGAACGCTGACGCCAAGACTGCTGATGGCCGAGTCGGCTATCCAGCCGCTGAAACTCTGAACGTAATCAGCAAGGGTGTTGTCTACGTCTACAGCAAGGACGCGATCGCAGTTGGCGATGCCGTCCGCCTGTATCACACCGATGGTGCTTCTGCTGCAAGCACAGGTGCATATGCCGGTCGTTTCGGCAAGACCGCCGCTGCCGGTAAAACCTTCGAGGTCACTGCGGGTGCTCGCTGGTTGAGTTCATGTGCCGCTGGTGGCATCGCTCTCCTTGAGATCGATCTCCCCGGTCTGGCTGTTACCGCTGACACTTGATAGGAGACCTAAGTAATGTCTGACATCCGTAATGACGAGGTCGGTCTGTTTCTAGCCCGCGAACTTGAGACTATTCTTGCTCGCGCATTTGAAACTGAGTACGCCGACATCAAGTACTCCACAATCCTCCCAATTTCACAAGAAGTGAACGAGGGAAGTGATAGTTTCACGTACCGAATCTTCGATGCACAGGGCAAAATGTCCGTCATCCAAGATAAGGGTTCCGATCTGCCCCGTGCAGACGTTCTGCGTAAGGAAGTGACCCACCCGGTTCGCAGCCTTGGGTCGAGCTTTGCGTATTCAATTCAGGAAACACGCGCCGCTGCGACTGTTCCTGGAATGAATCTTGAGCAACGCCGCGCTAACGCTGTGCGTCGTGCTTATGAGGAAGCCGTGCAGGGAATCGCCTACTTCGGTGATGCTGCATCTGGCATGGACGGATTCTTCAACAACGCGAACGTTGATAAGATTGTCCCGAACAAATGGTTCGACAATGCAACTCCAGACGAAATGCTGGAGATCCTGAACGAAGCCGCAACCCGTATTGTTGGTGGTTCAAATCAAAAAGAAGCGCCTAATACGCTTCTTGTTCCATACAACGTATTCAGGATTATTTCGACTACTGCGCGTAGTTCCACCTCGGATTCTACCGTGATGGAATTCTTCCTGCGTACCAACCCGTTCATCCGTGCCATCGAGCCGATCAACGACCTGGAAGCAGGCAAGTCTGTCCTGAGCAAGGACCGCATTGTTGCTTACGACCGCAGCCCAGAAAAGGTGCAACTGCATCTGCCTAAGACTCTTGAGTTCCTGCCCCCTGTGCGCCAGAACCTGGAGTTCTCCGTAGCCGCACACGCCCGTGTGGGTGGCGTATCCCTTTACTACCCCAAGAGTGCCCTCTACATCGAGAAGGCCTGATAAAACCTATTTCTTCAGAACATGATTGTTACTTATTCTCCTCAACTAGAAAATCCTCCCCGCGAGAAAGAAGTCACTCTCGGCTTCACGTTCATCGGTGAGAAGACTGGTGGTTCCGAATATGTGCAGTTCAAGAGTGGGGTCAACCGCGACGTTGACCCTGCTGTTTGGGACAGGGTGAAAACCATGCCCCTTGCCGCTGATCTGCTCTCTATCGGTGCCCTAGTAGTCACAGAGGACGTCGAAGTTCTCACCGACGCTCCAGCACCCAAGGGTGCGCTGGCGACTATGCCAGTGAAGGAAGCGCTATCGGCGATCAATAAGACCTTCGACCTGGACCTGCTCAAGGAGTGGGACTTTGCCGAAAACAGGGTGCGTATCAAAAACGCGATCCAGAAGCGAATTAAAGCAATCACTGAAGGAGAAGGCTGATGGCGGTCACAAGCACAACCTTTCTCGAAAGGTTTCCAGAGTTCGACAATCTGGAGAGTGCTGTTGTGACCGCAACCATTGCCGAGGCTGAGCGCCAGAACGAAGAAACGATCTGGGGTGATCAATACGATGACGCCGTCAACTATCTGACGGCGCATCTGTTGGCCAGCCGAACACAATCTATTGGTCAACAGATTGGTGTTTCATCGACAGTCCGCACCATCAAGTACCAGGGTGCTGCGGGATATACGTTGGCCGACACCACTTACGGTGCTACTTACCTCTTTTTACGGGAGGGCCTGGTCGAGCTAACTGGCTTTAGTTTCTGATGGGCTCTTACGCACCTTTCGACAACGCGACCTTGACCTTCGAGGTCTACGGTTCCTTTTCAACTGATCCGAGTACGGGGAACAGGGTTCAGAACAACTTGTCTGAGACCTATACCTGTAACGTGCAGTTGAAGTCCAAGTTCACATCCAACAAAGAAGGCGTCAACGAGGTTGATACGAGCTGCACTGGCAAGCTCCTTTCACCAGCGACCTTCAGCGGAAAGATCAAGGCTGGCATGACGGCTGCTGCGACGGTCAATGGCGTCGACGGCAAACTACGCATCCTGGATCTAGGCACAAACATCCTGCCTTACGCCCGTGCGACTCAATTTCAGAGCTTTGAGGGGGTGTTTGAGCAAACCGGAGCTGCGGGGTAGTTATGGAAAGCGGAATGCAGCCACGGCATCTCAAACGGTTATTTGATGCCGCTAGTAAGGAAGCCCTTAAAGCCACTGCAAATCGTTTAGGTAACGAGTTCACCACTCAGATCACTACTAACAAGTGGTCGTGGAAGGGTAGTAACTACGTGACTTACCGAAAGAATGGCACTGAGGTTACCGAACCCAGGAATATCGTTGACCTAGGGAATCTGCGAAAAAGCCAGAGGCGCGAGCAAACTGGCAGATACTCATTCAAATGGACCTGGGAAGTTGACTATTCAGCCCTGGTACACGAGGGTGCCAGCAGGTTAAAAACTGGTGGCAGTTATCCATCACGTCCCTGGACTAAAGATGCTGAGATAGAGGTTAAGCCCTTGGAATACTTTGCAGATATACTGAGGAGAGAGTTAGATGGCTAGTGTATCTCAAGTACGCTCGTTAGTAGACTCAGCACTAGGGACCTTTCTGGGAAATTACAATCTCCCCGATGGTTCTACATCCCCCGCCCTTTGGGTTCGGGGTTCACAGCAAGTTCCTAAGGATTGGACAATCACCGGCACCGAATGTGTGATCGATGAAGTCCCAGAAGCTAGGAATATACCGACGATGTCTAAGGCGGTTGTGCTTAACCTTTTTTGGACTGTAACTCTTACCAGTTACGACACAGATGTAACTTTAGACAATTTACGGTTGCTTCTTTTTCGGACTTTTCCAGATATGGACACAGCGGTGCATACCGCTCAAACAGACATATCTTTTGAATCTCTGAAAGTAACTATCCCCGATTACTCAATTCACACTGAGATAGGCTAATGGCTCAACTTCCTGGA
>CEWH01148552.1_pt1 | contig 9864 bp, 10 predicted proteins | sample 531231 | NCBI WGS metagenome assembly CEWH01 (sample SAMEA2622316, study PRJEB7988) | marine metagenome | biome: marine biome (ENVO:00000447); feature: surface water layer (ENVO:00002042); material: "saline water (ENVO:00002010), including plankton (ENVO:xxxxxxxx)" | depth 5 m | reverse complement strand
GTGAATCACCTTACTTAACTTTTGTTCCTGGAAAATCTTATCGTTTCTTACAATCTGACTCTACAAACAGCACTCATCAAATTAAGTTTTATCTATCTCCTGATAAGGTGGATGTTGACGGTAATTCTTCTCTTTATGAAAATGGTGTCACTTATAATGGAACAGCTGGTTCAGCAGGAGCCTATACACAAATTGATGTATCTATGGGCACACCTAGTGTATTATATTATCAATGTATCAATCATGGTTTAATGGGTAATCAAATCAATGTATTAGGTTCAAAGAGCTTTGATGGTGATTTATCTTACAATGTTATTAAGTTACCTTCTGGAACCACCAATATGAGACCAACTTCTATTGAGAGAGGTGTTGTTCGTTATAATACAACTACAGACCAATTTGAGGGTTACGGTGCCGGAGATGCTTGGGGTTCTTTGGGAGGAGTGATTGATGTAGATCAAGATACATATATTAAGGCAGAGACTGCAGCTAATGACGACAATGACCAATTGCAATTCTTCACAGCTGGAACACAAAGAATGATTATTGGAAACAACGGAGACATTAGTATGAACCACGACTTGAAGTTGAATTCAGATAGCGGTAAGATTACACTCGGTCTTGATGATGATGTAATTATAAAACACGATGGAACTGATGGTCTTGATATTGATAGTGCAGGTGCTCTTTCACTCAATTCATCTGCTGGAGCCATCAATCTTGGTAATGATGCTGTTACAGGTGCAATTAATATTGGTTCAGGAGCATCTGCAAGAACCATTACAGTAGGTAATGATGCATCTACTAAGGTAGATGTAAATGCTACCGAGATTGAGTTAGATGCAGGAACTGGAGGATTATTATTAAATAGTGCTTCAACAAGTAGTACAGAATCTATTAAATTAGCCTCGTCTGCTGGTGGAATTCAACTAGAAATGGCTGCTAATAGTAATAATCAAATTCGTTTAAGAGACAGTGATGGTAAGGTTAAATTAGATTTGTTTGCAGGCGGCGGAGTAAATGATAATTTACATTTAACAGTCACTGATTCAACTAAAGTTAACGCTATTCAATTAGCAGCTGATTCAGGTGGTCTTAACTTTGATGCAGGAACTCAAGTAACAATAGATGCAGGCACCAGTATTGCATTAACATCAACAGACGCTTTAACATTAACTGACGGAACAGCAACATTATCTTTGGGAGGAACTGGAGCAACCAGTATATCAGGAGCCACAACACTTGATTTAGATGCTACAGGAAATTTAGCTATCAATTCTAGTGCCGGAACAATCGGTATTGGTGATGATGCAAATACAGGTGCAATTAATATCGGTTCAGGAGCATCTGCAAGAACCATTACAGTAGGTAATAATTCATCCACACTTTTAGGATTAAATGCTGCGACAATTGATTTAAATGCAGGAGCAGGTGGTGTAGATATTGATTCTGCAGGTGCTGTAGATATTGATACAAGCTCAACACTTGATTTAGATGCTACAGGAGCTCTTTCACTCAATTCATCTGGTGGAGCTATTAATGTTGGTGATGACGCAGATACAGGTGCAATTAATATTGGTTCAGGAGCATCTGCAAGAACAATTACAGTAGGTAATGATGCATCCACAAAGGTAGATGTAAATGCTTTGGCTATTGAGTTAGATGCAGGTGCAACAGGAATGATATTAAATAGTGCTGGAACACTTGATGTAGATGCTACAGGAGCACTCACTTTAGATACTGCAGATACAACTAACGGTATTAAAGTAGGAACTGCTACTTCAGGTGTCCCAATTACTATCGGTCATACTACTTCAGAAGTAACTGTAGCTGATAATTTGACTGTTACTGGAATGATGGGTATTGGTATATCAACTCCTGCAAACGAATTTCACATTCACGACAGTGTTGGAGTTGCAACCCGTATGAGTATAACAAACAGTGACACCGGAAGCACAAACGCTGATGGATTAGTATTAGAACAAAATAGAAAAAATTCTACAATTTATAATAAAGAAGATGGAAACTTATCTTTTGCAACAAACAACGTCACACAAATGGTCTTGTTAAATACCGGTGATTTATCATTAAACCAAGGTTTATCTATAGATGGAGCATTAGATGTAGATAGCACAGCTGATATTGCAGATACATTAACATTGAGTAAAGCAAGTGGAACTGGTTTATCAGTAACAAGTGATGCTACAGTTGGTGGAAACTTGGTTGTAACAGGAAACATGACAGTAAATGGAACAACTACCACCATTAGCACAACAAATACCACAGTAAGCGATAGTTTAATGGAATTATCCAGTGGAACATCTGGAACTCCTGCAAACGATGCCGGTTTAATTATAGAAAGAGGAAGCAGTGACAATGCCTTTATTGGTTGGGATGAAAGTGAAGATAAGTTTATTGTAGGAACAACAACAGCTACTGGAGGAGACACAGGTGATTTAACTATAACAACAGGAACATTAGTAGCTAATTTAGAAGGAAATGTAACTGGTGATGTAACTGGTGATGTAACTGGTGATTTGACAGGAACTGTGCTAACTGTTGCACAAAACACAATAACCACAATGACAGGTTTGACAGCAATTGGTGCTACAGGAGTAAATACAACATTTAGTGGTCCAATTGTAGCAAGCGAAGGTCTAGGTGTCACAACAGATGCTTCTATAACCAAGAGATTGTTTGTAACAGAAGACGCAAGTTTCAATGCTGGATTATTCGTAAATGAAGATGTAAGTTTCAATTCATCATTCTTTGTATCTGGTGATGCTAGTTTCAACAGTGGATTCTCAGTATTAGGAGACGCAAGTTTCAATAAAGGAATTTATATGTATGGAGATGTATCTTGGAATCCAAGTAATATAGCAGCAAGTTCCATTCCTTCCAGTGCTATTATTGGTGGTGTAGGTTCTAATAACTTTACTGCAGATGTATCAATGAATCAAAGACTCTTTATTGGTGGTGATATTTCAATGAATATGGGTTCATTTATTCATCAATTTTAAAAAAAAATATGTAATAAATATATAATGTCAATTGTAGCTTTAAAAAGAAAAACAGAAGCAAAATATAAAAATGTTAGTGCAAATGAAATAAATGGGTTTTCATTAAATGGAACAAGAAGATTACAAGGATATATAGGACAAACATCATTATCTAGACATACTTCTTTTACTCCAATGAAAGGAACTGTTGCAAAAGGTCACGGAGGATGTTGTGGAAAATATGATTATGGTCGCACTATTAAACCTGCAAATATGATAAATGTGGAAGATAATAAAATAGTAAAAGGTTCTGTATTAAATACCAGTGGTATGTTAGCAGAAAGAGATATTTGCAATCCTTGTAATGTTGTAGCTCCTAAAATGCGTGACCAATCTGAATTTACCAAGAAATTAAAGAGTGAAGCATTGGCTTGTGACACAAGCGGTGCTAGAACTGAATGTTGTAAAAATACATCTCTTAAGATTAGCACATTATCTAAATTAAATTATGCAAAGGCAGAATCAGATTATGTTGCTATGTCTTCAGGAGAACATATTGATAAAATTAATAAAAACTGCACAGATAATGATCCATTTTTAGTTCCTATGAGTGTAAAACGAGCACCATTCGCTGGTTTTGCTTAAAAAAATTGATTAACTATTTTATAAATACTTAAAATAGTTAATGGAGAATCTAGAAGAAGAAATGAAAAAATATTTGGAAACCTTGAGTGAAACAGAATTAAAAGCATATGAAATAGCAAAAGACCACTTAGGTATGTCTTTTCAATTAGAAAAGAGTTTAGGTTTTTTAGAATGGCTTAAAAAAGAAAAAGAAAATTAATAAACTCTTTTTGCAAGAGGAACTGGTTCAATTTTATCTGTATCATTTAATACTTTTCTAATTACATTACGAGTAGAAATAGAAACATCATTTTCTTTCAAATGGGCAATAGTATGAAATAACCAATTTTTATCGTCCCTATCTGGATAATCCTCGTGTGAATGTGCTCCTCTGCTTTCTTTTCTAAAATTAGCACTGTGCATAGTAACAATAGAATTATCTAATAAATTTTTTAATTCAAGCATTTCTATAAATTCGGTATTGAAAATATCACTTTTATCATAAATAGAAACGTCATCAAAACATTTGTATATAGAATTCATTTTTTCAACTCCTTCTTCGAGTAATTTATCGTTTCTAAATACCCCTGCATGTTTTTGCATAATCTTTTGCATTTCTAAACGAAGGTCACTAACATTTACATCTCCTTTTTTATGCAATAAATATTGGTATTTATCAATATGTATGTTTAACGAAGAAGCATCACACTCTTCTATAGATTCATTTGGTAGATTAAGTTCAGAAATATTTTCTGCACATGCTTTTCCAAAAACAACAATATCCAATAAAGAATTAGCACCTAATCTATTTGCACCATGAACAGATGAACTAGCAGCCTCTCCAGCAGCCCAAAGGCCATTTACAACAAAGTTTTCATTTTCACTATTTGGACTAATAACTTGACCTTTCCAATTTGTTGGAATACCACCCATGTTATAATGAACAGTTGGTATTACAGGAACAGGTTCTCTAGATACATCTATGTTTGCGAAAATTTTTGCAGTCTCTGATATACCAGGAAGTCGTTCATCTAGTATTTCTTTTGGTAAATGACTAAGTTGAAGTAAAATATGGTCTTTATTTTCTCCAACGCCTCTTCCTTGATTAATTTCCACAGTCATTGCTCTAGCAACAACATCTCTACTAGCCAAATCTTTTGCACTAGGAGCATATCTTTCCATAAAACGTTCGCCTTCTGAATTAATTAAAAATCCTCCTTCACCTCTACAACCTTCTGTCAATAAAACACCAGCTCCATAAACACCAGTAGGGTGAAATTGAATAAATTCAGCATCTTGTAAAGGTATATTTGCGCGTAAAGCCATAGCATTTCCATCTCCAGTGCAAGTATGAGCACTAGTTGCAGAAAAATAACATCTTCCATAACCTCCTGTTGCTAATATTGTATTTTTCGCATTAAATTTATGATAAGTTCCTGTTGTAATATCATAGACAAGAGCACCTACACAAGTATCATTACTTTTATTCATTAATAGTTCAAGTGCAAAATACTCTATAAAGAAATTAGCATCATACTTTAAAGAATTTCCATATAACGTGTGAAGCATAGCATGACCTGTTCTATCTGCTGCACATGCAGTTCTATAAGCCTGTCCTCCTTTCCCAAATTCTAAACTTTGTCCTCCAAATGCTCTTTGATATATTTTTCCGTGTTCTGTTCTAGAAAAAGGAAGACCAAATTTTTCTAATTCCAAAACTACTTTTGGAGCTTCTTTACACATATAATGAATAGCATCTTGGTCACCTAACCAATCACTACCTTTAACAGTATCATAAAAATGCCATCTCCAATCATCGTTAGTCATACTTCCTAGAGCTGCATTAATTCCACCTTGAGCAGCAACAGTGTGAGATCGTGTAGGAAATAATTTAGATATACATGCAACATTGTATCCTTTTTCTGCTAATCCCATTGTAGCTCTTAGACCTGCACCTCCAGCACCAATAACAATTGCATCAAAATTATGTTCTTGTATTTTTGATGAAAAAGTTCTAGAAAACTTTTTAATACTAGAAGTATTTTTAATAAATTTAAGCATATATTTATTAAAAGTATAATTTTTAAGTTTTTAATTAAAAATATATTCTTGTAAAATTGTTGATATTCCACTAAATCCAACTAAAGCAAAAGAAGATCTAGATACACTTTTATTATTTAAAAATTTAGGAAATTTATCCCATACAAAATGTCTTAATCCTCCCAATGTATGATAAGTAGCAGGAAAAATAATAGAATAGTTAAACAATCTCTTATAAGGATTTTGTATTTCTTGATATTTTTTAGTTAAATCGTTTTTACCAGAGAACTGATACACACCACAACCAATAAATAATCCAGTTAAATACAGACCTGTTACCCTATTTGTAATAGAAGATAACGCAGTAACTGGAAATTTATAAATATGAACATGAGGGGAAATATTTTTAGTCATATATTTATTTAAAAAATACTTTTTTATATATTTATTTATGAATAATATACTTTCTCCCGAAAAAAATACAAATGTTCTCAAAAGATATCATTTATCTTCAAAACTCATGTTACCAATGTTTATAGGTTCAGTATTATTGAATAAATACAATGTAAATAATAATTTTGAGAACCTTTTTCATATATTTACTGTAAGTAATTTTGCATATCATTCTTATATATCTACTTCATGTATAATTACAGATTATATTAAACCAAAGATGATTTCAACTATTGCAAGAAGTTCAAGTGTAGGATTACATGGAATAGCATTAATTGGATATTATAAAATATTATATAAAAATATCGTTAATTAAATATATATGTTAAAAAGAACAATCAGCACATTTAAAATTTATAGAAATAGTCAAGGAAAAGTAAAAATAGATAATTTTAAGATTGATAAAAAAGAGACTGGACCTATGGTTTTAGATGCATTAATTTATATAAAAAATCAAGTAGATAAAACATTAGGTTTTCGTCGTTCATGTAGAGAAGGAATATGTGGTTCATGTGCAATGAATATAAATGGAAAAAATGGGTTAGCATGTTTAACTCCTATTGAAGAAAAAATGGCTATTTATCCATTACCGCATATGCCAATTATTCGTGATTTAATACCAGATATGACCAATTTCTATAAACAATATAAGGAAATAAAACCATGGTTACAGAAAAAAAATGTAAATACTGTATTTCAAGATAGCGAAGACTATGAAATAATGCAAAGTCCAAAAGAAAGAAAACGTTTAGATGGAATGTACGAATGTATCTTATGTGCATGTTGTTCAACATCCTGTCCAAGTTATTGGTGGAATTCAGACCAATATTTAGGCCCAGCTGTTTTAATGCAAGCGTATAGATGGATTGAAGATTCTAGAGATGACGCTACTAAAGAGAGAATGGAATATGTGGATGATGCGATGAAATTATACAGATGTAAAACTATTATGAATTGTTCCAATACTTGTCCAAAAGGATTAAATCCGGGTAAAGCAATTGGAGAACTAAAAAAGAAAATAGAAACAGAATTACATTAATTGGGTATCATATTTTCTACATCCTGATTCTTTAATTAAATTTTGAATATTATTTACAATATCACTTGAACTAGTTATAAAAAAATCAGGTAAAAAAGAATGAAGAAGTGCAAAAAATGCACCCTTGCAAAAGAGACTGCATAAATACATTGAAAAACGAAAATGTTGAAAATATGTCATACAAACCTTTTTTGGATGCAAGAACATTTTATAGTATAATTATAAAATATTCTAATTATTTTCTGCAATAAATACAACCAATAACTAGTTCTTTATTACATCCTTCATACCAATAATCATCCATAATAGTAGCAAATGTCCATTCAACATCTTCTACTTCTTCATGTAAATAAATTTCTCTATTACAATTTTCACAATCTTTTATTAAAAATTTTTTAATATAAGATATAACATCAATTGGTAAATAAGATAAATCCATGTTAATATACAACAAGAAAGTTTATTTATTAGAAAGCATTTTTTTATAGTCTGCATAATTAAATACTTGTTTTTGTAATTCATTTTCACTATTTAATTTTTTACTCCAATCAGTTTGAAAGTTATTATTTTGATTAACAACCGGAGGACAATTTAAAAAAGAAAAATTCACACATTTTCCCATATTAATAAATTTATTACGAAAAATTTCTTTTGGTTTTTCATAAGCCTCTTTGTTTTTTTCTGTTTTATCCTCTTTTTTAATATTTTGTTTTGGTTTCTTTTTAATAAAAACATCTCTGTTTTCAAGAAAAACGCTATTTTTTTTCTTTTCTTTTTCTTTTTCTTTATTATCTTCTTTACAATATAGATCCACAAATTTACTTTTATTATCTTTATAGTATGTGTTATCTATAAAAAAATCTAAGCAAGAAAAGTGAATAACATAATAAGATGCAATAGAATTTAAAATATCATATGTAATACTATTGTTACAATAATACATAAAACCCATTTTAAATGAATCATAACACATAATAACATTTCCTCTTGGGGTATTCTTGATTAACACAGAAGACTTCCATTTTTTCTCTAAAAAATTATTTTGTTCTTTCATAATTTTATTATATTTTTCTTTATCATAAAAATCAGCAATTATATTATCATTAAAACTTTTTTCAGAATTAATTGCATAAAAAAATTGTTTTTTATATTTTTCAATAAAAAGTTCTAATTCGGTTTTTGGAATCGCAGTTATAGGTTTAAAATAAGGAAAATAATAATAAAAATTATTCTTTAACAAGAAACAAATACGATGAAAATATACATATCCAACAAATAAAAAAGACGATTGAAAAGTATATTTATATGTTTTATCTAATAAATATGAAATCATAAATATATTATATAGTTAATTTTATGTTGTTTTTTCTAATTCCTTTTTTCTCTCTTCAAATAATGTATCCATTTCTTTATCTAAAAGAGGAACATTAATTCTATCATAAGTTTTATAAGGATTATCTGGATGAAAACGCACTAGATAAAGCCCTGTAACCTTTTTATCATATTTTGATTCAATAATTTTTCTATATGTATTCAATTGAAGACTATAATGCCAGAAATTAGTATCAGGAAGATGAGAAATGCTTGGTGTAATAGCAAATTTATTATAATTACTATCATAAACAATTTCTTTACTTCTTTTCCAATCATAAATTTCCAATTCCCCATTTTCATTTTCAAATATCATATCTATAGAACCTACTAGCTTTAATTCTTCATGATAGACCATCCATTCAGTGCGGAAAGGAATTAAATGTTTATAATCTTCTTTAAATTTTAAAAAGAAGGAATACTCGACAGAATCATTCTCAATTTCCATTCCATTATAATATTTTTCAATATCGTTGTGTAATTTTGTTCCCGAACTAGTAGAATTGTCCGTATTTTTCTTCCAACTAGCTAGAATATCTTCTTTTGACATTTTATAATATTTATATTCGGGGTCATTACTCCACTTAGGTGACTTTAAAATACGATTTACAATACCTTCAGAATCAAAATGAGGAAAATGTTGATGAACCCATGTAGTTACAGAAGTGCTTTCTCCTCTTTTTCCATGAATTGTATAAATATGAGGACCTTCTTCAAAAGAAACAAACTTATCTCTAGGATGAAAATTCTTCCAATATAAATACTCTAGTGTTCCAGGAACTGGTTCTTGCATTTGAAATTCAGTCATACTTATTAATTAATGGTTAAAAAAATATTTTTCTAATAAATCAATTTTTTAATATATTAAACTTTTAACAGTTTTGAAAGAAATGGTTTTAATTGAGATATAATTTTTTCTTGATGATTAGAATTAGTTCCTACAAATTTTTCCATATACTTTAAGTATTTGTCTTGATAATTTTCATCAACTAACAATTTTTCTTGATTTACCTGAATCCATTCTGAATTAAAAACAAACATAAACTCTTCTATAATTTGTTCAATGTATTTATTTAATCTTTCAGTAGATAACTTTAACCAAGTATCATTTTCAAATATATAAAATGTTGTAATTCTACCATTAGTATTATATATAGGCATGTTTTCAAAAGTGTTATTTTCAAATAAATATTTGATTCCAGAAAACAAATCATTTTCAAACACTATGTCCAAATAATCTTTTATTTTTGGATAAAGATGATTTTTATTAAATTCACAAAAATTCATTTTAGGATTTACAGGGCTTACAACTGTATTCATTTCATCTTTTTTATTTTG
>CEWH01138954.1_pt1 | contig 9909 bp, 12 predicted proteins | sample 531231 | NCBI WGS metagenome assembly CEWH01 (sample SAMEA2622316, study PRJEB7988) | marine metagenome | biome: marine biome (ENVO:00000447); feature: surface water layer (ENVO:00002042); material: "saline water (ENVO:00002010), including plankton (ENVO:xxxxxxxx)" | depth 5 m | reverse complement strand
TGGGGCTTTGACGAGGTTGCCATCAAAACCATTATGCAAACCTTTACGTTTGGATCATCTTTTAAAGTCGGTTCTATTGTTGAACATGATGAAGATAAAGAGAGAATACATATTGTATGGGATCAACAGAAAGATAATAATCTCAATGTTTATTTAGATGGGTTTTACGAGTGGATGGATTATGACCAATTTAGGGTAGGATATTTGCATATTTTACGAACTCTTACTACTTCGATTCGAAGAAAGAATCCAGAAGATTGGAGAGCATGGGAGTTTGATTTAAAAGATGGCGCTATTTCACCGGAGCCACCCAATCCATATGCATATCCTGAGGCTGTTTTACTAGAGCTAGATCTAAGCGATGACGATGTTTGGAAATCTATAATCATTGCAGTTAGAAATTTTTTGTTAGATTTAAAGTACAAAGCCGACTTTACACAGCGGAATTATTTTAAACAATTGATTACGACACTTGAAAACCTAAAGATTAATTTTATAGGAAAACACTCTGGCATTGACGATGAAGCATCGTTAGCTTTAACGCAAACACTAGAAGCATGGAAGAAAATTAAAATTTAAACGTTTATAAGTATATAAAATATCTAAGTAAATGCCTGATATTGAATCATTAAAGAACGAGATCGCCCAGTTTCGTAAATTTTACATACAGGAAAAATATAACATCTATCATTACGAAGAACACCTTGTCAAATTTTATAAACGGAAATTGGAAGCAGCTAAAGAGGAGTTGGAACGGTTACAAGATACAAAAAGCAGTTGTAAATGAAATTTTAAATTAAATCCAAAACAAAAATAAAAATAGAGTATATATATCTTTGTTTTTCTTTAAAATAAAATGAGTACACAAGTAAATCAACAGAAACGTAAACGCAAAGCATCCACTAACGCCATCCGTGAAATCAGAAGGGAACAAAAACGAACGGAAACGATTATTCCAGTCGCTCCATTTTCGAGACTAACACAAGAAATTTCACAAGGGTTTAGAACCGATATTCGTTTTAAATCCGATGCCCATAAAGCCCTTCACGTTGGTGCAGAAGCATTCCTAGTAGAATTGTTTCAAGATGCAAATACCGTTGCAATTCATAGTGGCAGGGAAACCGTGCAATCGAAGGACCTTCAATTGGCATACAATCTTTCGAAATAAACTATAAATATATTTATATTTACTATAAATGAGTGTTTTATCGAATTCAACACATTTTAATATAAGTAATACTACAGGTAAATTTCTAGAACTCTCCATTTCTGCGGACCAATCATCTTCTTTTAGAATACGCCATTCATCTCCACATATTCACGAAACTCCTAGAAACAACGTTGATCATGCCTCCTACGCTTCTTGGCTAGTACACGGTGTTACAAGTGTCATTCATGGATCATCCATGCAATATGTGACTATCAACGTACCAATGAACGAAACAATAGAATGCGAAATATCTTGTAAGTCCGCATTGATTTTTGAAACTATTATAAAAGATAAAAAATCAAAAGATCATAGCAAAGGAGAGGTTGTTATATCACCGGAAAATCAAGGTTGTGAATTGCATGTTATATATAAAGAAACCAAAGGATTAGGATACACAAACGATGGTAACGTAGCCATAGGACTTAAAAATTTGAACACGCAAACGATTATAGTATATTCTACCATAAAAACCATGGAAGGTCACGTTATCGATATAGAAGATAATACCCCCGCAATGTGTAAAGCTAGTATTTAATTTTGAAGTATATAAGACGATATATTTAGTTTTAATTATGGAAAATTACCTTTTAACCAATAGATGTACCAGAACACGTGTAAAAACATCGGATAATCACACATTGAAGGTATTTTCTGTGTTTTATCAACACCCTGCACTCTTAGAACCAGATGATTGGAAACTATTTGACGCGGAGAGTGAACAGGTATTAATGGATAAAGATACCATTTATCTATTAAACAAACATATCTGTGAATTTGGTTATCAACCCAAAACAGGTACTATACTAACATGTAAGATTACCCCTATCGATAAGACAGATCTAGATAAACATTGGGATGAAATGTTACAGTTCTGCCTAGAAGTAAAAAAAGATTTTGCACAGTTCTGTGATGAGGAAACTTTGGGATTGGACAAACTTAGTCTTAAATCCGATCAGTCACAGGATTGTTCGGATTCGACTTCCAACGGTCCCACGCTTGGAAGTATTCTTGAAGAGACAACGCAAACTCTTCCCAGTAAATCAAACGAGGATTTAGATTAGATTCGGTGTTTTCCATTTTTTATTTTAAAATATTAATAACATTTATACTATTCCACACTCTAAATTGTCAGACTTGGCTATCCGACCTAGTTCGACCTAGTTAGACCTAGTTAGTCCTCAAAAAGTTTCTATAGTACCTATATCATTTTTTTTTATTCAAAATAAACATTATAATCAAATGGATAATTTAAAACATCTAAAAACTCAAGGTTATGTCGTCATTCCATGTTTAAAAAACGTGGGTGATTATACCCGTGAATTCCGTGAAACTTTAGCACGAATGCCGGAATTTAAAGAACCTGGTAAAATGGTAGAGAATGGTGAACACTTTGTATGTGGTGGATTTGCCGCACTCGGAAACCCTTCTAGTTTCCACAATACCTTTGTTCGTAAGATTCGTGCGATCGCCCATGATTGTGTATTAATGTCGGTGTTTGAATCGGAATTAGCGAACAACAAAGACTTATTATTCGAACAGGTTATCGATCGAATGATGTTTCGCCGGGCACCGAAAAAGCCTGGAAGAGAAGCATGGCACAGGGACGAAAGTCCGAACGCCATAAAAGGTGACACCATATACGGAGGATGGATTAACCTGGACGAAACTTCACAGTATTTTTCTGGATGTCCTGGAACGCATCTTGAAGTTGGGAATAAAAACACCGGGTTTGCAAAAATACATAAGACGGATCATCCGCGGTACAACAAAATAAAAAAGAAAATTGAGATACCACCAGGTCATATATTTATATTTTACGAAAGAATGGCGCACGAGGTATTGCCAACCTCTCATAAAGGAGACATGCATCGTCTATTCCTAGGATGGCGTACTACTTACAGTAAAGAACCTCTTTTCACCGATCTAGAAAAGAGATTGCAGAAACGAGCCGTTATGCAAATTAAAAGCGGACAAACACCACCAATATACCCAAGTTTATACTGGTCTAACTGGAGATATAAACTCGAAGAATGGTCAACAAATTTGGTCGATAAATGCACTCACAGTAAGACCATTACTTCGAAGTCGTCTACTTCCTATGGAGACTCGTACAAAGTTGCACATCGGTACATGGAATCACTACAAGATTATGATCTAATCACCGATCTATGTCCACCATACACACAGGAAGAAATCAATATCCTGAAGCCACAACGGTTAATTGTAAACAAACACAAGCGTAAACGCATGGAATAATCTAGGTCGAGATATCGATTATAGGTTGGTCAACTAATTTAAATATAAAAGTGTATAGATAATATTTAAAATATTTAAAAATAAAAATGATTGCCCTAAACAAAGCCGTAAACCATGAAATGGAAAAATGCAATGTACGAAATCACCGATGGTCCGATGCACAACTCGAAGATTATAAACGTCATATATTAAACGATCCAGCAGTTCAATCCGCCCTGGAAGACGACTTCAGCGATGCGTGTTACCAATCCTACAAACGTTGGGCAAAGGCAAAAGCGGTGATCGGTAACCACATGCATAATTCCGACATGGATTATAACGATTGGGACACCTGGGCATCATCTCCTGTGAAGCGACGGTGGTGGAATATCAAACAAGAAAACCCATCTACTATCATTTTCGTTCACGTCGGAAAATTCTACGAAGTGTATCACCATGATGCCGACATCCTCCACAAAATCTTTGGAGCCCCGTACACGTACGGATACGTGGCACACAATGGATTTCCTGTGAGTAAACTTGATACGTATTTAAACAAGTTAGCCGAACACGGTTTTAATTCCATACGTATAATATCAGTATAAATGTCGATTAAAATCTTACAAATGATTAAACTTTTTATTATTTTATTTTTATTTGTTACTGTCTCTGCTAATACATATCCAGATGTTGATCCATCATGTCCAAATGTAAAAGACTCTATACTATATGAACGCCGTCTTGATTTAGTAAAATGTAGCAAAAACAATTTACGCGACTACATAAAACACTATAATTGTTGTGAAGTAACAAATGTTGGTTGCTATATGTTATTTAATGCATTTCAATTAGTAGATCCTACGGACCTTGAGCTTTGTCACAATAATTCATAATCATTCTGCTCAACACAACCTATTACAAGAACGCTTATAACCACAATAAATGAAGTCGCAGTTACTACAAGATATCCTATTCGTTTGGTTTGGTAATGACTCACTTTATATCTTTTTGTATTGCTTAAATTTAATATTTCTTTTGTATAATCATTTACAAATTTTTGTTCTGGGTCTACCATTTCTCTATATACTTTAAAAGATTCATAACATTGGATATGTTCCACTTGTTTTTTTATATCACCCACATAATATTTACCCCAATGCGATGTTCCTCCAAATTGATTTGCAAGAGATTCAATAGAAATATGAAAATCATGAAGTGTATCTTGACTTTGAAGATCGTAAATATCTACTACACAGGATTCTTTTCTTGCAAATGTTAAACATGTTGTATTTTCCTGACCATGGACATATCGTACCAATATTGTACTTATATCGTGTTGTTCACCGTTTATCGATGATATAAAGTTACTACAGTTTTGAAATGGTATTGCGTATGCACTATACATCATTCCATACTCTGGAAACTTACTCCATGCTTCTACCATTGGTTTTTCAGATACATCGTCTGTTTCTACAATATCGAGCAAAGGAAATTTACTCAATGATGGAAATAAAACAACGGTTGGTATAATTATGCTATCCCATATAGCCGAAATGAAGTCGTCGGTTTTAATTGGATATTTTTCATTGTTGGCGTTGCCGACTATTGTAATATATTTTAGCAAGCCTTGGTCACGCTGATTGTAGTTTGTTTCAATAATTCCTGCATCAGCACTGGGTAATAAATTGATCGCATCTTCAATGCTGATTTTATTCTTTTTTATTTTCACCTTTGAATTTTGATATGTATTAATAGTCATGGATGTGATAATTCCCAATAATCCTAGATGTGACCTCCAATAGTATAGATCGTTGGTATGAGTCACCGTACCATTTGACAAAACCGCTGTTATGGAAACTACATCTTCAGCGAAAGAGTGGAAAGTGAGACCATGATGACTTGTTGAAAAAGCACCAGCTAGGGATTGATCCTGTATACTACCAAACCCATGTATAATCTTATCGGTCTCTAGCAAACGTGTTATGAGATACTTTAATGAAGAACCTGCTTCACAAGTTACCGTGGTGTCTGTCAAGTTTAGTATTTTGTCCATTTTTGATAATGAAATCATAGTATATTCTGTACATATAAGTGGAGAAAATGAATGTCCACCACCTACAACACGAATTTTATCATTATTGAGAACAATTTCTTGTATTTCTTCAACTGATGTTGGTTGTAGAATAACTTTTGGTTTACATGTAATTGTATCACCCCAATTCCTTACACGATCACCCTGTATCGGTGATCTATTATCTGAAAGATGTGTAAATGCTGGTCCATCATATACGGGATTGAAAATATTGTATACAAGATACGGAAGGTTAACGAATAACAAAAGAACGACAATATGTGTGCTACTTCGTATTTTCTTTCTCCTAATAAATGAATAAACACCATACAGACATGCGGAGAGTAAAAGTTGAAATACAAATTGATATATATGGTACATTATACTTTAACTTTTATTTCTTTATATACCTCACAATTGTATAGAACTTGTACAGCCTTCGATATCTCTACATTGGACTCAATTAGATTAATACATGGTAATACTCTATCCCGGAGTTTGTATGTTCTTCCACCGGTGTTATGAATAATAAACCACTTCTTCGCCCGTTTTGCACTAGAAATACCGTTATTAAATGAATTCTTCCATGCATCGGCACTGTACTTTTTACCTTCTCTACGTTCGCGCTGTTTCCCACTCTCTTTACACCCTATACATTTGTACTCTGGTCCAAATACACACATGGTATCCTCTACATGTTGCCAGATACATAGACCCGTCCAATCCTCATCTTTGGTCATCTTTACGTATTTATTATACTTACCCGTACACATCAAAGCTCCTTTGCAGCTTCCAAGTGTCTCAGGAACGTAAAGGTTGGGAGGTTGTTGAGATTTCATAAAATCATAAATTGCGCGTTTAATTTTACCGGAAGAGAATATAGAGGAACCAAATGAAAATCCAGCGGCTACTAAATTAGACAATCCTCCTATGTTCTTATCTATGACAGTTTTAATTAAAGATTGATAAATAACCGAAGCTTCTCTATATATTCCACCATCAATGGATAGAAACACCTTTGGAAATTTTTGATCAATTTCACCCAACATGCCTATAATATTTTTTGCCCAATACGTTTTACCCGATGCACTAGGTCCAAACCCCATAATCAAACGCCCACTGTCTTGATCGAAATTATTGACACGAAATAGACTCTTATCTTCTTCCCATATACCGGTTACTTTGCGTAGATCAGTACAGGTGATATCTAACTTAGCATTGATCAAAGACATTTCCAAACACCGGAGAATGTAAGCTGTCGATTTCATCTCTTTTGATACGTAATCCTTCACAAAGGATTGGCATTGATCTTGGCATTTGATCCATTTGGGTTCCATGAACGATTTTTCTCGAGCCGTGAACATATGATCTACTTCAGCTTTAAAATTATTAACGAAATTTTCTACATTACCGAACGATCGGCGCTCTATCTCTTTACCATTGGATACGTACGATAAGTACATTTAGTTAAGTAATCATAATAATTATAGTCTTTAAAATTAGATATCAAATGGAACGTACGGGTACGCTGAGGTTTTTACCTCCTCTTTCTTTTGACCTTTCTCCATGTATACGACAACAACATGTTTCTCAATGTCTGCCGCCATACCATAGTCTCCACCTGGAGTACGAAATGCACGGAATACCATTTGCATGGATAGAAGAGACCCATTGGTGATATACTTGGGTTCAATCTGAACGTACTCTCCTTCTTCATTAATCCTCCAGAATACCAAAGAATTGTCTGTACCACCGAACCCTTCCAATCGTCGGGTCATGCATAATGCAGGAACTTCGGATCCATTAATATTCTTCATCTTTAGACACGAATGTTTTGCGTTCTCAATAAAAGACTGATCGTCGTCATGCTTTGCGGTTGCATCTTTCCATGTGTCTTCATCGTGGTACGCTACACCCATACACTTGTCGCACATATCACCGATCCATTTTAATGCTTTCTCCTGTTCCTGTTCAAGGTTGGGGAATACACTTTTTACCGCATCTGGGACACCTGTGTAACCAGTGAAGGTATATCTTGCACGCTTAATATCCTTTGGTCCATATGGTCCTTTGTTATGGTTTCCATTGCCCGTCAAGTAAGACCAATGCGCACGAAACGGAGGAAGTGTCACCGTCACATTGTACTGCTTACCATCATCTTTCTTGTGTACTTTAGGGATACGCTCTTTGGCACCACCTCTTTTCTGGTATATGGACACATCAAGGTTGACCTTATCGTACTCATTGACCACCGAAAATTTTTCTTTCGGGGATTCTTGTTTCGGAGACAACTCCAATTGAGTTCCTTTTGGTTTCTCCGGTGAAACCTTTAATCTTTTTAAGACTTGTTCACGTTTTTGTTCGAATGATCGTTTCATTTTGTAAAGTTTTTGTTTATTTATATACTTTATTTTATTTTAATTAAAATAATATAATATCTGTACGTCTAGTATGCCTAGGTCCATCCCACACTACCTAGAACCGGGATTCAACCTAGATTTAATTAATTTTTAGGTATATAAATGCTATCGAGTATTAAAAAATGTGCACAGTATTATTAGGTACTCTTAATATATATCTTTTGGCATGTGACAATACCTTAATATTGGCTAATCATAGTAGGGCTACAGCGTTGACTAGCTTAGGAAATAAAGGACCCAATGAAATTTCGAATTATGGTACCACCACGCCCATACCACGAGATAGAGAGGAAGTAGCAACGGTATCAACCACGGTCGGTTCAGAAATAAATGCAACCACACAAGTACAAAAATCCCTATCAAATACAACAACTCATCATCCAAATATACGAGGTCAAAATTCATCAACATCATCGCCAAACAATGAATCACTAATAGTGAACACAACAAGTCCTGAAACATTATACAATGTCACAAATGATTTATATAGCACTAAAAAGGATGAACCACCGGATTATACAGGGTTGTATGTGGGTGGGGGATTATTTATTATTTTTGTGATTGCAGTAGCAATAAAATTTATAAAGTTACCATGTAGAACACAGAAGGAAACCATCATTCCAGAAGAAAAACCTCCTATAGATAGAGAAGCAAAACGAATCATTCAAAATAGAAATTCATGGGCAAATGCATCGTCGGTCGCCAAAAACCTGCAATTTCAACCCCCACCCCCTCCATCTAGTGCCAGACTACAAATCAAAGAGTTGTCTCAACCAGGAGGATTGGATAAATTAAAAAAGATCAGAGAATCAAAACGAGCCCAACTGGGAAATGAGCGATTACGCAAACAAATGAAAAAGTTAAGAGAAAAGACTATAAATTTAGAATCTACCAATTAATAATGGAGGATTTAACGGTACAGGATTTACTATCGTCGGATATAATGAAAGGGTTTGTTGCCGATTCCTCTAAGATTATTCGCGAATGGTATGAATACATATACATTGCCAAAGTAAAATCTACTGAAGGAGTGTACAAGATAGGTAAAACCAATTCATTAAAACGTAGGGATTTAGAATTGGCAAGCGAAATAACCAAAGTTCAACCAGCTTCGATAATATATGCGTGGAATATACCTAGACCTCTAGCCGTAGAAACATTGGTAAAAGGTATCTTACGTACCAATTTATGGAGGGAAGCACCACCAAATACTCAAGGTGCATCTGAAATGTTTAAAATACCACTGTACGTCATGGTGTTAGTTGTTCGATTATCATTATTGTGTGTTTTTGTTGAGAAGGGTTATATCAATCAAAATGTTACAAGACTACGTAGACGACTTCAACCGTACATACAAGGGTTGCGATTTAATCAAATACGATATAAAAAACAGCTATATCCACCTAGAGTTCCCTCCATACGAAACCAACCGTATCCATTGGGCACATATGTTATCGTCGATTTTCCATTAGATGCTTACAACAAAGGAACACAGGGTGAGTCGTACAATGGTAAATCTTACACCGGAATTATTGTTGAAGTTGGAGATGGGTTTTACATGGTTGATTGGGAATCTACAAACGAAATCAATTTTTTAAACAATAGCAAAGCTCCATTTGAATGGACACGATCCATTGATTCAGGACAGAGAATACTGGACATAGAGAGTGTTTGCGCAAGATTTAACATACCAGGGATTATATATTCAGAAATGTATAGGATCGGTGATAAAATAGAAATAAAGCGTAGGAGTGGTTGGAAAGATGCTGAAGTTATACAAGTTGACGAAAATGGAATAACAGTAGAATTTGTTGAAGCCGAAGGAGAAGACTTTAAGGAGAAAACAGTAGATTTAAACGAAGCCGCGTCGATTTTACGTCCAAAGGGAGCGTCTAATTTAAAATTCTAAAAAAAAATATGTGTATATATATCTAAAATTATTATCTTATATGTGGAAAGCCAATACACACTTG
>CEWH01015859.1_pt1 | contig 9938 bp, 10 predicted proteins | sample 531231 | NCBI WGS metagenome assembly CEWH01 (sample SAMEA2622316, study PRJEB7988) | marine metagenome | biome: marine biome (ENVO:00000447); feature: surface water layer (ENVO:00002042); material: "saline water (ENVO:00002010), including plankton (ENVO:xxxxxxxx)" | depth 5 m | reverse complement strand
CTTAAGAACCCCATTCAAGTGGGCGAAATGAACCAGACAGGTGGATACCATGGGACGAAAAGAAGACAACATCAAAAAGGCCACAGAAGTAATGCACGTACTTCCACAGATTCGAAATCTGTGCATTGCTGCTCACATTGATCACGGTAAGACGACACTTTCTGACAACTTGATAGCTGGAGCCGGTATGATGTCCAGCGATTTGGCTGGTGCTGCACGTGTTCTCGACTTCGACGAGCAGGAATCTGCTCGTGGAATTACAATTAACGCTGCATCGGCTTCAATGGTTCACGCTGTCGATGGTACAGACTACCTCATCAATCTCATCGACACACCCGGTCACGTCGACTTTGGTGGCGACGTTACACGTGCCATGCGTGCTGTTGACGGTTGTTTTATTCTCGCTTGTGCTGTTGAAGGACCAATGCCTCAAACCGAGACGGTTGTACGACAAGCACTCAAGGAGAAGGTCAAGCCTGTTCTTTTCATTAACAAGGTCGATCGACTGATCAACGAACTTCAGGTCACTCCAGAAGATATGATGAGCCGATTCCAAGAGACCATCACCAAGGTCAACAAGCTAATCAAGCAATTCGCTCCTGATGAGTTCAAGAAAGAATGGCAAGTCAGTGTCATGGACGGTACGGTTGCCTTCGGAAGTGCTTACCACAACTGGGGTATTACCATCCCTTACATGAAGAAGTCTGGCGTTACCATGACCGACATCTTCCAGTACTGCAACGATGAGAAGCAAAAGGAACTTGCACAGGCTGCACCAGTTCACGAAGTTCTTCTTGACATGGCAGTTACCAAGCTGCCAAGCCCTGTCGAGGCACAACCGTACCGTATTCCGAACATTTGGACCGGTGACCTCGATTCTTCAATTGGAAAGGCAATGATGGCATGTGACCCAGAAGCAGAACTTGCTATGATGATCACAAAGATTTGGATGGACCCACACGCTGGTGAAGTTGCTGTCGGCCGAATTTACTCCGGTGCAATCTCACAAGGTGAATCCGTCTTCGCTATCGGTGCTGCAAAGCCAGAACGTGTTCAGCAAGTCAGCATGATGGTTGGTGGTGATCGAATCACTGTGCCAAAGGTCGTTGCTGGCAACATCGCTGCAATCACAGGTATTCGAAGCGCTGCCGCTGGTGTAACGCTCTCTCGTGACAAAGACTTCACGCCGTTCGAAGCCATTCGTCACTACTCTGACCCTGTTGTTACCGTCGCTGTCGAGCCAAAGAGCATGAAGGACCTTCCAAAGTTCATCGATGCATTGCGCTCACTCGCCAAGTCTGATGCATCTCTGCAAGTCACAACCAACCAAGAAACTGGCGAAGCATTGCTTGCTGGTATGGGAGAACTTCACCTTGAGATTACTGTCTACCGAATTGAGGAAGAACAGAACATCAAGGTCAGCGTCAGCCCACCTATCGTTGTTTACCGTGAAGGTGTTCAAGGAAGCAACCGTGGACATGCCTTCGAAGGTAAATCTCCAAACCGACACAACCGTTTCTTCTTCGAGATTGAAGCACTCCCTAGTGAAGTTGTTAACGCTCTGCGAAACGGTGACCTAGGTGACGGACCTGTTCGAAGCAGTGATGCTAAGGAAACAGGAAACAAATTCGGCGAACTCGGTATGGATAAGGACTTGATGCGCAAGATTTACGCCATTAACGGGACCAACGTTCTCGTCAACGATACCAAGGGTATTCAAGGACTACACGAAACCCGTGAATTGATCATCGAAGCGTTCAACGAAGTCTGTAAGAAGGGACCAATTGCTGATGAACCGGTTCAAGGTATGTTCGTTCGATTGACAGACGCAAAACTACACGAGGATGCTATCCACCGTGGACCTGCACAGACAATTCCTGCAGTTCGAAACGGAATCAAGGGTGCAATGATGCGAGCCAAGACCGTGCTCCTCGAGCCAATGCAGAAGGCGTTCGTCTCTGTTCCAAACGACTGGCTTGGCCAAGTCACACGTGAAGTCACCAACCGCCGTGGAATCATCGAAGACATGCCAAGCGAAGGCGATGTGACAACCGTTGTTGGTGTTCTGCCAATCGCTGAAACATTTGGTTTCTCCAACGACATCCGTGCTGCTTCGCAAGGGCGAGCTGTCTGGAACACTGAAAACCTCGGATTCGAGATGCTACCACCACAACTCTTCGACAAGGTCGTTGGTGAAATCCGAACCCGTAAGGGATTGAAGCCAGAACCAAACCCAGAATCCTACTATGCTGATTGAGCATGGATTCAGGATCTATTGCAGCCCTATTTGCCACAACCGTTGGTGGCGTGCCCAAGCCGCGTGTTGACACCCTCGATGTGACAACAGGTGGTATTCGTCATGAGATTATTCGCGACAAGAAGCATCATGGTGGTACCGAGAAAGCCGTCTGCCTCATGTCTGTAGAAACAATGGAACACTTACAATCACTTGGCCATCCAATCCATGGAGGATCGACTGGAGAAAATATTCTCATCGATGTTCCACAAGCATCGCTTGGTGTTGGTGTTCAACTAAGATTCGATCAAGTTCTTCTTGAAATCACGATGGCGGCAACGCCATGCAAAACAATTGCTGATTCCTTCAGTGGTGGTGATTTCAACCAATTATCGGAGAAGAAATATCCAGGACAAACCCGCTGGTACGCTCGCGTTCTTCAAGAGGGAATCATCCACGAGGAAGAGCAAGTAAGCATCAACTCAAACGCTTGAGTTGTAAATCCGTTAATTCGCGAAGAGCGAGCATTGCTGGACCATCTGGCAATCGATCAAGGCAAGCATGAGCATGTTGATGATATTCGTTTGCTCTTTCGCGAGCATAAGCGATTGAACCGAGTTCATCCAATGCCGCTATACCATCCTGAACCATTGATTCCGTAGCATCCTCGCACTTGCCAAGAACGGATAGTAGACGAGACTTGGTTTCTGAATCAGGTTGAGAAAGCGCATGTATGACCATGAGCGTCTGTTTTCCTTGAGCGACATCAGAACCTGTTGGTTTTCCAAGCGTTGCTGAATCGGAGAGGACATCGATGAGATCGTCCATGAGTTGGAAACACAGTCCAACCGATCGACCCCACTCAGCAAGACACTCAATCACTTCGTCATCTGCACCTGCAACACGCGCTCCTAATTCAGCACAAATCTGGAACATCACAGCGGTTTTTCCTTCAATCATCTCGATGTATTCATCTTCAGTGACTCGTTCACGCGTCTCAAATTCAATGTCCAATTGCTGCCCTTCTGATACACGCCGAACCATCCAGGCGATTCTGTTGACGAGGGAAGGGATGTCATGCAGCTCGATGTTTGCAGACATCACCAATCGTTCGAATGCAATCGCAAGCATAGCATCGCCCGCATTAATTGCTGTTGGCATATCGTACTCAATGTGTACAGCATTACGACCTCGACGAATTTCATCATCGTCCATGATGTCATCATGGACCAGCGTAAAGTTGTGAATGGTTTCTATTGCAGCACCAATGTCGAGAAGGCCAGAATGCGTGTCACCAACAGCACGACCAACAAGCCATGGGAGCGTTGCTCTCATTCGCTTTCCTCCACCAAGGATCAGATGCATCATAGCTGCAGCCAGGCGTTCGTGACGAGAAGCCGTCAGACTCTCAACGATTCGTTGTTCGATAAACGGCTTGACTTCGTTGATGCTGGTAAGGAGGTCTGCACCTTCTGCGTTCGGTAGCATGTGTGTAACATCTCCCATATCGTGAATCAGACCATCTTGGAGTGCTTCACATGCCGCTTTATCACCGATGGCGTTCCACCAGTCTTCATTCATCAAGCGTGCAGCGATGCAGCGGAACCATGGAGCAATGACATCAGCACTGTCTTCATCAACAAGCATTGCATCCAACTCTTCTGCATTTACCCACTTTACAGCAGAGACCTCATTTGGATTTGGGTCCAATTCAACATTTGCTTGAATCATCAAAATGTGATCGATTTCACGCTCAATCCAATCAGCGTTCATTCGAGCTGAATAGCGCATCTTAGTGATGAAATGGAAGTCGTTGATATCAATGGAATCGGGTGAAATACCTAATTCCTGATCGAGTTTCCGGATGGCAGCAACTTTGACACCGAGCGCATTGTTCTCCTCCATCTCCTCTGCACTTGCGAGTGGATGTGAGCAACAGGAATTCGCCCAAACACTTGGAAATGTGATCTTGTCGTGCGCCCGTTGTTGCAAGAGTAATTTTCCTTCTCTATTGAACAACAAGACGCTAAAGGCACGATGGAGACTTCCCGATTTATAATGACTGTCAGCTTTGCTGATTGGACCAACGACACCATCGTTTTCATCAACTTGCAAGACGGCTTCAGCCATCATACTGGCTTGTGTCGAATCCGAGGACTGAGCCTCCATCAAACTGGACACTTTGTTGTCGATGTCCGCTTGTGGAACATCTCCGCTTGCATAGTTCGACATATGAGCCCCAATCTTTCTCTGAAGAGGCGCTACATAGACAGTTCGCTTGTAAATTTACTAATTTTGCCGACGAATAGACCAATTCTTTCGTCCTAGTCCTTCAAGAGCCGTCCCCGTCAATCCACCCCAGAGCAATGGTTCATCGATTTGGAAATAGAACAATGGAAGCATCACCAACAAGGCGATAATCCAATGATGCAACCATATGAAGTTGGTACGTATGTGAAACTTAATGTTCTCAGTCAGCCAACGTACGGTTGCAAAACCAAGTACGATGCCCAATGAGTACAATGCAAAATCCATTTCATCAACTCATGGTAGAATAGTCGTTCCTCTCCAGGGTTCTTGACGTAACAATGAAAGCATTCTCGACGGATGCTCGCCGTTGATTAAATAGACACCGATTCCTGATTGAGCAACCAAATGACCTCGAGTTATTTTCAAGCCAATGCCTCCTGTGACATCAATATCGGATTGATGGAGGCCCTCATAGTTAATCTCTGGAGACCATTGCTCGATAAGATCCTCATCAGTTGCAACATGAGGAGGCACTTTGAGCAAACCATCGACGCCACCCATTGCAAAAATGAGCGATTCGACATCGGAAAGTTCCAGAGAAAGACGTGCAACAAGATCATCACCGGATAAAATTCCAAAGCGAACATCACCATCAACGTCAACAACATCACCAAAAGATACGTGAACTAGGTTCGAATTGTTGGCAGAGAATGCATCAAGCGAACCATCGAAGTTCGGACCAAGGTTTCTTGCCCATGCATGAGGAGGGTGCGATTGGACGTTCAAATCGAATTTCTCCAATTCTGAAACAACGATGGAATTGAGTGCCAGCATATCGCTGCGGACCTGTTGAACAGCTTCAGTTTGCGATTGACATGCGTTATCCGAGACTTGAAGGTCTTGTATGTGACCTTCATTGAGACGCCAACGTTTTGCTTTCAGATGACCAAATGATCCTGCTCCATGAATCACGATGACTTGGATACCATGTTGTGTAATGTCGTGAACAACAGAGCAAAGGTTGCGAATAATTTCGACGTTTGCTACGCATTCTTCGTCCTTTTTAGTGATGAGGGCACCCCCAAACTTGATGACAATACGCCTCACCATGATGCAGCCAAGAAATTGACCTTCATGAGTATGCCTACAAAACACAGGATTCAATAGGCTGCGTGATTTGACAGACACATGACCGATGAGGGCCCAAGCCTGGATTCTTTCCTTCGACATCTCCAGACTGAAGTTGAGGCTGCATCAGAGATTTCAGACAAGGCTGAGAGAAACGACCGACTGTTGCAACTTGAATCATCGATTCAAGAAGCGATTATTTTTGCGAACCGATTCAATGAACTAAAGAAACAAGGTGTCGATCCATTGCTCCTCGTCGATGCAAAAGTGCAGCAAGAGCGACCTGCCCCGCCGGCAACAAAGGGACAATCGATTCTTTTAGGTACAACAACGTGCAAAAGTTGTGGCTATTTACTCGACAATGATCTCGACTTTTGCCCTGCCTGCGGGACAAAGAAATGATCACTCTTCTTCTTCACGTTCCCAACGGGCGACGGTATCGGTGATCATTGGATCATCGTCACCAACACGATACAAGTACTCAGGAGGCACTTCATCGGTGAGGAATACGGTCTTTCCTGCCCGGTAAATGGTGTGTCCATCAGCGACCGCACGGACGGTGTCGACCTCGATAATGGCAGGTCGGTCAATTCGAACATGTCCTGCTTCCAAGGCGTTGACGATGGTCTTGGAGAGATGAATGTGGTTTCGAGTGCCTGAGGTAATCCCAAGCTGTACGATTGCATCGGCTTCGGTGGGCTCACATGGCCAGTAGAGTGCTTCTGGAATCTCATCCGTTGGCAAATCAAGTTCAATTTCGATGGAGTGACCGTATGTCGCTCGAATCATCTCACCTTCAACTTGGTATCGTCCCTTCTCGTCAGCACTTGCAATCGCCTCAAAGTGCCATCCACGAAGCCAGTGGTAGTGGCGTCGTTGACTCGAAATGGAGTCAGCAAGCTCTCGAGTACTGACCCAACCATTGATGTCCATTTCGACATTGAACTTCTCAGGTGCGTGTCGCAGGACTAGCGCTAGCATTCGACCAAGACTTCCTGCTTCTCGGTCACTCATGATGAATTTTCCTTCATCGTTGCAGACGTGACAGTTTGTTCCTGTGAAGAACCCGTTGTTTATTGAGCAAGTACGAAGTCGGCATTGGCGCAGCATATTCGGGCCCTATCGACACCCATTCATGAACCCTGCGGGTGTTTTGACCGACTCAATCAAATGCTAGTTTCAATTCCCAGCATCATGGTCGATGTTGCAATGGTCGGTGCTGGCCAAACGAAATTTGGCAACCATCCTCTCGGATTGAAAGGAATGTGGGCTGAGGCCATCGAGAAGGCGGTTCATAGCGTCGATAGTGGATTCGATTCCACCGATGTTGAGGAAGCGTTCATTGGAAGCATTGCTTTTGGTGGATCGCAACTTGGAAACACGGCTGCTCTGCTCACAGAACATTCCGGTATGGAAGGAGTCAGCGTACGTCGAGTTGAGAACGCTTGTGCTTCATCTGGTTTTGCTCTACGAGACGCTTGGATGGCCATCAAAAGCGGTCAGGCAGATGTTGTCGTTGCAGGTGGAATTGAGAAAATGAACGATTTGTCTGCCTCAAGGAAACGCTACTGGCTCGGAGTTTCTGGCGACACAGAATGGGAACGCCTCGCAGGATTGACGTTTCCTGGAACGTATGCGCTGACTGCTCGAAGATATTTTCACGAATTCGATTCAACACACGATGACCTCGTACATGTTTCCGTTAAGAACCATATGCATGGCTTCGAGAACGAGGTTGCACATCTCAGGAAACAGGTCTCGTTCGAAAAAGCACAATCAGGGTTCATGGTAGCTGACCCACTCACACTCTACGATTGCTGCCCAACCTCCGATGGTGCATCTGCTGTCATCCTCGTGGCCGATCACTTGGCACACAAGTTCACAGATACGCCCATTTGGGTTAAAGGATCAGGTGCAGGTTCAGACCACCTCGCCCTCCATGATAGGCCAAGTATTACACAATTACGAGCAACTCAAATGGCTGCAGCGAAGGCCTACAAAACAGCAGACATCTCTGCATCTGATGTTGATTTAGCAGAAGTGCACGATTGTTTCACTATCGCAGAAGTATTGGCGACCGAAGATCTTGGGTTTACAGGACGCGGTTTAGGCGGAGCATTCGCTCGAGACGGAGAAGGTCGACGAAACGAAGGAAGCGTCACCATCAACGCGAGTGGTGGACTCAAATCAAAAGGCCACCCACTTGGAGCGACTGGAACTGGTCAAGCCGTTGAAATCTTCAAACAACTACGCCATCAAGTCGAGCAAGAGCGACAAGTACGCGATGCAGAAATCGGAGTGACACACAATGTGGGAGGATCTGGTGCAACATGTGCTGTCCATGTATTTGGGAGGCAGCGATAATGTCGATAGCAATCCTATCTAACGACCAAGGGCACTTTGCGTGCAGCCAATACGGAGGAGACTGGGCTGGTCCAGATGGGGACCGTTTCACAATTTTACTTGGTCTCTTGAAGCAATTGCCAGCAGGTTCACTCAACCTTCACACCTTTGAGGATTTCTTGGAATTCATACCAAGTGTAAGCGTTCGGGACATCATCGAGTCGAGTACTGAGTGGCGTATCGATAATCAAGCAAGTTTTTACCTACATGCAAGCAAGAGTAGTTACATTGTTGCAATAACAACCTCACAAGACGAACCCAATTGGCCATCCTTCGACGCTACACTGTACGACAAGGATATGAAAGATCAACTCGATCAACAATGGAAGATTGAGGTTGAAGGCGTGAGCCAGGGTGCGTACGTCTCGCAGGCGCAGCACTCGATTGCAACACCATCCCGGCTTGGTTTGAAAGCTCAGGTTGATCATGAGCAACTAGTATGGCCGCCTCGGCAACTCAACGCAACTGGCAAGAGGATTGAATCCGCAAGCGAGCAACTTTCTGAAACAGCAACGATTCTGACCTGGACTCGACTGAGTGCAGCCGGTGCACCCTCGGAATTCTCAGGACGAGCACCGATTCTTGATGGCGTCTCAACCGTCCTTGTTCAATTCCCTGAGGGTCCAAAAGGTGTCTTCATGTTGGCCGATGACGAGCACAGCCAACCAGCCATCGATGCAAGCGTTCGGTTTGACGTCCGACGCCTCTATGGGCAAGATGGGATGATGCACTACGGTCTGAAGGCCATCCTATTATAATTCTAAACGCGTGGATAGAAGCCTTCATAGAAAGTCTGTCCCGTGGCTAAAATATGGCTGGGTTTGGTGGCATCCGTAAAGGAAGAAAGGAAGCGGCTGACAATCTTTCAATTCAAGAGGAAGGAGATTGTCCCCGTTGTGGTGGTGAAAGTCAACCATCAACCATGGAGGGTTATCTTGTTTGCAGCCGATGCTCGTACGAGTGGGCAGATCCAAATCACGTCTCACGCAAAGTGCGTGGGCCACCACCGAATCACCGCCGAGATTCAGAATTGATTAATGAATTCAAGGCAGAAATGGAACGAGGTGACCTCAAAGGCGTCCTTGGTGTCGACTCGAACCTCTCAGCCGAGCAAGAACAATCGCTCAAGCGCCTAGAGGACAAGTGGATGAGTGGAATGCAAGGGCATTACAATGCCGCATCTGAAGATCGCAAGCCACTCATGATTAGTTTTGATGATGACGACAACCTGGTTTCAACAGAAGTCGCTGCATTGACCATTGTTTCCAATGGATTTGACGGAGGGGAAGAGATTCGTCTTGAATACCCTGGCAAGGGGACCGAATTTTATGCATACAATGAGCGAAGTCCAACTGGATGGAAGCGTGGTCGCAACAGTGAGGATACGGCGAGATCGATTACCAATGTCATCAATCGTTCTTCACGTCTGGTCTATGCGAATCTTGAGGGTAACCGCATTTCTTTCGAATTGAGAAATGATGCTCTCAAAGCAGAATCGCTTGTTCTCTTCGTTGATGATCCCGGAGGGCAAGACATTGTCGCAGAGAAAGGAGGTGTCATCCTTGATTTCCGTGATGTGAATGTCTTGGATGATTATCGCAACGTCATATCTCTGGTTCTTGAAGATGGTATCATATCGCCAAGTGAAGATCAGATGATGTGGGTTATGCGCCAGCATCTCGGTGTGAGTGAAGAACAACATGTTGCCCTTGTGCAGGAAATCTTCGGCGACAACGCTCTGAAGGAGTGCCCAAATTGCAATCAAATGGCTGAACTTTATCCAGAGTACTCAGCATGGTATTGTCAGCCGTGCGAAAGTTGGGTCTAATTCAATTTCTATAGATTTGCTAACGCATTGAATTTGATGCGTTTTTTGCGAACGTGGGCGAGGGATGCTTCATAAGGTGGACGGTGTTCCGTC
>CEWH01146005.1_pt1 | contig 9946 bp, 4 predicted proteins | sample 531231 | NCBI WGS metagenome assembly CEWH01 (sample SAMEA2622316, study PRJEB7988) | marine metagenome | biome: marine biome (ENVO:00000447); feature: surface water layer (ENVO:00002042); material: "saline water (ENVO:00002010), including plankton (ENVO:xxxxxxxx)" | depth 5 m | reverse complement strand
GAAATTATTGTTGTTGCTGCCATCACGGGAGTAGCTCGAGGCCGCACCGTAGGAAATGGGCGAACCATTGATCAGGATGGTATTGTCGAGACCAGCACGGCTTGCAATCCCGGGATTGGTGTTGAGGTAGCGGGTGCCATAGATGACCAGATGGTGGCCAGCTGTGAGGTTGACGGCACCACCGGCTTGGAGATCGAAACTATCGGCAGTATCTTCGACTGCGGTAGTGGCAAAATTATGAGCAACAGAATTTCCCAGCCCGGGCTCTATACTGGCCCCGGTGCCAATTGTGTAGACGGCGCGATCACCGGGAGTGCCGGAGGCAGCCAGTTGAGCATCGGCGGGTGGACTTAAGATCAGGAGAGAGGCGGCGAAGTGGGTAGCGATTACCCGAGAATACAAGGTTTTCATTTGTTGGACGGAGTCGGTGTTTTGGGCTGGATCCACAGCTATTTGATGGAACAAGCACATTCCAAGCGTCTGAATGGAATTCTCGCCATTTCATCCGAGGGGTCAAGGGTTCTCGAGACCTTGGGAGGGGTTTTCCTGACCTTTTTGGCGGCCAAAATGCTTTGGGTCAGAGGGGTCTCGGAGATGGAGCCTTGCTCTTGGGTTAATTTCGCCAAAAACGCCTATTTTCTTTGCAGGTATCGAAGTCGACAGTCGCTGAGGACAAGGATGCTGGAAGACCGCCTCCTGTGGGGTGCGGAAAGCGAGGTGGCCCATGGAAGTCCCTACAAAGTGATCAGCAGGGAGCGCTGAGGCCCGGCGAGGGGCTTCGCGGAGGTAGCCCCGAGGCTATTTGGGGTCGGCCTTCAACTTGCGAATCTTGAGATTGCGGAAGCTGCACTCACTGCCGTGGTCGGTGAGCATAAGGCGGGCAGTTAGTTTCTCTCCAAATCTCGCCACCTTTTTGAATTTACTGGAGGCCACGTTTGAGAGGACGTCTTCACTGCCGCAGATATACTCCAATATTTTCCGGCCATTTAGCCAATGGGTGACCTTATTGGCCTCTACCCTGATTCGGGAAATGTTGATCTTTGGGTAGAATCGCACCGGCGGGGGATCAGCTGGTGCGAGGACAGCGTAGAATCCTCCAGTGGAGCTCTTGCTGGGCTTCTGCTCTATCTTGGCCAGCATCTGATACTCATGGCCGAGATTGCCCCGGGTTTCATCGACGAAGTATTTAACGCCATTGTTTCCCCCGGATTCCATCCGCCATTCCCACGAAAACTCAAAGTTGGAGAATTCTTCCCGGGAGACGATGTTGCCCGGCTTGGCTCCGGCTCTTTTAATTAACCACCCTTGAGTGACCTCCCATCCGCTGGCGGGAGCGACGTCCTTTCCAAATTGGCGCCAAGAGCCCGCGGATTTTCCATCGAAAAGAAGACGCCAGCCATCGGCTCGTTCTTGCTTGGTCAGGGTATTGGGGCTCGGTTCCCCTGCGTGAGCTTCCGGCATGGCGGTTAACAGGAGAGAGAGAAAGAAGGTTGTGATCTGGAGTGTCAGGGAATGTCTATTCACGGGATTTTGGAGGAAGGAGGAATATGGTGGTCTCACGTCGAGGCCGGTCCAAGAATATATTCGGTGCTCAGCGCAGTTCGACACGCAGGCGGGCAAATCTCACCAAGTCTCGCTGGGGAGAAGGCATGGTGAAGCGGAAGAGGGTCGTTCCATCGGGTCGAGCGTCCCGGGAAACCAGGGACTCGGTCGGGGCATCTGTCCAAGTGCGAAGATCAGTGGAAAATTCTACCCAGATGGTGGCGTCATCTGCTGCGCTACGGGTAAGGAAGGAAAGAGCAGAGAGATCCTCCACTACCGAGAACTGGAACTCTGAATTATCTGTAAGTGCATAATTAAGAAGGGATTGTGATTCTTCATCGAGGAAAGAGATGGAGTCGGATGAGCTTGGATTTCCCCCGGGAAGGATACTGGCGCGCCAACTGAGCGGATTGGAAGGGGAGGATTCCCCGGGGGCGACATGAATGAGGCTTTGCCCGGTCTGGTCCGGGGCTTGTGGCCAGGGGTGGGAATCGCGGTAACGGAAGTCGGAGATGGTGGAGCCGTCGCGGGCCAGCAAGGTAATGCGCTCGCCTCCGTTGGAGAGGCGCGTTCCATTCGCAAAGGATCCGGCAATGGGCAAACCGAGACCGTAGGCAATTTCGAAAGCGGTGATATTCTCAACGATGAGCGTGCGTTCGCCTGGGGAGAGGAGGGTGGCCTCGGGGAAGGTGAATACAATGCCATTGGTGAAGGAGAGTCCAGTGAGGTCCACTACTTCATCGGAGACATTGATCAGCTCGAGGAATTCGGTGGGAGAATCGCCGAGAGGGTGATAATGCACTTCGCTGATCGCGATGTGCTCAGAGGTGGCCGGGGTTCCTACCGTAAAGATGGCAGTAGTCAGGGCTGACCATATTCCGTTTCTCAATGAACGGGCCTGCAGACGGGTGCTTTCTCCGAGTGCAAGGGGCAGACCATTGTAAACTTGGGCGGAGGGAGAAACGCCAGCAGGAATGGTTCCGGTGGCTGCCACCAGTTCGGGAATGAAAAGAAGATCATTGCTGTCCGATTGCTGGTTCATGCAGTGAATGGCGAGCACGTTGGTGCCAAGTCGCAGGCGATTGATGGAATTGCTGAGATTGAAGGTGCTGAATTCGACCGCTGATCCGTCCGGGTGAGCAGCAGAGGCTTGGGAATTCCAAGTGGGATTGGCTGGTCGATTTGCGGAGGCCGCCTCTCCTCCGTTCAGGTAGGCGATAAACCCGTCATCATAGCGTGCGCGGAGTGTCAGGGAGGTGATTGCAGCCAGCTGGACTCGGTCCTGAATTTCGAACTCCCACCGGGCGTAAGCCGAGGAGTTCAGAGAATGCATTTCACTCAGGTCGACCCCGAAAAGTCCTTCAAAGCCTGTATCCAGCTCGAATCCGACCCCGCTTGCCCCGCCTATCCAGCCGGTGGCATCAAATTCTGGCTCCGTCCAAGTCATTGCGAGGGAGTCATCAGTAGGGACGAACGCCAGGGCTGAAGATCCCTCCGGAAGCAGGAGGGATTCGGATCCCGCAGTGGTGGGCCGCCGGGGATCACTTCCATCAGTGGTGTAATAGATTGTGCCTCCTGTGCTCGCGCTGATCGTGATTTCCGATTGATCGGTGAAGAGGCCTCCGTGAGGAGTAAAGTCCGGGGCTTCCACCGAGGGATAGAGTCCGCGAGCCCTGAGTTGAGAGATCAATGTTTCGGTGCGCTGGGGGAAGAAATCGCTCTGCATGGTATTATACATCTGCCGCCAGAAGGTTTCCCGGCGGGCGGGAGGGAAACGATGGCGGTCCCCCCAGCGTATCGCCTCTACGATGAGCGGTTCATAAATCTCATCAGCTCGGGCGTCCCATAGTTGAGCGGCTCCCTCCGGGGTGAAGGTTCCGCCATTAAAACAGTGCAGCCGGACCCGGTCAGCGAAGCGCAGGCGATATTCTTCGTTGGCGGTCAATCGCTGATGCACGCTCGATGGAAAGTTCGGCGTGTTTTCAACCGTGGCATCGTTGGTACTGGAGTTTGTGCCCTGAGTCGCGTTCAGGTCCGTCCGCTCGGAGTCCCATGCGAAGAGCATCCATTTGGCGTCCCTTTCCCTGCGCCGGGCTGCTCTCCAGTTGGACTGGTCCCAGTCGGTATTTCCGGAATAGAAATTGGTGATAAAATAGTCAATCCACGTATCGGGATCGATAAATATCAGGGCGTTTGCATAGTTTGTGGGGTTGCTCATATCCCGCCTTGTTACCGCTAAAGTGCGATTCCAGGCGCTCAGGTCACCATCGACTACTTCAAGAACGCTCGCCCTCCCAGCATCTTTGATCGCGTCCCAGTCTTCTTCCTCGCCTCCGAAGTGCTCTGCGAGCATATCGTCCTCAAAACGTTCGAAAATATGATACATGCCCCAGTAGAGCCCGTTGAGGTAGAGATGGGCATACATCTGGTGCTGGAAAGGCTGCCCGGTAGCGCGCTGCGCGTCCCGGTGCCACTGATCGCGAATATACTGCGCCCGCTCCACCACACCCGGATTCAGCCATGAATCGCCATTCCCTCCCCGAAGGATCAGCGAGTTAAACTCGGTAACCTCGGAATCAGCAAAAAGGGGAAAGTGCAGCTTGGTGGGGCCATACTCTGAGCGGAAGACTGCCCGGAGATTGTGTTTGCCGCGATTGGCGGAGCGACTCGCACGGCCCACCGCCCGGATTCCCCCGTTTAATTGAGTTTGCGCGCCATTCGGAAAATCGAAGAACTCGTAAGAGCACCGCTTTTCCCATTCGTCACCGCGTTGGTCCGAATTGGCGTAAAATCCGCTCTCCCCATCAAAGAGATCGTCGACGTTCATGACAACCGAGATAGAGGGAAGAGAACGCAGCGAATCGATGATCTCCTCCCGGGAGTAGGCTGTGCCTATCAGGTCCGGGTCCATTTCGTAATCGGTTGCGCGCTCTCCCCAGGCCGTGGGAAAGCCCTGCGGCGTTGTGCTTTGAGTGAGCACGCTGTCTGGAAAGATGTAGGTATGGGTGTCAATATTTGTGGAAACGAGTCCGAGTTTCAGCGCTACAGCCCTAACGGTGGCGGTGCCATCGATTGCAAGAGGGCCGTTGTAGAGTATGCCGTTGCTCGAGGACGGCTCGCTCCCATCTAAGGTGTAATAGATGGAAGCGCCCTCGGTTTTGCTGCTGATTGTAAGATTGAAAGGTTCCTCATAGAATCCACGATTAGGCGCGAATTTTGTATCGGCCACAAAAGCCCCAGTGTCAGGTTCCCCGGTGTTTTCCGCCCCCGGAGTAGGAGTCAGGAAGTAGCCGGCAGAGCGTTGTCCAAGATCGATTCCTTCAAGTCGGGCGTTGATGAGGAAGTCACGATCACCGGCGTTGAGGTTTGCTCCGTGCAGGGCAAGAATGTTGTCAGTCGGACGCAGGGCAGGCAGGACTCGCGAGGCGTTGAATTCAACCGTGCTGACGGCCTCCACATTGGTCCGCTCTGTTTGTGCCGTCATGTTCCATGAACTTTCCCCTGGAATGTTCGCGCTCGCGACTTCCTCGCCGTTGATGAAGGCGCGAATTCCGTCATCGTAGCGAAGAAAGAGGCGGAGGCCCTCCAGCGAGTAATCGGAGGGGAGATCAAAGCGTGTGCGGACGAAGAGTGATGAGCCTTGGTTGAGCATCTCACTCTCGACATTGGTGGTTATGTAGCTGCCGAATCCAATAGAGCTGGAGGGGCGGAAGGTGCCTTGCGCGAGTCTTGTGACAGCGTCAGAATTCAAGGCGACCTCGTAAAGGGCGACATCTGCGAGGTTTCCAGAGAAATAGAGGGGAGTCCTCTCGACGCGTCGGCCGATAGCGACCTCGAGAGAATCAATATTGGAAATATCAGTATCGACTGGAACATTCGCCGGACCAGTGGCGAGGTCCTCTATGCCGTCGATATAGAATCGAAGATCCGAAAGCGTAGGTGTGGTGTCTTCTTCGAACACAACGGCCACATGATGCCATTGGTTGTCAGCGATACTCGTGGAGCCTACGGCGCTTCCTCCCCCAAGGTCACATCGGATCGCCCCCAGAGTTCCGCTATCCGGATTGCTGTTGAGGCGAAGATGAAACTTTCCCGACGGAGTGTCCCGATTCCCCCACGAAATGATTCCATGATTCGAGGTGTCATCCGATCGGATCCAGAACACGATGGAGCGGGGTGAGGAGCCTCCGATGCCGGGGAGGGTGGTTTGGAGAAAGGTTGAAGTACCGTCGAATCTCAGGGATGACTCCGGTCCGCCAGCAATGGGTGGAGCATCGAGATCCCACGGTGATGATTCACCCTGTATGCCGATCAGGGAGCCCGGAAAATTCCCGCTGGTGTCGCGGGCGATGCTTCCGAAGCCATCATCGAGAGGCCAATGGTTTTGTGGTGCAATGGCGCTTCCGTCATTTCCATCAAGGTCAAATCCGAGGGCAAGGCTTCCGCCGTTCCACGTGGTATCGTCGAAAAGAAGATTGGGCCACCGGGAGTCGAGATCATTCTCGCTCGCAGGAACGAGGTAACGGGCTTCGGGAGTCTCTCCGAGGAGGTTGATTTTGAGCGAGGCTTCCCCAGTGCCGTAGGAAATGTCAGGCCGTTGTCGAGGAAAAGGAACCACCTCTGAGCCGAACTCGGTGAGAATGCTGGATCCATCAGGAGCAAGAAGGGAAAGGTAATCGCCACCTGCGTTAAGTTCGAAGTTTGTATGTAGTTCAGCTCCGGAGGGGGTGCGATTCTTCCCAGAGGCAAACACCACAAGGTATCCGCCTCCTCTGACGACCGAGCCAGCAGGGAAAACCCATTGTCGTGGTTCCGAGGGGTCATCGGTGAGGGAGTGACCTGCGAGGTCGATCGCGGTCGGGTTGGGATTGTGGATTTCAATCCAGTCAGGATAATCTCCGTCCTCGTCGGCGACGATCCCATCGTTGCTGGCCATGAACTCAGTGATCCGGGGGGGCGCGGCCACGAGGGCGGCAGCTTGAAGGAAGACTAGAGTGAGAACTGCCCGGGGCAGTGAGGGGGGGAGGGACATGATGAACGGGTCTCGGGGGATTGTGGGTCCCGTGGATGGTAGGGAGCGAGTCTATTTTCCAATGCTGCCCTGCGGGTGTGGAAGTGCACGTAGAAGCCGGCTGGAATGTGTTTGCCTTCCCGCTTCAGGATATCAGGTCTGCTTCAATTGATCGCGCGGGGACTGTCATGATGATCAGGAGTAACCCGGACGGGTTTTGAAATGGTTAGTCCCGGGGGAGAACCTCGTCCTGTGGGAAAGAGTTGCCAGTAAGTCCGAGGGTGAGTGCTCCGCCTATCCGGGGGTCGCTGGCTCCGAGAAAGATCCCCTTCCTCTTCATGACCGTTTGAGTAGAACCAATGGGGCTGGTGAGGCGGATGGCGTGCCCCCGTTTGTTAAGAAGGTTCCTAGTGTTTGCCTCTAGGCCGGCCTCAACCAGCAGCTCATCAGGGAGCCATTGGTGGTGAAAACGAGTCGTCCGGGTTGCCTCCGCGACATTCATGCCATGATCGATGATGTTGCTGACGATCTGCAGAACGATATTGATGATCCGGCTTCCGCCAGGACTTCCAGTGGCAATAACGGTATCGTCTTCACCGAGGAGAATAGTGGGAGTCATTGAGCTGAGCATTCGCTTTCCCGGTTCGATGGCATTACGCCGACCCCCGATGAGGCCGTAGGCATTTGGGGTTCCCGGTTTTGCGGAGAAGTCGTCCATTTCGTTGTTGAGAAGAATTCCCGTGCCGGGGATGACAATCCGTGATCCGTAACTAAAGTTGAGGGTGTAGGTGTTGGAGACGGCGTTGCCCTCCTTGTCGATGACGCTAAAATGGGTGGTCTCGTTGCTCTCGGGCGGGGGGAGAGGTCCCAGTCCCGGTGCGATCTGGCTGCTGGGTGTGGCGGGTCCATGGGTGATGCCCTTGGCTAGCTTCTGCGCGTAGTTCTTCGAGATGAGCTGAGATACGGGTATCTCGGAAAAGTCAGGATCTCCAAGATAGCGTGAACGGTCGGCGTAGGCCCTTTTCATTGCCTCCGTAATGACATGAATGGTCTTGTCCGAGTTTGAGCCATATTTCCCTATCGGAAAATGATCCATAATATTGAGCATCTGGATGAGATGAATGCCACCTGAGCTGGGGGGAGGCATGGAGATGATCTTCCACCCACGGTAGTGCCCCCGGATCGGCATCCTTTCGACGGCGCGGTAGTCAGCGAGATCCTTGCGGCTGACGAGTCCACCATGAGCGCGCATATCACGATCAATTGCGGTCGCAATGTCCCCAAGGTAAAATGCGGCAGGCCCTTGTTCAGACAGCAGGCGCAGGCTGCGAGCGAGATCCTTCTGAACGAGGGTGCTGCCCACCGGCCAAGCCTTTCCGTTGGCGTTGAGGAAGATGGATCGAGCTTCCTTGTCTGCGTATAAATCATCTGCGCAGGATTTCAGCGAATCATGAAGGGCCTGCCCTACGACAAATCCATCAGCTGCTAGTTTGATTGCTGGTGCAAGGGCCCTGCGAATTGAGATTGATCCGTAGTGCCGAAGGGCGTGCGCCAGACCATGGACAGTGCCGGGAACTCCCGATGCCAGCCGCGTGAAGCGAGAACGTCTCGGGTCAGGAGCGCCTTCCTTCGTCAGAAACATATCCCGTTGAGCTGCCGACGGTGCTTTCTCCCGGTAGTCGAGAGCAATCTGCCGGTTCTCTTTTGCGAGGTGAATCAGCATAAAACCTCCTCCCCCCAGATTGCCTGCCCGCGGGAGGGTGACGGCAAGGGTAAAGCCGGCTGTGACCGCGGCGTCGACGGCATTGCCGCCCTCGGCGAGCACTTCCAGTGCGGACCGGGTGGCGTGGGCTTCCTGAGTGGCTACCATGCCTCCCTGACCCGTGACGGGCCGGTTTGCAGAGGATGTCTGAGGTATGGGGGTGTTCGTGTTCTGAGCGAGCAGCGGAACGAAAAAGAGAGAAATGGCTCCCAGAAAAAAGGCAGGCATACGGATTCTGGTAAAGACGGGCAGGCAGCGCATGTGTCGCGTAGTATTGCCTCGTGGAAGTCCGGCTGAACATCCGGAAATATGGGCCTTCCTCGTTGTGAGGTGATTTGCCGGGTTTTCCCCGTTATTCGCGTTGGAAACTCCCCCTCTTTCTGTGAAATTGATTGGACCTCTGGTGCGAGAGATGGAGCATGGCGCTCATATGAATATCAAGATCAGATGCCGTAGACGGGCTTATACCTTTCTGGCCATCCTGATTGCCTCGGGCGGTGTTGCCTGTGCCAATCCCGCCAAGGACCAACTTGCTCAGTTACTAAAGCGTTTCCCGCAGGCTGATGCAAACAAGGATGGAATACTGACGGTAGCGGAGGCCCTCGCTTTTCGAGACAAGGCAAGCGGTGGGGGTGGTGCGCAACGGGGAGCAGCGCGTTCTTTCAAGGTGCACCCAGGATGGGAGAAGGAGAAATTCCCCGAGCATGCTGTGTGCTACCAGTCCCCGGAACGCATCCGGGAAACTTACGCAAAGGTTCTTGGTTCTGGCAGGGATCCAGTTACTTCCTTCGCCAAACCAAAAGATGGAGGGCTTCGGGTTGTTGGAACGGGACATAGTTTTATGGGACCCGGATATAAAACTCTCCCTAAAATCTGCCAGGCTGCTGGATTTCAGCAGCCGATGCATCTGCATACCGGGGGGGGGATGACGGGTAGCGCCCGCTATAAGTGGGAGCAGGAGAATGGCATCTTTCAGTTTAAGGGGAAGGCGAAGCCAAAGCTTCTGGCCTCCATCGCCAATGCGGAATGGGAAGCCATGATGTGGGGCCCTTATTTCAATGACCGCCCGGAGTACTACTCATGTTGGATTGAATTTTGCCTGAAGTATAACCCCGGCATGAAGTTTTTCCTTTCCGACGGCTGGCCTCAGATTGAGCACTTGGACAAAATCGAGGGAGCTACAAAGAAGGGGTTTGTTCCGGAAACGATCAAGCAGCTCGGTGAGTTACAGGGACAGGCTTATGGAGAGCTGATCGCTCCTCTCAATGAGAAATATCCGGGAAGGGTAGTCATCATGCCGACCTGTGAGGCGATGGTGCTGGCATCTCAATATTTTCAGCGGGGTGAGCTGCCTGGAGTGGAAGGTCTGCACCGCTCGCTGGGAGGCAAAGCGAAGTCTCTCTGGCGGGATAAGCTGGGGCACCTCGGGCCAGGATTTGAATGGCTGGAGGGTTATGTGTTTTATGCGTCTCTCTACCGGCGATCCCCCGAGTTGATTAGCGGGAAAGTGGAGACTGGGGGGTTCCCGGGAGAGCAGCTCGACAAAGTGTTTCGCAAAATCGCGTGGCAGGCGGTGCTCGCTAATCCCTACTCGGGAATCCGGGATGAGGACAAGGATGGGAAAGCGGACT
>CEWH01000767.1_pt1 | contig 9972 bp, 9 predicted proteins | sample 531231 | NCBI WGS metagenome assembly CEWH01 (sample SAMEA2622316, study PRJEB7988) | marine metagenome | biome: marine biome (ENVO:00000447); feature: surface water layer (ENVO:00002042); material: "saline water (ENVO:00002010), including plankton (ENVO:xxxxxxxx)" | depth 5 m | reverse complement strand
GCTAGCCAAGTAAAAGAAACAGCTGCAAAGCATTTTAAGGATGATAAGGATTTGATACTTCTTTCTTGTAATGCAGATAATTTAAAACCGGATTTAAAGTGGGAAATTTCAAGGGGAGGTGAACTTTTTCCTCATCTTTATCGCGAATTGTCGTTGAAAGATATTGAAGCCCGTTATGATCTTCCTAAGATAGATGGGCTGCATAAGTTTCCGGATATTATTTCATGAGCATTTTTGAAAGTGCCGGTTTAAAGCTATTAAGATTATCAAACCCTGAATTTGCCCACAATGTAGCTATCAAAGCTCTCAATTTAGGTTTGGTTCCAAAACCCAAGACAAGTGTTTTTGAAAATTTAAAGACATCAATTTGTGGTTTGGAGCTTGATAGTCCAGTAGGTTTAGCGGCTGGCTTTGATAAAAATGCAGAGGCAGTTGATCCGTTGCTAAAATGTGGGTTTGGTTTTATTGAAGTAGGCGCAGTTACGCCCAAAGGCCAACCCGGCAATCCCAAGCCGAGGTTATTCCGATTGCCGAAAGATCAGGCGGTTATAAATAGATTTGGTTTTAATAATTTAGGAATGGATATTATATCTGAGAGGCTTGCAAGGCGTTCGACAAAAGGAATTGTTGGAGTAAACTTGGGGGCAAATAAAAATAGTGATGATAGAATAAAAGACTATGTCAAAGTTTTGCAGTGCTGTGCGCCTTTTGTTGATTTTGCAACAGTTAATGTAAGCAGTCCAAACACGGAAAATTTAAGAAATCTTCAGGAAAAAAATTCCTTAAATGATCTACTTGATGAAGTTATGACCTCCCGTGAAAATTTAGAAAATAAGGTGCCTGTTTTTTTAAAAATTTCTCCAGATCTAACCTTAAATCAAATTGATGATATTTCTGAAATTGCTTTGAAAATGCAAATTGATGCAATTGTCGCAACAAACACAACTGTAGATCATCAAGGACTGCAAAGTGATGTAAAAAATAAACATGGAGGATTATCTGGCAGACCACTATTTTCCAAATCTACATGGGTGCTTGCAAATTTATCGGCACGCCTGGACAAAAAAGTCCCATTAATAGGTGTCGGTGGCATTGCTTCTGCTGAGGATGCATATGTAAAACTACTAGCCGGTGCCTCTGCAGTGCAGCTCTACACCGGCCTAGTTTATAATGGCATGGGGTTAGTGACAAAAATAAACAAAGGAATAAGCGAAATGTTGTCAAAGCAACATAAATCGAACCTATCTGATATAGTAGGGACTGAAAGAGAGAAATATCGGTAGATGATAAAGAAAAGGGGACATTTACGTCCCCAAGTCAAAGTTTAAAGGTTTGGGTAAAGAGGATATTTGGCGCAAAGAGTTGCAACCTCAGATTTAACTTTCTCCTCAACAGCAGAATTCCCTTCTTCGCCGTTCTCAGCCAAACCATCAACAACCTCAATGATCCATCGACCAATCTGTCGAAAATCATTCTCATCAAAACCACGCGTTGTTCCAGCTGGTGAACCCAACCTGATCCCAGATGTGACTGCCGGTTTTTCAGGGTCAAATGGCACACCATTTTTGTTGCATGTGATGTGAGCCCGCTCAAGCGCCTTTTCAGTTGCATTACCTTTAACTCCTTTGGGTCTCAGATCCACCAATAAAACATGTGTGTCAGTTCCGTGGGTAACAGTATCTAAACCACCTTTGATCAATTCATCTGACAAGGCTTGTGCGTTTTTGATTACTTGCTTGATGTATTGTTTAAAATCAGGCCTCAGTGCCTCTCCGAAGGCAACTGCCTTAGCGGCTATCACATGCATCAGTGGACCACCTTGGATACCCGGAAAAATAGCCGAATTAAACTTTTTAGCTAAGTCTGCGTCGTTGGTAAGAATCATACCTCCCCTTGGCCCGCGGAGGGTCTTGTGTGTTGTCGTTGTCGCAACATGACAATGCGGAAATGGAGATGGATACTCCCCAGCAGCTATAAGACCGGCAAAGTGCGCAACATCGGCCAAAACATAAGCTCCAACACTATCAGCGATACTTCGAATTTTCTCAAAATCAATTGTCCTCGGGATCGCTGAACCGCCTGCGATGATCAATTTAGGTCTATGTTCATTTGCCAAATCAGCAATTTGCTCATAGTCGATTAAATTATCTTGCTTCCTTACGCCATATTGAACAGCATTAAACCACTTTCCAGATTGATTTGGCTTGGCACCGTGAGTTAGATGCCCTCCGGCGTCTAAAGACATGCCTAGAATTGTATCACCTGGTTGAACTAACGCTGTAAAAACACCTTGGTTAGCTTGGCTTCCAGAGTTAGGTTGAACGTTTGCAAAATCGCAGTTGAATAGCTTGCAGGCTCGTTCTATCGCTAAGTTTTCCGCAACATCAACATACTGACACCCACCATAATATCTGCGTCCAGGATAGCCCTCCGCATATTTGTTTGTTAATGCGCTGCCCTGAGCTTCCATAACAGCAGCTGACACTATATTTTCAGAGGCAATCAATTCAATTTCATCACGTTGGCGCCCTAGTTCAGAAGCGATTGATGCGAATAACTCTGAATCACGTTCTGCTAAGGTTTCAGTAAAAAAACCACCATTGTTGTTTAGTTGGTCTAACATAGAATTTCTCCCGACTCGAAAGCTTGCGATGCGGTCACGTACATCAAACGGCGCCAGTAAAAAAGCCTAAAAACACATTAGTGGGCGAAAATAGTGCGTCATCACTGGTACTTTTTGCAAACTTATGCTTCTTTAAACGTATAAATGGAATTGAAAAAGATTAAGTCAAATGGGCCAAAAAATTTCTTTTACATCCAGTGACACAAAAATCGCTTCTGAAGCATTGGATCGACTTTCCAAATTATATGGCAATTGTGCCATTGAAGATGCAGATGTAATCGTCGCACTTGGGGGGGATGGTTTCATGTTGCAAACGCTTCACAGAACTCAAGATTTATCGGCTCCAGTTTATGGTATGAACCGAGGCACTGTTGGGTTTCTCATGAATGCCTATGATGAAAAAAAGCTGCTTGAGCGATTAGATAAATCGATTGAAGAGAAATTGAACCCGCTCAAGATGGAGGCGGTAGCTGCAGATGGCAGTGTAAAGAGTGCCTTAGCTATAAATGAGGTTAGCTTATTACGAGCTGGTCCTCAGGCGGCTCGACTATCAATTTCAGTGGATGGAAAGATCCGAATGTCGGAGCTAGTGAGTGATGGGGTTTTATTGTCAACACCTGCTGGAAGTACAGCTTATAACTACTCTGCGCATGGTCCAATCTTACCAATAGGTTCAGATGTCTTAGCACTTACAGCACTAAATGCTTTTCGCCCTCGCAGATGGCGGGGTGCATTACTGCCAAAAAAATCTACAGTTGAAGTAGAAGTTTTAGAACCAGAAAAAAGACCAGTCATGGCTGATGCTGATAGTCGAAGCTTTAAAAATGTTGTTCGGGTCATTATTAGTAGTGCTGATTATATTCAACACAACATACTTTTTGATCCTGGCCATGGGTTGGAAGAGAGGCTAATTTCCGAGCAATTTAGTTAAAGAAATTAAATGAACACTCTAATTTGCATAACCAAGCGCTATAAGAGCTTCTTTTATTTCATCTAAAATAGTTGGGTCGTCAATTGTTGCTGGCATTTTAAATTCTTGGTTGTCTGCAATTTTTACCATTGTAGCGCGTAAAATTTTTCCTGATCGCGTTTTTGGCAATCGGGCGACTACTGTAGCTAATTTAAATGATGCAACGGGTCCTATTTGGTCTCTTACCAACTGAATGCACTCATCTACAATTTCTTTATGGGGACGATTCACGCCATTTGTAAGGCATAAAAAACCTAAAGGAACTTGTCCTTTAAGTTGATCGGAAACACCTATTACAGCACATTCGGCCACATCTGAATGATTTGATAAAGCTTCTTCCATAGCCCCTGTTGATAATCTATGACCCGCAACGTTAATTACATCATCTGTTCTGGCCATTATGTAAAGGTAACCATCGTCGTCTATCAATCCAGCATCACCAGTTTCATAAAAACCAGGAAATGTAGATAGATAAGAGTTTTTGAAACGCTCTTCGGCATTCCATAGTGTTGGTAATGTTCCAGGTGGAAGAGGTAGTTTTATAGCAACAGCCCCTAATTCCCCTTTGGGTAATTCTTTTCCATCATTATCCAATATTCTAACATCATAACCGGGCATTGGCACCGAAGGACTTCCTACTTTTATTGGTAATGCCTCTATTCCCATTGGATTGCCAACAATTGTCCACCCTGTTTCTGTTTGCCACCAATGATCAATGACTGGTACGCCCAGCAAGTTTTGAGCCCAATAAATTGTATCTGGGTCAGCACGCTCGCCTGCTAGATAAAGTGCTTTTAGGCAGCTCAAATCATATTTTGATTTAAATTTTCCTTCTGGATCTTCACGCTTTATTGCGCGGAAAGCCGTTGGCGCGGTAAAAAATGATTTGACTTTATGCTCACTAATGACTCTCCAAAATGTTCCTGCATCTGGCGTTCCGACAGGCTTACCTTCAAACAGCACTGATGTATTTCCGTGAATTAAAGGCGCATAACAAATGTAGCTGTGTCCAACTACCCAACCAACATCAGAAGCCGCCCAGAAAACATCTCCAGGATCTACATCATATATATTCTTCATGCTCCAATGTAATGCTACTAAATGCCCTGCAGTAGGTCTAACTACACCTTTTGGTGCCCCCGTTGTCCCCGAGGTATATAGAATGTAAGCGGGATGGTTTCCTTCAACCATAACGCAGTCAGCAGGTTTAGCATCTAATTGAAACTCCTCCCAATCAAAATCTCTTCCTGGCATCAGACTGGCCTGAGCTTCTGGCCTCTGTAAAATTACTACACATTCTGGCTTATGCTCTGAAAGTTCTATGGCTTCATCAATTAAAGGTTTATATTCAATAATCCTGCCGGGCTCGATACCACATGACGCGGCTAATATTGTTTTAGGCCGAGCATCATCTATTCTTACGGCAAGTTCATTAGACGCAAATCCACCAAAAACAACAGAATGAATCGCACCAATACGAGCACAGGCTAACATTGCAATAATAGCTTCTGGAACCATTGGCATGTAGATGATAACTCTATCACCTTTTGTAATTCCTTTGTTGATGAGTGCACCTGCTAAAAGGCTCGTTTTTTCAAGCAAGTCCTTATAAGTAAGATGCAGCTGCTTTTCCGTGACCGGACTATCGTAGATAATAGCAGTCTGATCCGCTCGACCATTTTTGACATGTCGATCTACAGCATTAAAGCAAGTGTTAACAAAACTGTCAGTGTACCATTCATATAAAGGTGCATTGCTATGATTTAGAGCAAAAGTAGGTTTTTTGTGCCAATCTATATTTTTTGCGGCATCCATCCAAAATTTCTCTGGATCCGCCCGCCAGCTTTCATAAATAGAGTGATAATCCATTTCTTTTCTCCATAAGCAATAAAAACGTTAAAGCGTGAAATCTAAATCAGAGCAAGCCACCATTTTTCTGAGCTGTAAGATACACTTGATTTCTTTTTTCTCAAAAACAGCAGCTCTTTTCTTGCAAAGTTTTTCAATTTCATGGACAAATTTTTCTAGCCTTATGCAATTTCGTTTCAAAGTAAATTAAGAAGCCAAATCTATGGATAAAGAAATAGCCGAAACTCGCGCACTGGAAATACTAACGTGGCTGCTTTCCGAGGATGATTTAATACAGGTCTTTATGGGAACAACAGGGGCATCTAGGGATGATATACGCTCGAATGCTTTGAACCACAATTTTCTCATATCGATATTAGATTTTGTTTTAATGGACGACAGCTGGGTTCTTTCATGCAGTAAATTTATAGATACTGACCCCTCGCAGATAAGAATGATAAGGCTTTCGCTGGACGGTGGAGAAGAGGTAAATTGGACATGAAATATGATTTTTCAAAAATTAAAGGGCTGCTTTTTGATAAAGATGGAACATTATTTGATTTTGATAAAACTTGGAATTCATGGACCAAAAGAATTTTGCTGGAAGTTTCTGAAAAATCTGGGGTGGATCTGGAGAAATTAGCAGCATCAATCGAATTTGACCTGAATACTGAAAAACTTATGCCGCAGAGTATTGTGATTGCCGGAACACATAAACAAGTTACGGCTGCCCTTCATAGAGAGCTCCCGGATTGGGATTTTGATCATCTGGAAAGTTATCTTTTGGATATTGTGATTGAAACGCCACAGTATGAAGTGATCCCGTTAAAAAGTTTTTTTGAAAATCTGAAGTCAAAGGGATTTTTACTTGGTGTAATGACAAATGATGCCGAAAAGAGCGCTAGAGCTCACCTTATAAACGCAGGAGTCTATAGCTTATTAGACTTTGTAGCAGGTAGTGACACAGGGTACGGAGTTAAGCCTCACGCAGAACCTCTTTTGGCATTTTCTAAACAGACAGACTTACAACCAAATGAAGTAGCAATGGTAGGAGATAGTTTACATGATTTGAAGGCTGCTCATGCAGCTGGAATGGTAGGAATTGCCGTACTGACTGGGATGGCTACTGAAGATCAGCTAAAAAAACATGCTTATATGGTATTTCCTTCAATTGCTGAACTTTCACAATATTTATTGACAGAATCTGTTTGATTGCGACGAAAAGAGTCGGGATAAGACGGGATGACAATAGGTTATCGAGGCTCTCTCTAAGCAAGGAGATTTTTAATGACCGAACAAGTACAGAAGCGAAAAAGAGGAGGGGGCAGAGCTGGTAATGCTCTACGACGTGGTTCCGCTTCAATAGATCAGATGCCATGGCATTTGCCTATTAACACTGACAAGCCGACTGAGCCCCTAGATGAAGAAGGTGTCGTTGCTATTCATGAAGGTGCAATGCGTATTTTAGAAGAAATCGGTGTTGAATTTCTAAATAAGAAAGCTTTGTCCATTCTGAAAAAGGCGGGTTGTGAAATCAGTGAACAGAATGTCCGAATGGATCGAAATTTTGTAATGGAAATGTTAGAAAAAGCGCCTTCTACTTTTGAAATCACTCCCCGTAATGTGAGTAAAAAAATAACAGTAGGTGGTCCCTATATTTTATTTGGGAATGTTTCTTCGCCTCCTGCTTACTGGGATTTAGAAAATAATAAAAAAATTCCTGGTTCTAGAGAAATGTGTGCTAATTTTTGCAAGTTGAGCCAATATTTCAATTGTATTCATTTTCTTGGTGGTTACCCCGTTGAACCAGTAGATTTGCACCCTAGCACTAGGCATTTAGATGCGGTTTTTGATAAATTAATTTTATCGGATAAGGTGGCCCATGCTTACAGTTTGGGAAAAGAACGTGTTGAAGATGTGATGGAAATGGTTCGTATCGCGGGTAACTTGAACCATGATGAATTCGAAGCAAGTCCAAGAATGTTTACGAATATTAATTCAACATCACCACTGAAGCATGACGAACCTATGCTGGATGGTTGGATGCGATTAGCAAAAAAAAACCAAGCCCTAATTGTGACACCATTTACCTTAGCGGGTGCTATGGCCCCGGTAACAATGGCAGGAGCAGTTGCACAGTCAATAGCAGAAGCCTTATGTGTTGTTGCTCTAGCCCAATATATTAGGCCGGGTGCTCCGTGCGTTATAGGTACATTTACCTCTAATGTTGATATGAAGTCAGGAGCGCCTGCTTTTGGTACCCCTGAATACATGAGAGCAACCCAGATGACGGGTCAACTTGCTAGGTTTTATGGACTACCTATGAGATCCTCTGGAGTCTGTGCAGCGAATGTCCCTGATGGGCAATCAATTTGGGAGACATCAAATAGTTTATGGGCTGCAGTACAATCTGGGACTAATTTAGTCTATCATGCTGCAGGCTGGTTAGAGGGTGGATTGATCGCTAGTCCAGAAAAATTTGTAATGGATTGCGAAATTTTACAACACATTCAACGCTACTTTGATCCAATGATCACGTCAACAAATGAGCAAGATGTAGCTTTTGATGCAATCAAAGAAGTTGGAAACGATGGCCATTTTTTTGGCATTCAGCATACACAAGATCGTTACTCAGATGCATTTTATCAGCCATTTCTCTCTGACTGGCGTAACTTTGAAGCCTGGGAAGCTGCTGGGGGAGTTTGGACAGCAGAACGAGCGCATAAAAAGTATAAAACTATTTTGAATGAATTTGAGGCACCTTATATTGATGACAGTATCAAGGAGGAGTTAGAGGATTTTGTTGCTAGGAGAAAATCAGAAGGCGGGGCGCCTACAGATTATTAAAAATTTTCATCGTCTTGGTAATTTTGACAGATTATACAGATTAAAAAAGCATAAAGCACTTATAATAATAAAACCGCCGATGATAGCATATTGACCTGGATGTTCGCCCAAAATCAACCAAACTAAAATTGGAGCTAAAACAGACTCTAGTAAAATAAGTAATGCGACCTCTGAAGAACTAATGAACCTTGGGCCAAGTGTGAGTAGACATGAGGAGGCACCTATTAATGTACCGTGCATCAAAATTAAATTCCAATCCTGTGATCGAACTTCAAGTGGTGAAATGAAAAAAGATAAAACTAATGCTCCACCTAAATAGGCAAATGGAATTGCGGGAACCATAGAAACAATCTTTGCAGAGCGAACTAACGTTAAAGCAGCAGCAAAAGCCGCTGACACATAAATTGCCCAGATGTCACCGTTCCAAGAAGCAATTTGAACTTTGGTCGAGCCATAAGCTATAAAAAATAAACCAACGGCAACAACTCCCATAGTAATTACCAGTAAAATTTTTATAGGTTCACCCAAAAATATACGGCTAAAGATTGCAGCGAAAACTGGCATAGAGGCAAATATAAAAACGACATTTGCGACGCTTGTATTCGAGACTGCCAAAACGAAGGCGGGAGCCGTGCTGGCTATTAAAATTCCATAGAAGAGGCCATAAAAGCGTGTGTTTATAATATCTTTGAAGCCACTTAGTCCATAAAAATAAATGACAATAATTAAAACAAATATTCCGGAAGTTAAGCTCCGCCAAAATGCTATTACTATAGGTTCTGCATAAATTAATCTAACAAATAGTGAGTCTGGAACAACCAATAAGACACCAATGGCCGTAATCAAGATGCCCTTAACATGATCGTTCAATTATTATTCCCACTCGAATTGTAAAAAACTATGAGACAAAACCAATATTGCCATAATTAAATTTTTGACCAAGGAAAAGGTTTATAGTCACTAGATGCTAACATAAATTGGATTGCTTGCCCAAACCAATTACGTAGACCTGACGCAAGACCAGCAATAAATAAATTTTTTTCTCTGTTTATAAGTAGCCAGAAAAATTGAACAAAAGCCAGAAAACTAATCACTGTCAGTCCTAAATTAATAAAAAAACCAAAGAGAAGCATTTGTAGACCGCGGATTAGTATATTTTTCCGTTGTAATCTGGTTGAATTTTCCATGACGTTTGTCTCCTGTTTTTGATTAATAAGGTCATTAAAAAAAATAGTCCGCGTTACCTTCGGCAAGTATACTTTAGTTAGTAAATATAATTTGTGAAAAGAATAGATTTAAGTTGCTCAAACGGCAGGGCCCGCTTTTAAGCAATGATGACGTTTTGGCCATGAAAATGCAAATTTGATTTTTTTCTTCTTTGGTCTAATTTTAAAAGACGGAGAAGATTATGCGCAGAGTTAAAGATATAGAGTGTGAAAAATGTGGCAATGAGTTTAGCGCCAGTGAGCATACGCAATGTCCCAAGTGCGTAAAGGCTTCGGGAAAAGATTAAGCTCCAGTTTGGTTAATTAGTCTCTAATTGCTTCGATTTAAGTTTCTTTAAGAATTAGTAGGGTCTTTTCAAACAGACCCTGCTAAGTTTGGATTAATTATTTGATTAATCATCTGGCGAGTTGACGGACTACTTTCAGCAGCGTCTAAGTCTTTCCTGACACTGTTGACA
>CEWH01091862.1_pt1 | contig 10008 bp, 6 predicted proteins | sample 531231 | NCBI WGS metagenome assembly CEWH01 (sample SAMEA2622316, study PRJEB7988) | marine metagenome | biome: marine biome (ENVO:00000447); feature: surface water layer (ENVO:00002042); material: "saline water (ENVO:00002010), including plankton (ENVO:xxxxxxxx)" | depth 5 m | reverse complement strand
TATATACATTTAATATAAATGCTAAAAATATAGCTAATAATAAGTAACAATATTTAGTTTCAAGTTTAAACATTATATATAATAACTATAATAAATTACTATAATAGAAAGCGGTTTCTGTAAATATTATATAAATTGATGTGATTATAATAACATAATTTATATACAACACAAATTATATAATTACATTGTATGCGATTAAAATAAACCAAATAAACACAACACAACACAAACTTATCACCGTTAATCATGGGAAACAATATATGTGCGTCTAGTCGCAAATGCGAAAGTTTTCAAAGATCCGACCCATTTGGCATCCTATGCGGTCGACCATACGAAAAAGACGTTGTCATAAAGTTTGAAAAAAAAGATACATATTATAAAAAATCCGGTTCTAGAAAAAGAAAGTATAAGTATAAAAGTAAAAAAAGACAACTGCCGACACCTATACACCGGCAAAATATTCACTAAGCATACTAAACAAAGTTACAATTGATTTAAACATACTGTAATAAAGATATATATCATATATTACTATTTACATTTGTTATTATCAATGCGTTTTTTTTATTTACTATATTTTGCGTATTTGATTTTTATGCTAGTTATACGATTTCCATATGCGAATTGCAATTTAATTAATAATCCATATAATATTATTATATACAGTAGTAGTTATAATAATCACAATAATAACCATAATAATCCATATAACATAATATTAAACATACACGACAAATTTTTACCAAATAAAAAAATATATGAAAAATATAAGATAGACATGGTTAAACGAAATACAAAAAATAAAACAAAAAAGTTAAAAAAGAAAACCAGTAAATATAATTTCAAAGGAAAAGGCAAAAGTAAAGGCACAAACAAAGGTAAAATAAAAAAAGGGAGAGATAACACAACTCGGCGGAAAAGCAAATCTATATCACCACATAAAAACATAGTGGCAAATAAAATAAATAAAACAGATACGTGTTCGGTAAATTCCGGTGATTTAGGATTTACATGTTATTCAAAACCAGTGCTGTATAAAATCAAAGATACATGGAACAAAAAGCATCCCAAACATCGAATTGATTCTTCCGATCCTTATATTATATGGAAAACACTGCGTTCAGTTATGGAGCATGAACACGCATGTAAACGAGAATCGTGCTGGTTAAAACATATGTGTATTAAAGAAGGATTACCGTCCAATATATACGACTTGACATTTTCACCACAAATGCCCAAATCATGGCTGCATAATCCCAATGAATGGTTAAGTAGTTTAGATATAGTGGCGGTAATGAAACAATGGGAAACAAAGTACCGTGATTTTAAATTTATAGGCCCAAGTCCAATTGATTACGACAACCACAAAATGTTTGGAGAATGCGTATGGGATGAACTATGTAAATTCAACTTAAAATCATATTTAAAAGACAACATAAGCAAAATAGGCATAATATTTAATTTAGATCCACACGACAAACCCGGATCACATTGGGTTGCTATATTTTTAAATGACAACAAAAAAACAATATACTATTTTGATAGTTATGGAGACAAGCCACTCCCTCAAATTAAAAAATTTATAAACGAGGTTATTGACCAATCTCGCTCCTTAAACCATACATATAAATATTTAGAAAACAAAAAAAGGCACCAGTTTGGCAATAGCGAGTGTGGTATGTATAGTATGTATTTTATTACACAGATGTTGCAAAGTAAGTGCTTTGAAAAGTTTCAACAACAAAAAATAACGGACGATTACATGTTAAGATTGCGCAAAAAGTTTTTTAATAAACCAGTTTAAAACTAATATCATAATATAATAAAATTAATATAATATTATGCAAATTCATTCCAAACCCAACATAAATTTATTAATTGGTATATTAGAAAATGAATTTAACCGTGAAGCAGTTGTTAGACAAACATTTGTACATTTTTTCAACAATAGACTGGAAGAATACCATGAAAAACGGTTTAATTACACTGATTTACAGCATATGAATAAATGTATATTGTCAGATTGCTATCAGTTTATTAGCAGTGAAGAAAAAGAAATCGAAAAAAATACAATGGTATTGAAACCACCGCCTACAAATCATGGTCATCAATTTCAAACACCAAGTGACAATGTTAAAAAGTCAAAAAGCGACAGTTCATTTGATGATTATAAAAAGCAATATAATACAATGTTAAACCCTAATAAACCAAAAAACATTGATTTCAGTGATACAATAGAAGATGAACCCATACAAAACATCGATACAATTTTAAATCAAACATTAGAAGATAGGGCAAATGAATTACAAAGAATATCAAATACATATAGTGATAAACCGCCAGATTGGATAAAACCGATAGATGACACCAACAACACATCAACACCAGCATTCACACACACAACCACACCAACACACACAACCGAAAATACACCCCCACCTGTAAAACTAATAATAGAAGATACGCCAATAATTAATCACGACAAACAAAATAAGCGCGTAACATTTGATTTAAGTAAAAAACACAATAGCAAACCCACACCGAATTTAAATGTCAATCAATTACTTGGCAAGTTAAAACAAAAAAAACAACAAACACAACAACAAACACAAAATGCAACCACCGACAACAATGAATTTAAAAAGGAGATACATCACTTAATAAATGAAATGAAAAGCGAATTCGAAACAAAAATTAGCGATTTAAATGATAAATACAAACAACTTGAAGATAAATATCACAAATTATCACAGCACAATAATGAAACGGTAAATGATGATGATATAAAGCATGGTGCCATATAATTTTAATACAAATCTGTTTTAAAATTATATTGAATATTTGCAATAATATAACATTTACTATTTATTAACTATATAATTTTTTATGTAAGAAATCACATTTGAATTTAATCTTCTCTCCCCCGATTTGGTTTTAATCTTGAAATCTTTTAATTCACTAGCATTTTCAGATAGAACATTTATAAGATTATAGATTGTTTTGTATTTATCTATAATTTGTATTGCAGTATCGACACTTACATTAGGAATTTGACTTAACATGATTACATCAATGTTTTCCGGTGTAATATTACTTTTCTTTTCACGCTTAACATATTTTGTATATTTTAAGTCTGGTGTTTTTTCGGCGACGGAGGTGGATGTATCTTCTATCATTTTAAGCGCAGATGGATTAAGTTGAATGTTTAGTTTATTAGAAGACGCATCAAGTGTTTGACTTTCCCGCGGCGATTTGTTGTCTATATCATTTAATGTTTTATCAATATTATACGATAATGCGTCCATTTGGTTTGTATAATACGGTTGTTTTTTTGAAGATTGCTTTTCATTTTTATGAATTTTTAATGCGGTATTTAATAAAAATTCCGCGGTTTCAACTGTTGTAGAGGTTATAAAAGTAGTAAACCCTTTATAATACATAATACTAAAAATCGCACTATAAATAGTATCTCTATTTATGCGAGTATATTTGTTATTCCACATCGAAATGTTTCCTTCTATTAAATACATAATATTATGGTTATGAATATCGCAGTTTGTTAAACGATATGATTGTTCGTTATATCTACCGTCTTGTATTGAACTTGCCAAATCATTTATAGTTTTTCTTTCTATTAATAATTTTTCATTGTTTTTATCGTCTTTTATGATAACATCAGATAATGGTAAGTTTTCAACAAGTATTTCAATAGGTTTATATTTTGTATTCATTAGCTTTACCGAGTTAAGTAAGCTGATTAATTTTTTTTCTCTATAATCAATTACTAATTTCATTTATTTATTATGGTAATATATGTGTTTAAATAAGTTATTTAAATAAGTTATTTAATTGCTTTTCTTTTTGTGTTTTCTTTTTTTTGTTTTTTTTTGTTTTTTCTCTTTTTGCCCGCCTCTTTTACGTTTACTTTTTCTTTTTGTTTTTCTTTTTCTTCTCTCTCCTGCTGTCGTTTTCCGTCTGGTTCCTATATGAAAGTTACCATGTTTTGTTTTTAATCTTTTTATGTTAGATCTACTTGTTGATCGTTTTAAAGATAAAGATGGGCTATCATCCTCTTTTCGCTTTTTTCCAATTACACTAGGCAAATGTCCATTATGTATTTCTCCTTGTCTTAACCTTTCAAGTCCAACATCTCGTTCAACAAAAAACACTAAATTTTTATATTGTGATAAGAGTTTCTTGAAATATTGGTATTTGTCGGGATCTTTTTTAGATACCCATCCTGTGTAATTTTGCTGGTCCTTAAAAATTAACTCACCATCTCCACTCTTTCCCACTAAAAAAGCGTGTCCTCCTGTTTTGAAACTGCCACCAATATAAGTGTAATGATCATTTTTTAATGATCGTTTTAGTGAGTCCAAAACAGTATCTAATTGTTCTGGGGTATTTACATCAGCTATTAACATATATATATCAGGCAGATAAGCACCCCTATATCTTTTATGATAATAATAATAAAGTATTTGGCGCACATATTCTGGATATAATCCCATACTTTTATTTACAGCTGGCCAAAGATAATGTGCCTCATTATCCTGTAAAAGTCCCATGTCTAAAAGTGTGTTCAATGCACAATCATACACTTGTCCTTCTTCACAAGTGGAAAGCCCCAGTTTTTTCCGTTCTTCTAATAGAGGTTGCATATCCATAGTTTCATCCGTATTATTTTCAACCTGTATTAAGTTGTATGGACTGGATACCAGTTTATTTGAAAGTGTTGGTTCATATATAATCACTTTAGAAGCTAATTTGGGATGATTTCTTGCTATTTCGGCATTTAATATGAGAATATTGGTTGGGTTGTCTGCTGAATAGCTTTTTGACATGTATATACTATTATAACATAATATTCATACAAATATTATAGTATTGATTAATATTTAAAGTTATATTTATTTTTGCTTAAAAGATGTTTCTTAATTTTTAGTTCTAAATTTCCTTATTTCTTTGTTTTCATCCATTTTACTATTTTCAATCCTGCTTTATCTAATTGTTTGCGATGTTCGTGATATATATTATAAGATTAATATAATTATGAAACTAATTTAAAAACAATTCAACATACAATGTATATCATGTCAGCAATTATCGATAAAGAAATTATTCAAGACGGGGATGTTAGCAAAGAAGAAGAAGATTATATTTTCAATCCTTATAATGAAAATAATATAGAAATAACAGAAGCAGAAGTTTCTGTTATTTTAAAAAAATATGGACTACCGTCTACTTTTCATAATTTTAATTTATATAAAAGAGCATTTATCCATAAATCCTATTGCAAACGGCCTAAGATGGAAAATGAAGAAAACGGTGTTATAATTGCTGACCGACCGGATAATTGCTTACCACTTAAAACCAAATCCAATGAAAGATTGGAATTTTTAGGAGATGGTGTATTAGAATGTATCACTAAATACTATTTATATCGAAGATTTCCTAAAGAAAATGAGGGATTTTTAACTGAAAAAAAGATTGCGCTGGTTAAAAACGAGTCAATCGGTAAAATGGCTTACGAAATGGGTCTTAACAAATGGTATATAATGTCAGCGAATGCCGAAGAAAAAAAAACAAGAACCAATCTTAAAAAACTGGGTTGCTTATTTGAAGCATTTTTAGGTGCTTTGTTTTTGGATTTCAACAAAATACAAATACATGATGAAGGGAAATGGTTCGACAATGTGTTTGTAACCGGTCCTGGGTTTCAAATGGCACAAACATTTGTGGAAAAGGTTTTTGATGAACATGTGGATTGGATGAATTTATTGCAGAAAAATGATAATTATAAAAATTTACTACAAGTTAAATTACAAAAAGCATTTCAAGTCACTCCTATTTATAAAGAAATGAGTGAATGGGATGAAGACATTGGCTATCATATGGGCGTATTTTTATGTATTGGTTTTAATCCACATACTAGATTAGTAAGTTCATATATGAATATTAATGATTTAGAGAAAAAATGTAAAAATAGCAGTGTTTTAGAAGATATTGAATATTATTTGGAAAATGTAGATAATAATTTGTTTTTAAAACTGGGCGAAGACACACATAAGATTAAGAAAAAAGCAGAACAATCAGCATGTTTAAAAGGATTACATGCTTTAGAAAACGTCAGTTACTGAATGAAATGAAATTAAATTAAATAAAATTACAACACATAAAATTACATATAATCAATAATATGTAATTTTATATAAATACAAAGTTTTATTATAATTAAATAATATATAATGAGTTCTCTATTTGATAGATTAAAAGTAAAACCGCCGTTGAGAAAACAAACTCAATATAAAATTTTAATACCTAAGAAAACTCAAAGCCAAGTCCAAAAAAGAAACATAAAACAAGGACAAAAAATAAAATCACAGAACCCTTTTCTACAACAGCAACAGCAAAAAAATAAAGCAAAGCAAACAGAAGATGAAGGTGATGAAGATATAATAATGATGCCTAAACCAGAACCTTCTACCCAAGATACAGACAAGGATACAGAAAAGAAAATAGCGATTATTGATAAAACAGATAATGATATTGATTTTACTGCATTTTTCAGAGGGGCAAGAGGGTTAATTTTTAAAGATGAAAAGGGGAGAGATGAAGATGAAGAAGAAGAAAAAGAAAAAGAAAAAGAAAAAGCACCGGATGAAAAGATGGCGGCAGTTGAAGAGGTCGCTGATATGGGTGATGTTGAAGATAAAGACGAAAAACCTAAACCCGATGTCAAACCTAAAAAGAAAGAAAAAGTCAAGAAAGATAAAGAAAGCGATAAAAAAGAGAAAGAAGAAAAAGAAACAGGCGATAAAAAACAAGACAAGGAAGAAAGAGAAGAAGAAGCCATTATCACTACGATGGATCGTTCCGACCGTGATGCGTATTATACTGATTTAAGAGAAGAAAGCATTATTATCGGCGATTCAACCATTAAACAGCGATTACCATCCACAAAGAAAAAAATCAACTTGCGCGCCGATTCCTATTACTTAAACAATCGCAAAATCTTTTCTAATTTCATTAATAAACTATTTCAACCATACAAATCAAGAAAGGAAAAGAAAAGTGGAGATGGTAAACCAGTTAGTTTATTTACACATCAAGAAATCATAAGAGATTACATTAACTTATATTCTCCATATCGAGGACTTCTTATTTATCATGGTTTAGGTGCTGGTAAAACATGTGGTTCCATTGGTATAGCAGAAGGTTTAAAAAACGACAAACAAATTTATATAATGACACCGGCTTCTCTTCAAATGAACTATGTAAAAGAATTAAAAAAATGCGGTGATCCTTTATATCGCACCAATCAATATTGGGAATTCGTAGATACAAAAGGCAACGAAGAACTGGAAAACGCATTACATAAGGCGCTCGGTGTTAGTTTGAAATTTATTAAGCGAAATAAAGGTGCATGGATGGTGGATGTCAAGAAAAAATCCAACTATGGTCAATTATCAGAAGCTCAACAACAATTACTCGACAAACAAATCAACGAAATGATCATGCAGAAATATCGTTTTTTTAGATACAACGGTATGCGATTAGACCACCTAACTAAATTAGAACAAGAAGCGGAAGCGGAACATGGTCGCTCCAACCCATTTGATCATCGCGTGGTTATTATTGATGAAGCACATAATTTTGTAAGTAGAATTGTAAACAAGTTGAAAACCAGAAAAAAAACCAGTTTATCGGTGAAATTATATGAATATTTAATGGACGCAATTGATTGTAGAGTAGTGTTTTTAACTGGAACACCCATGATAAATTACCCTAATGAAATCGGTATTTTATTTAATATGCTAAGAGGATACATTAAAACCTATCATTTCAAAATAGATGTTAAAACTAAGAAAAAAGTAAATACCGATTACATCCGTTCCATATTAAAATCAAATAAATTAGTGGATTATATTGAATACAAGCCAACTGCCAGAACATTAAGCATTACACGCAATCCTTTTTCGTTTGAAAATAAATTCGCAAAAACGATGTATAAAGGCGTTGCTGTTGGAGAACAAAACACTATTGGTGAAAACGATTTTATACAAGGTGTTGTCAGCATATTATCTAAAAATTATTTGGCAACGGACAAGTCTCGCGTGAAGGTAGAAAACAACAAAGCACTTCCAGATACACTAGATGGATTTAAAAAGCTATTTATTAATCCTCGTGATGGTTCAATGATTAACAATGATTTATTTAAAAGAAGAATTTTGGGATTAACTTCGTATTTTAGAAGTGCCAAAGAAGAATTATTGCCCAAGTTTGAACCGGCAAAAGATATTGTTATTTACAAAATACCAATGAGTAATTATCAAATCGGGATTTATGAATCGGCTCGTGATGTTGAACGCAAAGAAGCAGAACGATCGGCAAAAAAGAAAAAACAATCTGGAGATGACATTTTCGACGAAGGAACTTCTACTTATCGAATTTTCTCCCGTTCTTTTTGCAATTTTGTATTTCCACCCGATATTACACGTCCTTTACCAACAAAAAAAGTAAAATCAGAAAAAGGTCCAGCAGTAGAGTTAGATGAAGATGTCATTGATAATGCTACTGTAAATCAACGCATAGAAAATGTGGATGGTCGTTTTCAGGTGGATGATAGTGCTGTTATTGAAGAAATGGTAAACAAAGACTATGGCGCTAGAATCACAGAAGCAATTCAAAAATTAGAAGACAAATCAAACCAATATTTAACGATGGATGGTTTAAAAACATATAGCCCAAAGTTTCGTAAAATATTAGGTAATATTCAAAAAGATGGTCATAAAGGAACGCATTTAATTTATTCGCAATTTAGAACGTTAGAAGGGATTGGTATATTAAGTTTGATACTAAAACAAAATGGATACTCTGAATTTAAAATAAAAAAGGACGATACTGGTAAGTGGTTGATTGATATGACACAAGAAGAACTTAGCAAGCCTAGTTTTGCTTTGTATACGGGAACAGAAGATGAAGAGAAAAAGGAAATCATACGAAATGTGTTTAATAGTAATTGGGGAATTGTTCCAACTTCATTAAGGGAACAAATTACGGCGATTAATCCCCACAACCATTATGGAGAGGTTGTTAAAATCTTCATGATTACAAGTAGTGGTGCAGAGGGTATTGATTTGAAAAATGTGCGATATGTTCATATTGTGGAACCATATTGGCATCCGGTTAGAAAAGAGCAAGTAATTGGACGGGCGGTTCGTATTAATAGTCATGCTGATTTATCTCCAGACCTTAGAAGTGTAAAAGTGTTTATGTATTTAATGACTTTTTCGGAAAAGCAATTGTTGGGTGATAAAGATGCGCCTACAAAAGAAGAAAAAGAACCAGTAGTATCACAGAGACTGCAAGCTAGAGATGTTAGTAAATTTGATGAAAATTTGGTTATTACAACGGATGAAGCGTTACATGAAATTAGTAGCATTAAAGAAAATGTGAAAAAGGATATTTTAACTGAAATTAAAAGTTCGTCTATTGATTGTTCAATACATAGTTCGGGTAAGGAAAATATTGTGTGTTATTCTGTGACTAGCGATAATCCAAATGATTACTTAACGGTGCCTTCATTTACAAAGGAACAAAGTGATAAATTTAAAAAGAAAAATGTAGTATCGATCGCTTGGACGGCTACACCAGTTACAATTGATGGTAAAAAGTTTGCTTTTAAAAGAGATGCACCATATGCTAAAACAGGTGAATTATATGATTTGGAAAGTTATAAAAACGCAAAGAAAACGGGAGAAAATCCAATATTGATAGCAAAATTAATCAAAAATCCCCAAGATCCAAAGAAAATACGCCGTGTTTATGTGTAAATATTTTTTAGTTAATTTAACTAAAATATAATATTATTATTTAACTAAAATAATATAAATAAATATGATATATTTATATTATAATGAAATACAATTGCTACAAATGCGGTAAAGATTTTAATCAAAAGGGACATCTGGAAGCACATTTAAACAAAAAAAAATCGTGTCA
>CEWH01031859.1_pt1 | contig 10012 bp, 8 predicted proteins | sample 531231 | NCBI WGS metagenome assembly CEWH01 (sample SAMEA2622316, study PRJEB7988) | marine metagenome | biome: marine biome (ENVO:00000447); feature: surface water layer (ENVO:00002042); material: "saline water (ENVO:00002010), including plankton (ENVO:xxxxxxxx)" | depth 5 m | reverse complement strand
CCCCTCTTTGCGACTCCCACCAAGCCGACCTACACGCCCATCGGCATCAAAGAAATCAGTCAGGTCCACGAATCGCACCCCGATCTTCCCATTTTCTGTATCGGTGGGATCAAAAAAGAGAACCTAAATCAGGTCATGAATGCCGGAGCAAAACGAGCTGTCATTGTATCCGGGATCTTGCAAGCGTCTGATATTGCTGCTTATGTCCGCGAGTCCAAAGCCCTTCTGGCTGACACACTTTGAATTTTTAATTATTCCAACCTACCGACATCATGAGTGTTCTTGTTTCAGGATCCATCGCTATCGACAACGTGAAAACGCAGAAAGCCTCCCAGGAGAATCTCCTTGGAGGTTCTGCCTCCTATGCCGCGATCGCTGCCAGCTTCTTTGGCCCCTCCGGAATCGTCGGCGTTGTCGGACACGACTTCCCTGAGGAGCACCTCACCCTTCTTAAGAGCCGTGACATCAACCTCGAGGGTATCGAGTTTTCCGAAGGGGAGACCTTCCGCTGGAGCGGCGAATACATGGAGGACATGAACGATCGCGAAACTCTCGAAGTGGCCCTCAATGTTCTCGAATCCTGGAGGCCCGCGGTAGCGGACTCCCAGAAAGGTGCCAAGATCAACCTACTTGCCAACGCCCACCCCCTCAACCAGCACGAGGTGATCGACCAACTCGGAGACAACCCCTCTTTCACTATCGCAGACACCATGGATCTCTGGATTCAGATTTCCCGCGATGAGCTTGAACGCCTTCTTCAACGAATCGACCTCCTCGTCCTCAATGACAGTGAAGCTAAACTGATGATGGACACCTCCAACATCGTGGGCGCCGGAAAGGCGCTCCGGGAGATGGGACCCAAGTATGTGATCGTAAAAAAGGGCGAACACGGCGCCATGCTTTTCGGTGAGGACAAATTTTTCACTTGCCCCGCTTTCCCTCTGAACGACGTCTTCGATCCCACGGGAGCTGGCGATACTTTCATTGGTGGTTTTGCAGGCTATCTCGCTAGCCTTGGTAAAGAAGAATTCAGCTTTGAAGATCTCACCAGTGCTATTGCCCGAGGAACCATCGTGGCAAGCTTCACTTGCGAGAGCTTCAGTACTCATGCGGTAGAAGCGCTGACCGAGGAGGCCTTTAACGAACGGCTCGAGACCTTCCGTGGCTACTGCACCTTTACCTGATATCGAAAAAGAAAAGAATTCGCCTTAAAGGCCTAACCTTTCTATTCTAGCACGGGCATGAATTGGTATTACGCTGACAATTCGGATAGCCAAGTATCCGTCGAAGAGAGCCAGCTCCCAGAGTTGGTTGCTTCGCAAACCATTAAACCCACCACGTTGGTCTGGAACGAGTCCATGACCGAGTGGCAGCCCTGCTCAGAAGTTCGGCCCGACTTGTTTGCGGGCGATTCTTTGCCACCTTCTCTTAGTTCAGCACAACCCGGCAATATTGTTACTGCAACTCAACCGGAACCAGGCTTGGTAGCCAACCAATCACAAACTGATTCCGTATCCGTCTGCGCTCTCGTCTTTGGCATTCTGGGTATTCTCTCCTGCTTCACTCCTTTCAGTATCGCCGGAGTTGTTTGTGGTCACATCGCCCGCAAGCGGGCGCTTGAAAATCCAACGGTGGCTTCAAATGCCGGAATGGCACTGACTGGTATCATCACCGGGTATGTCGGGATCGTTCTCAGCGTCCTGTTCGTGATTGTCTACTTTTTAATAATCGCCGCAGCTGTCGCCAGCGAAATGTAGCATCCTCCGCGGGCGGAGCACCCATCTACTCCACCTCGCCCGAGTAGACATTAAACCCGCGCTCGCGCAGGAACCCGACCAGGATTTGCCCGCTGTCTCTGGCCAATTTCACCGCCAGGCTGCTCGGCGCTGAGATTCCCGCAACTGCTGGAATGCCTCCGGCGAGAGCTTTTTGCATCAGTTCAAAAGAAATCCGACCACTCACTAACAATACCACTTTTGATAAATCAATCTGGTCTCGCAGAGACCGGCCAATCACCTTGTCCAACGCATTGTGACGCCCCACATCTTCTCTTAGCAATAACAACTCCCCTTCTGTCGAGAACAAGGCAGAGGCATGCAAACCACCCGTCCGATCGAAGGTCTCCTGCTGTTTTCTCAACTTACCCGGCAGCTCGAGAAGAAAGTCAGAATTCAGCGTTATCCCACGCTCAATCGGTGAAAACTGCTGAAATACCGATTCGATTGTCGCCTTGCCGCAAACCCCGCAACTGCTCGACGTAAAAACGTGACGGGTCAGTTCACTCAGATCGGTCTCCTTCTTCAGCGTGACCTCGAGCGAATTGCCGACTGCCTCCGGATCGAGGTCGGGACGATGTTGAATCTCTGCGATATCATCAGCCGACTCTATCACGCTCTCAGTGAGAAGGAATCCCGTGGCCAATTCCTCATCATGACCCGGTGTCCGCATCATCACAGCAACGCTTTGACCGTTCACCCGAACTTCGAGGGGCTCTTCCATCGCTACCCGGTCACCCTCCTCAACCCAACCCCGCTCGACGCGGTAGCGGCGCAGGTTCAACCCTTCATCCCTACGATGAGGATCAATCTTTTCGAGATCCTCGCGGCTGTTCAAATTGGTAAAGAGAAGGCCCTCCCCCTCGCTCACTGCGTAGGCCCTCGTAACTCCGCTCTGCTCCGCCTTGTCGAGAAGGCGCTGCAACTTCCGATTACCCTGTTCCATTGCTGATTCAAGAATTGCCAACATCGCTTCGCGTGGATAGACCGCAGCGAGGGGTTCCCAGTATCGCTGCGTTTTCGGAACAATACCGGAATCATCATCTACCAACTTCGCAAGAAAGCCCTCCTCCATGAGTGGCAAGTCAACGCCGAGGACAACAATTCGCTCAGCTTCGCTTCGCTTGAAAACATTTAACAAACCGCCAACCGGACCGAGACCTTCGTCGTCGTCATCAACGCGAATAACCCCGTTCGGTAGTTCGCCGTAATCCTGGTCCCCATTGGCAGACAACCAAAGTTGATTGGGCCCCAATGCCAGCAACTTCTTCAACTGGCGTTGGAAAAGCGGTTCTCCATTCCAGTCAAAGAAAGCCTTATCCTCCCCAAAACGGGAGGACTTTCCTCCCGCAATGAGAACAGCATCCAGTGATGACGGATCAGGCATCCGCTACGGTACCTTATTATCGGTGCCGAGCAAATCGTTCACTGCCTTGTTCGAAACGCGAACAATGTATTTGTTAGGTTGCTTATCCAATCCAGCCTGAAGATCTTTCAGAACAGGACGAGCACCCTCATCCAGCTCATCAAGAACTATTGCAGCCTCGAGGCGAGCCCACTCATTGCCCCCCTTCATGGCATCGGCCACCACACGCAGCGCCTTGGGATCATCTCCCATCCGGCAGAGAGCACGGCCTGCAGCAATTCGAACGGCCGGAGCTTCGTCATTCAGAGCCACCCTGAGTGCTTCCCTCGCACCTTCAAATTCACTTGCCTCTTCGGCAAAATTCCCAAACCCAGTTGCGCCCCAGTAACGGACAGCAGCATCCTCGTAATTTAATGCGGCCAACAGATCCGCAAAGGCCTCCTGCCCTTCGGAAGCTGAAGTCGCAATGGCTGTTAGCGTATAAATCAGCTCACTTTGATCAGTTTCGCCATGCAAAATCGCATAGGTCGCACCAGCGGTAGCTTCGCGCGCTGTGATCTCAGATTCAGGAATCAATCCGATGTCACCGATCTCGAGTTGCCACTTAAAGAGAGCTCCCTTGAGCTCTTCTAGTTTTTCAGCATATGCCGGATCGGCAGCGAGGTTGTTCACCTCATGGGGATCCGCTTCAAGATCGTAGAGCTCCTCAACTGGCTTCGACCCCATTGAAAAAAGTGCCGCAGCTCCTGTTAGGGTTCCTGCCTTTTCAGCCTTGCGGATTTCCATCATGGTCGCGCCTTTCTCCGGCGTATTCATGTACTGGTAGTATGGCTTGAGCGGCTCGAAGTTGCGAACGAAGCGATACTTTTTGTCACGCACCGTCCGAATAATGTCATAGCGCTCGTCCATGCGATCGCGAGCCCCATAGACGTAGTCGCGCTCAGGTGCATCCCCGAGGAAGCTGGAGCCATGCATGTGTTCCGGCACTTCAATACCGGCAAGGGTCAGCACAGATGGCCCAAAATCGACTGAACTGACAAGACGGTCATCCGTTTCGCCCGGCTCGGCAGTACGAAAACTTATGAACTTTTCCGGCACGTGAACCACTAGCGGAACATGAGTTCCAGAATCATAGAGCCAGCGTTTAGCCCGCGGCAAACCGACGCCGTGGTCTGACCAGAACATGATGATCGTATTTTCCCACTCGCCCGCATCCTTGACCTCTTGGATGAGTTCTCCCGCAAAAGTATCGAAGGCGGTAATCAACTCGTAGTTCCGCTTCCAATCCTCACGAACAATGGGTGTGTCAGGGTAATACGGCGGCAATGTATCAAGCGCCTCAGGATCCTGGCGTTGCTCCTTGGTCAAATTCTCTGTCACACTCTTATACTTGGATTCGCTCGCGATGCCACTCTCATGACATCCTGTAAAGTTAAAGACCGCAAAGAACGGTTGGCCCTCCTCACGGTTCTTCCAATGGCCCTTTGCGCCACACACGTCCCAGATCTCATCTTTGCCTGGGTCTGAGAACTGATAGTCGGTCTTAGAAGCATTCGAACAATAATAACCCGCCTCGCGCAGATACATGGGGAACGGCCTCAACCAATTAGGGAGCTTGGCATTGCAGCGCATATGATGCGTGCCAATCGAATTCTGAAACATCCCGGTAATGATTCCTGACCGGCAGGGAGCGCAGACACCGGCACTGGTAAACGCGTTCGAGTAGTAAGTGCCCTGACTCGCCAACTCGTCGAGATGAGGGGTGATGGCATGCTTGTCACCGGCAAAGCCAAAATGGGGGCCGATATCTTCTGCCGAAATCCAGAGGATATTAGGGCGATCCTCAGCAGTGAGCCAACCGGCTGCTGCAAAGGTCAGAAGTGAAAGTAGTATCCGAATCATAGGTAACTGATCGCATTTCGCCCAACACCAACAAGGGCGCGTTCCTGAAAGACGCCCTGCGCAGATTGGAATTAAGCCTCAGCGAGGCCAAACGCGTCATGCATGACTTGAGCCGCCTTATCGATCTGATCTTCTGACACAGTTACTGTCACCTTAATTTCGGAGGTGGAAATCATCTCGATATTCACCCCGCCCTCTGAGAGGGCCTTGAACATCTCCGCGGCAACACCGGAATGTGAGCGCATCCCGATACCAACGACAGAAAGCTTAGCGATTCCATCTTGAGCCTCAATCGTGGCTTCTTCACCAAGTTGGGCGAGGACAGGCTTGAGAGCTTCTTCGGCTTTGCCAACATCTGCCTCGTTCACCGTGAAAGAGATATCCGTGATTCCTGTCTTGGACACGTTCTGAACGATCATATCGACGATGACATTGGCGTCGGAGACCGCGCCGAAAATCATACTGGCCGTTCCCGGTGTGTCCGAGACGGCGGAGATTGTGACCTTGGCTTGGGCGCGCTCCAAGCTAACGCCACGGATGACAACAGATTCCATGCTCATGGTTTCTTCTTTTACGATTGTTCCCGGATTATCATTTAGACTACTGCGAACCTCAAAGGTCACACCAAACTTCTTCGCAAATTCCACCGAGCGGGACTGCATCACCTTCGTGCCCGAGCTGGCCATCTCCAGCATTTCGTCGTAGCTGATTTCGTCAATCTTGCGAGCGTCCGGCACCACACGAGGATCACAGGTATAGACACCGTCGACATCGGTAAAGATCTGGCAAAGGTCAGCATCGATCGCTGCCGCCATCGCGATGGCAGTCAGGTCGGACCCTCCGCGCCCCAGAGTGGTGATCTCGCCGCCAAGAGTTTCCCCCTGAAAGCCGGCAAGGATAACGATATTATCGTCATCAAGCAGCTCGTGCACCCCTTCCGGAGAAATATTCGAGATGCGGGCTCTAGTGTGAACGCCATCGGTCTTGATGCCGGCCTGAGCGCCCGTCAAAGAAACAGCCTTAGCTCCCATGGCGTTCAGAGCCATCGCCGTGAGAGCGATCGTAGTTTGCTCTCCGGTCGAAAGCAGCACATCCATCTCACGCTCGGTTGGGTCAGCATCGCCCGTCACTTCATTGGCCAACTTGATCAGGTTGTTGGTCACACCTGACATCGCTGAAACTACGGCGACCACCTTGTTGCCCGCTTCTTTGGTAGCAAGAATGCGGCGCGCCACATTAACAATGCGCTCAGGCGTCCCAACGGACGTGCCACCATATTTCTGGACGATTAGACTCACTTTTCTGCAGGTCTCATGTTGGAGAGGGGAGACTTATGCCTCAGGATGATCGTTTGTCTACCGTGATTCCGCAGTCTGACAATCCCTCATCGATCACCTGCGACAGACGCTCGCACCCAGTCTAGGTAGCCAGCCGCCCCTTTTTCCACTGGAATCGCTATCAACTCAGGCTCTTCGTAGGGATGGTGTTTTCCTATCCAGTTCTTGAGCGCTTCCCAGTTTTCATTGGTAGTTTTGATGAGCCCTAGCAGTTCCGATTCCCGTTCAACCATACCTTTCCAAGCATAAATTGACTCCACACCCGGTAGGATATTGACACAGGCCGCCAGTTGCGCCCCCACAATTTGTGTGCCAATTTGTCTCGCCACTTCTTGGTTTGGAAATGTGGTGAGCGCCAGTATGATACTGCCCGCGTCGTTTTGTCTCTCTTTCATTTTGAGCTCCTGAATTTCCCTACTCTACATGAATCCCGGGATAATCGACAAACTGATTGATCGGCTCGATAAACTTGAGCCGGAGGAGATACAGCGCCTCGTTCTAAAAGCAGTCCAAGAGAAAGGCCTGCTCGAGAATGTCTTTGAGGTGCTGCGAGAGGGCGTCATTGTGACCGGCCCCAGCGGATCGATCCACTACATCAACCAAGCGGCCTGCGACTTCTTCGGGCTTGAGAACAGAAATGCGCTTCAAGAAAATGTCTCCGAGCTCTTCCCGGGGATTGCCTGGGACGACGTCACCGCAACCGGCGGTGTAGTGAATCGTGACCTTGTTGTGCGTTACCCGGAATTGCGCTTTTTGAACTTCTACATCGCCCCCCTAGCCCACGATGATGAGGTGGAAACGGCGGATACGGAAGAGCTCGGCGGCTTCGTCATCATCCTTCGTGACAACACCCGTTCCCGCGAACGACAGATGAAAGAAATCGAATCTGAAAAAATTCAGGCCGTGCAAAGCCTTGCCGCGGGGGTCGCTCACGAAATTGGAAATCCACTCAACTCTCTCAACATTCACCTTCAAGTTGCTGAACGGAAGATTCGAAAGAATGCCGATCCGGAACTCGTCGCTGAGCTTTTAGAGTCCATCGAAATCTCCCGAAGCGAGATCAAGCGACTCGACTTTATTGTCGAAAAATTCCTCAGCGCGGTTCGGCCAACTCGTCCCAACCTTGAGACAACGGACATTAACGAAGTGATCAATGAAGCGATAAACTTCATCGGACCGGAGATCGCCGATCGGCGCATTGCCATCACTTTGGAACTCGATGATGACCTCCCCCTCGTCAACGCTGATCGCGACCAACTGAAACAGGTTTTCTACAATCTCGTTCGCAACAGCGCTCAAGCCGTGGGTTCCGACGGAGAGCTTACTATTCGCAACGGCTTCGACGATGAGAACGTTTTCCTTAACTTCGTAGACAATGGACCTGGTATTCCGGGCGACCAAGTCAGCCGTGTCTTCGACCCCTACTTCACCACGAAGAAAACTGGCTCTGGCCTTGGGCTGATGATCGTAAGGCGTATCGTCCACGAACACGGAGGCGAAATAGAATTTGCCAGTCGTGAGGGAAAGGGAACTAAAGTTACAGTCTACCTCCCACGCGTTGAGAAGCTCATGCGGTTTCTCCCCGAAAAATCAGAAACACCCTCACCCGTGATCGATATCGATGTCACTTCCTGATCTATGGATTATTTTGACAATACCGTCCTAATCGTGGACGACGAAAAGAACACACGAGATGGACTCCGCCTTTCGCTGGAGGACGAGTTTGATGTTTATGTCGCTGCCAACACCGCGGAAGCCAACGAAGTGCTCAAAAACGAATCGGTCGACGTCATGGTTACCGACCTCCGCCTCGGCGGTGAAGATGGGATGGAGTTGATCGCCAAAACCCTGACCAGCCCAAAACCACCGGTCTGCATTCTCATGACCGCATACGGCTCCGTCGACGTCGCCGTTGAAGCGATGAAGAAGGGGGCCTACGACTACGTCAGCAAACCGCTCAACATCGACGAGCTGGAAATCGTAATTAAACGGGCGATCCGTTCCCGAAGCGTTGAGGAGGAGAACCAAGCTCTCAAAGAGCAAGTCACGGATCGCTACGGACTTGAAAATATTATCGGGCACTCCGCTGCAATGCAGCCCGTTTTCGAAACGATTAAGCAGGTCGCCCCGACGCGGGCCACTGTTCTGATCGGAGGGGAAAGTGGAACCGGTAAAGAACTCGTTGGTCGTGGCATTCATCATCTCAGCGGACGCCCCGAGTCAAAACTGGTCACGGTCCATTGCGCAGCTTTGAGTGAGCAGTTACTTGAGAGCGAACTCTTCGGCCACGAACGAGGTTCCTTCACCGGAGCCAGCGAACGGCGCATCGGTCGATTCGAGGAAGCCAATGGCGGGACCCTCTTTCTCGATGAGATCGGCGAGATTGACCTCAATACCCAGGTCAAACTGCTCCGCGCAATCGGTGAACGAACCATCGAGCGAATCGGATCTAACAAGCCCATTAAAGTTGATGTCCGGGTTGTTGCCGCGACCAACAAGGATCTCAGCGACATGGTCAAAGAGGGCACCTTCCGGGATGATCTGTTCTTCCGACTGAACGTAGTTACCATCGATATGCCGCCGCTGCGCGACCGTAAGGAAGACATCGTTCTGCTGGTCGAAGCCTTTCTCAAAGAGTTCACCGAGGAAAACAACAAGCCGGAAATGGAACTCACTCAGGAAGCACTCCAACTTCTTCTCGACTACGACTGGCCCGGTAATGTTCGAGAACTTCGCACCGCTATCGAACACGGCGTTGTCATGTCCAATGGCACCAAAATCGGTGTGCGCCACCTTCCTCCCTTTCTACAGGACGGTTCTCACCGGGCCTTCCGAGGTTCGGACGTTACCCCCGCAATGAACGCCACTCCGGTCCTGAGCGACGAAGATCTCAATCTCGCCCGCGTCGAAGAAAAATTGATTCGTCTGGCTCTCGATCGCACTAACAACAATCGCACTGAATCCGCTCAACTGCTCGGCATCTCCCGCCGCACCATGCAGCGAAAGCTAAAAGAAATGGGGCTGATTGAAGGGTAAACTCTCTGCGCCAACAACTCGCGGATGAGGTGCCCTCCTACCTCGATTAGACCAGGTCAACAATCGATCCAAAATCAGCATCAAAGAGCCGCTTGTAGGTCCGCGTGGCTATCCCATCGGTCATTTTGGCAAGAACATCGCAGATGACACGAGCGCGCCCCGTTTCGTCTGGTTGGGCGCGAAGCAATTCCTCCTCTTCATCGGCAAGCAGCTTAAAACTCGGCTTGTCACTGGTGACATACTGCTCCACCAATACCTCGAACAATCGGGTCAAGATGAAGTCGGACTTCCGATCTAGTTGCTGCAGTTGCTGACTTTTAAAAACCAGATCGAGAGAGATTGCTTTGTAAAGAGAACAGGCCTTCTCTATATCTCTCCCGATGGCCAGCCGGTAACGATGACGGGCGGTCAAATCACTTAAGAAGCCAGATACTTCTTCGAGATTGGCTCCGGCAATAAACGCCCCAATTTTTTTGCCGATAGTCGGCTCTACCCTATCGTTCCGGATAGCAGTCAGCAACTCTTCCACCTGCACCTCGTCATCGGCATCAAGATCACGGCCTTCTGCCCATCGCTCAATTTTCTCCACAGTGATG
>CEWH01137894.1_pt1 | contig 10033 bp, 7 predicted proteins | sample 531231 | NCBI WGS metagenome assembly CEWH01 (sample SAMEA2622316, study PRJEB7988) | marine metagenome | biome: marine biome (ENVO:00000447); feature: surface water layer (ENVO:00002042); material: "saline water (ENVO:00002010), including plankton (ENVO:xxxxxxxx)" | depth 5 m | reverse complement strand
TAGATGATAAGGTCTTAAAGGTTTTTGAAATTAATTTGGAATTATTTTTTTCTTGTGATGAGTAAATAAAATCTAAATTTAGAGTATTTGAAAATTCGAGACTTTTTGGAAAAGGAACCTCTGGTTCGAGGTAATAACCGTTCCATTCAATAAGCATTTTTGCGTAAAGATGCCCATCATTATCAATGAATAGTTTCTCATGCTTAAAATCTAATAAAGGATTGGGGAACGGAAAAAGAAGGTTTTGAAACTTGGTTAAGTAATTTCCCGTTGGTTTGTTTAAATTATAATAAAGAATCAAGGAGTCTTCTTGTTTTGAGTTTTTAACAAGAATTAGATCAAGCTCTTTTAGGTAATTAGGATCTTTTTTTGGAAGACCGAAATATCGCTTCTCAAGAGTGTTATCATTTAATGAAGCTAATTGCATTGAACCAGGGCTAATCTCACCACTAACTTGATTAACATCGTTAAACTTAATCTCAGCTTTACCTGGAATACAAATGTGCTTGCACACAAGCCACGTGGCGTTTAAATTTAGGCGTTTTTTTTCAGGGAGTTTGAAAAATAGCGTATACTCGCTTTCATATCCATATGCCCAGGCATCACCTGGTTCAATATATCTTTTTGGAGTTGGCCACTCTAGTGATTCAATTTGTTCCCCAGTATCGATATCTGACACCTTGATTGGTAGTCCCGCATCACCTGGATTTTTCCAATAAGTATGCCAATGTGGTTCATTTTTAAAACTGATAGCAAGTAGATTATTATTATTGATTGATATTTTCTTTGCAGAGAGTTGAACAATAACTTTAGGGATACTTTCATCAGAGACAGAGGTTTTGGAGAAGCTAAAAGTAATGAGCAATGAAAATAACCAAAATCGTAGTCTTTTTAAATTAAATTCGTTTAAACTTAGCATCAGGAGTTTCCTTAGAAGTTATTGATTTTGTTTATTTTATATATGATAGCGCTGATTGAATAGGCTTTTGGACATGAAGCTGTGCTAAAATATTTCTCAAGGGTAGACGAAAAAAATTTATAAACGCAACCAACAAAAGGAAGCTCCATGAGGACGCTATTGCTGGACAGTTCGTATTACCCGGTCGAAGTAATAAATTGGAAAAGGGCCATAATTTTATTGATAACAGGTAGAGCCGAGGCTGTAACTGATTACTCTTCTACTTTTATTAGATCAACCCACGACGCATTTAAGTTGCCTAAGATTCTGAGACTTTTCAGTCTGCACAAAGCAAAAAAATCGATAAAATTCTGTCGATTCAACGTCTTATATAGAGATGATTTTATTTGTCAGTATTGCCATGGGAAGTTCCACCCTAAGGATTTAACATTAGACCATGTTATTCCAACGAGCAGAGGGGGAAGAAATACATGGGAGAATGTTGTTGCAGCCTGTTCTAAGTGTAACGGAAAAAAAGGTAATAAATTACTTAAAGAGGCGGGTTTGAAGCTAAATAAAGTCCCTAAAAAACCCAATTGGTCTCCTCAGATAATTCTTAAGTTACGACAGGATGATCCAGATGAGTGGCATGAATGGTTCAGGTCAAAAAAGGTGGCTGCCTAGACTAGGTAAACCTTTCCATCTCGAAAAATTATTTAGAGATCCTTTTTTAAATGCCGATTAATCAAAAAAATCTAAGAGGATTTGTTTGATGAAAATGGCAAAAATATTTTTTTCAATTAACGCAGGGTTATTGGGTGTTATTTTTTTTGGAGTTGCGGGTAGTTTCATTACCAGGGCAAAAAAGATAAATAACTACGAAAGGGTAAGTCTAAGTCTAATTAAGCAAAATAATATCCTCAAAAAAAAGCTTCAAGATTACGAATTTAAAATAAAAAAATTTGAGAATGAAAATAGTATTTTAGCGCTTAAGCTTGAGGATAAAATTTTAAGGCGCCCCGCTAGCTATGAGCCAGTTGACCCAAAAAATGACCTTGTTGAGTTAAAAACATATCGATGGGACTTTTCTCAACTTTGGAGTTCGGCGAAGGAGTCCTTTTCGAAAAAAGAATTTGTAAGGTCGGCTCAATATTATCAAACGATCTTAAATGCCTTTCCACAAAACGAAAAAATAAATGATCATTTAATTTATAATGCAGGCGTCGCTGCATACGAGGCCAAGGTTTATGACTCTTGGGCACGAAAATCATTTGTGAAAATAGTTGAAGAGTTTCCGACTTCGGATCATTTGAGAGGAGCGAAATTATGGATTGGATTGATTGACCTGAGGCAAGGTGAAAAGAAGAAGTTTTTTAATGTCGTAGAGGAATTTAGAAAAAAGTACAGAAATACCAAGGAATGGGAACTTATAAGTGGACACTACTATGAAATCTATAAAAATTTTAAATTTTAAATATCCACTTTGTGCGGTTGCTATCTTTCTCTTCTGTCTTGGGTCAATGGCGGCTCCGTTAGGTGTTTTAAACAATATCAATGGCAACGTCTTTATAGTTAAGAGCGGGGGGTTCGTGTCAGCTAAAAAAGGAGACCATCTCTCAGTCAACGATGAGATAATCGTTGAGCTTGGTAGCTTTGCTCAATTCTTAGATTATAAAGATCGACTTATTAACTTAAGTGGTTCGACCTCGTTGCAACTTGGCCTAAACACATACACCTTGAAAAAAGGTATGCTTTGGGTTCAGCTTAATAAAAAAGTTGAAACAGTTTTATTGTCAGGAAACACTAGAGTGGAGCTTGAAGAGGGAGAGGGGGTTTTTAGTTACAATCCATCCGACTCAGTTACTCAATATGTTTCCATCGATGGACTATCTAGGATGAGTAACCTTGCTCAAAAAGAATTTGAAGTATTTATTTCTCCTGGTAGTTTTTCAATTATTAATCCAGTGGAGGATTTAGGACGTCCAAGACCGCAGAGTGAGATTGGTGAGAGCTCATATAAAAAAATTAAAACACTGTTTTCATTTGTCAGGTCAAAAAGAGCACCAATTGAAAAATCTTCATTTCCTTTGAGGAAGATTAAAATAAGAAGAGAGATCGCCTCTTTACCCAAATTAAAAAACCAGAGGACCGCTGAAGTAGAGGGCCAAAAATTACAAAAGATTGCTCTAGAAGAAAATCTTAGAAAGTACCGTAAAAAAAAGGTTGTTTATAAATATCCGAAAGTCAAAGTGAATCATTTTTTCAAAGCAAAAGAAAAATTTATGCCTAGAAGAAAACCTGCCTCAGAGGCAAAACCAAAACCATCAAAATTTAGACAAGATTTATTTAAGCAATATAAAAATCAAAGAAAGTATGATGCGTCAATAAGACAACTTGTGAATGAACTAGAGTCTTTTAAAATGGATTATTTTGAATCGTATTAAAGAAGTAATACTAATCCATCTATTTAAATAAATAAAAAAATTTCACTTAAAGCAATTTGAAAAAAACTATGCATCGAACATATCCAACGCTTTTAAAGTGCTAGGTGATAATGGCTGTTCTATATGAAAGATAATCATTTATAGGAATACGGCGCAAAATTCATGACAGTTGGTTTCATATATAATTTATATTCGCTGGGTTTTTGAAAAACTGAATATAAACAAACTTTCTTTTACTTAATTTAGGCAGATTAATCTCTCTTTCGATTTTTTTAAATGAAATCGATAATTTAAGTATTGATTTATTCGGAGTAATACGTGTCAAAAAAAATAGACAGTTACTATACATATGATGACGTTCTTTTAAAGCCAATGGCCTCGTCAATTCTTCCAAGTGACGCTGATTTAAAGACAAAATTATCTAGAAATATTGATCTCAACATTCCAATTGTTTCTGCGGCGATGGATACTGTAACAGAGGCACCAGCAGCCATTGTTATGGCGCAAGAGGGAGGAATAGGTGTTGTTCATAAAAACTTAACACCAGAAAGCCAGGCGGAGGAAGTTCGCAAGGTTAAGCGTTTTGAATCCGGAATGATAAGTGACCCAGTGACAATTTCCCCTGATTTAACTTTAGAACAATTTTTAAATGAGACTAAAAAGCATAAGATCACAGGATTTCCGGTTGTTGATTCAGAGAATAAACTAGTTGGTATTCTCACAGGAAGAGATGTGCAGTTTGAAGATAACCTTTCGAAAAAAGTAAAAGATATGATGACTAAAAAAGAACATCTTGTCACAACAATGGACGGCAGTAATAGGGAGGAAGCAAAAAAACTTCTTCACAAGCATCGAATAGAAAAACTTCCCGTTGTGAATAAAGGCGGTGAACTCAGTGGCTTAATTACGATTAAGGATATTAAAAATACAATTAGCCATCCAAACTCATCAAAGGATGATCTAGGGAGGCTTCGTTGTGCAGCCGCCATGGGAGTTGCACCAAAAGAGTTTGATCGTGCCGCGGCTTTAGTTGAAGCAGGAGTGGATGCAATCGTCGTTGATACTGCTCATGGACACTCCAAAGGGGTTCTAGGTGCAGTTAAAAAATTAAAAAAACAATTTAGTGGTGTTGATATAATTGCAGGGAACGTTGCAACAGCTCAGGCATGTAAGGATTTAATCTCTGCTGGTGTTGATGGCATAAAAGTAGGTATAGGCCCTGGATCAATTTGTACTACTAGAGTTGTCGCTGGAATTGGTGTTCCACAGTTTAGTGCACTTTTGGATTGTGCGAATGTTTGTCTTAAAGAAGGGATTCCTTTTATCGCAGATGGTGGAATTAAGTACTCAGGTGATATCACCAAAGCCCTTGCCGCGGGCGCCAGTTGTGTGATGCTCGGAAGTTTGTTTGCTGGGTGCGATGAAACTCCAGGAGAGCGAATTCTTTATCAAGGAAGAAGTTATAAAGTTTATCGTGGAATGGGTTCTCTTGGAGCCATGTCCAAAGGTAGTAAAGATCGTTATGGTCAAGGGGATGTAGAAGAAATGAACAAACTTGTTCCTGAGGGGATCGAGGGGCAGGTTCCTTATCGCGGTAGCCTTGCAAGTAATGTTTATCAACTTCTTGGTGGGGTGAGAGCTGGGATGGGTTACCTGGGGGCGCCGACACTAAAAGATTTAGTTGAGCGAGCTGAATTTATAAAAATTACTCAAGCTTCTTTAAAAGAAGGCCATCCACATGATGTGATGATCACAAAAGAAGCTCCTAATTATTCTATCTCATAAGGTATGACGATGAATACATCAGTTTGGATTGTTGATTTTGGTTCTCAGTACACGCAACTTATTACAAGGCGAAGTCGCGAGATTGGTTTTAGTAGTGAGATAATTACTTACAATACTCTTCAAAAAAGATGGAATGAAGGTATTCGCCCTAAAGCCTTAGTTCTGAGCGGAGGGCCTCAGTCAATATTTAAAGACCCACGTGATTATTCTTTTATTTTCAATGAAGAAAAACTTCCCATCCTTGGAATTTGTTATGGCATGCAAATAATGGGGCACGTGCTTGGGGGAAAGGTAGAAAAGGGCACAAGTGGAGAATACGGACTTTCAAAAATTCAATTTGAAGATAGTGTTGAAAATTTTGGGCTAAGTTCTTCATTTAATTCTTGGATGAGTCACTTTGATCACGTTTCAAAAGTCCCATCAGACTTTAAGATAATGCTTAAATCTCAAAATGGGTTTATCGCTGGTATCTGTCATGACTCTAGGCCTGTTTGGGGCCTTCAATTTCACCCGGAAGTTGAGCACACTGAACATGGGAGAGAAATTCTTATAGCATTTTTTAAAAAGGTTGCGGGCCTAAAAAGTGATTGGGGTGATAGTGAAATGCTCGAAGAAGCGCTAGGAGTGGTAAAAAAAGAAAAAGACGCTCAAATTCTTTGCGCGTTTTCAGGTGGAGTTGATTCCCTTGTTGCAGCCACTTTATGTGAGCAAATCAACACGGAAAATCTACACTGTTTTTTTGTGGATCACGGTCTTCTTCGTCCTCAGGATATCAGCCATATTCATGTGCTTCAGGAAAAAACAAAACTTAATATTCAAATCGTTGACGCAAAAAAACAATTTTTCTCGAAACTTAAAGGTGTTGATGAACCTGAAGCGAAAAGAAAAGTTATTGGGCATGAGTTCATTTCTGTTTTTGAACAAAAAGTTCACGAGTATGAAAATGATCATGGCATTAAATTTACGCACCTTCTTCAAGGGACTTTGTATCCAGATGTTATTGAGAGCGTCAGTCCGCACGGGGAGGAGGGAATCTCTTCAACTATTAAATCTCATCACAATGTAGGAGGGCTTCCTGAACGCATGAAACTAAAGCTTCTTGAACCTCTTCGCTATTTATTTAAGGATGAGGTTCGAAAATTAGGTGAAGCGCTCGGCTTAGAGTATAACTGGGTGCATCGTCACCCGTTTCCTGGCCCGGGTATTGGAGTTCGGGTTCTTGGTGAGCTGACGCCTGAGCGAGTTGAGCGAGTAGGAAAAAGTGATCAGATCCTATTTGAGGAGTTAAAACGGGCGAATCTTTATCAGGCAACTTGGCAAGCTCTAACTGTCTACCTGCCGGTAAAAACAGTTGGTGTAAAAGGTGATGAAAGGGCATACGAAGAAGTTATATGTCTTAGGATGGTCAATTCAAGTGATGGGATGACCGCAACTTTTTCCAATATGCCTTATGAGTTTTTAAGCACTGTTTCACGTCGAATTACAAATGAGGTCGCAGGGATAACTCGAGTTGTCTATGATATTACGGACAAACCTCCAGGTACTATTGAATGGGAGTAGAGATATGAGTTTAAAGTACAGAAGTGAAATTGATGGCCTAAGAGCTTTTGCTGTCATTCCTGTCATTTTATTTCACGCGGGTTGGAGCCTATTTTCTGGTGGATACATTGGAGTTGACGTATTTTTTGTAATAAGTGGTTATCTTATTACCTCGATTATTATGATAGATATTCAAAATAAAAGATTTAGTATTCTGGACTTTTATGAAAGACGGGCCCGCCGAATTTTGCCAGCCTTAACTTTTATCATATTTATTACTGCTCCGTTTTGTTTCAGGTATATGCTTCCTGTTGAGCTCAATGGTTATTTTGAAAGTTTAATATCGGTAGTATTCTTTGGGTCAAATATATATTTTTGGAGAGAAAGTGGTTACTTTGATGTTGGGGTTGAGGAAAAGCCACTTTTGCACACTTGGAGTCTCGCTGTAGAGGAACAATACTACTTATTTTTTCCTTTGCTGTTACTATATTTATGGAGGTTTAATAAGAAAAAAGTTTTTTGGCTAATATTTATTATGGGCTGCCTTAGTTTAATATTAAGTGAGGTACTGCTTTTTCTTGGTAAGCAAACTGCAAACTTTTACCTTGCACCATCAAGAGTTTGGGAATTATTTACGGGATCTCTAGCAGCTTTTCTCTATCAAGAAAAGAAGAACACTCCATGTAATATCAAGTCTTTTTTGGGACTAGTTTTGATCCTAATTCCTATGATTATATTTGATGAACATACACCAACTCCAAGTCGGTATACATTGATTCCTGTTCTTGGAGCGCTTCTTGTCATTTTATATGCTGGTGAAAATACTTTTGTAAAAAGGTTTCTAAGCTTTAAAGTTTTTGTTTGGATTGGTTTAATTAGCTACTCAGCGTATCTGTGGCACCAACCAATATTTGCATTTGTTCGGCTAAAGAGTATTACAAAACCTGAGTTAAGTGAAATGCTTATCTACGGATTATTGTCAATCTTATTGGCTTTCATTACATGGAAATACATAGAAAACCCTTTTAGGAACAGGGGGAAAGTTAAAAATTCTCATGTTTGGATTTTTTCATCCCTAAGTTTAGGTGTAATGGTTTTATTTGGAGTTTTTGGGATAAGTCATGGTGGTTTCCCTGAAAGATTTAGTTTTCGATTTCCAGATAATCCAATAGAAAGTTTAGATTGTATTAAAAAACCCTCAAAAGCTTTTATAGATAATTGTTTAGGTGAGAAAGTAAAAGAAAAGACGATTTATATTCTAGGGGATAGTCATGCCGCACAAACATATTTAGCATTAAAAAATACAACAGGGGCTAAGTTTAATGGAAGCGTTCAAGTAAGGTTTTTTGATCCATTTAGTACTGATTATTTTCCATACTCAGCATTTTATAATGATAACTTTAGTTATGATAAAGACCCCATTCTAAATAAATTATTGAAAGTAATAAAAAAAGGGGATGTGTTTATTTTCACATCATTCTCTGGAAAGTATAATACCATTGAAACAACTGGGCAGAAAAAGGCGCTTAGTCAGGATTCTAGGGCCAGAACAGAAATTGGTTTAAGGTTTATTAATAATATTACCCCGTTATTTCGTTTGCTTGTTGATCGCGGCGTAAATGTCTACTTACAGCTAGATAACCCTTTAATTCCATCTAGCCGTTTTCTACAATGCTATCAAGAGCGTGCTAATTCTAATAAAGCTTCTAGTTGCTCTGTCTCATTTGAGCAGCATAAGTTTAATTTAAAAAGGCAGCGTTGGGTATACAACTCATTGAAGAAGGTTTTTTCACCTATTCAAATTCTGAATATTGATTCTATATTCTTTCCCAATAAAGCATTTTACGACCCGGTAGAAAACTGGGGTTTTGTTGATAAACATCATATTTCTCAAAAATACATTGAGAAGTTGGCAATTTACTATACTGGAGCTTTAGACTTTATAAGTGCAAGTCATTTTAGGAGCGAACATTGAGGATCGTCCCGAGTGAGTTATTGAAAGTAGTCTCTAATTATATATGATCCTTCATAGGAGTTTCTAATGAGCTTTAATTATCGACCAGAAATAGATGGTCTTAGAGCAATTGCAGTACTTCCCGTAATTTTTTTTCATGCAGGCTTTTCGTCATTCTCAGGTGGTTATATTGGTGTAGATGTATTTTTTGTGATCAGCGGTTATTTAATTACTAGCATTATTCTCGCCGACTTAGATTCTAGTACTTTTTCTTTTGGAAAATTTTATGAGAGAAGGGCAAAGAGGCTTTTTCCCGCAATATTTTTGATGATACTTATTAGTATTGGTCCTGCCTACTTTTTATTATTTCCACCTGATTTGAGAGACTTTTTTCAAAGTATCGCTTTCATTTCTTTCTTTTCATCTAATATTTTATTTTGGTTTGAGTCAGGATATTTTGAGGCAGCGTCCGAGCTAAAACCATTCCTGCATACTTGGAGTTTAGCAATTGAGGAGCAGTTTTATTTCTTTTTCCCTCTTCTGCTAGTTACTCTTTATAAAAAAAATATTAAACAAAAATTCATTTACTTATTATTTGTTTCAATTTTTATTTCTAGTTTTATATTTTCTGCCTATGCAAGTGTAAAAATGCCCTCTGTAAACTTTTTCTTAATCCCGTCTCGAGTATGGGAGCTGCTTTTTGGAGTCTTGATTGCAATCTATATGCGATCTAGTAAAAGGATGAAATTTAGCCCTGTAATTGAAAACATTCTGAGCTCTGTTGGTTTAACATTGATAATCGTAAGTGTTTACCTCTTCGATAACCAAACTCCGTACCCCAGTGTTTATACACTTCTACCTACCTTGGGCACTGGACTTATTATCTTACCTTATAGTGATAATAATTTTGTGCATAGGTTGTTAAAAAGTAAAATTCTTGTAGGTATAGGTTTAGTTTCTTATGGTGCTTATATGTATCATCAACCGCTGTTTGTTTTTTATAAGCATTATAAAAATTTATATTATGTAAATTTTCTTGATGAGTACAAGGTACTTATAAGTTTAGGCCTTGTATCGTTGACATTTTTTATCGCTTTTTTCAGCTGGAAATACTTTGAAACACCTTTAAGGTATGTCAAAGTTGAAAGGGCCACTACTTTTAAAATAAACCTCGCAATCTCAATTTTACTAATAATAACTTTTGGTGCTCTTCAGTCTGATCGTTTCTTTCAGCCTTTTATGAAAGGTGAATTTTCTAATTACTTTAATTATGACTCAGCCCGAAAGACAAACGAGTGCTTCTTAACCTCGACAAATAAAAATTTTAATTATCAAAAATGCCTACTCTTATCAGAGAATAAAAAAAATGTTTTAGTTTTTGGAGATTCATACTCAGACCATCTTATGCCAGGT
>CEWH01144846.1_pt1 | contig 10051 bp, 11 predicted proteins | sample 531231 | NCBI WGS metagenome assembly CEWH01 (sample SAMEA2622316, study PRJEB7988) | marine metagenome | biome: marine biome (ENVO:00000447); feature: surface water layer (ENVO:00002042); material: "saline water (ENVO:00002010), including plankton (ENVO:xxxxxxxx)" | depth 5 m | reverse complement strand
AAAATTTATCTTCATAAATAATATCCAATTCAATTTTTTCTGGTCTGTCAAATCTCTCAGCATTATTCTCAATGTCAAAAACACATAAAATAACATCATCCATTTTGACTTTTCTATTTATTTTAGTTGGAGCATCATTTAAGAATATTTTTTCTTCATTAATATATTTTTTTAATTTAGAACGAGAAATCTTTAAATAATTTGATAGAAACTGATCAATTCTTAAATCTTGGCATGAAGCACTAACTTTAATTAGCTTTCTTGTTTCCATACCTATAAGTCTACAAAAGTATGTTTCTCATTATTTGCACCAGGATGTGTGACAGCGCCATCTCTTGCTGGACCAACTAGCTGAGCATATTTATGCAATGCTCCAGATGTATAATTTGTCTCTCTTGGCTTCCATTCTTTTTTTCTGCTTTCTAATTCTTGGTCGCTTAATTTTACATCGAGTGTTCCGGCTTTTGCGTCAATACAAATAATATCTCCAGTTTTTATTAAACCAATTGGACCTCCAACCGCTGCTTCTGGTCCAACATGACCAATACAAAAACCTCTTGTTCCACCTGAAAATCTTCCATCTGTTATTAATGCAACCTTATCTCCAGCTCCCTGTCCATATAATGCTGCTGTAGTAGAAAGCATTTCTCTCATTCCTGGACCACCACGCGCTCCTTCGTAACGTACAACTATAACTTCGCCATCCTTATATTCTTTAGCTTGTACGGCCTCAAAGGCTGATTGTTCGCCATCAAAAACTCTTGCTGGTCCTTCAAAATATAGCTCTTTTAGTCCAGCAATTTTTACAATTCCACCTTCAGGAGCAAGATTACCTTTAAGCCCGACTACTCCTCCAGTAGGATGTATAGGGTTTGAAATTGGAAAAACAACATCTTGATTTTTTGGTAAACTAACTTCCTCATAGTTTTGAGCAATCGTTTTACCTGTTACTGTTATACAATCTCCATGGATATATCCATGATCTAGGAGCTCTTTAATAACAACACCAACTCCACCAATATCAAATAAATCTTTTGCTACATATTTTCCACCAGGTCTTAAGTTAGCTATGTAGGGAGTTTTTTTAAAAATTTCAGCAACATCAAATAAATTAAATTGTATGCCAGCCTCATGAGCTATTGCTGGTAAATGAAGAGCTGCATTAGTCGAGCCACCTGTAGCCGCAACAATTGCAGCTGCATTTTCTAAAGCTTTCAATGTAACAATATCCCTTGGATAAGGTCCTCCATTTTTGATTAATTTGACAACAGCTTCTCCTGATGCTTTTGCATATTCGTCTCTACTCTCATAAGGAGCTGGTGCTCCAGCTGAGTTTGGCAAAGCTAATCCCATTGCCTCAGAAACACAAGCCATAGTATTTGCGGTAAACTGTCCGCCACAGGCCCCTGCTGAAGGGCATGCTACACACTCTAATTCTTTTAAATCATTATCTGAAAACTCACCGCTTGCATGTTTTCCGACCGCTTCAAAAACGTTCACAACATCCACATCTTTTCCTCTAAATTTACCAGGTAAAATTGTTCCACCATACATAAAAACAGATGGTACATTTAATCTTAACATTACCATCATCATAGCAGGTAAGGATTTATCACATCCTGCTAATCCAACTAAAGCATCATAGCAGTGACCTCTCATTGTCAATTCAACAGAATCAGCGATAACTTCTCTAGATACTAATGAAGAACGCATACCTTCGTGACCCATGGCAATTCCATCGGTTACTGTAATTGTTGTAAATTCTCTAGGTGTAGCCTGAGAACCTCTTACTCCCTTTTTCACTGCTTGAGCCTGTCTTGATAAAGCTATATTACAAGGTGCGGCTTCATTCCAACATGTAGCAACACCTACAAGTGGTTGATGAATTTCTTCTTCAGTTAATCCCATCGCGTAATAATATGAACGATGAGGGGCACTTTCTACTCCTTCAGTTACATATCGACTAACTAATTTTTCTTTATCCCATCCATCTGGATGAGCTCTCTCTTGGTTAAAAGCCATTTTTATTCCCCATTAGTATCTGTTACTATAGAACATTATATTATGTAAAAAAGAAAAATAAAAAGTTATAAGATATATTAATATATGATGAATGAAAATTGGATAACAAAAAAACTAGATAATTTTAATGAAAAAAAATTGATTAGGCATATCAATTCCTTTGATAAAACAGGTGGTGTCATTTTTCAGAATAATAAAAGAATTTTAAATTTTTCCACTAACGATTATTTAAACCTATCCAACCATCCCTATGTTATAGAAAAAGCTATTAAAGCTACTGAAAATTATGGTGCGGGCTCAGGTTCATCACGCTTAGTAAGCGGAACTCTTTCAATTCATGAAGAGCTTGAGGCTAAAATCGCACATCACAAAAACTATCCAGATGCTTTAGTGTTTGGAAGTGGATACATGGCTAATATCGGAATTATTCCATCCCTAGCAAATAGAAAAGATGTCATTATATCTGATAAACTGGTTCATTCTTGTATTTTAGATGGAATCAAGCTCTCTGGAGCTAAACATGTACGATTTAAACACAACGATTTAATTTCTCTTAAAACACGTCTTCAAGAATGTTCAGATATTCAAAACAAAAAAATTATTGTTGTTGAATCTGTGTATAGTATGGATGGTGATTTAGCTCCATTAAAAGAAATTTTTGCTCTGGCTGAAAAGTATAACGCGCTCTTAATGGTTGACGAAGCTCATGCAACCGGAACAATAGGTAATTCTGGAAGAGGACTAATAAATCAATTAGATCTTGAATCAAAAATACCATTTGCAATGGGAACAATGAGTAAAGGTATCGGAAGTTATGGAGGATTTATTGCTTGTTCAAATAATTTCAAAAAACTTCTAATTCAGGAAGCTTCATCTTTTATTTATACGACCGCCCTACCTCCTAGCACGATAAGCGCATCAATTGCGGCTATAGAAATTATGGAAAGAGAATCATCTCTTGGGTTAGATCTTCAAAAAAAATCAACAAAGTTTAGAAAGATCATGAATGAATCGGGTATTGATACCATGAATTCTAAAAGTCAAATCATTCCAATAGTTATTGGAGATAATCAGAAAACTTTGAATATTGCTGAAAGATTATCAAAGGAAGGAATAATTGTTGGAGCAATAAGGCCCCCAACAGTTCCTGAAGGTTCTGCTAGACTTAGAGTAAGTATTAGTCTTGCTCATACCGAAGAAGATTTAATATTTGCAGCAGAAAAAATTATAAAAGTTGTTAAAGCATGAAATCGTTAATGATCATTTCAGGTTGGGCGCATGGAATAAAATCTATTGAACCATTTAAGACTAAATTTTCAGATAAATTCGTTGTTACTTTAATACCTGCATCTGAAGCATTGCATATGAGCAAATTGCCAACAACTGATTATATAGCTGGAATATCTTTAGGGGGAATGATTGCAATAGATAAATTACCTGTAGATTGTCAAAAACTGGTCCTTATCTCAACTACAGCATGTTTTTGCAAAAAAGCTAACTATCCATTTGGAACATCGCTAAGAGTTATATCCAAGATGGAAGAACGATTAACAGAAAATGAAAATCAGGTATTAGAGGATTTTTTTAATAATGCACATAGTCCTCAAACGTTAAAAATGTCTAAACAAAAAAAGACAATGAATAATGAAGGATTAAAAGATGGTCTTGCTTTCATGGCGAAAAAAGACCTTCGAGAAAAAGTTAAATTAATAAATGCTTCAGCTTTAATTTTGCATGGACGCTTGGACCAAATTGTTCCATTTGCGTCAGCTGAATGGTTGCATAATAATTTTAAGAAAAGTGATTTGTTCTGCTTTGAAAAAATGGGTCATATGGTATCGGTTCATGCATTCGAAAAAATCATTAAGATGATTGATGATTTTCTTGAGTAAAATATCTTACGGTTGGATAAGCTAATTCAATTTTCTTTTCTTTTTCGAATACATCTAGTATCTCTTCCCAAATTTTCTGTTCTGTTCCTCTTCTCATTCGAGGATTAACTAAATATCTCATGGTTAACATTATTCCTGAATCTTTTACGCTCGTATATACAGTTGGAGTCAATTTTCCTGCAACAATAAGGTACTTTCTAGCTGCTCTTCTTATTTGATTTTGTGCTCCTTGTGATAAAGATTCTGTTTTCTCTTGAAGAATTTCTATCATGATTTGTTTTGCTTTTTTCCAATCACTCTCAAATGTAATTAGTATTGGTACTTCATTCCATATATATTCAAATCCAACATGAGAATTAGCCGTAGGATGTTTTAACACCAAGTTATTGGGTACATGAATAATTCTTCCAGTACTTTGATCCGCATCTACCCAATTTCCCACTTCAACAATACTAAATTGAAAAAGGCGTATATCTATTACATCCCCTTGATGTCCATTTATCTCTACTCTATCACCAACTCGAAAAGGTTTTCTTGTTTCTATGAAAATAAAACCAGCTAAGTTAGCTATTGTATCATGCAATGCAATTGCAAGACCTGCGCTTGTTAAACCTAAGAAGGTTCCTATGGACTGCATACCGTTTAACCAAACCGAACAAATTGCATAAATTAAAAGCGCTGTATATACATAGGTAAATGTTTTTCTTAGATTATAAGAACGCTTTTCATCTTTAATATTTCTACTTATGATACTCGATGTAACAATCCTAATCACAATAAAAAGCAAAATAGTAAAAATAGTATAAAATAAGTTTTCTACACTTTTTTCACTTAAATTTAGAAAGTCAGAAAGTTTTGAAATCATTAATAAAAATTAACACAAAATTTTACTCGAATCAACGGTAGCGTTTGCATTTAATAAAAAGTTCTTTAATATATTTTAAATTATGAGAACAAACAGATTTTTAAATGTAGCATTAACCTATGATAAGCATGCTGAACCACAACGCACTCTTGCTGATTCTTTAGGCAATATAATGCCTAATTGTAAACCGGATAAAATATTAGAGATTGGATCGGGAACTGGTATTCTGACTCAATTATTAATTGATATATATCCTGAGTCTAACATTCTTGGAATTGATATTTCTCCAAGTATGGTAAGTCTGTGCCAAAAAAGATTTTCTAATACAAAAGCATCCTTCGAACTAAATAACGTGCTTTCATATTCGAATGTAAATAGCTATGATATAATTGCGTCTAGCTCAACTCTTCATTGGACAAATGATTTATTATTCACTCTTGAAAAAATTTATGAAAATCTTAAGCCACGTGGATTTTTTGTTTTAGGGATGATGTTAAACGGTACTCTTCATGAGATAAGAGATCTCAAAAGAGAAATTTCTCCTCATAAAGGAAAGGGATTAATTTTACCCTCATATAGTGAATTTAATAATCTTTTACAAAAGTCAAAGTTTAATATTTTAAAAAAAATTCATCACGAAAATAGATTTACGTACTCTGATACACATACATTTATAAAAGCTATTCATGAACAAGGAGTAACAACTATACCAACAAATGATCGTCCACTTAATAAAACCGAACTTTCTAAGCTTGTTAATTTATATGAAGATAAATTTAAAACAAATGATGGAATTTATGCGACATATGAAACATCTTGTTATTTACTCCAAAAATAATGTTAAAATGAAACGATGAATAAAATGAAAAATTTTTTTATAACAGGTACTGATACTGACGCTGGTAAGACGGTTCTTACAAGTCTACTAGTTGGAGGGTTTAAGGAACTCGATATGGATGTGCTTCCTATGAAACCAGCTCAAACTGGTTGTGAAGATAATATTCCAGATCTAGACTATATTTGTAATGTAGGAAATATAAATAAAACGCCTGAACTAATTAAGTTAATGGCTCCAGCTTGCTTTCAGTCAGCATGCTCTCCTCATTTAGCTGCAGAAAAGGAGGGTAAAAGTATATCATTAGATACGTTACTTGATGCATTTAATAGCCTTAAAAAAATTGTTCCTCATGTATTAGTTGAAGGAGCTGGAGGACTATTAGTTCCTCTAAACCGAAATGAGACTATGATTGATCTGATTCGCAAATTTAACTTGCCAACAGTTATTGCGGCAAGACCTGGGTTAGGAACAATAAATCATACGCTTTTAACAATTCAAACTTTAAAGCAATCCGCTATTTCTATTGCAGGAGTAGTTTTTGTTCACTCTAATCAAGAAGCTGAAGATTTTACAACGCACGATAATATAAAAACTATAACTGAATTTGGTAAAACAAATTTTCTAGGTTCTATTCCGTATGAACCGATGCTTGATACTACTAATCCTCCGTGTTTTAATTCTCTGCCTGAAACTATTAAAAAAGAATCTTTAAAAATTGTTAAAAAATTAATATGAGCTCATATCTTTTTCACCCATATACAAGATTTTCAACTATTGAAAACGAAAAATTCCCAAATATTGTTAAAGGGAGTGGTGTATATTTATTTGATGATAATGGAAAAAGATATATGGACATTATATCTAGTTGGTGGGCATGTGCATTAGGTCATAATCACCCCAAGATTGTTCAATCGATACGGGACCAGACAAATATTCTTCAACATTCGATTACTGGCAGCATGACTCATCCGAATGTCCTAGAGCTATCTAAACGTTTGGCGCATCTAATGCCTTGCTCAAATAGACACTGTTTATTTGCAAGTGATGGATCAAGCAGTATAGAAGCAGCACTAAAAATTTCTCTTCAATACTGGCATAACAAAGGGAAGGCGCATAAGAAATGGTTAGTTGGAATGGATCAAGCCTATCATGGTGATTCCCTTGGCGCATTAGGCGTCGGATTTGTTGACTCATTTCATGCACCATATAAAAGTGCGGTCAAAAACTCTTTAAAACTACCTTTCCCCGTTTCGTCTAAGGAAGATCCGGATGGGTTTTTGAAAACAAATAAATTAATTACTAATCATGCAGAAAAAATTGCTGCAATTATTGTAGAGCCTTTGTGTTTAGGTTCGGCGGGTATGAAATTTTATTCAGATAATTATTTAAAACGACTCTCAGATTTATGTAATGAAAAAGAAATATTGTTAATTGTTGATGAGATTGCAATGGGGTTTGGCAGAACTGGAAAAATGTTTGCATTTGAGCATGCCGGTATTGATCCAGATATAGTGTGCGTAGGAAAAGCCTTAACCGCAGGGTATATGCCGTTAAGTTCTTGTATTGTGAAAAATGAAATTTATGAAACGTTTAGTGATTTAGGACAAGAAGATTATACCTTTTATCATGGAAATACATATGCTGGACATCCAATTGGGTGTGCAGCTGCATTGGCTGCAATCGAAACATATACATCTGAAAATCTAATTGAACAATCTCATCAAACAGCTGATTTTTTAAAAAGTGAACTTGAGGGATTTAAAAATCTTTCCTGCGTAAAAGAAGTTCGTTCTCTTCATATGATAGGAGTAATTGAGTTAAAAACTGAATTTTTACAATATATTCCCCTCATTAAAAATAAACTAAGAGATCAGGGGTATTTATTTAGACCGCTAGGAACAACTTTTTATTTTATGCCACCACTAATTATAACCATTAATGAGTTACAAGAAGCCGTAAATGCGATAAAAAATATTCTTGAGGAAATTTAAAAAGTATTAGACCAATCACAGAAATTCTTCAGCATTGTTAATCCAACTTTTTGAGATTTTTCAGGATGAAATTGAGTTGCAAAAACGTTGTCTTTCCATACACAGGAACAATACTTAACACCATAGTCTGTTTCTCCTGCTACAATAGATTTATCATATGAATCGACGTAATAAGAGTGAACTAAATAAAAATAACTCTCATTATCAATACTCTTAAACATAGGGCAATTCTTATTTGTTATAGATAATTTATTCCAGCCAATCTGTGGAACTTTTAACTGTTTAGATAATTGAAATTTTTTCACTGTACCTGAAAAAATTCCTAATCCTTTAATTCCTTGAGACTCTTCAGATTCATCAAATAGGATTTGCAACCCCAAACAAATCCCCAATAAAGGTTTTCCAGCTGAAATCCATTCTTTTAATTGGGTATCAAAATTATTTTTTTTTAGATTAATTGCGCAATCTCCAAACGCTCCTACTCCTGGAACTATTACAGCTCTACAGTCTGACATATTTTCTGGACGAGAAACAATTATAGAGTCTTCTTTTAGGAACTGTAATGCATTAATTACACTTCCTAAGTTTCCCATTCCGTAATCAATAACTCCGATCACGATGCTCTCCTATGTGCCTAAACGGCCTTTACTAGATGGAATCTGATCTAAACCTCTTGGGTCAACCGAACAAGCCATACGTAATGCTCTAGCAACAGCTTTAAAAATAGCTTCAATACAATGATGTAAATCTTCCCCGAATTTTAATTCTATATGCAAATTCATTTTCGCGGCATCCGAAAAAGAACGCCAAAAATGTTTTAAGATTGTCACGTCAAAATCTCGTATGTATTTTTGATTATGGTCCATTGTGTACACAAAAAAGGGTCTTCCGCCTAAATCAAGACATACTTCAGATTGCGCTTGTGCTTCATCCATTGGCAAAACCCAGAATCCATATCGATTTATTCCTTTTCTCTCACCAAGAGCTTCGTTTAATGCTGAACCAAAAACAATTCCAATATCTTCAACTAAATGATGATAATCAACATCAAGATCTCCTTTAGCAGAAATATTTAAATCAATAAGAGAATGTTTAGATAATAAGTCTAACATATGATCAAAAAAAGGTATTCCGGTATCGTTATTATATTTGCCTTTTCCATCAATATTTAATTCAAGAGAAATATTTGTTTCTGATGTTTTTCTTTCAATAAAAGCTTTTCGCGCTTTTTCCATAAATCTCCAATCTATTAATTACCAATTAATGAATATTAAATGATTACTATGAACGAAATCCTTTTTCTTTTTTTTCATTTGAAACAGATGTATCAGGAGCAATAATTTGCAATGGCTCATCCATAAAGACGGGTTGTAATTCCTGCGTAACGGAACTTGCATCTTTGGGGGCATTAGTTAATGCCGTATTTTGTTTTTCAGGAATATTTAATATTGGTTGAATTTTATCTAACAAACTTAATTTTGTAGTCGAACATCCAGAAATAAAAAATAAACCTACAAACAATAATAAAAACTTTTGCATACACTTGTCCTTTTAAAGTTTTCAACTTATCAAAAGGATTTTATCTATTCAACGAATTTAATTACTCAAGAGTTTATTTTATCTTGTTCTATAACTTCATACATAATAATATTAATTATCTTAAATTTATTTTGTAGGAGAATAATTATGGCAAATATTACATTAGGAGGAACACCAACGAGAACTATTGGCAACTTACCTGAAATCGGCTCAATAGCTCCTAAATTTATAGGACTTAAATCTGACTTAAGTCCATTTGATAGCAACGAGCTTGATGGAAAAAATATTATTATTAATATTTTTGCTAGTATCGATACAAGTATATGCGCAGAATCAACACGTAAATTTAATGAAAAAGTTAGTACGTTAGATAACACTGTTGTTGTGTGTGTCTCTATGGATTTACCATTTGCTCTTGAGCGTATCTGCGGAGGAGAAAATTTAAAAAATATTATCCCCGTTTCTGTTTTTCGATCAAGTTTTGGTAACGACTATGGAGTAACTATTTCAGATGGTGCATTCGAGGGTCTTTTATCAAGATCTGTTGTTGTTATAAATTCTAATGGTAGTGTTATCTATACTGAACAGGTACCTGAAATTGGACAAGAGCCAAATTACGATGCAGCTATCGGATCATTATAATTTATGCGATGTAATTTTTGCCATCAAAGAGTTGAATTAATTAATGGATATTGTCCTGTATGTAGCCTAAAGCCATTTAAAGTGGTAAAAGATTTTTCAAAAAATGAAAAAAAAATCCGAAATAAACTCATTGGGATATTTATAACTGCTTACTTTCACTTATTTATAGCATTAGTTCCTACTACATTATTATTTATCAACGGCGTATGGTCTAAAGATTTAGCGATTTTTCTTGGGGTACTTAACGCTATTATTTGGTTTC
>CEWH01114911.1_pt1 | contig 10068 bp, 5 predicted proteins | sample 531231 | NCBI WGS metagenome assembly CEWH01 (sample SAMEA2622316, study PRJEB7988) | marine metagenome | biome: marine biome (ENVO:00000447); feature: surface water layer (ENVO:00002042); material: "saline water (ENVO:00002010), including plankton (ENVO:xxxxxxxx)" | depth 5 m | reverse complement strand
GAAGTATTAATAAAAATTTACAAAAAGAGAAAAAACTTACAGCAAGAGAATTTAATTCAATTACTGCTGAGAACTGCATGAAACCTGAATTTATACAGCCTTCGCAGGGAAATTTCACTTTTGATGAAGCGGATCAAATGGTTTCATTTGCTGAGAAAAATAATATGTCGATTGTGGGCCATACATTAGTTTGGCATCATATGACTCCAAAATGGTTTTTTAAAGATGATGAAGGTAATAAGGTAAGTAGAGATGTTTTAATTAAACGAATGAAGAATCATATCAGAACCGTTGTGAGTAGGTATAGAGGGAAAATTGATTATTGGGATGTGGTCAATGAGGTAATCCATACAAAGAAAAAAGAAGATGGTGCTTATCAGGCTTTTTACAGAAATACACCATGGTATGATATTATTGGACCTGAATATATTGAAATAGCGTACAGAACAGTTATGGAAACTGATTCAAATGTTAAATTATTATACAATGACTTTAATCTAGACCAAGAAGCAAAAATTGATTTTGCCATAGATTTAGTTAAAAATTTAAGAAAAAAAGGAATTCCAATCCATGGGATTGGATATCAAGCTCATTTTATGATGAATGAACCGTCATTAAGTAGTATTGAAATGGTTTTTGCCAAATGCAAGAAAGCCGGAATTCCGATTCATATTACGGAGTTGGATTTAAGTGTTTTACCAAATGCATGGCATTTAAGGGGTGATATTGTAAGCCTTGATAAAGATATATCCGGATCACTAAATCCATATGCAAGCTTTGCCCCTCAAGAAGTTTTAGAAGCGCAAGCTGAACGATATAAAAATATTTTTAAAATTTTTTTAAAGTATAGTGACATTTTAGAAAGGGTAACTTTTTGGGGAGTATGGGATGGAGCTAGTTGGCGAGATTATAGTCCCATTAAAGGAAGAACTGATTATCCCTTATTTTTTGATAGGGAATTTAATAAAAAAATTTCTTACCATAAGGTCTGTTCTTTGTTGAATGAAATTGAGGATTAATAAAATGTTAAGAAAGTTATTATTCACTTATTTGATAATTATTTGTTTAATTTTTAAAAGTTATAGTAGTGATACCGCTCCAAATATTCTTTTTTTATTTTCTGACGACCAATGTTGGGACACTATAGGTATTATTGGCAATGAAGTTAAAACTCCAAACTTAGATAATCTTGTTAAAAACGGAGTTTTTTTTGATAATGCATATAATAGCGGGGCGTGGCAAGGGGCTGTTTGCATGGCTAGTAGAACTATGCTTATGCTAGGTAAACAACTGTGGGAGGCTCATAAATATTATGACGAAAATGAAAGAAACCCTAATGATTTCTGGAGTATGTATTTTAAAAAAAATGGATATAAAACATTCTTTACCGGAAAATGGCATATATCAAATATAAGCCCTGCAAATATTTACGACATTACCGGAACAATTCGACCCGGTATGCCAAGCTATTCGGATCCTAAATTAGGAGGGGTTTATAGATGGGATCAAAGAGGAGCTGGATATTTTAGGCCTGTTTCAAAAAGTGATAATTCGTGGTGTCCAAGTGATCCAATATATGGAGGATTTTGGGAAGGAGGATTACATTGGAGTGAAGTTATTACAGCAGAAAGTATAGATTTTATCAAACAGGCAGCTAAGTCTAAAAAACCATTTTTTATGCAGATTGCCTTCAATGCGCCACATGATCCTCGACAATCACCAAATGAGTATATTTTAAAATATCCAATTGAAACCATAAACTTACCTAAAAACTTTTTATCAGTAAACCCACATGCTGATGCAATGGAGTTAGCAAAAGGAATGGCAAGAGATGAAGACCTTGCCCCATTTCCCAGAACTCCTTATTCAATTAAGAAAAATAGACAAGAATATTTTGCTTTAATTACTTACATGGATAAACAAATCGGAAAAATATTAGATACATTAATGCAAACTAAACAACTTGAAAATACGGTAATTATTTTTACATCTGATCATGGTTTATCATGCGGTCAGCATGGCTTAATGGGTAAGCAAAATATGTTTGAGCATAGTATGAAACCCCCATTAATTATTAGTGGTCCAAATTTCCCTAAAGGAGAAATTATTAGCACTCCTGTTTATATGCAGGATATTATGCCAACTACGCTTGAATTAGCAAATATACCAGTTCCAGATGATGTTGCATTTAAAAGTCTTATTCCAGTTATAAAAGGAAAGGAAAGTTACTCATCAATTTATGGTGCATATAAGGATAAGCAGCGAATGATCAGAAAGGATAATTTTAAATTGGTATGGTACCCGGATTCTGAAACTTATTTGATGTTTGATTTAAATGAAGACCCTTATGAGATGAATAACTTGATGGATAAAAAAAATAAAAAGCAAATTTTTGAAGAGCTTAAACGCGAATTATATAGTCAGCAATTAAAATTAAACGATCCAATGTTGACGGGAAACTACGGAAATTTAAAGGAGTAGTTAAATGAGAATACTTAAAATATATTTATTAGTAATCCTTTTTTGGGGAGCTTTTACACATGGGACTTTTTCAGAAAATTATAATGTTGGTAAACGTCAAGTACATCTAGACTTTCATACTTCTGAGAAATTACCGTTTATAGGAAAAGATTTTTCAAAAAAACAATTTCAAGAGGCTTTGAAGCTTGGAAATATTGATGCTATTAATATCTTCGCAAAATGTCATCACAGTTGGAGTTATTATCCAACTAAAGTCGGAAAAATGCATCCAAACTTGGATTTTGATTTACTTGGTGCTCAAATTGAAGCCTGTCATGAAATAGGCGTTCTAGCTCCTTTATATTATACATTTGGATGGTCTCATATAGATGCAATTGAAAATAAGGAATGGATAGCTAGACAAGAAAATGGTAAATTCATGAATTCTTCTCAACCCTATGATTTACGAGCAAAGGACGATGCGCCTAAGCCAAGCTTTCAGTGGTTTCATATGTGTGTAAATACATCCTATCATGATCATATCATGGAGCAAATAGAGGAAATATGTCAATTATACCCTATTGATGGTCTTTGGTTTGATATCTATCAAGTTGCTAATCCATGTTATGGCAAGGAATGCAAAAAGTTAATGAAAAAACAAGGGTACGATGTTAAAAATAAACAAGATGTATATAAGTTTCAGGCGGAATCTTTTAAACGTCATCAAAGTGAATTAACCCGTTTAATTCATAGTTATCACCCTAAAGCGACAATATATTTTAATGGATGTACTACTTTAAAAAGAGGATCGCAAAATTTTAAACATAAAATGTATGAATATAATACAGTTCAGGACTTAGAGGATTTACCCACTACATGGGGAGGATATGATAAACTTCCCATTCAGTCTAAGTTCTTTTTAGCAGCCGGCTATCCAATCACTGCCATGAGCGGGAAGTTTCATAAAGCATGGGGAGAGTTTGGAGGATTTAAGCATCCAAATGCACTAAAATATGAAGCAGCATCAATGATATCATGGGGAGCTAATTGTAATTTTGGCGATCAATTACATCCCAATGGTGAGATGGATTTAGAAACATACCGGAATATTGGTTTTGCATATGAATATGTGAAAAGTATTGAGGATTATGGAATTGGAGGAATTCCGGAATCTAAAATTGCATTGTGGCGATCATATAATCAGGAACATGACGAAGGTATAACAAGAATGCTTCTCGAGTCGCAAATAAATTTTACAATTGCTAATATCGGTGATCAAAAATTAAGTAAATTTGAATTAATTATTATTCCAAGCGTCCCATGTATGAGTCCTCAGGAAGCAGAAGATGTAAACAATTTTGTAAAACAAGGTGGAAAACTTTTAGTTCTTGGTGAAGGGGCGCTTGATTGGAATAAGCAAAATTTCCAACTTGATATTGGAGCATCATATATAGGTCCTGGAGAGTATGATAGGGATTATCTTGTGGTGGGAGATGAGTTAAATGAAGGATTGGTTACAACACCATTCTTATTTTATAAATCAGCAACTAGAGTAAAGCCATACGATTCCTCAGAGGTTTTAGCCCATATTAGAGAACCTTACTTTAGTAGAACTTACGGCGCATTTACTTCTCATCAAAATACACCATATAAATTGAATAATGCATTGCATCCAGGAATTATAAAGAACGGAAATACTATATACATCGCTCATAAACTTGATGAAATGTATTATAAGCATGGAGCATATTTACACCGAGATTTATTTAAAAATTGTCTAGAAGCTCTTGATTTTAACCCTATGATTAAGGTTAATTTACCTTCAACTGGAAGAGTTAGCTTATTGCATCAACAAGATAAGAAAAGATACGTTTCTCATCTGCTGTATGCATCACCAATTACAAGAGGAGCATGCGAAGTAATCGAAGACTTACCAAATTTAAGTAATGTAAAATTAACGGTTGATTTGCCTGTTAAAATAAAAAAAGCAACTCTGATTCCCGCTATGAAGGAATTAAACATCATAAGAAAAAATAATCAGATTGAAGTAATTATTCCGTCTTTTAGTTGTCATTGTGCAGTTTCATTTGAATATGAATAATAATTTTCCATTTTATACCATTGGTGTTGATTACGGAACAAATTCGGTAAGAGCAATCATAGTTAATTGTAAAAATGGTCAAATTATTAGTTCTTCAGTTTTTTCATACCCACATGGAGAGAATGGAATCATCGTAAGTGATGATCCAAATGTTTCACGACAGCATCCAAGAGATTATATTGATGGGTTAGAAAATACGATCTCTAAAGCTTTAAAGGATGCGGCTATTGATAACGAATTTATTCGAGGAATTGGTATTGATGCAACAGCTAGTACTCCAATCCCCCTATGTAAGGATGGTGATGCATTAGCTTTTGACTCGCGCTTTAATAATAGTCTTTCAGCTCTCGCTTGGTTGTGGAAAGATCATACCTCCTTTAAAGAAGCTGCAGAAATAACTGATTACGCGCAAAAATTAAGACCTGAATACTTAGTAGCTTGTGGTGGAGCGTACTCTTCGGAATGGTTTTGGTCTAAGGTTCTTAACTGTTTAAGAAATGATTCTGAAGTTTTTGAAGCTGCAGATAGTTGGATGGAGCTACAAGATTGGATTCCATTTCAGTTAACTGGAAATAGAACGGCAGGATTATGTGCCGCAGGTCATAAAGGATTGTATAGTAATGAATGGGGCGGGTACCCAGATGATAATTTTTTAAGCGCGATTGATAAAAGACTTTTAAAAGTTAAAGCAAAGCTTCCAGAAAAAGCTAAAAATATCGGTCAGATTGCTGGTAATTTAACAGCTAATTGGGCAAAAAAATTATCTTTACCAGAAGGTATCCCGGTTGCTGTCGGTACTATTGATGCTCATGCAGGAGCAATTGGAGCAGGTATAAAACCAGGAGTTGTGGTTAAAATCTTAGGAACATCTACCTGCGATATAGCAATAATATCTTCTAAAAATAAAAAACCCAATATTCCAGGAATTTGCGGGATAGCATATGAATCGGTATTGCCAAATTATTATGGAATTGAAGCAGGACAATCCGCTGTAGGGGATATTTTTAATTGGTTTGTTAATAAAATACAACCTGGTGAAAAATTATCTCATGAGGAATTAAGCACCCTAGCATCTGAAATATCTCCGGGTGCATCAGGTCTAATGTCATTAGATTGGAATAATGGGAATCGTTCTATTCTAATAGATTCAAATTTATCTGGATTAACGATTGGTACAACATTAAGCACCACACCTGCAGAAATTTACAGATCATTGATTGAATCTACTGCATTTGGTGCACGTATAATTATTGATCGACTAAGAGATTATGATGTCAATATTGAACGAATAATTAATTGTGGTGGAATAGCCGAAAAAAGTCCTCTTTTAATGCAAATTTATGCCGATGTGTTAAATTGTGAAATGGAAATTTCTAGTAATCCCCAAAGTTGTGCATTAGGTGTAGCTATTGCAGCTGCAGTAGTTGGAAATGTTTATGAGAATTTTAATGATGCTATTGAAAATATGACAAAGCTGGATGATAAAAAATATTTTCCTAATAAGAAAAATAAAGAAATTTATGATCAATTATTTTTATTATATAAACAGCTTCATGATGCATTTGGAACAAATAATACAGTAATAAAACTAAATAATGTCATGAAAGATTTAATCAATATTCGTAAACAAGTCAGAGCAGGAGAATGATATGAAATATGCTTTATTTTTATGTTTATCTTTATTTTTATTTGAAGCTAATTCATTTGGTGAAAATCATACCAAATGGAGTTTAAAAGGTGCTGAAGAGAGAATAGAAAAATATCGGAAAGGTAATGTTGAGCTAGAAATTTACTTACCCGATGGAACCTTATTACCTAAGGGCTCCTATGTTGAGATAGAACTTAAAAATCATGCTTTTAATTTTGGAATATCACTTACACAAATGCATGCCATTTACGATGAACCATTTAGAGACAATATGTTAAATTATGTAGATCATTTATTTAACTATAATACTATTGGTTTTTATTGGAGCGCAAATGAAAGAGAAAAAGGTAAATGGGAATTAAATAAGAATTATCAGTTCGGATTAGATTGGGCATTAGAAAATAACAAGACGGTAAGAGGACATCCATTATTATGGCATAACTCAACACCAAGATGGATTAATAGTGAGACAAGGGATGTTGATGAGATTCATAAAGATATTTTAAGGCATGTACGTTTTTTATTATCAAACTATCCCCAAATTGATGAATGGGATTTGTATAATGAAGCTCCCTCAGTAACAGAAATAAGAGATTACATCGGACAAAATCATGGAGTTGCTAGATGGATGGATTCAAGAGGCGGTCAAGGACCGGTTGTAAAAATGTTATCCGATGAATTGCAAGCTATTCAGCCACAGGCAAAAGGATTGATTAATCATTTTCAGCACGAACATGAAGATTATCATGAGTTAATTTCTTATTGTATTGATAACGATATACCAATTAAGAGTATTGGTATTCAGGCACACATGCAGGAGGACTCTAATATTTGGAGTGAGGAGGTAATGTGGAATTTATTAGAAGATTACAGTAAATATGATATTCCAATTGATCTCACAGAAGTAACAATTTGTAGTTGTGAAACAGTTGCCGATTGGAAAGAAATGCGAGCTTGGCAAGACTCTATAAAAGAAGCTAGAAGAGCAGGAAAAGAAAAACCCAAAAGACAAACATCTTCAAAATATGAAAAATATCAGGCTGAATATGCGCATGATTTTTATACTTTAGCTTTCAGTCATCCAGCAGTAAAAACAATTGTTTTATGGGCATTATCAGATAAAGGTAGTTGGAGAGAATTTCCAGCTGGTGTATTTGATGATAAAGGAAAGCCTAAGCCAATTTATCATACGCTTAATAAATTAATTAAAAATAAGTGGCATACTCATGCTAAGGGAAAAATAATTGTTGATGGTCAAGTCCCTGTTAGAGGTTTCTATGGCACCTATTTATTAAAAATCAAACATCAAAATAAATCGTATACGACTAGTTTTGATTTGATTGAAAATCTAGATGAATCAATAAAAATTTATTTATGAAAATTAAAATTTTATTTTTGATAGGTAGTTTAATATATAGCAGCTTAGGTAATTTCATCGATAAACCTAACATCATTTTTATTTTATTAGATGATTTAGGTAAGGAATGGATTAGCTGTTATGGCGGCGAGAATATTAAAACTCCTCATATAGATAAACTTGCTTCTTCGGGAATAAAATTTTCAAATGTTTATTCCATGCCGCAATGTACTCCAAGTCGAGTTTGCTTCCTTACCGGTCAGTATCCTTTTCGAAACGGATGGGTTAATCATTGGGATGTTCCTCGTTGGGGATTAGGATATTTTGATTGGAATAAAAATCCGAGTATTGCAAGGGTGATGAAATCAGCTGGATATAAAACAGCCATAGCAGGAAAATGGCAAATTAATGATTTTAGAATTCATCCTGATGCATTAATTAAGCATGGGTTTGATCATTTCTGCATGTGGACAGGTGGTGAAACCGATCCTGAATCCAAAGACCACTCTGAAAAAAGTGATCAGCGATATTGGGATCCTTATATTCATACAATTGAGGGAAGTAAAACTTATGAGGGTGAATTTGGACCTGATATATATAATTCTTTTTTACTAGATTTTATTACTAAAAATAAAAATCAACCATTTTTCATTTATTATCCCATGACTCTTCCTCACGGACCTCTGGTTCATACTCCTCATGACATTAATGCTTCAACTAAGTTAGAAAAACATAAAGCAATGGTGGAATACATTGATTTTCTCACAGGAAAATTAATAAATCATTTAGATCAAAACTTTCTTAGCGAACGAACAATTATTATTTTTACCTCAGATAATGGAACAGCGGGAAATATATCTAACCTAAGGAATGGTAGATTAACGAAGGGTGGAAAGATGAAAACTACTGAAAATGGAATTAATACTCCGTTTATAGTTAGTTGGCCTGGGCATATATCGAGCAATACCTCTTCTGATGCTTTAATTGATTTTTCTGATATGTTACCAACATTTGCCGAGTTAGCAGGAGCTTCTCTTGAAAAAGGATATGAATATGATGGCATCTCCTTTTTAAATATTCTTAAAAATCCATCATCACCATCTTCTAGAAAGTGGATATTATCAATGGGATCACATCCTGGGATTGGTACAGTCAATGGAATTGAAAATACACATAGATTCAGAGATAGAGTGATACGAGACCAAACTTTAAAAGCATTCGTAAATAGTAAAGGAGAATTAGAAAAGTTGGTTGATTTATCGAAAGATTTAGATGAAAAAAATAACCTTTTAAATTCCTCTAAATATAAAAGTTATTCGAAGGAATTTAAGAAAATAATCGATTCATTACCAAAAATTGATAATGATCCAATTTATACAATTATTAATAATTATCCAGTATATCGCGAAGGAAATATACCAAGCGGGATACACAAGAAATAGAAACATTAAATGAGAAATAAATTTTTAATTATATCCATTTTAATCGTTATAGTATGCAAATCATCTGCAAATTTTTTTTCTGAAATTAATAAGAATAATTTACCAAATATAATAATAATTTTTACTGATGATCAAGGGTATCAAGATCTTGGCTGCTATGGTTCACCAAACATCTCTACTCCAAATTTAGATAGGCTTGCAAGCGAAGGAATTAAGTTTACAAACTTTTATGTAGCGTCTCCTGTTTGCACTCCTTCAAGAGCTGCCTTGTTAACTGGTAAATATCCAGTGAAAGTAAATTTAGCTAAAGGAGTATTGTTTCCAAATTCTGGCGATAAAGGACTTTCTCCCAATGAAGAAACTATTCCTAAATTGTTAAAAAAAAATAATTACAAGACCGCTTGTATTGGAAAGTGGCATCTAGGTCATCAGTTGAAATATTTACCTATATCCAATGGATTCGATTATTATTATGGAATTCCGTACAGTAATGATATGTGGATTGCTCCAGAGTTAAAATTGCACCCTAATATTTTATTACGTGAAGACATCACATTTGATGATATTAAGTATATGAAAAAAATTGGAGGTTTAAAGGAGTGGGCGAATGCTAGAAAATTTAATAATCAAGTCCCTTTAATGATAAATGATCAAGTAATTGAATTTCCAGTAGATCAATCAACATTAACTAAAAGATATACAGAAGAAGTTCTTTCGTTTATTAAAAAAAATCATAAGAGCCCTTTTTTCATTTTTTATACTCCTGCTATGCCCCATGTTCCACTATATGCCTCGGATGATTTTTTAAATACAAGTGAGGCGGGTTTATACGGCGACACTATTGAGGAAATAGATTGGTCTGTTGGTAGAATCCTAATGACGTTAAAAGAAATTAATGCGGAGAAAAATACTCTTGTAATATTTACCTCAGATAATGGGCCTGCACTTCACTTTTATCATCATGGAGGCAAGGCGTTTCCCTTAAGAAGCGGAAAAGCTTCGGTATTTGAAGGAGGTATGCGAGTACCATGCATAATGAAATTTCCAAAAATGATAAGCG
>CEWH01031858.1_pt1 | contig 10073 bp, 10 predicted proteins | sample 531231 | NCBI WGS metagenome assembly CEWH01 (sample SAMEA2622316, study PRJEB7988) | marine metagenome | biome: marine biome (ENVO:00000447); feature: surface water layer (ENVO:00002042); material: "saline water (ENVO:00002010), including plankton (ENVO:xxxxxxxx)" | depth 5 m | reverse complement strand
AGTCGGCTCTACCCTATCGTTCCGGATAGCAGTCAGCAACTCTTCTACCTGCACCTCGTCATCGGCATCAAGATCACAGCCTTCTGCCCATCGCTCAATTTTCTCCACAGTGATAAAGCCGGCGTTTATTCCGTCAGCAATGTCGTTCAGCGAGTATGCGGTATCGTCAGCCCAATCCATTACTTGGCATTCTAGCGAGCGGAAGCCGTTGCGAGCCATTCCCGCCGGAATTGAGTCTGGGAATGATGCGCCGTCAGTGACAAATTGAAGCACCTTATCCTGCTCCTCATATAAAAAGTGGTTCTTCTGCCCATCAACTTCACCATAAAGCGTTTTATATTTGAGAACGCCATCGATGAAGCCACGAGTGGGATTCATACCTCGATCAGGGCCAAACAAGATGCTTGTCAGAATGCGTAGGGTTTGAGCATTCCCCTCAAAACCACCATACGGAGCCATGAGCCGATGGAGGGTTCGTTCGCCCGTGTGCCCGAAAGGTGGGTGCCCAATGTCATGGGCCAGACAGGAAGCCTCGACCAAATCAGCGTCAATTTGGAATCCTTCACCCAGCAGAGGCGAAGTCTGATTGAGACGATTGCAAATGCTACGACCGATTTGGGCGACTTCGATCGAATGAGTCAGGCGCGTTCTGTAAAAATCGTATTCCCCACTGAAGAAAACCTGCGTCTTGCTCTGGAGTCGTCGAAAGGCCGATGTGTGGATAATTCTGTCTCGATCTACCTGAAAACCGGTCCGATATTCCCCTTTGCTCTCCGGCAAAAGTCCGTTAACACGAGCAAAATCAAAGGGTTGGTAGAAGGAGTTGTCCATCTTGCGAGAACCAAACCCTAGACCCCGTCTCCCGCTCAGAAAAACAGAATATTTGTAATTTTAACTGCCTCGAGTCTGATTGAGGAGTAAACAAGGTCAAAACGCTACGGAATCGAAGGCAAAATCGGGAAAACTCCCAGAAATTCCTCTTGAAAGGTAGGGTTGAAGCCTCCTATGTCCGTAATGCCTTCCTTTGAAGAATTGGGACTCTCCGGACCAGTGTTGCGAGCCGTGACACGGGCCGGTTACGATGAACCTACCCAGATCCAAGCCCAAGCCATTCCAGAGGCGCTACAGGGTAAAGATATCGTGGGTGCATCCCAGACAGGAACCGGTAAGACCGCTGCCTTTTCGCTCCCTATTGTCTGCAAAATGGGGCCCTCAACCAAGCCACAGTGCCTAGTCCTCGAACCAACCCGTGAGCTCGCGGCCCAAGTTGAGGACCAGATGAATCTATTTTCCTACTACAAGCCGCTCAACGTCATGCTCTTGCATGGAGGCGTTGGCTACGGTCACCAGATCGAAGCTTTGGAGAACAAACCAGACGTCATCATTGCCACACCCGGACGCCTGCTCGATCACATGGAGAAAGGCAATATCGATCTTAGCGAAGTTCGATTTCTTGTCCTCGATGAAGTCGACCGCATGCTCGACATGGGGTTTCTTCCGGACGTAAAGAGAATCATCGATCAATGCCCGAAGGAACGGCAGACTCTCTTCTTTTCCGCCACAATGCCAGGCGCGATTCAGACGCTGGCCCAGTGGGCTCTGAATGAGCCTATTTCCGTCGAAGTTGGCGGGCGCCAGTCTCCGGCAGAAACTGTGACCCACGCGTTCTACCCCGTCGGCATGGACCAACGCGATGACCTCATTCTGGCGCTTATCCAAAAAACTGGCTACGACAGTATGATGATTTTCACCCGGACAAAAAAAGAGGCTGATACGCTTCTTGTCCGAATTAAGGAAATTGAAGGCACCAAACCCACCGCACTCCACTCTGACATCAAGCAGAGCGACCGCACCAAAGCTCTCCAAGGTTTCCGCGACGGCACCTTCAACATTATCGTGGCCACCGACATTGCGGCTCGAGGTCTCGACATCTCCGGAGTGACCCACGTGATTAATTACCGAGTACCCGAGAACCCGGAGGACTACGTCCACCGTATTGGACGCACGGGGCGTGCTCAGCAGGAAGGAGACGCTTTCACCATCCTCACTGCCGATGAATTGGAAAACGCAGCGGCCGTCGAACACTTCATCGACCAAAAGATCGAGCGCAAGAAGCTCGAAGGTTTCGACTACGCTTACACAGCGCTGCTCGAAGAAAATCCTCAGCCTGTCCGAAAGCGGAGACCAGCACCGAAGCGGCGACGTTGATCGCGTTGACCTAGAACCCGTAACTTTCTTGCGGGGTGATCTCTAACTAACGGGTAGCTCTGCCCTACTGTTTGCATATGAGACACGATGCAGGATGAGGTCACCGTAGCACTATGGCCCATTTCACTCCGAAGCCTTAGCTTCCGATCCACAACCCTACACCACACCCTTTTCGATCAGCTTGAGAATCGTCTGGATGGTTAAAAATAAAACCAGGCCAATCGGCAAACCATAGAGAAGATATCCGTATGCTGTCTGAAGCCGCTCAAACTTCCTCTCCAGCACCTTTCCCATATCGTAGATGTCAGCTGCCATTGTTGGGTAGATAGCTTCAGGCCTGAGGATCAGATCACTCATACTCTCAACATATTCCTCTTTCTGGATTTTAGTGAATCCTCCAAAAAAAAGCAGATTAGGGTCTTCTTCGTCATTGAGTTTCCGCTCCCCCTTTTCCCTTACGCGAGTCACTCGAGGTCGTGCAACGATGGCTGCGTAGACCATTGAACCCACGCAGCTACCAATCACAATCACTGCAGGAAACAACAGCAGCTTGTCCGTCACAACTTCCTTCCCATGAGCAGCGGCTAGAATAAGAATGATACTATTCACCGAAATAAGAAAATTAGCCTTACTGTCAGCAATCGCACTCAGCTCCACATGAACGCGACAGGCGTTACGGAACATTGTCTCAACGCCCCGGTTTGAGCCGAGCTTTTTCATTTTTTTAGCTCTCGTTTCTGGGCTCAACAAATCTTCAGGAGATCGAGAGTCTTTGTGTAAGCTTTCTTCAGGATTACTTTTCATTTTGACGATTTGTATCTTCTGCTTCGGTACGGCTCTCCATCGTTGAAGCGGTTCATTCGCATAACAAAGCCTGAAGGATGCCGATAGTCGCGAATAATACCCGATAGAACCGTTTTCTCACAGGGGCGAATGGTTGCCTTGTGGGCGAGAATATCAATAAAGGTTTCTTTTGTATCACCACTGAGATGAAAAGCATCCAAGTTCCCTGTCCGCACTAGGTCTTTCTCGATCTCCGAAAGCGGAACTTGATAGGTGGCGGCAGCGGCGGCACGCTCCGAACGGGAGCTTAGAGGAACCGCAACGGTGGGGGCTTCGCCAGCACGGTCGTCACGTAAAGCAACGTTGTAAACCTTCGCGAGAAGATCGCGGCGCTTAATCAGACGCCATGCAAGGCTGTCCTGATAAAAATCCGGCATACCGCCGTGAGATACTGCTTCACGGATCTCAGCTTTTGAGATGCGAGCTATATGTCGGACCCCAGAAAGTTGGTCGGCAAAAGTAGTGAAGTCCCAGGCCTCGGGGCGATATAACTGAAATGAATTAGAGTAGACAGACATTCCACTTGCATCAGCCCAAAGAAACCCTCCGGTGCCAGATCGATAGTGGAGTTTATTTACCTCTCCTGAGCGCCGCAAGCCGCCCAGAGAACTGCCCGGATCATGGAAATACTCCAAGTATTGATCACCGGGATATCCGCCGAAATCTCTCACCCAAACAGCGCGATGATTATCTTCTTTAACGTCAACATCTGCTGTCCAAAAGGAAACTACCATCGCCTGCCTGAGAGCACGATCGCGAGCTGCCACTGCTGAGTCCGTAGAAACGGGACCACCGGAATTGATGACGTCATGCTTTGCCTCAACCATCGATTCACGGAAGCGAATCCAAGTGCGACCAATTAACCGCTTTTTCCGAAAAGGCTTCATTGCTTCCAGTGGAAGCCCGGCCAAAATTTCGTCAGCATTACTTTCAGTGATGACCCCTGAAGAGTGAATAAAGGGCTCCGCGTTAAAATTATAGCGGGAAGCACTCATCTCTCTAAGAAACTCACTTTTTGTGAGGGGCATCACCTTATTGGGGTTCATTGAACGTTGCAATGCAGAGGGGAGAATAAGCAGGTGTGAGCTACCGCAAATATCCGCGTAGCAGAGATCAGAAAAGCGGGATCCCGCGAGCAGGCGCAAACGATTAGCAACAGGTTCGACGACGGACTCCTCGCCCCATTTTATCTTCCACTCTTGGTCGAATGAGTCACGCACGTCTGCCTTGGGTGAAGTCGCTGTAACTTTAATATCATCCCAGAATAAGACGCGCCGAGCGGCACTGAGGCTGTAGCTAAAATCGGGATAATCCTTTCGAAAGCTTTTTTTACTGAGAAGTTCTTGAGTCACCTTTTTCTCCACAAACCGTTCAATTTCAGACCAAGTATCTGGACGCTTACTCATCACTTCATGAGTGTGCCACATAGGGTTAGTCGGCGAAATGTCGAGCCGCGATACCTCCTCGTGAGAAAGTTTTGCTAAGATCTCAGGACCAACAAAACGATCTGATCGACTCGGGTCGACAAGGTTGGTAGCCTCTCGCTTTGCAGCCCACCGTCCCACAAGAACTCCTCTTTCACGATCATCGTAAAACCTTGTTCGGTTGCGTTGCGCCTTGAACAGAAAGGCTTTGATAACAAGACTCTTCTCTCGACGATTGCGTTCATTCGGGTCGAAATCTTTTTTTCCGAGAAACTGGTCAGCAAAGAGCGAATATAGATTCCGGATCGCCACATTGCAGGCTTCCTGCCGGAGACGCAGGTTTTCCGGATAGCGACGCGCCTCGTTGAGTAAGGTTAAGGTTGGCTTTTCGAAAGCGACGTATTGTCGATACTGATTACGCTGAGCCTTGAGAGGCTCAGCTTGAGTCCTCAAACCAAGATAAGCTCCGAGGTCAGGCTTTTGTTTTTCATTTTTACGAGCTTCGCCTGTCTTGTCAGCATCCCGCTGATCATCCTCCCAGTCTTCGAGTTTTTCCGCTAACTTATCTGACTTGTCATCGATTTCGTCATAGAGATCATCATAAAAATCTTCCCGGGCAGTCGAAAAAATGAAGTCTCGGCTAATCAAAGCGTAGAGCCTGTCTAAGTCCTCCGGCGTGCCATCCGGGGAAATCTGCTGAGCTTTAAGAAACTGATCAAAAAGCGAGAGAATCTCTCCAAGATTCTGCTTGGTGCTTTCACCTTCCCCGGGGTTAAAGGTCGAAAAGTTAATGGTGGATGCCAGAGGCTCTGTCAGTTTACCTAAAGACGAGGTGACAGAATGATCGCCACCAAAGCCTCGACCACAAACAAAAATTAGTCCGAAGAAAAACGACAAGACTAAAATCCTGACCCCACCTAATAAGGTCGGATAGCTACCGTTTTGCGTTATCGCTTTATGCTTCTTTGTTACTTCCATCGGAACTGTTCAGCGGGCTTGCGATTGCCCGATTTACTACCTATAAAAATTCGGTCTCAAAACCACCGTTGCTTCAGGGACAGGCGAAATCCAAGCAAACAAAGACAAAAACTTCTGCTCCCCGGGTTCCTGAACCAAGGGAGTTCTGCATTATCAGGCAAAGGATTATTGATTCTGATACAGAAAAACGATTTTCCTGAACAGGATAAATTCTTTTTCCTAACAATAACACTGCCACAAGTCGCCGTCATAAGCCTATTTAGGAGCGCACATGGGATTTGACCTGCAGGGGCGCTCATAAGTCTAGAAATCATATCATCTTCTGTGGCCCTTTCATTCGGGGCAACGCGATGAAGGCTTTCCACAGGCAAACTACAAAGATCTCGAGACGCATACAAAATATTTTTGTGAATAACCAAGTAGACATAATCGTCCTTCAAAAAGACCTGATCGCTCAGCATCCGCAGTGAGACTAACATACAACCAATTCATGAAATCCTTGCTCCCAAAACAAAAAAGCAGTTCATTTGTGAGACTTGCCGCCATCACAGCCCTTCTCGGCCTATCAATTGGTCTACCGCTTAGCGCCGACGCCTACCAAGATCCCCTCGTAAAAAAGGTAAAAGTAAAACAACACAAAGTGAAGGTTAGGACGATTGGTGGCAAAGCTAAGATCAAGAATCGTTTCAATGGAAGTCAAAGGGTAAAAGTCAGAGGGTTCACCGGGATGGTTGCGCACACCATTGCCAGCGACCTTTCTCGTCCGCACTTCACTAGCTTCACCACTAGGTTCAATCGTCGCAATTAAACTCCAAAAGATCGCTTCGGCAGTTTCCGTGCGACTACGTTCCTCCGAAAGCACGGCTTCCAACCAGTGTCATTGTTTCCGAAGCGTCAAAATCATCAATGTCGGAGGATCTTGGTTGGAACCAGTCGTTGCTAGGCGCCTGCGAAATACTCCATGTGCCCAGCGACCACGACTCTTACATCCGCGAACACGCGGCTGCTACCGGCAAACTCCTAGACGAAGCCATGAACCGATGTAATAACGGACAATCGGAAAAGCCGTCGCAGACACCCAGTGAATAAGACAGTTTACCTGCCAGCTTGCCTACTCTGGCAAAACGAACATTCACAAAACAGGATCCAGACGGAACGTTAACACCTTATGAAAATCCGCTGGACCATCGAGCGAGCCATGGAGGAACCTCCGCCCCTCCTACACCCACTTGCGGGTTGCGATTGGGAGAACTTTCAGGCTCACCTTTCTTCGCATGGTAATTTTACCCAGAGGACAGCTTCACAGCGCGCGAAAAGCCGCCTCGCCGTCATTGCACGGCACCCTTTCACAAAGATGGAAAGGCTCATTTTCTCCAAAAAAGTAAAGAATTACCAACTGCCTCACCCGCCCACTTTCCTGATAGGTCACTGGCGCAGCGGAACGACCCACCTTCATAATCTGGTTTCTTCGCCCCGCCAATTCGCGACCATTGACTTCGGGCAGACCGCAATGCCCCACAACCTTCTCAACCCAACTCGTTTTATTGGTCGTGCCGCTATGTCGTTCGCGGTTCCGGAGGATCGGGGGATGGACGCAGTTAAAATGGGCGTGAAGGAACCTCAAGAGGAGGAAATGGCATTAGGCAACCTAAACCCGCTCTGCTATTACAACGTTTTTTACTATCCTCAGGAGATGAAATCGCACTTCGATCGCTCGATTCTTATGGATGGGGTCTCCGATGAGGATCGGTTCAAATTCGAAGAAGCCTACCAACTCCTCCTGCGCAAACTTTCCATCGCGGGAAAGAATAAGCCTCTCCTGCTTAAAAATCCGGCTTCCACCGCCCGAATCGAAATGCTCAACCGCTTGTTTGAAGGCGTTCGCTTCATCCATATTGTGAGAAACCCATTCGAGGTGTTTGCATCAATGCTACACCATTACCCTCGTCTCTTTAATGCCTTTGCCTGGCAGGAATTTCATAACATCGACCTCGAAGACATGGTGTTCTACAAATACCGTCGGATCATGGAAAATTATCTTGCTCAGCGCGAGATTGTCGGGGAGCGCCTCATCGAAACTTCCTATGAAAAAATCGTCTCTGACCCCGTCGGAGAAATCGGACGCTTCTTTGATCACTTCGGTTTCACATCAAAAGACAAAGCTTTAAAAGCAATAAGCCATTACGCTCAGAGAAATCAAAATTACCGTAGAAATCAATACCAACTGTCGAGAGCTCAGGTGGATCGAATTCATGATGAGTGGGGTTTCGCTCTCAAGGAATGGAACTACTCACAACCAGAATCGATCGAGGTTAAGTAAGCGCCGGAGCCAGACAAACGCATCCAAGCATCATAACTCCGTATTGGTCTTGGTTAAGCATTTCCATTGAATCACTCCCTGAGGGTAGCTAAACGACGAAAAATTACCCGTTTACGTGGAAAACCCCAGTTTTATCCTCTTTTGCGACCTATTAGAATGTAAATACACCCCGGAGCTATTGTCGCAAAATAGCGTTATTGGGGGGGGTAAAAGATTGTTTGACTCTTCGGCAGTCTGCCGTCGTAATCATTGCGTCGCTTTGTTTTGGTTATCTCTCTGACGGTGAAACGTCAGCTAGAGGGATGCTTCCTCGGAGCGTCATCAAAAAACCCAACACTAATAATAATATGAGTGAAACAATGCGAGCCCTAGAAGCGGGCTTATCAATCGAAGGAATCACGATGTACCTGTTCTGGGTCGGCATCGTAGCCATGGGAGCTGGAGCCGTCTTCTTCTGGTTGACGATCCCAAAACTACCCAAAGCCTACCAATCCGTTAATGTGGTTGCAGGCATCATCTGCGCAGTGGCCTGTTTCCACTACGTCAAAATGTCTGGAATCTACGTTGAAGGCGTTGCCAGCCTTTTCAATGCAAACGGAGAACGCATCGAGGGCAAGGAATTATCAGCCTTCCCCACCGCCTACCGATACATTGATTGGTTTATTACCGTACCTCTCCTGGTTCTTGAGTTCCCACTACTCCTTCGCCTTGGCCAGAAGGGTAAAGGTATCATGCGAAACCTCGTCGGAGCATCAGTTGTCATGCTCGTATTCGCCTGGGTTGCCGAAGAAAGTGCTGTTGGAACAAGCGCTTGGTGGATCAACTACCTGATCAGCTGTGGCGCTTGGGGATTCATCGTTTTCACCCTCTACACCACGGTTTCGCAGCGGATCAAAGAAGCTCCCGCGCCGATCGCTCGTTCTGCCAACATTATGAGACTTTTTATTCTCGTTGGCTGGAGCATTTACCCGATTGGTTTCCTCATGAGCCTCGGAGGTGCAGAAGGCGAGAGCATTCGTGAAATCTGCTACAACGTCGCCGACGTCATCAACAAGGTTGGTTTTGGCCTGGTTTGTTTCGCAGGGGCTCAGGGCCTCGCAGAAATGGACGCTGAGACTAACGAGCTCTAATTAAGTGGAAGAGCTCTTCCCTTCATACGAATGGGAGCGTCTACTTTAAAAACTAAAAAAAACGGAACACTTATAATCCCGGCCGCTCTGCTGGCCGGGATTATTTTGTCCTTTGCTTTGGGGGTCGAATCCCATTGGCTCTGGATTGCCTCGTTCGCACTGATCGGGATGCCACATGGAGCTTATGACGTTTGGAGGCTCCAAGACCAAAGCAAAAACTCCCTCACCACTGGGCTTAAAATCGCCCTCTATCTTCTTATTGTGGTGGCCTACCTCTGCCTGTGGCAGCGGTTCCCTGTCTTTTCGCTTTTCCTGTTTCTCTCCCTAACCGCTTGGCACTGGGGGATCGCTGATTCTTACTGGATCGAACCAAAAATGAATTTTCGGCGAGTTTGCCTCGGACTATTGCGTGGCACTTGGATCGTCTCGCTACCCATTGCAACCGACTTTCAGGGAGCAAGCCTGATCATGGAGTCGATGGTTTTGCAATCTTCTCCTCAGCCGTTTCTGTTCGAAAAACAATGGCAACCACTCTTTCTGGCCGCCGGTATCGTCGCCTTATCCTTGGAAAGTTTTCTTCACTTACGAAACCGCCGCTTGATCTCATTGGGTGAGGCCGCTCTCCTAGCTTCCCTTGCCGCCATCCTGCCCGCGAGCCTTTTCTTGGTGTCCTACTTTATTGCCGTGCACAGTTGGCGCTACCTCTACGAACGTTTCTCCGTCGAAGGAGATCTTTTTTTGAGGCCCACTCGATGGGCCATTGTCGCGGGGATCTCGCTACTACTCATCCCAATCTGGTATCAGCTTTATTCGGTGAATGCTCCGGAAGCAACAGGAGCCAGTTTAACGGCGAGCTATCTCCTCCTAGTCTCTGCATTCACCTTGCCTCACGCAATCCTTCTCCAGATTCAAGATTCTCTGTCAACAAAGCCCCGCTTGGCATCCTCTCAAAGCGGCTCCGGAGCGTGAGGCTTGCCTTCAGTAATCTCCAGTGATGATCGAAACTCTTGCAGTTGAACGGGAGAATGGAAAGGAAGATTTCTTCTGGAGATTAGGTGTAAGTTGATCCACCTTGATCCTGAAGGGTATCAAGAATTCGCTAGGGGACCCCAGTCACCTCTTGCAACCATCCCGCATTTCGCAAGCTACTGGAGGCTGGTGGATAAAAAA
>CEWH01000616.1_pt1 | contig 10098 bp, 9 predicted proteins | sample 531231 | NCBI WGS metagenome assembly CEWH01 (sample SAMEA2622316, study PRJEB7988) | marine metagenome | biome: marine biome (ENVO:00000447); feature: surface water layer (ENVO:00002042); material: "saline water (ENVO:00002010), including plankton (ENVO:xxxxxxxx)" | depth 5 m | reverse complement strand
TTTTGGCTGTGTCAGAAAATTTTTACTGGAGGGCATTAATTTAATATTAACTTAAATGACAACAACAACATCAAACTTTCATTGGAAATGTAAACACACATGGAAGCAAAGTGCCCATAATACAAAATGGTGTTTAATCGGTTGTGCTATTGGAGATTTGGGAACTATTCTATTTTTTCAGATGACCGGAATACCATGGTCAACCTTAGCCATCATGTCTCTTGCCATAATTAATGGCCTGCTTACTAGCATCGCCCTAGAAACTTTTATATTGATGCGGCAGGATTTTAATTTTCAACAAGCTCTAAAAACTGCGCTAGGTATGAGTTTTATTTCAATGATTTCAATGGAAGCTGCCATGAATATTACTGATGTTCTTTTAACTGGTGGGGCTATGCTTAACTGGTGGGTAGTCCCAATCATGCTTTTCATAGGATTTATTACTCCCTGGCCCTACAACTATTGGCGTTTGAAGAAATATAATATTGCGTGTCACTAATTAAGCTTTCTTTATCTTTTCTTTTTGGACTTTTATTTTTTTCCTTAGCTAATTCAGATCAATTGATTGTTACAGACGGGGATACTATCCGCATTGGTGATGAACGAATTCGCTTTAGTGGAATCGATGCTCCTGAAATAAATCAAAACTGTATTTATCAAGGCTCAACGTTTAATTGTGGCGAATTTTCAAAAAAACTCTTATTAGAAAAAATATCTGATCAAGAGGTAATTTGTATCAAAGAGAGCAAAGATCAATACGGAAGAACTTTAGCTGAGTGTTTTGTTGGAAAAGAGTCCCTTAGTAGTTATTTAGTTCGAGAAGGATATGCTTTCGCTTATCGTAAATACTCCGATAAATTTATTTTAGATGAAGAATATGCCCAAATTAAAGGTAATGGAATGTGGAGTATGGATTTTACCTTTCCGTGGGATTTTCGAAAATCACAATAATTATTCTTATGGCATCTCATTTTTCGTGATGTAAAATTTTATTAGTGAACCGAAAAAAAATAGCAGTAATTGGGGCGGGTATAATTGGACTGAGCACTGCTTATTACCTTCAAAAAGCAGGATGTCGAGTAATTTTAATTGATAGACAAGATCCTGGCACAGGTACCTCTCGGGGACATGCGAGTATGATTGCCAATTATGGTGTTCCAGGTATTAATCAGCCTCAAGTATGGGGACAATTACCAAGATATCTTTTTTCTAAGCTCTCACCCATAGCCATCCAATGGAGTAATATAGGAAAGCTAACTCCGTGGTTAATTCAATTTCTAAAAAATTGTAATAATACCTCGATGAAAAAAACAGCTTTATACACTTCCTCTCTCCTTAAAAGCGCACTTCCTAACTACAAAGAATTATTAAAAGAGATAGGGTCTCAAAATCTACTAACTCATCGCGGAGTTTTATACGTTTGGATTGATCCTCGCGAACAACCTAATCCTTCGCAAATTAATATCCGATCAGAGTCAGGCGTAGAACAAATTAAATTATCTGGTCAAGAAATTAGAGAGTTAGAGCCCAATTTATCAAAACAAATTCAAGGAGGGTGGCATTTTCCAAAGGCCCATCACACTCTTGATCCCGATCTTATATTAAAAAAATTGTATCAAAGCTACCTTAGTCAAGGGGGTCAATTTCAAAAAGAAGAGGTTTCAGCTATTCATCCCAGTGAGGATTTAATTCAAATAAATAATAACCAATTTGATCAGGTAGTTGTATGTACAGGAGCGTTCTCAAAATCAATGGTAAAGCAAATTGAAGGTCATTTCATTCCACTCGAAACAGAAAGAGGCTATCACATTGAATTTATTGAAAAACAAAACCTTATAAGTCGTCCTACCTGCTTGGTGGAGTCTGGGATGTATCTGACACCATTACACAATCGACTTAGAGCTGTAGGAACCGTAGAGCTTGGAGGATTACATAACAAGATCTCACAAGCTCGAATAAATTATATCGCTCGTGATGCCAAAAGATTATTACCTGCACTTCAAGATTATCAAAATCCATGGTTAGGATTTCGCCCCACACTTCCTGATTGTCTACCAGTTTTAGGAAATTCACCAAAGTTTAAAAACATCTTTTACGCCTTTGGTCATAATCATTTAGGCTGGACACTAGGACCTACAACTGGAAAATTAATTTGTAATTTAATTATAAAAAATATTCCTATCGATCAAACTTTTCATATAAGTCGATTTTTAAAATGATAATACGACTCCTAATATTATTTTTCATACCATTTTCTATCTCTGCAAATGAATTAACAAAAGATTACTGTGTTGGATATTTAGAAGAAGTATATTGGTCCTTAGACACTATTGAAGAGGAGGAAGCTAGAACCCAAATCATCAATTTTTTTAATGATCATTTTGAAGGCGCAGATCAACTTAATTTTGATCTGTATTATAATTCTAAAAAAAAACAATTTATTTATCAATCTAACTCAAAGAATTTAAGCCAATATATCAAAGTAAATTATCCTAATTTTGAAATCATCATTTTAGATGCATACATAAATTTATTTATGCAGGGAGATAATTTTTGTCCAGCTTTTTGGAATAATTGCTCAGAAACATCAATTAATTCTTTTTTTCAAGCAACAATTGATTTTAGTAATTCATGGTCAGGTGAAGAAAATGTCATAGATTTTTTAGAAAATAATTTTATAGATCATAAATGTGTAAAATATTTAAAGACATCTATTGAAAAAGAGAATTTTATTAAAGATTTAAATATATTGATAGACCAACTAACTGATTAGATTAATTAGAAATAGTAACAGCTCTTAGGCACGCCTTTTGAAAATTCTGAACTTTTGAAGAGAGTTTATTAGTAATTATAGTATCAATTGACTCTAATGGACACACAATAAAAGAACCATCGTTTTTATAAAATTTTGTATCATCGACAAGTAAGATAATTTCATCTGATATATTAATTAAACCAGTTACAAATTTAGCTAAATTTTCATCATCTTCCAATAGTCCAACTTCATTAATTGACAAGCAACTTAAAAATAATTTGGAGGCATGAAAATGCTTTATCGTTTCAAAATTAAAAGGACTTAAGATCAAACTGTGGTGTTCATAAATTCTACCACCTGGTATAGTTACATCTGTAACATTTTTATTTAGAAGCTTAGTAGCTATGCTAAAAGAATTAGTAAGAGCTTTAATATTATTGTTTTCTAGATAATCTGGAATTAAAGAACACGTTGTACCTCCGTTGATGATAATACTGTCTTTTTCTTCAATTAAGCTAGCTGCATATCTAGCTATTTTTTTCTTTTGCTCTATATTTTTAATAAAGTTAGGTTTTTTATCTACTTCTTTGAGAGGAATAACACCTCCTCGTACAATTACTATCTTTTGATTTACTGCTAATATTTTTAAATCTCTTCTTATTGTTGATTCATGAAATTTAGTTTTTTGAATTAAATGGTTTATTGAGGTGACTGAGTCAACTTTCAAATTATCTAAAATAATTTTTTGTCTATCTAAAGCGTGTAACATTAGAGTCGGAATCTTAAATTTTTCTTTGAGAGCTCTTGTATATTAGATACTCCCATTAAAATCATATCTCTTTCAATCTCTTTTTTTAGATTATTTAAAGCGATTTCAACACCTCTTTGTCCTCCAGCAGCTAAAGCATACAAATACATTCTGCCACCTGAGCAAGCTTTTGCACCAAGAGAAAGTGCTTTTAAAATATGTGTACCTCTTCTGATACCGCCCTCACAAATGACATCTATTTTATCACCAACTGCATTGACAATTTCTTCTAATTGATCAAATGGCGATCGAGATCCATCAAGCTGTCTTCCTCCATGGTTGGAAATCATTATTGCTGATGCACCAACATCAACTGCTTTTTTAGCATCATCAACTGACATAATTCCTTTGATAGCAAAAGACTTACCCCATTTTTGATTTATTTTTTCAATTTTTTCCCAAGATAAAGAGTTGTCTAACATTTTTGTAAAATAATCTCCAATACTGGTCATTAAGTTAGTACCCTCAGAAACATGTTTGTTTAAATTGCTGAGTTCCCATTTAGGTTTTGTAAAATAATTAAATGCCCATGCAGGATGAGTTGCAAAACTCATTATACTTTTTAAAGATAAGTTCAGGGGTATTGTAAAACCGGTATACAAATCTCTTTCTCTATTGCCTCCAACTGCAGAGTCAACAGTTACAGCCATAGTCTCAAAATTATATTCTTTACATTGGTCAATTAAATAATCATTCAATCCTTGATCTTTATGAACATACAATTGAAAAAGTTTTGGCGTTGAAACTAATTTTGAAATTTCTTCAATACTAGCGGTCCCTAATGATGAAACGCCAAACATAGTTCCAACTTTTTCTGCAGCTTTGCCTACACCAATTTCTCCATCTGGATGAAACAATCTTTGTAATGCTGTTGGAGCACAATAAATAGGCATTTGTAATTTTTGTCCCATGACAGTTGTGGACATATCAATATTTTTAATACCTCTTAAAACATTTGGAACTAAGTCACATTTCTCATATGACTCAGTGTTTCTTCTATATGTAACTTCATCATCTGCAGCTCCATCAATATAATGAAATATCGGAGAAGGAAGTTTTCTTTTTGCAAGATTTCTAAAGTCCTCTACGTTATGACATTTATCTATTGCGTTGAACATTTTTATTCTGTATTCCTCAAGAGCTATTTAAGAGCTTTTTCTTATAAAGATTTTCTTCCCAAATATTATATACATTTTTAAAATTTTTATTTTGAAATTTGTTGATAGCTTTAGTATCTAGTTTATTTTTTTTCTTAATATCAAATAGATTAGTTGCACCCAAACTAGTTCCAATTTCTTTTTTGTTTTTTAAAACAATTTGCTTATCTCTTAAAGTAGATAAAATTTTCATAATACAATCATTTTTGGTTATCGGCCCATCAAGAATTATTGTATTTGTAGAGTTTATTTTATTTAAACAAAAATTAATAAGAAATGCCATATACAGACAAATAAGATAATAAACTTCACCTTTTTTTAATTTTTTAAATAGGCCTGCATTAATTCGTTTTTTTATAAATGCACCGCCTGCAGCGTAACTTGGATATATTAAAAAATCCTTATAATTAAATCTAGAAAGAGGTTTTGTATTATTGGAAATTTTAAATGTTTTAACTAAATAATCATATTCTCTTCCACCCATAAATCTCATTGTAGGAGTGGATTCACCAAAAACATCAATATTGGCTAACATATCCATACTGGGATTAAGATTGCTTAAAGAAGTTTTTTGATTAAATAAAATATACCAAGTACCAGTTGAAATTAATGTAAAGTCTTTTATTCCTGAGTTTTTGAAGTAAAGATATGATGCATTACTATCATGAACACCATTAATAATTTGTATATTTGATTTACCAATTTTTTTTTGACCTACTACCTTCCAGGCTTTTTTAATTTGAGGAAATTTTTTTTTAATTCCAAGCTTATTTACTAAAGATGAAAGTTTATTTTTTTTATAATTCCATAAATGTGTATGACATCCTAAATAAGAAATTTCAGAAACAAAATTATTTGTTAATTTCCAAACAATGTACTGCGGGTAATTAAGAATATATTTTGTATCTAATAATAAATTCGGATTTTTTTTATATATATAATATAGTTGTGTTCCAATATTTAAGCCTCCTTCTAAGAAGGGAGTAAAACTCTCACTAAATTTAGGAGCTATTTTTTTGTATTCATCAAAAAATTGATCAAATTTGAATTCATAGTCAGTGCAGGCTAAAATTTCTTTATTGTCATGATCAATTAGTGCTATTGAAGTTCCATGTGCTGTGCATACAAATTTAGCAAGCTGATTTGTTTTTTCAATTTTTTGGATCTTATCTAAAGACCATTTAACAATAAGATTAGAATTAAGTGTTTTAATTCCAAATTTATTTATATTTTTTTGTTTAGTGGTAAATGATTTTACAGTTTTATTATTGTTATTGACAAAATTTAATTTAACGTTTGTTTTACCAATATCTAAAACGACATTTAGTTTTTTTGAAGTAACCATCATCTAGTAAATGATGTTATATTACCCCCATCAATATTTATAATATTTCCTGTAGATTTTTGTGATTTTGAACTTGCAAAAAAGTAAATTCCCTCAGCTATGTCCTCTGGTAAAATACTTACTTTTAATAAACTTCTGTTCTTATAAAAATCCTCAACATTATTGATACTTATTTTATTACTTGCAGCTCTTTGTTTTTTCCACTCTCCTTGCCATATTTTTGATCCTTGGATCACAGCATCAGGATTAATTACATTTGATCGAATTCTATAATTAGATCCCTCTAAAGCAATTGATCTAGAAAGGTGAAGTAAAGAACTTTTTGCTACACTGTAAGCAGAAGCTCCTTTTGAGGCGTTTAAGCTATTTTTACTCGCTATAAATATAATTGATCCACCATTATTTTGGTCAATCATTTTTTGATAAACTTCTCTACTAATTAAAAAACTACCTTTGGCCAAAATATCCATATTTTTATCCCAAAGTTTTGATGATGTATTTTCAAATAATGAAGCAGATGAAAACCCTGCATTAGCAACTAAAATATCAATACCTCCAAAGGTATTAATGCTGCTTGAGACGGCCTTTTTGACTTCTTTTTCATTTGTGACATCCATCGGAATTGAATGCACAACATCTTTTCCAAACTTGTCTATAAATTCCTTCTTTTTGGTTTCCAGCGCAGATTTATCAATATCAGTTAATACTACACAACAACCTTCATTTAGAAATTTGTTTGCTGTGGCAGAGCCTATCCCGCCAGCTGCACCAGTTATCAAGGCAACTTTTCCAGCTAATTCTTTTTCTGGTGGCATTCTTTTTAATTTCGCTTCCTCTAAATCCCAATATTCAATTCGAAATGCTTCTTTTTCAGTCAAGCCGGTATATTTACTTATTCCCTCAGCTCCTTTCATTACATTCATAGCATTGCAAAAGAATTCACTTGATACACGAGCTGTAGATTTATTTTTTGCAAAAGACATCATGCCATATTCTGGTATTAAAATTATTACAGGATATGGATCACGAAGATCAGGAGATCCTTTACTCTTATTTCTGTTATAGTATTTAGTATAAGCCTCTTTGTATTTTAATAAGTTTTCTTCAATAATCTTGGTTATTTTACTCTCATTTTTAATCAATACACTTATGGGAGGTAGTACCATTGGTAATCTCTTAGTTCTTAGGAAATGATCAGGACATGAGGTCCCAACAGCTGCAACTTTTTTTAAATTTTGTGAGTTTACAAACTCTAAGGTAATATCTGATTTATCTAAGTGAAGTATTTTAGAATTTTCTGTAGATAGAAGTCCTCTAATTGTTGAGATGAGTTTTTCCTCAAAATCAGGATGTGTTTTTTTCTTGTATATAGGCTTACCAAAAGAATATTTCTTAATTGAATTATTTAAATAAGTCTGAGCCTTTTTAATTAATTGAATCGAGTTAGAGTAACATTCCTTACTTGTATTACCCCATGTAAATAAACCATGGTGACCAAGAACTATACCCATGATGTCTTTATTTTTTTCAATTAGATTTTCCATTTTTAAACCTAAATCAAAACCTGGTCGTTGCCAGTTTAACCAACCAACTTTACCCTGATAGACTTTATTTATAATATCTCTTCCATTGCTCATCGTAGCTAAAGCAATTATGGAGTCAGGGTGTGTGTGATCAACCTCTGGAAAAGGAACATAAGCGTGAAGGGGAGTATCAATACTTGCAGCCCTTGGGTTATTATTAAAAGTACACATTGGGTAATAGCCAACCATCTCATCTTCATGGTTAAAACCCCTATAAATATTTTTTAGGTTGTTAAATTTATCAAGATATAAACTTGCAAAACCATCTTCTTTAATTGAGCCTAAGTCGCCACCAGACCCTTTAACGAAAAGAATATTTTCCATTTTTTTTGTAATGGGATCTTTTAAAAGAATTTTAGAGGAAGTATTACCTCCACCAAAGTTAGTAACTTTTAAATCAGCACCAAGTAAATTTGATCTAGTAATTAATTGATTTAATTTGGATTGTTTATTAAAAATATCTTTCCAGTTATTAGTGACGTTTTTTTGAAATCTCATCCATACTTTTTTAAATGAAAGGTCTTTTACCTACAATAAAAAAAACATTTGTTGTTAAACTTAAATTTTCAAAAACTTCCAAATTAAATCATTTACTATCAACAAACTGATAAAAAAAATCTCTAAATAAATTGATTTAGTGAGTAAAAAGCGAAATAATCCAGATAATAGGAAAATAAGGAGGAAGAAAAAATGAAAAAACTATTTCTAGTTATTATTTCATCAATTCTTTTTGCTTTTAACGCTAATGCAGCTGATATGAGAATTGCTTTAGTCGTTAAAGGTTTAGGTATTGGCTTCTTTGAAGCCGCTGCTGAAGGTGGCGAAGAGGCTGCTAAAGAAATTGGTGGTGTTGAGGTTATTTACACTGGTCCAGCTACTACTACTGCAGAAGCTCAAATCGAAGTAATTAACTCATTAATTGCTCAAAAAGTTGATGCTATTGCTATTTCTGCAAACGATAGAGATGCTTTAGCTTCTATTGGTAAAAAAGCAATGGATAGAGGCATCACAGTTATTTCTTGGGACTCAGGAATTGCGGAAGAGGGAAGAGTGATGAACTTAGATCCTTCAAACACAGCTCTTATTGGATCTTCAAATATTAAGTGGATGAAGAACTCTATGGGTGACGAAGGTGAATTCGCAATTTTAAGTGCAACTAGTCAAGCAACAAACCAGAATGCTTGGATAGAGGAGATGAAAAAAGAATTTGCTAAGCCTGAATACTCAAAAATGAAATGGGTAGATACAGTATATGGTGATGATCTCTTTGATAAAAGCTATCAAGAGGCTTTAGGTTTGTTTAAAAAATATCCAAACCTAAAAGGTATCATAGCACCTACCTCAGTTGGTATTGTTGCAGCTGCAAAAGCGGTTGAAGATCAAGGTCTTGTAGGTAAGGTTTTTGTAACTGGTTTAGGTCTTCCAAGTGAGATGCAAGCACACGTAAAAAGTGGTGCAGCAAAACAATTTGGAATTTGGAACCCAATCGATTTAGGTTACTCAGCTGTTTATCTTTCATACCAGATTGCATCTGGCGCTTATACTGGTCAAGAGGGTGAATGTATCCCGACTGGTAGAATGGGCGAAATTTGCGTAGGCGCAGGTAATAGCGCAGCGATGGCAGATCCATTTATCTTTGATGAGTCTAACATCGATAAGTTCGCAGCAATCTTTTAATTACATCTATTTATACACACGACCACCTGTTGGTCGTGTGTTCCTTAATGAAACTAGAACTTAAAAATATTTCTAAAAATTTTCATGGAGTTAGAGCGCTCCAAAACGTTGATTTTCAACTCAAAGAAAACAGTATTCATGCACTTTTGGGTGAAAATGGAGCAGGTAAGTCCACTTTAGTTAAAATACTTTGCGGTGTTTACCAACCTGATAGCGGCACAATTAATTTAAATAATCAATCGCAAACAATTTCTAACCCCGCTATTTCTTTGTCTTTGGGTATATCTGCCATTCATCAAGAGTCTGTAATGTTTGATGAACTCACCGTTACAGAAAATATTTTCATTGGTAATCACTTAACTAAATCTAATGGCTTAATTGATTGGAGCCTAATGGAGAGTAAAACTAAAAAATTACTGCAAGAATTAGAAGCTAATATTGAACCCCATGAAAAAATTAAAGACTTAAGTATAGCTCAACGTCATATTGTACAAATTTCTCGCTCCCTTATTCATGATGCTGATATAGTCATAATGGATGAACCAACAGCATCGTTATCACAAAAAGAAATTAATGAACTTTATACGATTATCAGGAACCTAAAAAAACAGAATAAATCTATTATTTTCATATCTCATAAATTAGATGAGGTAATGGAAGTCTGTGATGACTTTACTGTTTTGAGAGATGGAGAATTAATTAAATTTGATAAAATTTCTAACACCAACAAAGATCAATTGATTACCTATATGGCTGGCCGAGAGGTTAATCAA
>CEWH01019881.1_pt1 | contig 10110 bp, 10 predicted proteins | sample 531231 | NCBI WGS metagenome assembly CEWH01 (sample SAMEA2622316, study PRJEB7988) | marine metagenome | biome: marine biome (ENVO:00000447); feature: surface water layer (ENVO:00002042); material: "saline water (ENVO:00002010), including plankton (ENVO:xxxxxxxx)" | depth 5 m | reverse complement strand
AAATTTCATTTAGAAATTAATATTTAATATAATAAATCTGCATTTTTCATCATTATTTTTTCGATATTTGAGTCTTTAATTTTTTTCATTTTAAAAATTTTATCTAATATTTCTTTCCAATATCTAGGTGTTGAAAAGGCAGTACAAACAGGCCAATTGCTAGAATAGAGCATTTTTTCAAAACCGAATGAGTTTTCTATAACATTAAAATATTGGATAGCTTTATTTAAATCTTCTTGAAAGTTATTTTGTAAACTTAAGCCCGAAACTTTAACGTATACATTAGGGAAAGAAGATAATTTTTTAATTACATTCTCCCAATAATCAAAGTCATCTCCAACACTCTCAGGTAAGCCAAAGTGACCTAAGACAACTTTTACATTTGAAACTTCCTCAAGCAAGCTAATTAAATTATTAATTAATTTTGTTGTCACAAGTATTTCAAGTATCTTCCCTTCTTTAGCAATTTCATCAGCTAAAGCTTTAGCATTATTTGAGGTAATATAAGCCTCGGGATTTGAGTATAATAATGGTGTTAACCTAATTCCCTTAAAATTATTTTCAGTATTGAACTCATTATATTGCTCTATACAATGGTCACTCTCTAAATCAACCCAACCAATTACAGATTTTATAAAATCATGTTTATTGCAGAGATCTATACAAAATTTGGTATGTTCTATAGTTGCCGGTCCATGCACTAGTACTGCTTGCTTGCACAATGTATCTTTTAAAATTGTTTGCAGATCACTTGGTAGAAAAGACTTGCCTTTAAGCGATGGATGTTGATTTTCAGCTATAAAAATTTCATTTCTTGAACGATCCCAAATATGCACATGTGAGTCTATTGATCTTGACAAATTAATTACCTCCTAATGGATTTTGAATACCTAGTTCTGATAAATCTTGCCATAAATTATTTGGAATTTTGACATCTAAATCACTAATATTTGAATGCAATCCATCTGGGTCTACTAATCCTAAAATTAATCTTTTCACAGCTGGATGAGATAAACTATAGTTTAATGCAGCACATTTAATACTTACGTTATAAGAATTACAAATTTTTTCAATTCTCTTTACTTTTTCAAAGACTTCTTCAGTTACTGGCAAATAATCAAATCTAGCTTTTTTATCTTTTGCACCTGAGGCAAGTACCCCAGAATTGAAAGGAGATGCTAATTCCACTTCAACAGATTTTTCAATTGCTTTTGAAAACAAAGAGTTGCTTGCTGATTGATCAAGCAATGTATATCTTCCTGCGACCATCAAAATATCAATTTCTGTTTTATCTAAAAAGTTCTCATGAGTGATTGCAACATTGCTCCCACAACCTATTCTTTTAATTATTCCTTGGCTTTTTAACTTATGCAAAACTGGAAGACAGTATTTTATAGCTTCATCAATATAGTTGTCGCAATCGTGGATATACACGATATCTAAATAGTCTGTATTTAGTCTTTCTAAACTCTTATAGATTGACTTTTCAGTTGTTTCTGATGAGTAATCATACCAGTCTGATGCATTATTTTTTGGATCTTTAATTGGTTCAGAATAAGGCCTATATCTTCCGACTTTTGTTGATAGTGTAAAATTTTTTCTATCAATACTTTTAATTAAATTTCCTAGTCTTTCTTCTGACAGTCCTCCTCCATACAATGGAGCTGTATCAAAACGATTTATTCCTGCCACTTTAATATAATTAAAAATATTAATAGCTTCTTTGTCTGAAATAAATTTAGTATTTGAGGTGCCAAGCAAAGCAAATCCAATACCTATTGTATTCATTAATTAATCCTAGCTCCTGTTTCAGGATCAAAAAAATAGGCATGTCTCATATTAAAATTAAAAGAATATTCTGTATTCAATTTTAATTTTGCTCGAGCATTTGTTTTAGCAATAAAACTATTTTCGCCAACATTAAAATGAGCTAAATTTTCAGTCCCTAATTGTTCTACTAAATTTACAAATCCTTTTACGGGCGTTCCCGAACTATCTTCATCAGAAAGTCTAATATCATCAGCTCTAATTCCAAAAATAACATTTTTATCCATTTTAATATTGGATGATTTTTTAAAATTTATTTCTGAATTTTTAATTTTAATTCCATCCTTAAAAATTACTGCATTTATTAAATTCATAGGTGGACTGCCCATAAAACTTGCAACAAACAAAGTTTGGGGATTATGAAAAACATCATCTGGGGTGCCTTGTTGCTCTATTCTACCATCTTTCATAATAACAATTTTATCAGCAAGTGTCATAGCTTCAACTTGATCATGTGTCACATAAATAACGGTATTCTTTAATCTTTGATGCAAGAGCTTTATTTCTGCTCGCATTTGCCCTCTTAATTGAGCATCCAAGTTTGAAAGAGGCTCATCAAATAAAAATACCTCCGGATCTCTCACAATTGCTCTTCCCATTGCAACTCTTTGACGTTGGCCACCAGACAAAGTTGCTGGCTTCCTGTCTAATAGATCTGAAATATCTAATATTTTTGCTACCTCTCGAACTTTTTGATCTATTATATTTTTGTTAATTCTTGATAGCTGAAGTGAAAATGCCATGTTGTTATATACAGTCTTAGCAGGATACAAAGCATAATTTTGGAAGACCATAGCAATGCCTCTTTCTCTTGGCTTCAGACCATTTACGATTCTATCACCGATTATAATTTCACCACCGGAAATCGTTTCTAAGCCCGCAACCATTCTAAGTGTAGTTGATTTACCACATCCAGAAGGACCTACTAAAACACAAAACTCACCCTTGGAAATTGAAATATCAATACCATGAAGAATTTTTTGTGTGCCAAAATATTTAACAAGATTTTTAATATCTATTTTTGACATTCAACACTCCCTAAATTTTACTTTTTTCATTTCTTAAATAAAAAATTGTAAACGCTGCACTAATAATAAGAATTGAAACTGCAACTGTTGATGCTTGGCTAAATTCAAAATTTACAAATGCATATCTAAATGTCATGGTTGATAAAACTTCAGTTGTTCTCCCTGGACCACCTCCAGTTGTAAGCCAGACCAGTGGGAAAAGCTGGAAAGTCCATATCAGATCTAATAATGCAACTCCATATATTACAGGTTTAAGCTGAGGTATTGTTACATGCCAAAATTTGCCAAAAAACCCTGCTCCATCAATTTCAGCAGCCTCGTATAATTCCTTTGGAATTGATTGTAATCCACTTAAAAAACTCACCATTATAAAAGGGTAGCCTCTCCATGTAGATATTATCAAAAGTGACCACATAGCTAAAGATGGATCTCCAAGCCAATCCAAAGGTTCATTAATTAAACCCATTTTATCTAAACCATAATTTATTATACCGAAGGGATTTAATAATAGTTGCCAATTAACTGCAACAACAACAGCGGTAAAAATCCATGGAAGAATAAGTAAAGAACGAAATAAAGTTCTGGCTTTCGGGTTAATATCTGTATTAACAAGAAGTGCTAAACCTGTTCCGATTATTAGATGACCTATTACAGATCCCACTGTAAAAATAATAGTGTTTAATGTTGCTTTCCAAAAAGCAACATCACCTAAAATTTCCTGATAATTTTGCAAACCAACAAATGAAGGATTTTTTTGCACAATAACATTATCATATAAGGAATACTCAACTACCTTATATAGTGGGACCGAAAGAAGTGATCCTAAAATTAATAAGCAAGGCAACAAAAATAAGTATGGTATACTTTCATTGCTAATATTCTTTAAAATTCTCTGCATATGTGTATTTGAGGTCGGCTGATGCCGACCTCAATATCAGTTTAACTAATCAAATCTAACCATCTAGACTGAACTTTAGAAGCAGCTTCTTTTGCTGATTGATCTCCATTGAGCATAGATTGCATCTCCTCAGTCATAATTGACCAACTTGCAACTGCACTCGGAGCTTGTCTAAGTTCTTCTACAGGTTCATCACCAGATAAAATATTCATTTGAGTTTTCATTACTGGTGTTGCTCCTCCACTTACTAAGTCTAAGGAGTCAAGATTACCTGGTAAAGCTCTTGAAGCTTTTGCAACTTTAGCATTTACTTCTTTGCTAAGAAGGAAATCGATAAATTTCCAAGCCTCTTCCTTATGCTTGCTTTTTGAGGCAATCCCAAGTTCCCAACCATGAACTCTATAAGCATTAACACCATTTGTAGGCACCCTTACAAGATCATAATTTAAATCTGGGTTTCTAGTAGCAACGGCACTTGCATGAACTCCAGGAGAAATAAGGAAACCTGACCTTCCAGCAATAAACTCTTCCAGATCTACTCCACCAGTTCTCGATGCGAAACCAGGAGCCATAGCTCCAGAAGTTTTGAGGTCATTGATAAAATTCAATGTTTCAACAACTTTAGCATTGTCAAAATTAGGACTTGTACCATCCATTATTCTTCCCCCATTTGAATATAGTAGAGGTAAAAATGTTAAAATAGGTCCATTAGACGGCGGCTGCGAGCTCAAAGGCATTCCTATGCCTGAAATACCATCACCCAAATTAGAGATTGCAACTGCTTGCTCTTTTAATTCAGACCAGCTTGAAGGTGGCTTTGAAAATCCTGCTTTTTTTACAAGATCCATGTTTACATGCATTACAAATGGAAAAGCATTTAATGGAACCATCCATGTTTTTCCATTAATTTTTCCAATTGGTGCTTGAACTAGATTTTCAGTTTTAAAAGAGTTAGACCCTTTTGACATATAAGCATCAAGTGGCTCTAGAATATCTGATTTCAAAAAACCAGTAGTCCAAGGCATATTAAGACCTAAAACATCGGAGCCTACGCCAATTGCACTATCAGTAACAATACTCTCTCTAACTTTACCAAAAGGTTGAGTAACTAGTTTAACTGATATTCCTGGGTTAGCTGCTTCAAATTCATCTACTAGGCCCTCATAAAAATCTCGAGTATTTTCCGCTGCAAACCATTGCAACCATTCTATTTCAGTTTTTGCACTCGCATTAATTGTCCAAGCAAAACTAAAGGCAAATATTAAAGTAAAAATTCTTTTAAAATTCATAAGTTTTCTCCATTAATCTAAATTGAATTTTATTGATTTTATATTTACAAAACTTTTTTTATTATTAATAACTTGAAGACTACATTTTAACCTCCATGACTATTTTCTTTAAAACTGTCACTATCCCTTTACTCCTCCAGCAGAAAGACCTGAAATCACAAATCTCTGTACTGACATAAAAAGAATTAAAACTGGTAGAGATCCAATGACAGAAAATGCCATCATCTCATCCCATTTTAATCCAAATTCACCTACCATCATTGAAATCCCAACTGGCACAGTTCGCATTTCAATTGATCTGGTTAGAGCAAGGGCGAATAAAAATTCATTCCAAGCTAATAAAAAAGTATAAACAGCAGTAGAAATAATTCCTGGAGCAGCAACAGGCAGGAGTACTTTAAACAAAACACCTATAGGAGTACAACCGTCAATTGTTGCAGCTTCATCGAAATCTTTGGGTATTGTATCTAAGTAGCCATTCATCATTATAACAGCGTAAGGAAGAGAAAAAGTTAAATAAGTTAAAATTAATCCCCACATAGAGTCATATAATTTAAGCCAAACAATTACTCCAAAAAGTGGAATTAAAAGAGTTATTGTAGGAACCATCTGTGTAGTAATTACAAATAACTTCGCTATTCTATCACCAAAAAATTTATATCGAGAAAATCCATACGCAGCTAATGTTCCAATTAAAACAGACAAACCTGTAACTACCAAGCCGAGTAAATAACTATTTAACAGAAATCTTCTGTATTGATCATTATTCAAAATTTTTATGTATCCATCAAAATAAATTGATGAAGGAATTAATTTTGGTGGCAATGAAAATGTTTCTACTGTTGGCTTCAATGAGACTGAAAGCATCCAAATTAAAGGAAAAGCAAGTATCAATACGAAAATACTCAAAACAATATATATAATTATTTGATTGGTCAGTTTTTGTTTATCTTCGTTAAATACTTTGTTTTTCATAAAATTAAATCTATTTGTCAAAAACTTTTAGTGTTGAGTTATCTATAAAATCCCAATCGAGATCTATTCCCAAGCCAGGTTTGTTTTTTGGAACATAAGCATGCCCATCCTTAATATTAATCTTTTCTTTTAAACCTATATTAAAAAGATGTTCAGGCAATAAAACCTCAAAAAATTCAGTATTTTTGATTGCTGATGCACAATGAAGATTTACTAATTCTAAAGGATGATAAATTGCAGTATGTATTTCACAATTCATTCCGTGAGCTTCTGCCAAATGAGCAGTTTTGAGTAAACCTGTTATTCCACCTGACCAGCTAATATCACCACGCACAATATCAACAGCACGATCACTTATAAGATGGGCAACTCCTTCAGGATGGTTTTCCGCTGTTTCACCTCCAACAATTGGAATTTTTAATTTTTCTTTTAATGATTTTAAAGATCCGTGAAATTCATCATACATCGGCTCTTCTAGCCAATAATAATCCAAATCCTCTAATAATTTTCCAAAATGTAAATTTTGATTGTAGCTAAAATTATTAACAGGATCACTCATTAGACGAAAATTACTACCAACCGCTTCCCGACATGCTTTATGTGCTTCAATTGTTATTTCATAGTCTAGTGGCGGGTGAAGTTTATAAGCTGCCCAACCTCTTTTTTTCAGATCTAAAGCTTCTTTAGCATAATCATCTGCAGTCTTTAACGTCATTGAACTTCCATAAATAGGAATACTGTCTCTCATTGCACCAATAAATTGATATAGTGGTAAATTTGCTGAGATAGATTGAACCAACCAAGAAGCTATATCATATGGCGCAAAACAATAATTCTGAGATAAATTCCAGGCTCTATTATATTTTCTAAAATCATGCCAATTTTTTTCCCTATATCTTGTATCTCGGCCAATAAAGAACGGCTTTATCATTTGAGACGAAACCTCTCCAATTGCAAGCGAACTTCTGCCAGCGAAACCAAATGTTTCACATGATAAACCTTCGTTAGTTTCAAATTTTAATACCAAAAATTCAAAACTCATTGGACGTCCATCCTTCAAGGTAAGGTCTGTATCAGGTGTATGTTTACAAGCTCTAATTTCTATATTTGTAAATTTCATTACAACAAATTTCCTATTAACTACATATCCAAAATTTTTTTAATTAAGTTTTGTGATGAGTTTTTTAAAAACATATGATCTGAACCATTTGGCACTAAAGAAGCACCACTTTTAAATAGAGTTTCTAAATCTTGCCCATCAAAGGGCAAACTGCCAAATAACTTCCCTGAATTCAAAGTTTTGTCCCTTATTTCAGAGAAAGTATTCAAGAAATCTGGATTTTCATATTGCCTAAAAAGATTCATGGACGCTGATAAATCATTGGGTCCAACAAAGATACCATCAATTTTAGATTCAATTATTTCATCAAGATTTTTTACTCCTTCTAAAGTTTCAATCTGAATAAAAATTGATAAACATTTATTTGCATTAGCAAAATAATTCTCTGGTTTATATCCAAAATCTGAGGCAGGAATTTGACCAACAGCTACCCCTCTCCTACCCTCAGGTGCGAATAGAGAATAATTAATAATATCTTGGACTTGATTAAAATTATTTACCTGAGGCACCAAAATTGCATTTGCTCCAGCATCAAGAATTCTTTTTATTGAACTTTCTGAGTGATCTGGCAAGCGAACTACAACTGCTGTATCTAAACTTAAGACTGAAAGAACTTGTTTTGAGACTGTATCAAAACCACCTAAACCGTGCTCCAAGTCTATGAGGATAAAATCTAGACCTGAGCTTGCCATTATGTGCGCAATATTTTCGGAACCTAAAGTTGACCAAACACCCGATAAATACTTATCTGAATAAAGCTTATCTCTAAAATTTTTGCCTTTTAATAAAGTACGAGGTAACATATTTAACTTTCCACTTTGAACACAGCTCTATTACTTACAATATTATGCACATGTACATGCCCACCTAAATCAATTTCTTTTATAGCTGTGCCTATGCAAATTCCATTTTTAATAATTGATGATCCACTTGGTATATGATTAAGTGCTATTTTATGATATTTTGGTATTTTGGTTTTAGCAGTAATTGTTTTTTTATTTTTAATTTCTACTTTTTGACCTGCAGATATAATATCAAGCGTATTAGCTACATTATCCTTATTTGATAAACATAAAGCTAAATATTTCATAACGCTTCACCAAATCTTGATATAGTTTCACCACCATCACCAACTATTTCACCATAACAAAGTTTGCCGTTTAAAACAGAAACAAGCTCTTCTAAAAGTTTATTTTCTGCTTTTATAAAATCTCCATTACTTATTAAATCAGAGCAATTATGATCAATTTGATGACCAAGGCGTGATGCAGTTTCTGGATTTGCAGTTATTCTAATTGTTGGCATTAAATCACTAGAATAACAATTTCCACTTCCTGTTGAAAATATACAAATTTGAGATCCAGCAGAAGAAAATCCAGTAAGTGACTCAGGGGTATAGCTGGGCGCATCCATCAACCAAAGTCCGGGTTTTGTTGGACTTTGTCCATATTCTAAAATTCCCGCAATTTTTGATTTACCTGACTTAGTTGAGGAGCCTATTGCTTTTTCCTCTATAGTTGATAATCCATCTTCAATATTTTTTTTATTAGGATTTATTCCTAATAAATTTATACCATTATCAATTGCTAATTTTTCCCTCCTTAAAACACTTTTTTTTATCTGAGTTCCTACATCAGAAGAAACTGCTCTTTTAGCAAGATCATTTTCAACACCTAACCATTCTAGGGTTTCACCCATAATAACAATACCGCCACAGCTAACAATTCTATCTGCAATTTTCCCTATGAGAGGATTTGCAAATAAACCAGAAGTTGGGTCAGATAAACCGCACTCAACTGACAAACAAATCTTATCTAGTCCAAATTGACTTTTATTGGTTTTAGAAATTTCTTTTAAAATTTCAGCACCATTTTTAATTGCTGCAGTTATCATTTCCAGAGGATCATTTCCCACATCCCCTAAAAGAATATTTTTAAAAGGTTTTTTATTTTTTTTAAGTTCTTTCATTACAAATTCTGATCTCGACTGATCCGAGCTTATTAAAAGAACCCCACCTACATTTGGATTGAGCGATAGCCCAATTAATACAATTTGAGATATTTTTTTGTCCTGATTTAGCAAACCCATTCCATAGTCAAAAGAAATAAGTTTAGAATATTTCAAGTTTTTATGAATACGCTCTGCAATTTTGTTTGTTAAACCTGTCAAATTAAGAATTAACAATTCATTTCGTATACCAACTTGTCCGTTCTGCCTTAAGTATCCAGTAAAAGTATCCATAAACTTTACATCAATAAAATATACTGAGCGCTCAATTGGGCGCTTATTATAAATTGTTTACACAATCATCTATATCTGTCAATGTGCATAAAGCATAATTTTTATTTTAAAATAAATATGGAGCAAAACTCTAAAGAAAGTCTTCGTTCAGTTGCACAATCAAAGTTCCTTGATGGACTTTTGAATTTTCAACTTAAACCAGGAAAATTATTAAGCCAAAGAGAGATTGCTCAAATAATCAATTGCTCAATTCCATCAGTTAGAGAAGCATTAAAAATACTTGAGTCAAAAGGCATTGTTAAATTAATTCCTCAACGTGGAGTGCTAATAAAAGAAATTTCTAAAAAAGAAGTTAAGGATGCTTATGAAATAAGATCGCTGATTGAATTAAGAGCATTGGATTTATTTTTTGATGAAATGTCAAAAAAAGAAATTGGTTTAATAATTAAAAAAACAAAACGACTTATATCAACTAAAAAAAGAAAGAAGCATTCTGAAATAGACATTTTTAAAGAAAGAATTGATCTAGATCATCATTTGCATCGCTATATAGTATCGAAAATGGATAACAAAATTATTTCTGAGTTCCATAGAAATACTGAAAGCATTTCTTTATTAGCAAGAATAAGTTTGCCACCGCATTATCATATTCAAGGTCAAGCAATGTTTGAGCATTTAGAAATCCTTAATGCTATCCAAAATAATAATAAATCAGTTGCAAAAAAAGCACTA
>CEWH01083576.1_pt1 | contig 10121 bp, 7 predicted proteins | sample 531231 | NCBI WGS metagenome assembly CEWH01 (sample SAMEA2622316, study PRJEB7988) | marine metagenome | biome: marine biome (ENVO:00000447); feature: surface water layer (ENVO:00002042); material: "saline water (ENVO:00002010), including plankton (ENVO:xxxxxxxx)" | depth 5 m | reverse complement strand
TTTCTGCAGAAGAGGCTACCAAAGAAGAAGTCAGCGCAGAAGAAATCGCAGAGGATGCACCTTTTAGCTGGGACGATGTAGAGGGTAGTAAAGCTGCCGCAAGTAAAGATCGCGAGGCATTGACTGCTTTGTACGAAGAGACGCTAGGTTCTTCAATTGAGCACCAAGTAGTGGAAGGTAAGGTTACTGCTAAAACCGACCGCGAAGTAATTATCGACATCAACTCTAAAAGTGAAGGTGTAGTGAGCTTGAACGAGTTCCGTTACAACCCAGAGCTTTCAGTAGGTGATGCCGTTGAGGTATTAGTTGATCGTCAAGAAGATAAGAATGGTCAATTAGTCCTGTCACACAGAAAAGCACGTTCTATAAAAGCTTGGGACCGTGTTAACGAAGCACACGAAAACGACGAGATTGTTAAGGGTTACGTTAAGGCACGTACTAAAGGTGGTATGATCGTAGATGTATTTGGTCTAGAAGCGTTCTTACCAGGTTCACAAATCGATGTGAAGCCTATCCGCGATTACGACCAGTATGTAGATAAGACAATGGAATTCAAAGTGGTTAAAATCAACCACGAATTCAAAAATGTTGTGGTTTCTCACAAAGCACTTATCGAGGCTGATCTTGAAGAGCAGAAAAAAGAAATCATCTCTAAACTCGAGAAAGGTCAAGTTCTTGAAGGTGTGGTTAAAAACATCACCTCTTACGGGGTATTCATCGACTTGGGCGGTGTAGATGGTTTGGTACATATCACTGATTTGAGCTGGAGCCGGATCAATCACCCTTCGGAGATAGTTGAGTTGGATCAGAAAATCAACGTTGTCATCCTTGACTTCGATGAAGGTAAGACTCGTATCCAACTAGGTCTTAAGCAATTAGAGAAGCACCCATGGGATGCTTTGGATGCAAACTTGGCTGTAGGCGATACCGTTAAAGGTAAAGTCGTTGTATTGGCTGATTACGGTGCATTCGTTGAGGTATTGCCGGGTGTTGAAGGTTTGATTCACGTGAGCGAAATGAGCTGGTCGGCACACTTGCGTAGCGCTGGTGATTTCATGAAAGTTGGTGACGAAGTGGATGCACAGGTACTGACTTTGGACCGCGAAGAGCGTAAGATGAGTTTGGGTATCAAGCAAATGACTACTGACCCTTGGACTGATATTACCACTAAGTACCCGCAAGGTTCACAACACAAAGGAACCGTTCGCAACTTTACGAACTTCGGTATCTTCCTTGAGCTTGAAGAAGGAATTGATGGTTTGATCCACATTTCAGACTTGAGCTGGACGAAGAAAGTGAAGCACCCATCTGAATTTACTTCGATTGGCGCTACATTGGAAGTAGTTGTTTTGGACATCGACGCTGAAAACCGTCGTTTGAGCTTGGGTCACAAGCAATTGGAAAATAACCCTTGGGACGATTACGCGAAAGCGTTCGAAGTAGGTTCTGTGCACACAGGCACCATGATCAACTCTGGTGATAAAGGTGGTGATGTTAGCTTTTCTAGCCACGATGGTTTGGAAGCATACTGTCCTGCTCGTCACATCACGAAGGAAGATGGTGGTAAGCTTGAGAAAGGCGAAACGGCTGAATTTAAAGTGATCGAATTCAACAAAGACAACCGTCGTATTGTAGTATCTCACGTTGGTACTTACAAAGAGATTGAGTTGAAGAAAGGTCGTTCGGCTTCTTCTAAAAAAGCTGGAGGCAAAGTGGTGACTACAAGTACATCCACAGAGCGTTCAACCATGGGAGATTTGGACGCCCTAGCTGCTTTGAAAGAGCAAATAGACAACGAGAACAAGTAATTGTTCATTCATTTAATATTGATTCCCCGGGCCGAAGGTCTGGGGAATTTTTATGTCCGCTGCGCGCGGCTCGCTTGAATGGTGTAAATTCGAAATATGAGAATAGGTCAAATAATTGAAGCATTAGAGCAGTGGGCTCCTCCCGAACTTCAAGAATCTTACGACAATAGCGGTCTCATTGTCGGGAATACAAACTGGGAATCAACCGGTGTTTTAGTGGCCTTGGACTGTTTGGAAAGCGTGGTGGATGAAGCCATCGCGAAGAGTGTCAACCTTATTGTAGCTCATCATCCCATTGTATTTGCCGGTTTGAAGCGTTTTAACGGACGCTCCTACATTGAGCGAGTGGTTATGAAGGCGATTAAGCACGATGTGGCGATTTATGCTATCCACACGAATTTGGACAATATTCTTTGGGGTGTTAATGCCAAGGTGATGGAAGTGTTGGACATTAAAGATCATGCGATTCTGAGTCCCATGAAAGACGCCTTGAAGAAGTTTGAGGTGTATGTGCCGATAGAACACGTGGAGGCCTTAGAGCAAGCCATTTTTGAAGCCGGTGGAGGCAAAGTGCGTTCGTACGATGAATGCAGTTTCCGTACGGATGGTACAGGTTCATTTAAAGGTACAGCTGGAACTCAGCCGTTCATTGGGGAAGAGGGAAAGCGTGAATTTGTAGAAGAGGCTAAGTTGGAATTTATTGTTCCTATCTATGCGGCTTCTGCTGTGGAGAGCGCAGCGAGAGCGGTACATCCATATGAAGAAATGGCCTATCAGTGGCTTTCAGTCGGCAATGCTGCGACCCATTTCGGCGCCGGTGCTGTGGGCGATTTACCAAAGAAATTGGGCTTTGAAGAATTTTTGAAGAAGGTCAAGACTGTTTTTGACACCACCATTCGCTATACCTCACCCGTAGACGGTGTGGTGAAGAAAGTGGCGGTTTGTGGTGGTGCTGGAAGCTTTTTGTTGGGCGCAGCCATGGCCTCCGGTGCGGATGTTTTTATCACTGCGGATTTCAAATACCACCAGTTCTTCGATGCCGATGGGAAAATCAGCATCTTAGATGTCGGACATTTTGAAAGTGAGCAATTTACAATCGACTTAATTGCTGACTTCATTGAGAAAAATTTCCCTAAATTTGCGGTTCTCAAAACTGAGGTCAACACAAATCCTATACAGTACTATTAGTATGGCTAAGAAGGCGAAAGAATTAAGCGTAGAAGATAAGTTAAGAGCTCTTTACGATTTGCAAATCATCGACCGTCGTATCGACGAGATTCGCGCATTACGTGGTGAACTTCCTTTGGAAGTAGAAGATTTGGAAAACGAGGTGGCTGGTTTGGAAACTCGTATCGAAAAGGTGAACAACGAGATTGCCGATCTTGAGAACGATATCAACGAGAAGCAAAACTTGAAAGCCGAATGTGCTGAAAAGATTGCCAAGTACACAAAAGATCAAGAGCAGGTGCGTAACAACCGTGAGTTCGAAGCCATTGCTAAGGAAATCGAATACCAAGAATTGGAAATCGAATTGGCCGACAAGCGTATCAAAGAATACAGTGCGAAAATTGAAAGCAAGAAAGAAGTGAACGGTGCTAGTGAAGAAAAATTTACTGAGCGCAAGGATCACTTGAAGCATAAAGTATCAGAGTTGGATAGCATCATGGCTGAAACACAGAAGGAAGAAGATCTATTGTTGGCTAAGAGCGACGAAACAAAAGCTACTATTGAAGACAGATTGGTCAAGGCCTACGATCGTATTCGCAGCGCAACTAAAAATAAGTTGGCGGTAGTGAGTGTAGAGCGTGGTGCTTCTGCGGGTTCATTCTTCGTTATTCCTCCACAACGTCAAATGGAGCTTGCACAGCGCAAGAAAATTATGATTGATGAGCACAGTGGCCGTATCCTAGTGGATCCAGAATTGGCCCAGGAAGAAGAGGAAAAAATGCAAGATATGATTGCTGGTTGGTTGAAATAATCTCCCGGTAGGACAGTAAGAAAAATCCGCGCTTGAGCGCGGGTTTTTTTATGGACTAAAATTAGGATTCGCTAGGGAAATCTCGCAGGTAAAGAATCGAAGCTCGCAGCGAACAGCATCCTCTATTTCTCACAAACATAAAGCATCTCGCGTTTAGGTAAGGCGTACTTCTCGAAAAAGTCGCTGGGTAATTCCTTTTGTGCATCAAATACTGTGACCTTAAACCCCGCCGCTTTTAAACGATCCGGGTAATCTTGACCATAGAGTCGTACGTGGTCGTATTGACGGAACCTGCGCTCGCGTTCTGCAGGATCTTTTATGGTGATGTCTTCGTCTGTTTTTTCGTAATCCGGGTCTAGTGGCACCTGCATGATGGCGAGGCCCCCTGGTTTGAGGATGCGGTGTAATTCTACCATTGCTTGGTGGTCGCTGTCCACGTGCTCAAGAACGTGGTTACAGAAGATGGTATCATAGGTGTCGTCCTCGATGGGGATATTTTGCACATCAAAACGAAGATCTGCCAATGGTGAAAATAAATCCGCAGTGGTGTAGTCTAGGTGTTTCATCTTGCGAAATCGGCCATAAAAACATTGTTCAGGGGCAATGTGCAAGAGTTTTTGCGGCCGGGTTAAAAAGTCCGTGTAGTCTTTGAGGTACAACCATAGCAAGCGGTGACGCTCGAGGCTATTAGTACCGGGGCACAGTGCGTTTTGGCGCTGGTTATTGCCGTAGCCATATGGGAAGAAGCGGCTGTAGCCACGTCCGTCGATAGGGTCTACGAATTTGTCGCCTTTAAAAATGACCGGTGCCGCCCATTGCACCAAATAGCTCAGTCTAATAAGTAGGGGACGAGGGACTTTGGCTAAGGCCCATTTTATTATACGTGAGATCATAGTTTTTCGTATTCGGCCGGTTCAATGTCTAAGGCATCATAAATATATTGGAAGGTACTGAGGATTTCAGGTTGGCCATTAACCACCGCTACATCGTGTTCGAAGTGGGCACTATTTTTTCCGTCTGCGGTAAGGATCGTCCATCCGTCTGGGAGTTGCTTGATTCGTTGGGTGCCAAGGTTAATCATGGGCTCGATGGCGATTACCAGTCCGTCTTGAATTTTCTTTCCACGACCGCGTTTACCGTAATTGGGTACTTGTGGCTCCTCGTGCATTTGCTTTCCAAGTCCGTGGCCAACGAGTTCGCGAACAACTCCGTAGCCTCTACTCTCCGTATATTCTTGAATGGCTGCGCCAATATCACCAATACGATTGCCGCCTTTAACCTCGCGAATACCTGCATATAAAGAAGCCTTGGTATCCTCGAGTAAGCGCGCTGTATCGACATCTACTTCGCCGATAGGGAAGGTGTAAGCGTGATCACCATAGAATCCATTCATTAACACTCCGCAGTCAACAGATACAATATCTCCTTCTTGTAAGGGAGTCGTACCGGGAATACCATGCACGACTTGGGCATTTGGAGACATACAGAGGGTGTTGGGGAAGTCGTACATGCCCAAGAATCCTGGGATACCGCCGTGATCGCGAATGAATTCCTCTGCTTTCTTATCAAGGTCCAGCGGAATGGCTCCAGGGACCAATAGGGGTGCAAGTATCCCTAAGGTCTTACTGACCAATTGTGCGCTTTCACGCATCAATTCAATTTCTTCCGCACTTTTGTATTTGATCATCCTTTTGGATTCAATAAGTTCAAACCGGTCATTTCTGCTGGCTGGGTAATGCCCATTAAGGCCAATATTGTAGGTGCAATATCGCCCAAAAGTCCTTCGTTCAAGGTGAATTCTTCGGCACTGCTGCCGACCAAGAAGCAAGGAACTACAGTTGTTGTGTGAGCCGTGTTTGGCGAGCCATCTTCGTTCACCATACAATCGGCGTTTCCGTGATCGGCCAAGATCATGAACTGATAATCCGACTCTAAACCAGCTTCAACCACAGATTGGAGGCAAGAATCCACCATTTCACAAGCTTTTATTGTGGCTTCCATCACTCCGGTATGACCTACCATATCAGGGTTTGCGAAGTTCAAACAGATGAAGTCCGTCGCACCTTCTTGTAATTTTGGTATAATGGTATCGCGGACATCCCCAGCGCTCATTTCAGGCTGTAAGTCGTAGGTTGCCACCTTAGGAGAAGGGCAAAGCAATCTGCTTTCGCCTTCAAAGCGTTTTTCACGACCGCCAGAGAAGAAGAATGTTACGTGTGGGTATTTTTCGGTTTCAGCAATACGAATCTGAGTCTTTCCTGCGGCTTCAAGGACTTCGCCGATGGTATTCACCAAATTATCCTTGCTGAATACAACGTTCACATTTTTAAAGGTCTCGTCGTAGCTGGTCATTGTCACATAGTGCAGGGGCAGGGCGTACATATTCAGCTCATGGAAATCCTGTTGGCTCAGGGCTTGGGTAATTTCGCGACCGCGATCAGTGCGGAAATTGAACATTATGATCACATCATTCGCCTCAATTTTAGCTATGGGCTGATCATGGTTATTCACACATACGTGTGGCTCTATGAATTCATCTGTAATACCTGCATCGTAACTAGCTTGAATGGCCGCGAGTGGGTCTAATGTCGTAGTACCTTCGCTGTTGACCATACAATGGTAAGCCTTTGAGATACGCTCCCAACGTTGGTCGCGGTCCATAGCATAATAACGCCCTACAAAAGTGGCCAAGGTTCCTGTAGTTTGGGCCATGTGGTCGGTTAAATCTTTCAAGAATCCTAAACCGCTTTGTGGATCGCAATCGCGTCCGTCGGTAAAGGCATGTACATAAACGTTCTCGAATGCTTCGGCAAACAACCAACTGCACAAGGCCTTGACGTGGTTTAGATGGGCATGAACACCGCCATCACTGACTAACCCAAGCAAGTGAATCTTGCTATTATTGGCCTTGGCATGAATAAGTGCTTCTTGGAAGGTAGCATCTTTTGCGAAATCCCCATTTTCAGCGGCCAAATTGATTTTCACCAAATCTTGATACACCACGCGACCCGCACCGAGGTTCATATGACCTACTTCAGAATTTCCCATTTGACCTTCAGGTAGTCCTACATCCAGACCACTGGTTTTAATCCAGGTTTGTGGGTAATTTTTATAAAGACTATCTATAAAAGGAGTGTGGGCCTTGTCGATTGCGCTAACCTCGGGTTTTTCGGCGCGTCCCCATCCATCGAGGACTATTAGTGCTGTCTTCTTCATTGTGCGTGTTGTGGGTACAAATTTACGCTTTATTAGGGCAAAAAAAACCCGCCACGAAGGCGGGTTTTCTTGATTTTATGGGTGCTTAATACACCGCGATCCAAGCATTCGGCGTAATTGCCATCGCATTTTCCAGTGCGAGTAATGCTTCTCTTAAATGCTCGTGCTCACTAAGGACTACTCTATATGTCGGAATACTTTCCACAAATACTACTTTTAAATCTTCTCTATCCAGGTTATTTAAGTATTCATTCGCCATCGATTCATTTGGGAACGAGCCAATGACAACATGATAACCATTGAATTCAGGCACCATTCGAGTAGTTTCAATAGTTGAAGTGGGGGCACTATTTTCTAAAGATTTCAATTTTTGCTTTAGCTCAGTATTCTCTGCCTCTAGGCTAGATGTCGCTCCCTCTTTTTGAGCAGAAAGATCATCGTAAGCCAATGTTGCCGCCTTCAAATCAGTTTCTAACCTATTTATTTTGGCTTTTGCCTCAGAAAGTTCAGCTGAATTTTTTGTATTTCCTAAATCAATTCTTAAACCGGTAAAAAAACGAAGAATTTTGTCATTTCCCGAGCTACTCACAGCGTTACCATCTATAAAATCATCAATAAACATGCTGTATCTAGTTCCCATCATTAAAGTCCCAAATGGTAGTAAGTCACCAAGCTCTGCGGTAGCTCCAACAACCATGTGTTCGCTAAAACCATAATTACCTGGATTAGATTCGGCTAGTGCTGATCCAACGCCTAAATCTATATTGAATTTTGAAAACCAATCCACAGGAATTTCAGGTAGAACATTATAATGGCCAATTACTTCGATAGGAATCAAACCCGATGAAAAAGTGCCTGGAGAACTTATTCCTATAACACCGAGAGTTACTTCTGCACTGATATTATTATTATAGGTATAGAACGCCCCAAGTCTCATTCCAGCATTTCCTGCAGGCACACTTAAATTGAAGTAGTTGTAGGAGGGTTTAATATCAGATACATGAATTCCTTCTTCAACGGATGTGTATATGCTCCAATTTTTATTTTGAGCTTGAATCGCAATGGTAAAGACTAAAAATGAGCATAGAGTGTATAGATGTTTCATGCTTTTATAATATTGATTTCTTCCGATTTAGATTTTGAGAATAATTCGAATATAAATATAGTTTTTAAAAATCATCTATTCTTATTTCCGATATCTCATTTATGCAATTTAAACTGAACATACGTGCCGTGTTTTCCCCCTTGAGCTCAATTTGATCGCCGTGAACTCGGATCCAAGATCCTTCACGTAAGCCTATCACAGGTTGGTTATTGAAGTGGTGAAATTCTTTAATACGCATCTCGCGGGTTTCTCCCATGTGCGTGCTGCCTTCAACGGGATCAAGGTAATGCGGATTGATGTTGAAAGGAACCCAGCCGAACGCATCGAAGCTTGGTGGGTATACGATTGGCATGTCGTTAGTGGTGCAAATGCTAATACCGGTGAGGTTGCAACCGGCTGAGGTGCCCATATAGGGTTTGCCTTTACGGACCGCGGCATCGATAGTTTCGAAATAACCGGTATTACGAATCGTATCACAAAGGACAAAGGTGTTACCTCCGCCGGTGAAAAAACCATCGGCCCAATTCGTTCCTTCCTCTGCTGTTTCAAATTCGTGTGCCCCGCGCATCTCAAACCCCCAGGCGTCAAAGACCTCTTTGGCGCGAGCGGTATACGCATCGTGGGTCATGCCTCCAGGTCTTGCAAAAGGGATGAAGAGGATTTTCTTGGCTGAAGCAAAGAAGTCTTTACATTCCGCTTCGAGGTAGCTCAAATAAGGTTTTCCATAAACAGTCGATGTGCTGACAATCAGTAGATTCATAGTTATTTCGCTTCATTGAATAGGTAGGTCCACACGCTTTTCTTGCCATGGCTTAGTTCTGTCCAAATGGGGCGAATAACGCCGTTGTAGGCAGAGATGTGGTTGTAGTCGCCCATAAAGACCATATCATTTGGGGTGAACGGGGCGTCGTTGATTTGTTGCTCAGTCCAAGTAGCTCCGCCGTCATGTGATATGGCGAGGTAGGTGTTGGTAGCTGCATCTTCCAGGCCTCTTCGGTCGTAGTACACGGCATAGAGATAGCCAGTGGTGGGGTCTACGGTGAGCCAGGGGAGAAATTGGTCACTTTGGCCTCCTTCAGGGCTGATGGATTGTTTTAGGGACCAATTGGCTCCAGCATCATCGCTAAATGAGAAATAAACCTCGCCGCCCCTAGAGTAATCTTGATCGCCCCAACAGAGATAGATCCGCCCGAAATATGGGCTTGAAGGACAGTGGTCCACGACAGTAATGGGCATGCCGTTGCATCGAGAGAAGCCTTCGTAGCTCTGTGACCAACCCGCCAATTGCGCACTAACCAGGACATCTTGCCAAATTTTTCCGTCGAGACTTCTGCTCACGTAAAGGGAGTCGCGTAGTGCCCATCCAACGTAAATGGCGTTTTTGATACCATAGGCTGGTACAGCACCCTCAGCAGTGCCATCATCATCGATGCAATCTCCAGTTCTGTCTGTGATGATTACGGGAGTGGTCCAGGATTCACCTTGATTGTAGCTTTGCGAGAACAGGATGGTGCTTTTACATTCTGGGTTGTCGGTGCCGTAAGCATCGAATTGTGTCCAACTCAACCCTATAGTGCCCTTTAAAGGGTGTTCGGCTACCCATTCTTTGTCGTGTTTCTTGCCATTGATCGCGGTGAAGCTTCCATCGTTGAAGGTGCCATCGGGGCCGTCCTTGGTTTGACAAACCATGCGGTCGAGGATTTGGTCGCTACGCCAATTCGTGCCTTCAGGGTCGCTGAGGTGGAAGAAATATATGCGGCCTGAACGATCGGCATGGAGCACCGGATCGCCCCAGACGCCGTATGGAGAGGTTAGGGTTTCAGTGGTCCAAGTTGTTCCGCCGTCAGTGCTTTGGTAAAAATTATTGAGGACGCTGCCCGCATAAATGTTTGAAGGGTTTGTGGGGTCCACTGCTATTGAGGGCTCGCAAATACCCGTTTTGAAGGCAGGGCCTTCGTGGATTTTAACGGCTTGGGCGGTTGCGGAAAGTCCTGCAAATAGGAGTGCGATGGAC
>CEWH01025742.1_pt1 | contig 10136 bp, 13 predicted proteins | sample 531231 | NCBI WGS metagenome assembly CEWH01 (sample SAMEA2622316, study PRJEB7988) | marine metagenome | biome: marine biome (ENVO:00000447); feature: surface water layer (ENVO:00002042); material: "saline water (ENVO:00002010), including plankton (ENVO:xxxxxxxx)" | depth 5 m | reverse complement strand
TTATAAATCATTTACTCAGGTGGTGGTCTTAGGATCATCTTGCTTCGTTCCATTCATGCAACTTAACCCCCCCAATCGTAGAGAAGTTATTGAAGATCTTTTAGATATTCGTATCTTCTCTACCATGAATACTATATTGAAAGATAGAGTAAAGGGAGTAAAAGAAAACATTAGAGAGTGTGAATATCAATATGATCTAGCAAAAGAAAAAGTACAGTTGCAACAAAAATTTATTGCTAGTCTGGAGGAACAATCCTCTGCAAACAATTCTAGACGTAAGAAAGAAATCTCTTTAATAGAGGGAGAAATTTCTACCATAGAAATTAAAGTATCTGAAAAATTAGATCTTTCTACTTCATATGAAAAAACTTTAAATAATTTTGGTGATGTAGAATCAGAACTTGACGAACTTAAAGTTTATGATTCTAGATTTAAAGATAAGAAGAAAGCACTAAATAAAGAGTATAAATTTTTTGAGAAGAATGATAGTTGTCCGACTTGCCAACAAACGATCACAGAAAACCTTAGAACTAATAAGAAGACTGAAATTACTACGTCTCTAAATGAGTTAGAAACTGCTACAGATAAATTAAAATCTAATCTTGAGACTATACTTAAGAGAGTGCAAGAGAAACAACTCATCATGACTGATCTTCGAGAGGTGCAACAGAAGATTAGTTCATACAACAAAGAAATACAATGGAAGAAAAAAGAAATAAAAAAGATAGAAGATAAAATATCTACAGGTGGCAATCTCAATATAAAAGAAGAAAAGAAAAAATTAAAAGATCTAGCAGGCGATGGATTGAAGGTAGAGGAATCCCTACTTGACAGTAAGAAAGTGCGTAATGATTATGATGTCATTACAAATATGCTCAAAGACACTGGTATTAAGGCAGGTATTATCAAAAAATATTTGCCTGTTATGAATCAATTGATTAATAGGTATCTTAAAGAACTAGATTTCTATGTGTCATTTGATCTTAATGAAAATTTTGAAGAGACTATCAAGTCTAGATTTAGAGATGAGTTTACCTATGCTTCATTTTCTGAAGGTGAGAAGATGAGAATAGACCTAGCACTTCTTTTTACATGGAGAACTATTGCCAAGATGAAGAACAGTGCAAATACAAATCTTCTAATCTTAGATGAGATATTTGATAGTAGTCTGGACACATCAGGTACAGATGATTTCCTTAAGATACTACACACTGTCTCTGACAAAACTAATGTCTTTGTGATATCTCACAAAACAGAATCCTTACAAGACAAGTTTGCATCTACATTGCGTGTAGAGAAAAAACAAAACTTCTCTGTAATTAATAGAGAAGAATAAATACAAAGAACCCCCTATTAACAATATGATTTGGCCAATACCTATGTCAGAAGACAACGATAACGTAAACCTTGGTACAGAAGTAGAACTGTCACCTGGTCTATTTCCAGAGGAAAAAATAGATGGTAACATAACTATTAATACTGCAGGTTATGTTGGAGAACCTCACGACCATGAAGATATTCGTGCGTCCCTTGCAGATCTGCATAAGAAAGTAGATCACCTATTAGAACATGCTCATCAAAAATACGAAGTCAATCCTATAAAAGAATAGGACAGTTAAAATAGTGTCTACTCTACCCTCCCAAGCGGAGGGTTTTTTATTATACTGTGTACATACACAAGCATCATTATGAACCTAGTCAAAGAATCACTCGCTAAATTACTTGCTCAAGAAGATCTTATTGTAGAGCATCGCAAAGTTGACACAGCACAATTCAACGTTGAGACCAGAGTTCTTACTTTACCAATGTGGCACCATGACAACAACCTAGTAGTTGACATGTTGATTGCACACGAGGTAGGTCATGCATTGTACACACCTAATCGTTGGGATTTCATCAAAGATGTTCCTCTTAGTTTTGTAAATGTAACTGAGGACATTCGTATTGAGAAGTTAATGAAGCGTAGATACGAAGGACTTCCTAAGACATTCTTCGGTGGTTACAATGTTCTTGCAGAGGAAGACTTCTTTCAAGTTGATAGTCTTGACATGTACAAAATCAATATTGCAGACAAACTAAATTTACATTACAAAATTGGTAATTTTGTTGATGTTCCTTTCACATCAGACGAAGCAGTTTTCCGTGATGATGCATTGACACTAGAAACATTTGACGATGCACTAGAACTTGCTAAGAGAATGCATGCTTTTGCTAAGGAGCAAATCCAAAAAGCAAAACAAGATCAGAAAGAAGAAGTAGAAGCACAAGCAATCAATCTTCCTTCACAACCAAATCAATCAAACGATACTAGCGAAGACAATTCTTCCGAGGAGATCAATGCAGAAGCAGGTCAAGGTAATGATACAAAAGAAACAGAAGGTGACACACCAGAAGCATCTGACATAGAAACAGATGGAGGTAGATCAGCAGGTCGTGGTGACGGTGCATCAGGTCATCAGTATACAGCAGACGATGTTCAGACAGCAGATGCATGTGACGATGCAATCAGAGAACTTGCACAAAGAATGTCTCAAGGTGGTGAGTATTCTTATGTTGAATTACCAAAATCTCTTTCTTCAAATATCTTTGTTAACAACCAAGAAGTTTCAACACACATCGACAAGTTTTATATTGATGCAGAACTAGCACTTGGTAATACAGATCTTGACGAGTATGAAACAAGATTTGCACAATATCGAGTTCAAGAGATAAGAGAATCAGACAGAGAATTCAATCAATTCAAAAAACAATCATCAAAAGAAATTTCTTATCTTGTAAAAGAATTTGAATGCAAAAAAGCTGCAGACGGATATGCTCGTCAAACTGTTTCTAGAACTGGTGTTCTTGATACTTCTAAGTTACATACTTACAAATACAATGATGACATCTTCAGAAAAATTACAACTATACCTGATGCAAAAAATCATGGATTAATTTTCAACATTGACTGGTCAGGTTCAATGTCTAATGTTATCTTACCAACTCTAAAGCAAGTGCTTTCATTAGTATCATTCTGTCGTAAAGTTGGTATTGCTTATGATGTATATTGCTTTACTGATGGTTGGGATTATGACAGCACATCAGGATACAGAGAAATTCCTGAGAATGTAGGTAAAGTTATCATTCGTGGTTTCAACATGCTCAATCTTCTAACTAGCAAATCAAACAATCGTGAGCATGACAGACAGGCAAAAAATCTATTCCGTATTGCAAGAGCATTCTCTGTTCGTGGATACGGTGTACCTAAGAAGATGAATTTATCTGGTACACCATTAGATGAAAGTTTGATTGCAATGACACAAATCATTCCTCAGTTCAAAACAAAAACTGGTTCACAAAAAGTTCACGTTGTCAATTTGACTGACGGAGAAGGTTATGGAATTAGTTTTGGTACAAAGGTGTCATACTCTGATGGACATGAGAGTATCGTTACTCGCAGGATCAACTCTCTAACACGTCTACGTGACCGTCAGACAGGTCAAACTTACAAGTTTGAAGGTGATTCCTATAGTTCATCAAAAACATTCGTAACTATGTTACGTAATCGTTTTCCTGAGTGTGCTTTTATGAACATTCGTCTTTGCAATGGTGGTGACTGGTCTAGGTTCAAGCGTGAGTGCCTAGGTTATGACAATCCAGAAGGATATGAAAAAGCAGACAAAGAGTGGAGAAAAACAAAATCTTTCATCTGCACATCATCTGCATACAATGTTCAGTATGCTTTGTCCATCGGTGCACTTGCTAATGAGACTGAGTTTGAAGTTGAGGAAGATGCAACTAAAGCACAGATCAAGAGAGCATTTACTAAATCTCTCAACGCTAAAAAAATGAACAAGAAAATCCTATCATCGTTCATTGATCAGATTGCGTAAAACCAATCTACAAACTGGCACACTCATAGTACCAAAGTCCTATGAGATGTGTCATTATAATACTATACACAAACAACTTTATTATTATGCCTTTTGAAAGAAAACTATCCGTCAATTTCGTAGACGAGTTACGTGACCAGTTCGGTAATCACATTGATGCATCTCATGTCAAAAAGTTTGCCACTAGTCAAGGTTGTGCATATCCTACAGTTGCACGCAAGTTGAAGGCATATCAAGTCAAGAAAGGTTCATGGAACTTGACTATTGAAGAAGGCAGAAAGATTCTAGAGAAAGCAATTGCCTCTCCTACTGTTCTACCTACTATAGAGCAAAACCTTATACCTTCTCTTGACGATACATTTGTCAAGTTTGGAAACTTTCCAGATGTCAAAAAAATTATTGCATCTAAAATTTTCTATCCTGCATTCATCACAGGTCTATCAGGCAACGGTAAAACATTCTCTGTTGAGCAAGCATGTGCACAAACAAACAGAGAACTCATCAGAGTAAACATATCTATCGAGACTGACGAAGACGATCTTATCGGTGGTTTCCGTCTTGTTGATGGCAACACAGTATGGCACAACGGTCCTGTAGTAGAAGCACTCCAAAGAGGTGCAGTATTATTGCTCGATGAGATTGACCTAGCATCTAACAAAATCCTATGTCTACAATCTATTCTTGAGGGTAAAGGTGTATTCCTCAAAAAGATCGGCAAGTACATACAACCTGCAAAAGGATTTACTGTAATTGCTACTGCCAATACAAAAGGTAAAGGTTCTGATGACGGTAGATTTGTAGGTACTAATGTTCTCAATGAAGCATTCCTAGAAAGGTTTCCAGTTACTTTTGAGCAAGCATACCCATCACCCACTAACGAGCAAAAAATTCTAGATCTTCTATCTGAAGACAAAGAGTTCAACAAAAGACTTGTTGACTGGGCAGACATCATTCGCAAGACATTCTATGATGGTGGTGTAGATGAGGTTATCAGCACACGTCGTCTAGTTCACATCGTCAAAGCATTCCAAATCTTCGGCAATCGTGCTAAAGCAATCACTACTTGCATCTCACGTTTTGACGAAGAGACAAAGCAAGCATTCCAAGAACTTTACGACAAGGTTGACGCTGATGTTGACTTTGAGGTATAATGTGGTATGATTAATGCATGGAGTTTAGCGGGTTCTATCATGGATGGAACCCTTGATGAGGATTATCCTATTATGTCAAAGTGTAAGTACGAAGAAGATCAAACACTAGATCTAGCAAAGAAGTACATAGAAAGTACATACTCTGCTCACTATACTAGTGAAGGATCAAATATCCAAACACTTGATCTCATCGAATCAATAGGTGATGCAGAAGCATTCTGCAGATCCAATGCGATTAAGTATCTTAGTCGCTATAATAAAAAAGGTCGTCCACAAGATGACATTCTTAAAGCGGTGCACTATTGTGTACTATTATATTATTTTAGTAAATGAAACTATCAAAAAGCACTCTTGACATTCTCAAGAATTTTTCTAATATCAATCAATCAATTTGTTTCAAAGAAGGAACAGAGTTATCTACTCTATCCATCCAGAAAAATATATTGTCTCGTGCAATAGTAGAAGAAAAGTTTCCAAAAAACTTTGCTATCTATGATTTGAGTGAGTTTCTATCTGGACTTACTTTGTTTGAAGATCCTGAGTTTACTTTTGACAATGATAATTTTGTAATTATCAAAGACAAAAAGAATTCTTCTAGATATTTCTTTGCAGATCCATCTACTATCGTTACTCCACCTGAGAACAGAGTAGAACTTCCTAGCAAAGATGTATGCTTTACAGTAGCATGGAGTGATATCTCTAATGTTATCAAGGCAGCATCAATCTATCAGATTGAAGATCTAGCAGTTGTTGGTGATGGTTCTAGTATTAAACTTGTTGTTCGTGACAAAAAGAATGATACCTCTAACAGTTATGCTGTTGACGTAGGAAGAACAAACAAGATTTTTTCTTTCAACTTTAAGGTAGAAAATCTAAAGTTGTTACCAGGTGATTATGAGGTTGTTATTAGCAAATCAAATGCATCATTGTTTAGAGATGCAAATAGAGATCTAGAATACCTAATAGCATTGGAGCCTGATTCTAAGTATGAAGGATGATTTTCTATGGGTCGAAAAGTATCGTCCACAAACTATTGAACATTGTGTTTTACCAAAAGACATAAAAGACACATTTCAATCCTTTGTCAAGAAGGGAGAGGTTCCTAATTTACTTTTGTGTGGTGCTGCAGGTGTTGGTAAAACAACAGTTGCTAAAGCATTATGTAAAGAACTAGGAGTTGATTCTTATATGATCAATGGATCTGATGAAGGTCGGTTTCTAGACACTGTTCGTAATAGTGCAAAACAATTTGCATCTACTGTATCGTTAACCTCATCGTCTAAACATAAGGTTATAATTATAGATGAAGCAGATAATACTACACATGATGTGCAGTTATTATTGCGTGCCTCAATAGAAGAGTTTCAAAAGAATTGTAGATTTATTTTTACTTGCAATTTTAAAAACAAAATTATTGAACCATTACATTCTAGAACTACAGTAATTGATTGCAATGTTAGAGGAAAACAAAAACAAGAAATCGCTGCTCAATTTTTTGAACGGTGTCGTGGTATACTTACCGCAGAAAATATTCAATTCGATAATGCGGTTGTCGCTGAAGTCGTCCAAAAATATTTCCCTGACTTCAGAAGAACACTCAACGAACTCCAAAGATATTCGTCCACAGGGTCTATCGACACTGGCATTCTGGCGGTATTGAATGAGGTTCGACTTGGAGAACTAGTATCTGCATTAAAGAAAAAAGAATTTTCTATCGTACGTAAATGGATTGTTACTCATTTAGATAATGATCCTAACGCTATCTTGAGAACTGTGTATGACAGTCTGTATGATTCTCTCGTACCTACTAGCATACCGCAGGCAGTATTGATTATTGCTAAGTATCAATATCAATCAGCATTTGTTGCTGACCAAGAAATAAATCTCTTAGCAGCATTAACTGAAATTATGGTGGAGTGTGAATTCAAATGATTACATCAAACAAATTAATGAAAAAACGTGAAAAGATTAGAGCACAAGTTAAGTCAAGGTTCTATTATCTTTTTTGGGGAGCAGCAACTATCTCTGTATTTGCAGGACAAATATTTGTAGGTTGTGGTTTCCGTAGAATGGCAGATAGTAATCAACAAATATCTGCAGATATAAATTTATTGATTGAGAGCATACAATTTCAAGTTCCTCAATCACAATTCTATCCAGACATGGTTGTAAAATGAAAAGATCAGAACTCATACATTGGAGATTGCAAGCGATGTTAAGAGAACATAGTTTTAGTGATCTATCATATTTGGGTGTGAGGAATGATAGCGTCGGCATACCACAACATTGGTACAACATAGGTGGCAATGAAGTTCCAGTTGATGCTATAGAAGAATTGGAAACAGCAGAAGAAGAATGAAACTAAAAACACCACTAAGATATCCTGGCGGTAAATCTAGAGCAGTTCCTAAGTTGTGTCAATGGTTGCCTGCTAAAATAACAGAATATCGTGAACCTTTTTTAGGTGGCGGTAGTATGGCAATTGAGATGACAAAGCGTTATCCTGATTTACCTATATGGGTAAATGACATGTATGAACCATTATATAATTTTTGGGCATGTCTACAATTAGCAGGTGATATCATGCAAGAGAAACTTGTTAAGTTAAAGAAAGACAATTCAGATCCAGACAAGGCAAAAGAATTATTTTTGTCATCAAAAGATATTCTATCTAATGGAACTGATGTCAATAGAGCAGTTGCTTTTTATGTTGTAAACAAATGTAGTTTCTCAGGATTAACTGAATCTTCTTCTTTCAGTTCTCAAGCATCTGAATCAAACTTCTCCATGAGAGGAATAGAAAATCTAACTTCTTATTCAAAACTAATTAGAAACTGGAAGATAACTTGTACAGATTATTCTAATCTTGTAGAAGATTGTTTATCTTACAGTAATGTTATTGCTTGTGATGACAACGTATTCATATATGTTGATCCTCCATATAACATCAAAGATAATTTGTATGGAAAGAAGGGTGCCATGCACAAAGGTTTTGACCATGATAGATTTGCAAATATCATGGATGAAACAATGGGCAATGTTATGATATCATATAATAACCATCCAGACATCGTACAAAGATTTTTGGAATGGAGACAGTATGACTTTGCTCATACTTATACAATGAGGTCTACAGGTACATACATGATAGACCAAACAAAACGTCGTGAACTAATTTTACTTAATTATGGGCAGTTTAGGAGTGAGAGTGTTACCTAGTGGGTACGCTCAGTTATACCACACACGTAAGGGTGGACTATCTACTTTCGGTGGTAGTATAACACAAGCTATTATTAATGGCGGTGAAATACATTGCCAATTATCTAATGGTCGCACACAGATTTATAGAATCAACAACAGTGAGACTGGTGTTGTAGGACCTATCAGGACATTCTAATGGATTTAAAAGATTGGTTAAACTCTATCAACTTCAGTAAGCAAAATTTGATAGAGGAAGATCCTGATGCTATCAGATCATATCCACCATACATTATTAATAGATGTTTATCTGGTGCGGTTGATAGTATACTGTTTGCAAATGAGATGAACCTAAATTCTCATTTAGACAATGATATGCAGTATGCCTTTTTGCTAAATACATTGAGAAAACGAAAACGTTTTTCTCCTTGGTTGAAGAAAGAACAAGTCGAAGACTTGGATCTGGTCAAAAAACACTATGGTTATAGTAACGAAAAAGCGAGGGTCGCATTAACTCTTCTCACCAAAACCCAACTTGAATATATTCGTAACAAACATGACATGGGAGGTAAAAGATGACTGCGATCACAGATGAAGTCAAATGGACTGTAGACAGCATGGTGGAAGTTGTGCTCAAAGAACCAGATGACTTTTTGAAAGTTAGGGAAACTCTTACGAGAATTGGTGTAGCTTCACGTAAAGAAAAAAAATTATATCAATCTTGCCATATACTACATAAGCAAGGTAAATACTACATCGTACATTTCAAAGAACTGTTTGCTCTTGATGGTAAGAAAGCAAATCTAAGTATCAATGATGTACAAAGAAGAAATCGTATCGTACAATTACTCAGTGATTGGGGATTAATATCTATCTCTGCTAAAGAAACTATTGCAGATGTAGCACCTTTAAGTCAAATAAAAGTTCTTTCTTACAAAGAGAAAGGTGACTGGACATTAGAGAGTAAATATAACATCGGTAAAAAGAAAGAGGATTAACCGTACTTATAGATACGGGATATACCATAACGCATTTTTATAGTTTGTGCTTAAATAATAGTGTACGTTGCATAGTCAAGTACACAAATTAACACTCGCTTATTTAAGGAGAACTATTATGAACTTAGCAAGATACCATGCTGCAAATCTTCCAGATCTTATAGAGAAGATTAATCGTAACAGCATAGGAATGGATGATTACCTCAACCGATTCTGGGGTGAAGTAGATACAACTTCTAACTACCCACCATATAACATAATCGAAATTAACAATGTGGAATCGAGGTTGGAGGTTGCCTTGGCAGGCTTCAAAAAAGATGAACTCAAAGTCTTTACGGAGTTTGGAAAATTACATGTACAAGGCAGCAAAGAAAAACAGGAAGATGATGGAACGTTTAGACATAGAGGAGTGGCCGCGAGGTCGTTCACTAGGGTCTGGTCACTCTCTGATGATACCGAGATACGAGGAGTCGAATTCACAGACGGATTACTCGTGGTACAACTGGGAAAAATAGTTCCTGACCATCATGCACGCAAGGACTATATCTAGTCTACATAGGGGGGATTGACAAATGTTGATCCCTCTTTTATAATATAAGTAAAACTAGTTTTGACATGGCAAAAGGGAAGAAAGCACCTATCAATATCACTCCTCCTACTCCTCCTCAATTTCTTGTAAAGGCAGAGAGAGTAAAAGTTGTTATTATGTTTAATGGAGAAAATGTGATATGTGATTTACAAGAGGCAGTCGATAAAGAGACTGGTGCTAGACAAGCGTACATAATGAACTATCCATATAAAGTTGAATACGATCAACCCAAACTTGATAAGGCAGGAATTGTAACTGATCCAGAAGTTAAGGTTCATTATCAACCATGGTGTCCTCTATCACCTGAGATAAAAATACCATTGAATCA
>CEWH01068140.1_pt1 | contig 10174 bp, 15 predicted proteins | sample 531231 | NCBI WGS metagenome assembly CEWH01 (sample SAMEA2622316, study PRJEB7988) | marine metagenome | biome: marine biome (ENVO:00000447); feature: surface water layer (ENVO:00002042); material: "saline water (ENVO:00002010), including plankton (ENVO:xxxxxxxx)" | depth 5 m | reverse complement strand
CGTTCGCCTTCGGTAGATTCGACAATAACATAATTAGAACCTAAGTGAGTAACTTTACCTACAATATTAGATTCTTTTATAATAACTTTATCATCAACGCTGAATAAATCTCCGTTTACATATGCTTCTCTTGTTTCTGATACGCTATTAAGTTGCACATGTTTCTTATAGTCACTTTGTTCTTTTAATCCCATACCTTTACGTACTGCATTAAATAATTGTTTCGCATCTGCGTTTGAATAGTTTCTTGGTAGACCCTGTCCAAATTTTGCAAAATCGCCAGCCTTTGCAGCATCCCTCATTTTAGAAGCGGACATACCAGATGCACCTTCTGCATCCGGATCTCTATCACCGGCTGATATAACATTAATAGATCTAAAATTGTATAGACCATGTCTTCCTTTTTTACCATTATATTTTTTTAATAGTATTCCGAATTCATTTACTCTATCTGATCCTACGACCATGCTAATGTTTTTATATCCGCTATTATGTAATTTTACTAATAAATCAAAAATGCTTTTAATTTTATTATCAATCATTATTTTGCGAGCATGTTTTGGAAACATCTTTCTCGCTATCTTTACTTTCTGTTTGTAATCTACTGGATTTTTCTTATTATCAGTAGATTGAGTAAGATATATGAAATATGGATTATTACCTGCTTTACGAGATAAAACATCCAGTAGTTTTTCATGACCAATAGTCGGAGGATTCATTCGTCCCCACGTAAAGTATACGGTCTTTTCTTCTTCAACCAGAAATGATTTAAAAGAACCTATCAACCTTTTCGCCTCGCCACTTCTTTTTTACGTATATCTTTTATCATACGCTTAGTTAACATGTCAATTCTTTTTTTGACTGCTGGTCTATCTAGGCGTTTCTCAAGTTCTTGTCTACGAGCAAAAGGAAGATCTCCTTTATCTTTACCTTTAGTTAATTTTCTTAACACAGCTTTACGAGCTGCTTTACGAGCGCGCTTCATTAGAACGTCTTTATTTGCCATACGACGTTTCGCGCGTTCTCTACCAATTTTGATTCTGGATTTCATGCGTTTCATTAGTCTACCACGTGCCATACGCTGTTGTATGGTAAGGGCTTCATCTAATTCTGGTTCACATTCTCCACAACAATCTGGAGTACCACAATTTGGATGCTCTAATGATTCCGTTCTTTTTCTTTTTTGTACACGGTAGTTTACTAATTCATCCTCGCCTGGACGATATTCTACTGTGATCATATCCTTAAAGGACAATGGTTTATCCATCGTTTATCTCCCCGGTTTGTCCCATCCTTTTAATACATCTGGTGAAAAGTTGTTATATGAAAATTCCATACGATCAACAATTTTCACTGCATCACCACCAAGTTTATCAATTGCAACGTAACCTTCTTCTCCAGTTACCTTGTATCCATTACGAGTTTTTACAAAAGTATTTACATTACTTAATTTACTAAGAGTATTTATAAGTTTTAATTTTGCTAGAACTATAACTTTTTGCAGTTCAAACATATTTTCTATGGATTTTCTATTATCTTTACTAAAAAAGTTTAATATTTCATCTAATCTTTTTTGTTGAGCTTCTTTTCCTCGTGCCGTTTTACGTGCCATGAGCTCACGTGCATATTTTTTACTGATCCATCTGATGAGTAAATCGGTATGACGTGATGTGTTTCCCACGATTTCTTGTCTGCGGACGTATTTGTTGTTGAACTGTTCGATGAGTTCTGCGAGTTTCCTGTCTGCCTCCAGCTTCCGAAGAACTGTAGAAGATATTTTATTAAACAAAAATCCTGCTTTAGACAAATATTCATTGACTTCCTTTGTATCCTTTTTTGACATTGTTACGTTTGTTAAATCTCTAAGCATTGCGTCTTGTGACCACACATCTTTAGATTTGCTTAGCTTTGATACGTTAACTCCGTATGAAGCTCGCATACTTTCGAAAGAGTTACCTTTATAAGTTGTATGCCATACTATACCAATCTTTGCAGCTTTAATATCACGGGCTGGTGCTGACGATACGGGCACTGCATAAAGTATAGTGTTTGGATGAAATGTAAGATACTTTTCTCCTTTAATCTTTTGAGCTTTTACGTCGCCGGGGCCAAACAAGAAATCACCTTGGATAACTCCTTTAATTCCAAGTTTGGGCAAGTGTTGTAAAGCTTGCTTAAGTTTAGCGTTAAGAGAACCAGAAGTGTCAGCATCAACATCAGCAGGGGTCTTGTAAACGACGGGGTTCTTATTAAAGATACCCTTCTTGGCAACGAAGAACGCACCATCACGAGGATCGATACCAGCAAAAACAGCAGGGGCCCCATCCCACTTAACAGATACTGAACCATCGTGTTCTCCTTTTAACATATCTCTTAAACTACGTAAGGCAAGTATTGCTTCACGTGTTCCTTTAACTCCACCATAGAGGACTCGGTCCTCAATATGAGTCATATGAGTATTCTTACCTTCACTTAATGTTTCTTTAAACGATTGCATTAGATCTTTACTCTTGGTTTTATTGTACCTTGGGTGATAACATCAATTTGAATGTCTGATTGTTTTATCTTTTTAATTGCAATAATTTCTCCACCATCAGATGTTAGTCTTCCACCTGATCCATTATTATTCATAAAGATAACAGGTGTAGTACCAAAATATTTGTAAGCTACTCTACCATACTGCGCCTCAATTGCTTTCCACTCTCTAGGAAACTTTTTACGTATAGCTTCAATCTGAGATTTATTGACTTCGTTCTGGCCTTTACCTTTTGTAACCATACCTAATTTATTTTTTAATGCAGTAGCCTTTGTTACCATATCGCCTAGAGGAACTGTACCACCTAGTTTAAATCCATACACAGTGTTTGTAGCTTTTGAGTATTGTGCAGCTTTAACTTCGTATTTGTTACCTGCAATAATTACGTCAACACCTGCTGAGGCACCGCCACCGAGCACAGCCTTATCACAGATGAAGAACAATGTAGCTTCGCCTGGACCAACACCTTTTAAATTATAGAAATGTAATTTATTAAACGCTGCTTTGTCAATTGACTTTAATTGTTTAATAATTTTATTAGCACTATTCATTTTAATATCGCCAGATATAGTCTTACCTAAGTCAAACTTAGGAAAGAAGTGACGATGGAAAAGATGCTGTATCTCTGACTTGTACTTTAAAGATTCAAGATCAGCAGTCTGTAAATTAAATGATGTTACTTTTTGAGCTCTATTCAAAAAGTCTACATCGAGATCGTCTACAACTACTGCAGCCATCTCATTCATATAACTTAGTAAACGTTTCATGTTTTTTCCTTCTAATCTTGAAACCACTTTACACTATTTATACTAATTTGTAAATAGAGAAAGTGATAAAAAAAGGGCCGTTAGGCCCCTTTTTATTCGTATCGACTTTTATACGGTCGTTTTTTATCTTCCTTTTGCCGCATTCGTTTGAGCGATTGGATCCTCGCTTTTTCTTTATTCTTAGGATCGTATTCTTGATAACCATCCAATCCCCAATCACGAGCCCATGCAGCCAGTTGATTAATGTCGTGCTTTTTAACCATTATTAATTGCTTTCAATTGTGACACCAATGATGTAGCTTCTACGGCTTCTTCTGGTGATTCAACTAGATGTTTACGTGCCGTGTATAAACGTTCTAATCTTTTCTTAACTGACTTTACTGTTCGCCGCTTCAAACTTTCTAAATGTTTTATTTCGGCCTCAACTCGAGATAACCCCAAGGCTATAGCCTTGGAGTCTCGTTGGACAGAGCGCATTACTCTGTCCGTTTTTAATCCATACATTATGCAGCCTCCGCATATTTGATTGCAGATTGCATTGCATTACTTTTACGAGTTTGATTGTAACCAAACCAGCTAGATGCTAGACGATTTTCTTGGTTACGACCTTGAACGTGGTCAGTAATGTAAGTGATGGAGTTGAAAGCCTGCCACCATGAGCCTTCAGCGTAGTTTGCACCAGGCTGAGTTTCCAAAGCATCATAACAAAGTTTAGCTGCACGTGACAGACTTTCTTGTGTAGTCATACCTTCGCGAACTCGCTTGTCGGATGACCGTGGGAATACTTCATTAATATAGTTAATGTAAGATTCCTGAGTATATCGCTTAGAACCTAAGAACTCAGCGATTTCTTTATACTTCTGCATTTTGTCAGTAGCAATGCCGAGTTGTTCTTTAACTCGTGAAGGATCGAACACTGCACGGTGTCCTACCTTTACAGCACGGTCTGCTGAATTTTCTAATGCAAAAGTTAGCGTGTTGTTACATACAACACGTATTGGAGTAAAGCGAACGTCGATTGACCGACCATACTGATGAGGATTTGAAAAAAGTAAATATGAATCTACTTGATCGCCTTTGAATAATTCAAAGGATTGCTTTACTTTGGCCAATACCCAAATGATTTGACCGTCTTTTAATGAACCAGCTGTATGCATTTCCATATCGCCAGCCATTACATACTCGTGGAAAAAATCAAAGGCTTCACTGTTTTGTACAGGATTCCAGTTTTCACCGACGTTGGTTAAGATTTTTCCATCAGTAACTCTTACCAATGATTTTTGTCCAGTAGGAATTCGTCTTCCATCATACTGAATGAATGCTTCAACTTCTTGAACATCCCAATCTACACCAGCTTTTTCCATCATTTGCTCAGGTGTAAGATCATTGCTTACAGGTACACCTAATCCATGCCAAGGAACTTCACCGGCGTATGCCATCGTTTCAACCATATGTGCCATTAATAATTCTCCTCTTTAAAAACACTATACTATTATACTACCATATTTCGAATCAATTGTAAACCCCTAAAATGCATTTATTTAGATTTTTTTCTGATTCGTCTATTCTTTGCCCACTCACCAAGAATTTTCATTTCTCGAATATTTTTGATAAATTTACGGGCAGCTCTTGCCCGCTCCGATTTTTGTAGCCGCGTTCCGCGGCTTTGATTTTTATTGACCTCAGTCAACATTAAGCGACCTCCATACTGTCTAAGTGGCTAAAATCATATTCAAAAGCTTCAGACACGAGATCATGTAGATAAGTCCAACCACATGCCGCACAAAGATAAGCTTTCTCATCTTCTGTAACAACAATATCACCCATTGAAACTGAAGCCATTTGACCGATACGTTCGATCAATTCTTCAGGACCAATGTTACCAACTTGAAAAACAAGTTCAAGGTTAGGAGCTTGGATATTTGCAACATGTGTATATGAACCTAAGCAGAAAGCGCTACGAGCTTTTTCTTCTACATCATCCCCTCCAAAGGGAGTAGATAGATCCCAACGAGTCTGTCTGTTAGTATCACCTTTTAATTGATATACTTTAAATGTTTGCATAATGATTATCCTCTCATTGTTTATATATTATACTACCATATTTCGAATCAATTGTAAAGGAAAAAATGCACTTTTTTAAAAAAAGGTTTCGTTAGATTTCAACTACTTATGAAATTAATAAATTATTTAAAACTGTGTTAACAGAATCTTTGCTAATTATGACATTAGCAACTACAAATGTTGCTGGTCTTTCTGACATAGTAAACAATGAATGCTGTTTACAAGTGTTTATAAAATAAACACGGCCATCTTCCCAATTGTATATCTTTTCATCTATAATAAAATATGTGTAGGAAGGATTGCATGATCTAATTGGTATGAATAATCTGAATGAATCTACCTCAATGCCATACTGATCTCTATGAGGTGGAAAGCAACCAAGCATATCCATTTGGATAAAATGTGTTCTGCCTAAATAATTTTCAAAAGGTTTTAAAGCTTTTTCTACTAATGGCCATAGCTCAGTTTTTTCTGTAAAACTAGATTCATCTAAATTTAAATTATGTTTTATATTGTACTCTTTTACAGAATCTAAATCAGGTATACCCGATAGCCCACCGTCAAGGCTAGTAATGCTTAAGCCATATCTTGGAATGTCTTTTCTTGGATTGTATTGCACCCAATCGTTTTTATACAACTTAAGCTGTTCCATCACTTCAGATGATTGCAGTTGTAAATTTAATGGGTATACGTCGCCGTATCGTGTCAAAGAATCGTATAAATAGCTCATAGAAATATATATAAGGAGAAAGCAATGCCTGTAATTTATAACATGATTCATACAAGACCAAACACGAGTGCTGCTTGGATTGCTGATGAAGATCCGGATTTCATCTCAGATTTTCAGGCTAAAACAAACGAGTATATCGCGTCAGGTCATATTGTAAGCTTTACACACTCGCACCCAAACGATCTAGAGCATCATGCCACTCTTACGATTACAGATGAAGCAGCAGACACTGTTATCATGGCCGATGCTTCTTGGAGATATTTTGGTGATACTATTTTTGAAAATTATGAACTAAAAGGAATTACTACTGTTCAAACTAGGACAGTAGAATAAGGATAACTCTCATACACATTGCCGTAATCTAGTGCAATTCTATGAAGAACCCTTTCTTCCATTCTATCAAATTCCCATCTCTTATGAATGCTCATCCATTGATCTGATAAAATAATTTGTCCATCTACCCAATCATGGTGGTAAGCATAGGATTCATCTTTTAAAATTTGGTGAACTAATTCTGAGTGTACTTCTTGAAACTCATTTTCATTTAAACCATCCATACCGAATACCTGATAAAATGGATAATATAATCCAGTAATTCCGGCTTCGGTAGTCATAACTAGATCAAAAAGATTTTTCTTATTTACGTGATCGTGAAACCAAGGTGTTGTACTATATCTTCCTTTTTCATATCCAAAATAGCATTTTAAATTTGTAATAGATTTTTTCAGGTTTTCTGACATACCTTCATAGACTTTTGCCATATTAATAAAGCTTGTTCTAGAGCCTTCCATGTGCTCTGCACCATACATCCAAACAATAGGCTGTCTTGCTTTATTACTTGCCATATTGGCATGCCATTCTAAAGCGCTTGCGTGTCCAAATAATCCTGGCTCGCCTTTATCATCTTTCTTACCTGTAACCCTGATAACACCTTCATGCAAATAAATGCTGCGTGTTCTCTTTTTATCTTTTGCTTTCATTACATTGCCAATCACCTCGGCAATACGTAGCTGTTCTGCTGGCTCTATAAATTCTGGCTCAGGAAAAACCACGACAGTTTGTTTTGATAGTAGTCGAGCTACTTCAATTATCTCATCATCAGTTAGAGACGTAATAGGGTTATGAACTCGTAAAGTCCATCCGTTATCATCAAAACTTATTTCCATTAAATATTCATTTCTGTATATGGAAAATCGTGTACTGCCAATCTAAATAGCAAACGATCTTCTGTTGGCTCTTCTACCCAATGAACTTTCTTTGTGTTTAGAATAAACATATTATTGTACATCACTCGTACCTCACCATCATCATCTTTAATACCAAGAGCACCAGTATTTTTAGACAACGGCATAAGGAAAGCAATCTCAGAATGTACATCGGCATGAGGAGGCATGCTACCACCTTTCTTTACTAAAAAGAAATCAAGCCTAAAATCTTTTGTTCTAATACCATATTTTTTGAATTGAGACAGAACAAACCTTCTGAGTTTCGTATCATGCATTTCTGGCGGAATGTGCTTTACGTAAAACTGTTTCATCAGTTCTCCGCCTGTACATTCAGGAATCTTTTCTCCATAATGCTCAAATGATTCCACATATTCTAATTTATCATAATATTCTTGGAAAAATTCCATTCCAAGATTTACATCTGTTTGTATTCCATATTGTTTCATTCTTCTCTCCAAGCTATATACTGCCAAGAGTTCGGCACCGTTTCATACAGTTCAGCAGTAAGTTTCCATTTGCGTGTGCTCTTTTTATTTATTGCTCCAACAAATCTTTTAAAATAATTTGCTTGCCTTTTTTCTCTAGAAATAATAGCATTCTTTTCTACAAGCAAAGATTGGTGTTCAAGCATTGCATGAATAGTTGGTCTTAAAAGTTCACGAGTAAACTGAACTCTATTGTCTGGTGTTTGATATAACCGTGACAAAATTCTAGAACCGAGTTTAATATCCATCACACCCGAGAAGCCGACTATCCTATCGTCTCTTCTCATTATAGATATCGTATGCAAATTTTCAATCTGTTCTATTTTATAATTATCGATCAAATAATGATCGTCTTTTACAGCGTACATACACGCTTCTATCTCAACAAGATCATAGTCAGTTGTTTTTCTTGTCCATACTTCTGCTGGCCGAGTATCATTTGCAGTAGGCATAGGCGTGTATAGCCAATCATCTATTTTCTGTATAAGCAATGCTGTGTACTCTCTATTCCGGTTTCATAATCTGTTGGTATCACTTCGCCAAACTGTTTCATATAGTCCATGTGGTGGGCAACTAAAAAATACCAAACATTATTCATACGTGGTATATCTTCAAGTCCTTCATACACCATTACATCTTCTGGTGTCGCGACAACATAGGCATATTCTTTATTATAAACCTGTTCAAAAACGTCGGGTCTATCTTTTAATCTATAGTTGAGTGCTCGCCTTAACATAGTCTCGTCATCCGTAGGAATGAATGTTGAGTATAATGGTGATTGAATTTTTTGAAGATATCTTTTCATTTCAGATATAGTCATATGCGTAAAGATTGAAAACATTAATGTTACGTCGGCAGGCAGATCTAATTCTTCATCTTTACCACTTTGCCAATACTGATGATTGTAAGCATCTAAGTGGTGCCATTCATGTTCTGGCCAAATATGTCGATTTTCTTCTATAAGTTCCCAATCAACATCAACGCCCACGTACTCAAAATCGCATGGCTGATACTTAAGCATGTTTCCATGATTGCATCCCCAGTCAACCACGCGCTTTCCTTTTAATGGAACCATACGCTCAAAATATTTTCTTACATCATAGTCAAGATAGATTTTCATTTTGGTGTTTCGAATTTTATCCTAGGTTCTGGGTTTAAATGTTTTTCATAAAATTCTCTATAAGATACGCTGATATTAAACTGCAGATTTACTCTGTCGTCATGTCTTTGATTAAACACTGCATGTGGTTGTCTGCAGTTCCAAGCCCAGGCTGAACCGGCCTCAGTCTTTCCTATAGAATAAATTGTTTCATCTGAATATATTTCAAGAGGAGTATATACTTCATCCTCATAACACATAGGTGCAATAATACTGCTTGCTCTTACTGGGTCACAATGAGGTAGGACGTCAGCTCCACCGTCTATCTTAAGAAATAAACATCCATATATCTCATCGTATTTTTCTACGATTTCAAGAGCCCATGGATGAGTGACATATGCAAAGTTAAAAGCAAAGTAAGGCTCATATGTGGCAGACTTTGCTTCTTGTAATATTTCTCTATAAACATCTGGAGGAATATCGCAAAACTTTGTGGCCAGTGTCCACGGATAATTCTTTCTTCCGTGGTGCGGGCTAGATCTCATTGCATATTGATCTCTTTCACCTACTCGGCTATCATAGCCTTTCATGTCTTTTATTTTGCGATCATCTGTCTTTTCATCAACCATTCTAATACTGCTCCAGTTTGATCGAAACGATGGAATCTCAAATTCTTTCCTTTATGATGTTCAGCATGATACCCTTCGCCAGCTGTCATCACATTAATTGCTGGAACGTTGCGAGACTTGCCGCCTATATGGCAAACGCCATTCACGAGACCAAAGCCAATTAGAGCGCATACCGAAGGAATTACTGTATAAGCTACTAGCACCTGCCAACTGATTGCTAAAGCAATTAATGCTTGAACACCCCAGATGATATGCCAGTATTTATGGAAGAAAAGAATACGAGGATTCGCATACAAATCTTTTACATATTTTGGTGGAATATGCTCTACTTTCCATATTCCAAATAGAACCTTCCAAAATCCTACCTTTAATGGAGAATGCGGATCAAGTTCTGTGTCTGAGTGATGGTGATGCATACGATGTACACCAATCCATCCAATAGGACTTCTTAATCCAATTAGGTTAGTTGTCCATAGAACAAATATCTCATAAAGCCAATGCGCTTTAAATGCTTTATGCGCAAAGTATCGATGTAACCCAGCTGATACTGAAACATGAGCTATCAAAAGATACCACAAAAAACCCCAGCCTAAAAATTCCATATATCCTCCTGTTTGTTACTATTTATCATCTTCAAA
>CEWH01148528.1_pt1 | contig 10189 bp, 10 predicted proteins | sample 531231 | NCBI WGS metagenome assembly CEWH01 (sample SAMEA2622316, study PRJEB7988) | marine metagenome | biome: marine biome (ENVO:00000447); feature: surface water layer (ENVO:00002042); material: "saline water (ENVO:00002010), including plankton (ENVO:xxxxxxxx)" | depth 5 m | reverse complement strand
ATTATAGGAACTATTGATTTTGCAGATGAAATTTCTAAATATAATTTAAAATATAATAAATGCTCAGTGTCTCAATTTAACTTTGATTATAAATTAGATTCAGATCAAGAAAAAAGATTTTTATATTCAAGTGAATATGATTATTTACAAAATTTTAGAAATTATGATAAAGATAAATTTGGTGTTCATTTATATATTCCTAATCATGAATTTATTCATAACTATTTATGGCCTTCTTATATTTTACCTAGTATTTTAAAATTAGAAGAAAATAAAGATGTATATACTAGTTTACTTTTAAATAAAATGTCTGGATTAACACATGAAAATAAAATGTTAGGATTTATAAACAAAAAAGGCCAACAAAATGTAAAATTTTTCAAAAAATTAAACGGAGAGGAAATAAAATTTAGTAAATTTGAAGTTACATTTAATACACAAAAAACACAAATAGAAATAAAATTTGAATACATAAATAAAAGCAATGAAACTGCTGAAGAAACTTTACAAATAGATCTTACTGAAAATATAGAAGAACTATTATCTTCAAAACCTGGGATTATAATGCAACTACAAAAAGCATTAAAAATAGAAGATGAAAAAATTTTAAAACAAAAAATAAAAAATATACAAATTCAAAGAAAAAAAATAAGTAATGAAATAACAAGTAAACAAGAAGAATTTGTAGAATTTCAAAAAAATTTAGCTGAAGCTAAAGCTAAAGCACAGACTCCTACTCCTCCTCCGCCGCCGCCGAGCAAGCCAAGCGAGGAGCCGCCAGGAGCCGCAGAGGAGGCAGAGGCGGAGGCGAGGGCGAGAGCGAAGGCGCCAGATATCTTATCACCGCCCGTAGATATGTCTAGTCTACCATTAGAGAGTAACGATAAACCTGAACTTCAATCCTCTCAGTCACAGGTTCCACAACCACCAACAATAGAGGAACGCATGGCGTCACTCGCCCAACAAGGCCTCACTAGCAGTTCTATAGGAACTCAACAAGGTATAATAAGGGGACCACGTCAATCCGACCCTCCTTCAGCTGCTCATGGAGCTAAATCATATGATACTCCTCCGAGAACTTTAGTAGGGCAAGGAAAATCGTTCAATCCCACAAGTGCATTTAACGGTCTTCAAACACTCTATCCAAATGGAGGTTGGAAAACTAGTAACCAATTAAAAATCTTGAGGGAAAAAGGATATGATGTTAAAGAAGAAGTAAATAAACTCAATAAAGATAAAATGATATTGAGATTAATTCCACCTAGAAGTGGTGGTTCAAAAACAAGAAAAAAATTAAAATTAAAATTAATGCCTGCTAAAAAAATAGAGAGAAAATATAAACAATCATTAAAAAATAAAGTTAAACTAAATCATAGTCAAGTTAATCGCTCTAAATTACCAAATGAAGTTGCTAATAATAAAACAAAAAAACATTTAAGATTAAAATTAATAAAAAAGAAAAAACCTGTAAAAAAATATAAAAAATCTTTTAAAAAATGATAAAACCATTAAATAATTTATTAAAAATTTAATAAAATATTTAACCCAATAGTGGTCTTTGATAATTATCCATTATTAATGGATATGGCATAATAACAGCATTAGGACGATCAAAAAATGGTTTAAAATCAAGTGTTTTTAAACTAGGTGTAGGTGGTTCGCATGGTTTTACCATATTGGTAGAGCCAATACCTCTTAGTGTGCTTTCGACATCAACTGAATTATTACAAAGAGCATCTCTTGATAATTTAGATGGATTATATAATTCAGGATAACACTCGTGAGTTGGTCTACCATAATTAACATATAAATTATTTTCTAAATGATTTGTGTTTTGTAGTTGTTCTAATTTATAATCACTTTCGGTATTACGATTTCTTGTAGAAGCCATTTAATATATATAAAATATATTTTTATTTTATTCTTTTACATAATTTTCTTTACATATATTTTTTATAATTTTATCTTCTACTTGACCTACTGGTTTTCCTATATTAGACATTGCTTTTGCATAATATGCTTGTTTGTCATCATATTCCATAAAATCTTTATTTTCATTTTGCCACTTACACAATGTAGTAAAATTTTTATTTGATGTTTTATTTATTGCCTTTTTTATTTTTTCTTTTGATAAATCTTTTTCCCATTTATTATCATCTTTTATATACAATGTTTCTCGTTTTATATCTGTGCAGTGAAGCGGTCTCTCAAATTTTCCTAATTTATTAATATTATCCATTAAAATTTTAGTTATTCCTTTTTCTAAACCATTTACTTTAGTATAATCTAATTGTTCAAATGATACTTGTATTGATTTTACAAAATCAGTCATATTAATAGCATCTTTGCATTGTTCGTTTAAAAACATATTAATATTAAAATTATTAGTATTATTGTTGTTATTATTGTTATTACCCATAGAAGGTTTCATTTCTACAATTTTTTTAGTTAATTCAGTATTTTCTTTTACTACATTTTCTAATTGTTTATCTTTATCTTTTATTACATTTACTAAATCACCAAATAATTTTTTCATGTCAGTATTATCTTTTACTAATTGACATACTAACTCCTCTGAAACTCCAGATTTTTGTGTTTCTAAAGTTATTGGTTGTTTATTATTACATTTTTGTTGATGTTTAAATAAACTTTGTCTATGTTTATAAGATTTTCCACATAAACATACAAATTCTTCATTTGCGACTTTTGCGACTTTTTCGTCAGCCAAATTAATCATATTTTTGGATATTTCCATTTTTTTATGTTTTGCGGTTGCTAAATGTTTATCATAATCATTTTTTCTAAAGCATTTATAATTACAACATATACATACATATTCTTTTGCGATTTTTGCGACTTTTTCGTCAGCCATTATTAGTATAATATACTAACAAAAAACTCTCTAAATTGTTTATTTCTGTTATTTTTATTTATCGTAATAAAAATATTTTGATATTTTTAAATAATTTTAAATGATTATGGTTTAATATATGAAAAAAAGGAAAAATTTAGAAAAATTCCAAAAGATAAAAAATATTTGAAAAATGGACAAAAAAAAATGTCCAAAATCCAAAAATTTTTTTCAAATATAAAATTCCAAAAAAAATCACTTTTTAAGGAAATATATTTTTGTTATGTAATAGCGTCACAAAACAAAAATAGCAATTTTTGGGGTATTTTTCTTTAAGTTCTTTTTGATAATATATATTAATTTTGAGAAATAAATTGTTTTAATTCAGAAAAAGTAGATTTGTTGAGAGATTTATTAGTTTTATAGTGTATAAATGAGTTATGAAATAAATAAAAATAGTCATATGAAAAAAGCATTTGAAAAATAAATGAATTATCTAATTTTTGATTATTTTGTTTTAAAAATTGAAATATATATAATTTGCTGGAGAGAATCTCTAATATTTCAATAATTTCTTTATCATCTTTTAAAATGTTAAATAATTTGATAATATTATTATCTATTTTTTGAGAATCATAATTTATTAATTTAAATACTTGTAATAATTGATTTTGATAACATAATGTAGAGAGATTAGTATCATTTTCTATTAAATGATAGGTGCATAATAAATTATAATCATAATAATAATTTAATGAATCCATAATATAATATTAAAATTAAATAACATTATATTATTTTTTTTGAAAATTATTGTTATATTATTAAAGATTTTTAATTTTTTGCTTTATCTCTTGCATAATTACGAGCAGAAATACCAGAACGATTCCAGCCACTCATAGCATCTTCTTCAATTTTATATGCAGAATTATTAAAAGCATTTTCAAGAGGTTCAATTAAAGGATAATTTTTGTGGTCGGTAAAATCATTTTCCATTAATGGATTTACTGTTTTTTTATTTAAAGCATTCTCTCCTGCTCGTAACATAAATTCAGTATCACTATCACCTACACCTCTTCCTAAATATGGAACTGTTAAAAATGGTCTACTTGTTAAAGTTAATTTACAAGCCGGTTTAGTAATATGAGTGTATTTTAATTCATTATTAGCATCAATTTCACATCCTTTTACACCACCTTCATGGGAACCTTTATAAAAAACTTGGGGTTGCTTTGTAGCAAAATCAATTGCTGTGCTCATAGGACAATTAGGATAATAATTTTCTAATCTATAATTAGCATTATTCATATTTTGAATATTTCTTTGATCAATAGCAACATTATCATTACCTATTCTTGAAATAGAATCAAATGTATATGGATAAGTTGTTGTAGCAGACATATATAATAATTTAATATAATATTATTTTAAATAATATATTAAATTATTATTATTACATATTAATATGTCTATAATTACCTTTTAAACATTGTTCTACATCACCATCTTTACAAGAAGCCATATTTCCATAACAAAATTGTGCAAATTCTTTTTGATTATTAGCAACTCTAGTATTTGCTGTACTATAAAATTGTCTCATTGATTGTTCAAATTCATATTTATCTCCTAAATCACTAAATAATTTTTCTTCTATTGACTCATCATTAAAATTCTGTTTTATTATTTCTTTTGTTGAATTATTAATTTGTTTTTCAACTTCTTTATTATATGATGGTGCTGCAGGTAATCTATGTGGATTATCTTGAATTTCAGGTAATAATACATTCATAATTGGATTTTTTATATTAGGATTAGTGTAATTATCTTTAAATTTTTCATATAAACTTTCATTGCTAAATGCTTCTTTTAATTTAGTATTTTCTCTATTATTTAAAATAAAATAAGTTGCAATTAAAACCACTAAAGTTATAATTCCTGTAAAAAAAAGTTTTAAATTTCTAAATAAAAAAACACCTAAAATTGTAAGATATAATACAAATCTAGTTATAGCATTTAATTTCTCTTCTCTATTCATTGATTCTAGTGGCCATAAATCAAAAACTTTACTTCTATCAAATAAAACATTAGGATTATAAATCCAAAATTTAGTTTTATGTTCTTCTTTTGTATTATCTTTATTCATTTATATATATATTCATAATTATTTTTATTAATTAATTTCACTTTAAATTAATTTTTCAATCATCCCCATATAATCAGTTAAATCCGGTTTTACTAATAACTCATAATTAATTAATTTTGAATTATCGCCATAAGTTTGTGGCTGCAAACCATTTACTTTTAAAGGACATGGCCAATGTGAAGTAGTTCTCAAATCTTGAAAATATTTTTTACGTTTTTCAATTTGACTTTTAGTATTCTTTATATGCGATTTAGGTAAATAACACAAATATTGCACTAATCTCTCTTCTGAATTTGGTTCACCATAACGATTTTGATGAAAAGTTCGAGAATCCCAAATAACCAAATCACCAGGATTTACACTTAATACTCTCTTAGTATTTTTAATTCTTTCTAGATATTCTTCATCTATTAAATGCCAATTTTTAGAGCTATTTATTTTTTTCTCTTTAAAATACTCTTCATGTAATAAATGACTCGATTCATACAAGATAATAGTTCTTTCACTATTTTTAGTTAAACTTACAAAACTCTGATAACACTGCAAACCTTTAGAATCTGGAGCCTGATCTGTATGCGTCCATAGGTTATCTTTTTTTGTAAATTCTTTGGGAATATAACAACATCCATCAAATGATACAATTAAATCTTCTGTATTCCATAATTTATTAAAAACTGTAATAATTTTTTTTCTAGTTCTTAAATACCATGCATGTTCCTGGTGTCCTATCTCATGAAATTTATAAATACCATGTGGGTTAATTTGTGAATGTATTTTATCATGATTAGGAATAGTATTTTTCCATTTATAAAATAAATCTTTGGCAATTTGTATTTCTTCATTACTAATTACATTAGGTATTATTACATATCCATTTTTTTTCAAATCTAATATATACTTCTCAAGTTGAAATTCAAAAATTTTATTTTCTAAATTGTTAATTTTTTCTAGCAATTCATCCATTTCCATTTTTAATATTTAATAAATTAAAAAAAAATGAAAAATAAAATCAATTTTTTTATCATCTAACATAGAAAATTTACAATTAAAATATTATGTTATCTCTTAATGACATCCATATTTTACCTAATTGATTTTTACCAATTAATTCATTATCTTTAATTTTACCGCCCCATAAACTATTCATATTTGCTCTATTGTCTTGATGTAACAAATATTTATTATGTGTTTCCAACAAGATATTTTTAACATTTTCATTTTGTTTTAATTTTTCAAAACAAATTTTGTTTTGATATTGTATTGAATATAATCCCCATACATTTAATTCTTCATTTGTTAATTTAAAACACAATTTACTACCTAGTTTTTTTGCATCAACTGGTGTTTCAGCATTTTGTATTTTTATTGAATGTTTAATTAATTCATTATATCTTTTAATATCATTACAAGAATTTGCTATAACACAATATTTAAAATAATGAAAACAATGTTCACCTGAATTAAATTCTTTATCTTCTAATATTATTTTTTCCATATGAAAATTAGATAGTTGTCTAATATTTTTGTTCTTACTTTTCGAATAAAAAGTTAATATATTTTCATACATTCTAAAATATATTAATTTAATTATTAATTTAATTATTAATTTAATTATTAATTAAATTTCAATTTTATTTAAAACTAACATTATTAATACAAATACAAATATAAATAGTATTTGTATATTTAAGTTGAATTTTTCAAATAAAATATTATATATTATTTTTTAGATTTACCTTTATTTTTTTTTTTATTATTTGTTGGTTTTTTTTTATTTTGATTAGTTAAATTATTTTGATTTTGCATTTCTTGCATTAATAACATTAAATTATTATTAATATCATTTAAATTATCAGATTGAGTATTATTAGATTGAGTATTATTAGAATTAGTTGCTTTCTCTCTATTTTCTTCTGCTTTTTTACGCATTCTTTCTTTTGTTTTAGACATTTTAATATTTTGATCCATCATATTTTGAAAAGCATTATTATTAAATTTACCACCTTTTGGCATAAATTGATCTAGATTCATAGATTTAAATATATCTTTAAAATTTCCCATTCCAGGCATGTCTTGCATATTTTTAAATATATCTGATGCTTCTTCTAATATTTCACTTTCTTTTAATGAACCATCTTTCATTTTTTCATCTAATTTACCACTAATTTTATTTACAATTCCCATTAATTTGCTTGGATTTTTAAATAAATTTTTAAATACATCATTTACATTACTTACGTTTTCCAAATCTATATCCAAATCTTTTGTTGTTTCTTCAGCTAACTCTTTAGCTAAATTACCTAATTTACCATTTATTAATTTATTAATATGATCATGTATTGTATCAGTATCTGGTAAATTATTAATATTAGAAGGATCAATATTCATAGAACTGAACATATTTTCAAATGGATTATTTTCAGATAAATCACTTTCCTGATTTTGACAAAATAAATTTTCCATAGATTTAACTGTTTCTTGTAACTTATTTTTAAATTCATCACTGTTAATTGCCTCAAATAATTTTTCATTATTTCCAAATGATTCTTTATCTTGAATATTTGTTACTATTGTAAATAATATTAATTGTAAATATTTCCATAATGTTTCTTTTGTTTGATTACTTGTTGTATCAAAATATAATTCTGAAAAATTTATATTTGGTAATAAATATAATTCTTTTTCATTTACAAAAATTTCTTCATTTTGATATAAAATATCAAAAAATTTCAATGGAAAAACATTCTTACAAAAATTATATAAAACTGTAGCACATCTAATTAATTCTTCTTCATTATCCAATTCTTGTTTACTAAAATCATATTTCATTAACATTACCATAGATTCATCTTTTAAAATAATATCCTGAGTTTTATCTGCAAATGTATTAATTAAATCATTTAATAAATCTTTTATTATCTTGGAAAATTCTATCAAATTAGATATTTCTATTTTTTCATCATTAGTCATATTCTATGAGATAAATTTATAGATTATATTTAAATATATATTACAAAGTATATTTAAATATTTAATTAATATTATTTCTGTTATCTTGATAATTTTTTAAACTATTTTCATCTACCTTATCTGGAACATAATTCTCTTCTGGAGTATCTATTTTTTCTTGAAAATTAATTGTAGCATAATTATATAATTGTCTGAGTCCACCTTCTCCTTTAGCAGAAAGTTCATCATTTCCTTGGTCCAAAAAACTAAAATTATCTGAATGAACACCAATCATTGCATCATTTAATGAAAATGCAGAAGGTTCTCCATTAAAATTTGTTGCTTCATCAACATTAACTCGTTCTACTGGTTTTAAATATTCTAATATATTATCTCCAAATAAAACCTTATAATTAGCATTTAATAACATTAAAGCCGGAACTGCATTCACAGTATTTGGTAATAATAATTCTTGATTATTTTCTAACACAATATATACAGTATTATTTTTTTGAATTCTTTTATCAATACAAATATAATGTAAATTATTTTTTACAGATGATTTTGATAAATAACTTAATAATTTTTGTGAATTATTACAATAATTGCTATAATATAATATTGAACTCATATATTAATATATTTTTACAAATTTATTTATATTTATATTTAAACTAAATATTTAAACTTAATATTTATTTATTATATTTTAATTAAAATTGAAAAATATAATAAATAAATTTCATATTATAAATATAATGACTTCATTACCTAAAATTAGCAACGTTGATGAATATAATAATATTTTAAAGTTTACATTAAGTAATATTAATGTTAGTTATGCTAATGCCATCAGAAGAATATTACTTTCCGAAATACCGTGTATTGTTTTTAAAACTAATCCTTATAATGAAAATAATGTTAATATAAAAATAAACAAGTCTCGTTTAAATAATGAACTTATCAAACAAAGAATTAGTTGTATTCCTATTCATATTGATAATATAGATTTTCCTTATCAAAATTATATTGTTGAATTAGATAAAATAAATGACACTAATACTATTATTTATGCAACTACTGAAGATTTTAAAATTAAAAATATTGATTCTGAAAAATATCTTGAAACCAGTGAAGTAAGACAACTATTTCCACCCGATCCTATCACAGGCGATTACATCGATATTATTAGATTACGTCCAAAATTAACAGATACTAGTGAACCTGAACAATTAAAATTTGAAGCTAAATTAACAATTAGTTGTGCTAAAGAAGATGGCACATTTAATGTTGTTAGCACGTGTGCATATGGTAATACTCTTGATCCAGTAAAAATAAATGATGCATGGACTGCTAAAGAAGCTACTTTAAAAGATACTGTTTCAAAAGAAGAATTAGAGTTTATTAAGAAAGATTGGATGTTATTAGATGCTAAACGACTATTTATTGAAAATAGTTTTGATTTTACAATTGAAACAATTGGTATTTATACAAACTATAAATTACTTGAATTGGGAATTAGTTTAATTATTAAAAAATTATATATTACATTAGAATCTCTGAAAAATCAAAATGAACTTATTTATGATGCAACTGATACGTTAGATAACTGTTATATCATTACTTTATTAAATGAAGATTATACTATTGGAAAAATTATTGAATATTACTTGTTTAATAAATATTTTAAAGAAGAAAAAATTTTAAATTTTGTTGGTTTTCTAAAAAAACATCCACATGATAATGATAGTTTTATTAAAATTAGTTTTAAAAACTTAATTTCAAAAGATGAATTATTAATCATAATTGAGGATTCTGTTAATAATAGTATTTTACTATTAAATTCTATTAAAGAATATTTTACAGATAAATAAATTAATTAATTAATAAATTAATAAATTAATTATTATTATAAATATTATATATATTTATGGGAAATATTTGTAATAAGCAAAAACATATTGAAAATTTAAATATTTCTACTCCTCAATTTATTCTTAAAGAAATATCTATTCAAAATAATTATAATGATTTATCTAATTCCCAACCTATAGCAATTTGTAATACTAATCATATTAATATTAAAAATAATTATGATAATCCATTACATATAAATTCATTTCCTAAATATTTGCTACCAAATTCTTATCTAAAACCAACACCAAGTAGTTTTTATGATTATAATAATAATAATAATAATTATAATAATAATAATAATAATAATGATAATAATAATAATGATAATA
>CEWH01147856.1_pt1 | contig 10196 bp, 11 predicted proteins | sample 531231 | NCBI WGS metagenome assembly CEWH01 (sample SAMEA2622316, study PRJEB7988) | marine metagenome | biome: marine biome (ENVO:00000447); feature: surface water layer (ENVO:00002042); material: "saline water (ENVO:00002010), including plankton (ENVO:xxxxxxxx)" | depth 5 m | reverse complement strand
ATAAAATCAAATGTTCCTATGGGATTTTGATTATCAAAAATTGGAAGAAAGGGAATGGAAAATAAAACTACAAGAAGTGATTGAATGGTAAAAAAGAAGAAAAATTTGAAGTTTGCTTTTTCGCCCCAATAATTTCTAAGATTTTGATATCTTGAATCCTCGAATTCTTTAAATAATCTATCTTTAATTATATAAGCAACTAGCCGAAGCGCCCAAATTGCAATAAAAAAAGAAGCTAAAATTCTTCGTAAATAAAAACCCTCTGAATTAAAACCTAAATATACAATGAGTGAACTCAACCCGAGAGTCCATCCAATATCAACCCATCCTGCATCTTTGGTTCTTACTTGGATAATCCAAAGAATGACAAACGAAATAAAGGAAAAAAATAATCCATATAAAAGAATAGAAATATTTTCAGATAAGAGTGACACGTTAAATTTCCTGTAAAATTGATTTCGGGGGTTCTCTTACATCCCAGACAATTTTTAATCGTTCTAGAAGTTTTAGGATATAGTAGGTCATATCAATTTCCCACCATTTAAAACCTTGTCTTGCACACACAGCGTAACGATGATGATTATTATGCCATCCTTCACCGCCGGTTAATATTGCTAAAAACCAATTGTTTACACTATCATCATCATTCTTAAATCTTTTTTTTCCAAACTTGTGAGCAACTGAGTTAATACTAAAAGTAACGTGATATACGGCAACGGTACTTAGAATAAAGCCGTAAACTAAAAATGAAAATCCGGAAATATCGCTTGCTGGATTAAAATAATTAAAAAGTGTTCCGGAAATATACAAAAATAAGGCTAACAATAAGGGAGGAAGGTAGGCATATTTATTCAACCAAATTAGCTCAGGAAATTTTCTAAAATCATTAATTTTATCAAATCTTGTTTCGCAAACATTTTTCTTCATTACCCATCCAATGTGTGACCACCAAAAACCTTTAATTCTTGCTGAATGAGGGTCTAATTCAGTATCAGCGTGAGCATGATGAAGCCTGTGATGACTTGCCCACCATAATGGATCTTTTTGCGCAGCCATTGTCCCAAGAAACCCTAAAATAAATTGAAAAGGACGAGAAGTTTTAAATGAGTTATGAGAAAAATATCTGTGAAATCCAGCTGTGAGTGTAAATACATGCAAGCAATAAACAAATCCAAAAACTAATAGTAACTCAATTTTAAATGGAATAAGAAAAACAAAAAAACATGAAAGATGCATTAATATTAGCGGAAAGCTGACATTATTTTTTTTTTTAAATTCTTTTTTTTTATTCATTATTGGCGTTCATTTTTTGTTTTAAATTCTCTTTAGCTTTATCGGAAAGCCGTACACTTACATATAGATCATCGTCTTCTCTATCAAGCATTTTTTTTATGCCATTTTGTAATTGTACTATTTGAGTATTAGCTTTACCACAAACAAAACACAATTTAATGTGTAACTTTAAACCTAATCGTTTATGCCATGGTAATTCATGAATGCGATTTTCAGCAAGTGCTTTTGATACCTGTTTACATGTAATCATTAAAAAACTCCATTTGCCTCCTTAGTCCATTTGGATTCAAGGCATAATTTCAACTGTTTCCTAGCTCTATGTAGGATGACCCAGAGGTTGTTCGGAGTTAAATTAAGCTGCTTACAAATTTCATCTGTTGAAAGTCCATCTATTTCACGAAGGATAAAAGCTTGAGCTAAATTATCTTTCATTTCAGCAATACATTCATAAAAAATTTTCATAAATTCTTTTCTTTCAAATGCATGTTCAGGATCAAATTTCCAATCGGGAGGATTTTGATCAAAAATACCCAATGCTTTAAAATTAAAGCTGTCCAAAATTTCATTATTTTCGGTATCATCAATTGGCACTTCTCTAGATGATTTTCTAATGTAATCAACGACTTTATGACGAAGAATACCTCTTAACCAATATCTTACTGGTGTTTTTCCATTATATCTTTCAAAGGCTTTATATCCTGCCAAAAATGTTTCTTGAACAGCATCTTCTGCAGCAGCACTATTACGAAGTCTTACAAATGCATATTGCAAAAGATAGTCACCATGATCTTCTACCCACGTTTCAGGACCATTATTTGTATTTTTATCAGTCATTAAAATTATTATAATTTAAAAAAAAAAATTGTAAAACTTATATTAAGGGTATGGCGTTTCACCGCCACACCCTATTTAATAAGAAGTAATACAATATTACATATTTTGTTCGAAATTAAATTGAACAACTTTCAATAAATATAGATATAATTATATCGATAAATAAATATTAAAAATATTTTTTTTAATTAATAATCATTATCTTGATTTATTTTTAAAACCATTCAAAATTGGGTATGTGAAAAATATAGGAATAATAATTAACAATAAAAGAGTTCGTTCAGTTAAAACATTAGATAAATTAAATCAGCTAGCCAAAGAAAATTCTCTTGATTTATTTATCATTCAAAATGAATTTGTTGATTTAATTGATTCAACTCTATTGACCATTGATGAATTTAAATCTCAAGTAGAAATTGTCATAGCTTTAGGTGGAGATGGAACTGTTCTATTTTCGGCTGCAAAATTAATTGGTACAAATATTCCAATTTTAGGAATTAATCTCGGTAGTTTAGGATTTTTGGCTGAAGTTAATGAGAATGATATTGAAAAAGCGATAGAGTTACTAAAAAATAACAAGTTTAAAATCACTAAAAGGTCTATTTTAAAACCAAAATTAATTTCTAAAAGAGAATTAGATTTTAGTGATGTTTACAGCTTAAACGATATTGTTTTAGGTTGGGGTAGCTCCTCGAGGATTATTACTTTAGAACTATTGGTTAATAATGAATTAGCTGGAATTTTTACATGTGATGGAATGATTATTTCTACACCTTCAGGAAGTACCGGACATAATCTATCTAATGGGGGTCCAATTGTTCATAAAGATGTTAAAGGTATTTGCATAAGTGTAATATGTCCGCATACATTAAGCACAAGACCATTAGTTATCCCAGATAATAGTGAAATTGAAATAAAAATTAAAAAATCTACAAAAGACGTAATTATTTCAGTAGATGGTCATGATCATCATTCATTAACCGAAGGAGACATTATTAAGATATCTAAGCATTTAGAATTAGTTTCATTTGTTCAACTTGAAGGATATTCTTATTTTAATACATTAATGAACAAATTGAATTGGCAAGGATCAGTTATATAATATAAATGAATAAGGTTTTTATAGTTCTATTGACTTCGCTGTTAAATGTTTCGTTTGGAGAATATATAATTAAAAAAGAAGATATAAAAGAAAGCTCGCAAAAAGCATATTTCGCAGCTGGGTGTTTTTGGGGAGTAGAAAGTTTATTCCAGTCATTAAATGGTGTTTTATCTACAAGTGTAGGTTATATGAATGGAAATACAGAGAACCCTAATTACAAATCTGTTTGTTATGAAAATACAGGTCATGCTGAAGCAGTTGAATTAATTTACAATCCAAAAATTATTAGCTACAGAGAATTATGTGAATATTTTTGGAAAATACATGATCCAACGACTCAGAACCAACAGGGTCCTGATTATGGATCACAATATAGATCAGCAGTTTTTTATATAACTGAAAATGAACGCAAAACAGCAGAAGAAGTAAAAAAACAATTTCAAAAATTTTGGAATAATTCTATTATTACCGAAATTAATAAAGCTGAAAAATACTATTTAGCTGAAGATTATCATCAAAACTATTTTAAGAATAAAGGCCTCACGCACGGAGGTTGTCATTATGTTAGAAAATTTGACTTAGAAAATAAAGATTAGTTAGGAAATAATATGAATATTAAAATTCAACGAGCATTATTGAGCGTATATGATAAAGCTGGGATTATTGATTTTGCTCGAAATTTAAGTGATATGGGCGTTGAAATTCTTTCTACTGGAGGAACTGCAACAGCAATAAGAGAAGCAGGTATTGAAGTTAAAGATGTTTCAGATTTTACAGGATTTCCTGAGATGCTAGATGGTCGAGTTAAAACTTTAACTCCGCAAGTTCATGCCGGTATCTTATATATGCGAGATGATCAAGAGCACGTTGACACAATGAAAGAGTTTGAGCTTGGTCAAATAGATTTAGTATGTGTAAACCTATATCCATTTGAAGAGACAATTGCAAAACCAGATGTTTCTTTAGCTGAAGCAATAGAACAAATAGACATAGGTGGACCAACTATGATTAGATCAGCGGCTAAAAATTTAAGATTTGTGACCGTTGTAACCGATCCAATTGATTATTCAAAAGTTATCGAAGAAATGAAAAATAATAACGGATCTACATCAGAAAAAACACGATTTATTTTAGGTCAAAAAGTGTATGCAAGAGCCGCTCAATATAATGCTGCTATTGCAAATTATCTATCAGATCAAGTAAACGATATGAATTTATCATCTCCGTTTATGAGATCATATGAAGATGGTAATGAATTACGTTACGGTGAAAATTCACATCAAAAAGCTTGGTTATATGTAGATAACGATTGTCCTGATGCGGGAATAGCTCAAACAGATATTCTTCATGGTAAGCCCATGAGTTATAATAATTATGTTGATGGCGAAGGCGCCCTAGAGGCAGTAAAAGAATTAGCAGGTACTCCAGGTGTAGCAATTGTAAAACATACAAATCCATGTGGTTTTGCTACTGGATCAGATCTTAATGAAGCTTTTAATGCAGCATGGTCAGGAGATCCTATTTCGGCTTTTGGATCTGTTGTAGCATTTACTGAAAAAATTGATATCAATGTAGCAAAAAGTTTAGAAGGAAGATTTGTTGAAGCCGTAATTGCACCAGGATATGACGATGATGCATTCAAATTTTTAGTAAAAAAGAAAAACTTACGAATTTTAAAACTAAATAAACCTGTTTCTAAACCTGTTGATAAAAAAATGATCAAACAAATTACCGGAGGAATGTTAGTTCAAGAAATTGATACACAACTTATTGAAAGTTGGTCAATTCCAACAAAAACACCATTTAGTGAATCAAAAAAAGAATTAGCATTATTTGGTATAGCAGCAGCGAAACATACTAAATCTAATGCAATAGTATTAGTTCAAGAGTATAAAGAAGGACAATTCAGAGTTTTAGGAATGGGAGCCGGTCAACCAAATAGAGTAGATGCATTAAAAAAACTCTCAGTTTCAAAAGCTATAGAAAACCTCACTAAGGAAAATCCAAATATAAGTGATAACGAAATAAAAGAAATCATCGGAGAATGTGTATTTGTTTCCGAAGCATTTTTTCCTTTTGCAGATAGTATTGATGCTGCTAATGAAATGGGAGCTAAATATCTAGTACAGCCGGGAGGGTCAATAAGAGATGACGAAGTTATTGAAGCATGTAACAAATTTGGTATTTCGATGGCATTTATCAATATGAGACACTTCAAACATTAATTTAATTAATTCATCCAATGAAAGAAAGATATGATCAAGTTAGAGAAAAATCCAAATTATAATAGTTCTGATGGTCCAATAGTATTTATAATAATGGATGGTGTTGGTATTGGAACACATTTTGAAAGTGATTGTTTTGCACAAGCACAAACTCCAAATTTAGATTGGTTAAAAAATAATTCTTTATATACGGAAATTAAAGCTCATGGAAAAGCTGTGGGTCTTCCTGATGATACAGATATGGGAAATTCTGAAGTTGGACACAATGCTATTGGGTGCGGAAGAGTTTTTGACCAAGGTGCTGCATTAATTGATCAAGCAATTACTTCAGGTGAAATTTTTCAAGGTACGGTATGGAATGAATTAATTCAAAATGTTGAAAACAATTTAAGTACATTACATTTGATAGGGCTTTTATCAGACGGAAAAGTGCATTCAAATATCTCCCATTTAGAGTCAATGTTGTTAGAGGCAAAAAGAAGAAATATAGAAAAAGTTAGAATACATGCTTTAATTGACGGAAGAGATGTTCCTCCTTTGTCAGCATTAGAATATGTAAATCGAATTGAAAATTTTTTAGAAAATATAAACAATTCAGGCGACTTTGATTATCGTATTGCATCAGGTGGTGGGCGTATGAAAATTACTATGGATAGATATGATGCTGACTGGCCGATGATAAAAAGAGGGTGGGATACGCATGTTTTAGGACATGGTCGTTTTTTTAATTCGATGAGCCATGCTATTGAAACTTTTCGAGATGAAGAGCATGGAATATTAGATCAAGATCTTCCATCATTTGTAATTGAGGAAAACGGAAAAGCAATAGGTCCAATTAACGAAGGTGATAGCGTAATTCTCTTCAATTATCGTGGAGATAGAGCATTAGAAATTACAAAAGCCTTTGAAGCTGAAGAATTAGAAGAATTTAATCGAGGTAAGAAGCTGAATGTTATGTATGCGGGAATGATGCAATATGATGGTGATTTAGGCATACCGAAAAATTTTTTAGTTTCTCCTCCAGCAATAGATAAAACCATGAGCGAATATCTTTCAAATTCAAATATTTCTCAGTACGCTATATCCGAAACACAAAAATACGGGCATGTGACTTATTTTTTTAACGGAAATAATTCCTCTAAATTTGATACAGAAACGTGGATTGAAATTCCTTCTGATAATTGCCCGTTTGATGAGAAGCCAAGAATGCAATCAGATATTATTACTGATGAAGTAATTAATGTTATTAAATCAGGAAAATTTAAATTTATAAGAATAAATTATCCAAATGGCGATATGGTCGGTCATACAGGTAATATGAATGCTGTTATTGCTTCCATTGAAGCTGTTGATGATAACATTGGCAGAATAATAGAAGAATTAAGAAAGAGAAATGGAGTTTTAATATGTTCTGCCGACCATGGTAATTCTGATGATATGATACAAATAAATAAAAAAACAAATACTTTAATGTATGATGATGATGGAAAGCCTAAATTAAAAACTTCTCATTCTCTTAATCCTGTTCCGGTATATATTTATGATCCATCAGAAAGCAATCAATTAAAATTAGCCAAAATTGATAATCCTGGAGTATCAAATTTAGCAGCTACATGTATAGTTATGCTTGGATTCATGCCACCTAAAGAATATACGAAAAGTTTAATAGAGGTTGTTTAATAATTTATTATGGTAAGGTCATATAATATTAAATATTTTTTATATTTGTTAACTATTATTTTTTCATTTTCTGCTCATGCTAATCTATCTGGAGTAAGTATATCTAATTTTAATTCTCCTATTTATAATGAAGAAGGAGAATTAACAGCCGAAATAATAGGGTACAAAGCAAATATTATAAGTAAAAATAAAATTGAAATTAAGCATGTAATAATTAATTTATTTGAATCCAAAAAAAAGATTGCTAGTCTTTATTCCCCATCATGTTTTACTGAATCTGAATTTAGTGAAAATAGTTTAATAAATGTTTTTTCTAATTCTGATGTAATAATCGAATACAATTCATTTCTTTTAACTGGAAAGGGTTTTAAATTTGATATTCAAAAAAATTTTTTTGAAGTATTAGGTAATGTAAAATTAATCGTTGATCCAAAATTAATCTCTGAGATAGATATAGGTTTATGAAAATAATAATTTCTATTTTCTTTATATTTTTTGTGAACATTTCTTATGCTGAAATGTCTAACAATGATAATGATAACCATTTTCAAAAATTTATACCCTATATAGAAAAATTAAATGATATTAAAAAAGCCGATCAATTTAATAATAAAATTATATGCGAAAGCGATTATTTTTATTTTGATTTAAAAGATGAATTTATGAAATTCATTGGTAAATCATCACTTTTTTCGGAACAATTATTGATCAGCGCCGAACAAATAATGATTAAATTTAATGATAAAAATATAAATTTTATTAGTGAGCCAAACTCTTACGTTAGGTTTTTTAATAAAGATAATAATTCTATTGAAATTAGATCGAACAAAGTCACATTTAATTACATTGATAAAAAAATGAATTTATATGGAACAAATAGAGTTAATTATCAAAATTGCTTTCTTAGTTGTGATGAAATACAACTATTACTAAGTAATAATTTAGATTTAAAAGAATTTTATGCTAAGTCAAATATTAATCTTAAGATGAAAGACTTTATATTAAGATCAAATTTTGCAACATTTTATTCAAATATGGATAAAATTGATTTATATGGAAATCCAACAATAAAAAACTTAAATAATAATATTACAGCTGAAAATATTCTAATTTGGCCTATGCAAGAGCGAATTTTATGTAGACCAAAAGCAGAAATGATTATTTCTAATAATTTTTAAAAGTGTTATGGTTTCTAAATAATTTATTATGATTGAAAAAAAAACTAAAAGAAAAAAATACTTAATTGAAGCTAATCAACTTACAAAAGTTTATGACGGAAGATCAGTTGTAAATGAAGTTAATTTAAATATATTAAGTGGTGAAATTGTGGGTCTTTTAGGTCCAAATGGTGCAGGGAAAACAACCAGTTTTTATATGTTAGTGGGATTAGTCATTCCTTCATTAGGAAATATTTTATATAAAGGTAATGATGTTACTAAAATGCCAATGTTTCAGAGATCTAGGTTAGGGATAGGATATCTTTCACAAGAACCGTCCGTATTCAGAAAATTAACTGTAAAAGAAAATATTTTATCAATATTAGAAACACTCCCAATTTCTAAAAAGGAACAAAATAGACGACTTGATAAATTACTAAAAGAATTAAAAATTGACCATTTAGCAAATCAAAAAGCTTTTACTTTGAGTGGAGGAGAAAGACGAAGATTAGAAATTTGTCGATCATTAGTAACAGAACCATCAATCTTGCTTTTAGATGAACCATTTAGTGGAGTAGATCCAATTGCTGTTAATGATGTTCAGGAAATATTGTTAGATTTAAAAAAACAGGGTATTGGTATTTTAATTACTGATCATAACGTTCGAGATACACTTGATATAGTTGATAGAGCTTATTTGCTTTGTGAAGGAAAAATCCTGAGTGAAGGAAATAAAGATTTTTTAATTAATGATAAGATAAGTAAAGAATTCTACTTAGGAACAAGATTTAATTCTTAGTTAAATTAAATTATTAAGTATACAAAAATTATTTTTTGAATTCACATCAAAAAGGATTTAATTAGGAAGTATTTGACATTATAGGTGTACATATGTCCTTATTAAACTATCTATGCAGATAATTTGTAACACATCTTATATTGATTAAAGTTAAATCATAGATCACCATTAATGATAGTCTCAATTTGAGAAAAAAATATGATAGAAAAAGTTTTAAAAATAAATAATAAGTATGGAATTCATGCAAGGCCTGCAGCATTAATTGTTAAAGAAGCATCAAAATTTTCCTCGGAAATTTTTTTTGTGAAAAACGATAATAAAGTTTCATGTAGAAGCATCATGGAGCTTATGGCAATAGAAGGCTTTCCTGGAACTGAGATAAAAATGGTTGTTGATGGTGAGGATGAATTAGCAGCTGCAAGGGCTATTGAAGAATTATTTGATAATAATTTTAATGAGAGTAATATAGAATAATAGATGAAAGAAAAAGAACTCAAGTTAAGTGGTATCGGTGTTTCCTCCGGAATAGTTGTAGGAAAAGTTAGGATATTTGCAACAGATATTTCGAGAATTAAAAGAAGAAAAATCTCTAAAGAAAAAATTCTTAAAGAAATATCACGCTTCCAGATTGCCATAAAAGAAAGTAGAAACCAACTACAGCAAATTAGAAAAAAAATTGCCAATGTTGTTGATGAAGAGCATGCGCAAATCTTTGATGCTCATCTTTTAGTTATCGAAGATAAGGTTTTAATTGATGATGTTGAAAATGCTATCAAGGAAGAGCTTCTTAATGCTGAGTTTGTTTTACAAAGAGTTGCAAACAAATATGCAAATACATTTGAAGCACTCAATGACTCCTATTTATCTGCTCGTGCACAAGACATTAGGGATGTATTGCGTAGAATAATTTCAAATTTAAATGAAAATTCAATTTTAAATTTAAAAGATATTAATGAAGAATGTGTAGTAATTGCAGAAGATTTACTTCCATCGGATACAGCTGGACTAAATACAGATAAGGTAAAAGCATTTGTTACAGAATTAGGAAGTATTACCTCACATACTGCTATTATGGCACGAGCGTTAATGGTTCCTGCTATTGTCGG
>CEWH01120614.1_pt1 | contig 10198 bp, 9 predicted proteins | sample 531231 | NCBI WGS metagenome assembly CEWH01 (sample SAMEA2622316, study PRJEB7988) | marine metagenome | biome: marine biome (ENVO:00000447); feature: surface water layer (ENVO:00002042); material: "saline water (ENVO:00002010), including plankton (ENVO:xxxxxxxx)" | depth 5 m | reverse complement strand
GGACGCCTTGGGCCCTGAGATTCCGCTTCTCCTGCCGCAATCTGACCAAGCCCGCCCAGTGCTGCTTCAGGCCCTCACGGCCGCAGGGCGACGGGTGCAGGCGTGGACCGCATACCGCACCATGCAAGCCGACATCAAACCGATTGAGATACAAGCCAGCGATGTGTTGCTGGTCACATCACCAAGCGCCATTCGAGCTTGGCGCGGAACGGGACACGCGGTCCCCAATCATGTTCTTTGCATGGGCGAGGCCTCAGAACAGGCGCTCCGTGAAGACGCTGCGTTCCAGAACACCCGTGTGCATCGTCTGCACGGCCCGAGCGCCGAAGCTCTACGCACCTGGTGGCGCACCCACGTGGAGGGCGAAACATGGACGTGAGGATGCGCATCAACCGTTGGACGACAGGACGACGTGAGATGCTCAACGGCCACGCTCTGACCTCCGGGCTGGTCCAAGGACACTTCGTCGTCGACGGCCAAGGCATTGACGAGCCCATCCCAAGCCTTCCCGGCATCCACCGCCAGTCTGTGGACGTCCTTCGACAACGCATCGCTGAAGACGTGAAAATGGGACTGGTCGGGCACATGCTTTTCCCTGTTCATCCACCGGAGGCGAAAGACTCCGAGGGTCGCTTGGGCTTGACCAGCGATGGACCCATGCTCAGGGCTCTGAAGGTGCTTCGTGAAGACCACGGGGAAACCGTCGTTTTGATGGCCGACGTGTGCATGTGCACGGTCACAGATCACGGCCAGTGCGGCCACGTCGATGACGGCGCAATCCTCAACGACGAAACCGTGGTGACCCTCGCTGAGATGGCCGTGTTGGCCGCTGAAGCAGGGGCGGATTACGTCGGTGCCTCCGACATGATGGACGGCCGCATCGGGGCCATCCGCACCGCTTTGGAAGGTGCTGGACACCACAGCACTGGGGTGCTCTCCTACGCCGTCAAGTATGCCTCAGCGTTCTATGGCCCCTTCCGCGATGCAGCGGGTTCCTCGCCACGATCGGGCGACCGACGAAGCCACCAGATGGACCCGCGTGCATCCCCCAACGAGGCCGTGATGGAGGCCCAGTTGGATGAGGCCGAAGGCGCGGATCTTCTCATGGTCAAGCCAGCCCTCGCCTACCTCGACGTGGTGGCTGCGGTCCGTGCCGCAACCCGCCGCCCCATCGCGGTCTACAACGTGAGTGGAGAATACGCCATGGTCCACGCTCAGCATCCTGAGGTGGGAGACCGAAGGCGCGTGGTGGAAGAGATCATGCACGCCTTCCACCGGGCCGGAGCCAGCGTCATCGTCACCTACCACGCCAGAGAAATCGTCGAGCAAGGATGGCTGGAGGTGCGGCCATGATCCGCGATGTCTCCTCAGCGCTTCACGCCGAAGCAAGCCAGCACCTTGTCGGAGGCGTGAACTCACCGGTCAGGGCGTTCAAATCGGTTCACGGTGACCCAATTTACATCAAAGACGCCAAGGGAGCAACCATCACCGACGCGGACGACAACATCCTCGTCGATTTCGTGCAATCGTGGGGTCCATTGATTCACGGCCACGCGCATCCAAGCGTGCTGTCAGCCGTGACGAAAACCATGGCACGAGGCACGTCATACGGCGCCCCACACGTCGGCGAAATTCAACTCGCGAAGAAGGTAAAATCAATCTTCCCGATGATGGATTTGGTCCGATTCGTCTCCTCTGGTACCGAGGCCGTGATGAGCGCCGTGCGGCTTGCGCGAGGAGTGACCGGCCGCGACACGGTGCTGAAATTCGAAGGCTGCTATCACGGCCATGTTGATGCGCTGATGGTCAACGCTGGAAGCGGATTGGCCACCTTCGGCATCGCAAGCAGCCCAGGCATTCCCGAATCCACGGTCGCGACCACCTTGGTGGCTTCGTTGGACGACGAAGCCATGGTGGACCACATCTTTGCCGAGCAAGGAGACGATATCGCCGCGGTGGTCATCGAACCCATGCCGGCCAACAACGGTCTTCTGGTGCAGCGCGAAAGTTTCCTCCAACATCTTCGAACGCGCTGCGACGAGCATGGCGCCTTGCTGGTCTTTGACGAGGTCATCACGGGGTTCCGCTTTGCAGAGGGGGGCATCACCGGACACGTGGGGGTGACCCCGGACTTGGTCGCCCTTGGCAAGGTCATCGGAGGTGGCCTGCCGGTGGGTGCGTACGGTGGACCTGAGCACATCATGCAACAGCTGGCGCCGCTCGGGCCGGTCTATCAGGCAGGAACCTTGTCTGGAAACCCACTGGCCATGGCTGCAGGTTGCGCGACCTTGGACCTGCTGAACGAGGACGCACACGCTCATCTGGAGGCCCTTGGCGTGCTGCTTGAGGAGCTCGTTTCCCCCGTGCTTGCCCGTCACGGTCACCCCATGCGGCTGGTGCGCCAAGCCAGTTTGTTCTGGTTCTCTCCCGGTCCAGAAACGCCACCACGGCGCTCCGATCTCATTCCAAGCACGGCAGGCGTCCTCTATGCCGACGTCCACCATGGCCTGCTCGAACGCGGCTACATGCTGGCGCCTTCAGCCTACGAAGTGGGCTTCCTTTCAACCGCCCACGAAACGCACCACATCGAAGGCTTTGTTGCGGCGCTCGACGACGTGCTGACGGCCTTGGAGGTGGCGCAGTGAACGGGCGTGAACGCGTGTTGGCGGCCCTCCATCACAAGCCTGTTGACCGGCCGCCGGTGTGGTTCATGCGGCAAGCAGGCCGTCATCTCCCGGAGTACCGTGCCCTGGCGGAGCAGGCCGATTTTTGGGAACGGTGCAAAAACCTCGAGTTGTGCACCACGATCACGGCACAACCGATCGAGCGGTATCCACAACTCGATGCCGCCATCGTGTTCAGCGACATCCTCACTCCCCTTCCCGCACTCGGCTACGAGGTCGAATACGGCGGCGGCATTCGCATCACACCCTTCGCTTTCGATGACATGGAAACATGGCCGGAATTTGAGGCGCGGACGCACGCCCCGTGGGCTGCCGATGCCCTCGCGGCGTTGCCTGAGGTTCTGCCTCGTGACGTAGCACGGCTCGGTTTTGCAGGATGTCCATGGACCGTGGGCATGTATTTGATCGCCGGTGGAACAGGAGACAAGGAGTTCGTCAACACCCGTGCAAAAGTGCACGCTGACCCGGAGGCTGCCACGCAGCTCTTCATGCGCTTGGGCGACATTGTCGGGAACCTGTTGGCCGACCAAGCCGTCCATGGCGGGGCAGACGCCGTGCAGTTGTTCGACACCTGGGCCGGTTTGCTCGATGAAGCCACCTACCGCCGATTTGCCATGCCCGCCACCGCAAGGGCCATCGAAGTCTTCCGAGAACGGTGCACAACGCGAACCCCGCTCATCCATTATGCCAAAGCCTCCGGCCATCTTCACGGTGCCATCATGGAACTCGACATCGATGGTCTGTCGCTGGATTGGCGCGATAACCTCCGTACCTATCGGGAAGCCCACGGCGAGCGGCTGGCCCTTCAGGGCAACCTCGACCCGACCTTCATGCATGGCTCAACCGAAGCCGCGGTCAACGCGGCCAAAGCGGTGCTTGGGGCCGCGGGTGATGAACCGGGGTACATCTTCAACCTCGGGCACGGCTTTGCGCCAAGCGCTCGCATCGAATGCGTCGAGGCCGTCCTTCGCACCGTGGAGGGGCGGTGATGCGCCAGCGCATGATTGACCTCGTTCACCGCGAACAGGATCGCATCTGTGACGCTCTGCAGACCATCGATGGCGGCGCTCCGCGTGAAGACGTGTGGACGAGAGAAGGCGGTGGCGGAGGCCGAAGCCGAGTGTTCAGCGAAGGAAAGGTGTTCGAGAAGGCCGGTGTGAACGTCAGCGTCGTGCACGGAACCCTGCGCCCAGAAGCCGCACGGGCCATGGGTGGCGGACAGGCCTTGGACGACGAGGAAGACTTGGACTTCTTCGCCACAGGTCTGAGTTTGGTGCTTCACCCGTGGAACCCAATGGCCCCCACCGTTCATGCCAACTACCGCTATTTCGAACGAGGCGACGGTCAGAAGCCGGGCTCCTGGTGGTTTGGCGGCGGCGCAGACCTGACCCCAAGTTACCTCTTTGAAGAGGACGCGACCCATTTCCACGCCACCTACAAAGCGGTCTGCGATGCCCACGACGTGGCCGATTACGGCCGTTTCAAGGCCTGGTGCGACGACTACTTCCACGTCCGCCACCGAGGTGAACGGCGAGGTGTGGGTGGACTCTTCTTCGACGACATGAACGAGGCCCCGAAGGATGAGTGCTACGCTTTCGTCGAAGCCTGTGCGGGCGCTTTCCTTCCCTCCTACCTCCCGATTCTTGAGCGACGCAGAGGCATGCCCTACACCGACGAACAGCGTGACTGGCAGCAGCTGCGTCGAGGACGCTACGTCGAGTTCAACCTCGTCTATGACCGTGGCACGACCTTCGGACTGAACACCAACGGGCGGGTGGAGAGCATCCTGATGTCCCTCCCGTTAACGGCGCGATGGGAGTACGCCCACACGCCCGAAGACGGTTCGGCTGAGGCGGCCTTGCTCGACGTCCTCCAAACGCCGCGTGATTGGGTGTGAGCCATGCAGGACCAGCAGGCGTGGATCCGCCACGGACAGGAGCTTCGCCGACCTCTCTTGGTCAATCAGGCCTTGGCCGACGAAGGCCACGTCGTGGTCGTGGGCGCAGGCTTGTCCGGACTGGCGGCTGCTTACCGTTTGCGGGAGGCACGACCGGACGTGCGCATCACCATCCTCGAACGAAGCAACCGCGCAGGCGGCGTCATCCGCACGTGGCGCAAAGACGGGTGGGTGGGCGAATTTGCCGTCAACGCCTCCCGCCCTCACCCCGCCGTGTGGCGGCTCATCGATGATCTCGGTCTGATGCCGTCGTGGCAACCATCGCGTGCTGAAGCACGACGCCGCTGGATTTTGAACGATGGACGTCGCCATCGCCTGGGTCTTTCCACGGTGTTGAAGGCCGGTCCAAGACGCATGCTGAGTGGAATCCGCGCAGCCCGACGGGGCGGACGGTCGATGGCCGAAGCCCTCCCCGTTGCGTGGTTGGCCGACGCCATGACCCACGGTATCGTCAACGCCCCGGCCACAGAAGTCGATGCAGATCTGCTGATGCCGACCATGGCACGGTACGGAGCAGACCCCCCGATGCGCCAGCAGGCCTTGGCAAGGGCTGTCCGAGGCACGTACCCCGGATGGACGCCGCAGCGTGGCCAGATGGGTTCACTTGATCAAGGGATGGATGGCCTCGTTGAGGCCCTGATTGAGGCACTCAGCGACGATGCCATGGTGGACACGCAGTTCAACGTCGACGCACCATCACCTCAAGCGGCTGCTGACCATGCAGGTCTTACCCTCGCCTCTGTGCTCTGGGCTGCACCACGGACAGAGGACGAACCCGGTCCAGAACTGACCGTAGCGGTTGTTGGATACACGCATGCCGATACGGCCGCAATTCCGGTCGGCTACGGCACCTTGTGCCCAGACCCGTCAAGTCCCGTGAGCGGCATCCTTCACGAGAGCGACGTGCATCATGGCGCCCGCGCACCATCAGGCCATCGCCTGTTCCGGGTGATGGTCCCTCATGCGCGCTGGGACGGCGAGGAACGCTCGCTTCAGAGGGCCGTTGAAGCGATGCTGTGCCCTGCCGAACCCGTCCTGTTCGAGGTGCTTGGCACGCGGCGCGTGCCGCACGTGCGTCCCGGACACATGCAGCGCGTCGCCGAGCATGCCGCACCGTGGTCGTGGATTGGATGGAGCGCGACGGGCGTGGCCATCACGCATGTCGTGTCTGAGGCAGAACGCCTTGCCGATCTGTTACAGCAAAGGCACGCTCAATGAGGGATTGGACACCGTCCACCCACGTGGGTTCATCGTTCAAGCACGGGATCACGCGGAATACCTCCCCGCCTGCTTCGATGAAAGTCTCACGCAGTTCGATTTCGAGTTCCTCTAAGGTTTCGAGGCCGTCCACCACGAAGGCCGGAGCCACCACGGCCACGTTCGTGACCCCACGCTTGGCCAAGTCCACCACCGCTGTGGTGGAGGCTGGCGTCAACCACTTGACCGGGCCAAGCCGACTCTGGTAGGACAGGGACCAACGGTCCTCGGGTAAACCGAGCGCTTCAACCACGGCCGTTGTGGTCATGTGGCAATGGTGCGCATAGCACATGGCGTTGGCCGAACATGCGGTGGTGCAGCAGTCGTCCACTTTCTGGCAGTGGGAACGAGTGGAATCGGTCCGCTTGACGTGGGACAAGGGCAAGCCGTGATAGGAAAATAGGATGTGGGCTCCATCATCCACCGCTTCGCGCAGGCTTGCAGCCAACGGTTCCACGTACTCGGGTTCGGTCTCGAAGTGGTCCAAGCGGTGCAGCGTCGGGCTCCATCCCATTTCGTTGAGCACTTCCTCGGCCCGTCGCATGGCGCTGCCGGTGGTGGCTTCGGCATGCTGAGGGAACATCGGAGCCAGCAAGAGCTCCTCCACACCTTCGGCGCGAAGGGCTTCCAGTCCCTGTTGCATGCTGGGCACACCGTACCGAAACGCGTGCGCAACGGCGAGGTCCCCTTCCCGCTCTTGCAACGCGGCGACCATGCGGTCCGAATGGACGCGCAAGGGTGCGCCTTCATCCATCCAAATCTTGGCATATGCCGGCGCAATTCGCTTGGGGCGCGTCCGGAGGATGATGCCGCGAACCAAGAGATGGCGCAGTGGAGCAGGCAGGTCGATGACGTCAGGATCGAGCAAGAACTCCCGCAAATAAGTGCGCACTGATGCTTCGGTCGGCTCCTCTGGCGTGCCGACGTTGATCAGCAAGACGCCGCGCCTGACCATGCCCCTCGACCGACACGGCGAACATAGGGCTTTGCTTGGCCGCCTAGTTTGCCAAAATCAGGGATTCCCCCATGTGTGGTGGGTGCGGGTCACGACCCAAGTCGCGCCTCCGTCTACCGTCACCACGGTTTCGATGACCGTGATTTCGCCGTGCACCGCGTCATAGGTCGTGTTCACGTAATTTCGGTGCAAGGTTTCCTGCACCGTCACGCGGCCATCGGTGTCGTAGGTGTAATTCGTCTCTGTCCCCATGGTTTCAGAGACGGTCATGAGGCCGTTGACCCACGTTTGGTTGGTGTCGATGGTGAACCAGGTCCCTCCGCCGTCCAGGGACATGCTCGTGGACGCCACAACAGGGTTGCCGTCGGCGTCGTACGTGGTGTTCAGGTACGTGCTGTGCAGGGTTTCCTGTACGACCAGTCTGCCGTCAGCGTCGTAGGTGAAATTCGTCACAATGCCCATGGTCTCGGACGCGGTCATGAGGCCGTTGGTCCAACTTTGACCGGTGTCGATGGTCGTCCACGTTGCTCCGCCATCGACCGATGTGGTGGTGGTGATGATCACAGGGTGGCCATCTGCGTCGTAAGTCGTGTTCGTGAAGGCCCAGCCGCCTTGGGTCTCGACGCTCACGATACGGCAGTCAGCGTCATACGAGTAATTCGCCTGGATGGTGAGATCTCCAGGTGCATCCATGGATTCGATGGAGGTTTGCAGCAGGGCGAAACACGTTCCAACCTGTGCATCGCTTGAGGCCTCACCTGGGTCAACGGGGTCAACAGGGTCAGCGGAGTCCACTGAATTCGTTGGCTCATCAGGGTCGTCGGCGACGCATCCCGCGAGTGAAAAAAGCATGACAAGAAGGGAGAGCGTCAATGCCTGGCGCTTGTTCTGCATGGGCCATTTTGGGCCTCGGGGGAGCATATTCTTTCCCTCGTCAGAGCTTCAACACCGTGAGGGTCCGGCACGCATCAGGAGATGGTGATGCTGCCTTTCGCGAGGGTTGTTCGGTCCAACACGTTCGACACCCAGTACTCGATGGTGCACGACGCGCTGCACAAGTCTGCACCGGTCTCGACGATGCTGAGATAGTTGATGGCGGTGATGCTGCTGCCTCCGTTGCTGGCAACCTTGTCGCACACGGATGAGCTCGGTGTGCACTCGTGATAGGTGCCGTCAATTTTGAGCACCAACCTCATCGTGGCGAGGTTCAAATCGGAACCTTGCGTCATGGTCATCTCAAACAAGCCGTCGTCCGTGGCCGTGCTTGGTGCATCAGCGTGGTCGACCACGTCGAACGTGTACCCCGAATCTGACGGGTTCCAATTACCCGGATACTGCCAGGTCATCTGACCTTGTTGGAACACGTCAACCTTCCACTCCACGCTGCAGCCCATGCTCGTGCAGAGGTCCTGGCCGTTTTCGATAATGCGGATGCCGTTGCCCACGGAGACTTGGGCTTGGTTGCCTCCATAGAGCCACGTGAAGGCGCAGTCCGTGCTTTGGCTTGTGGCGGTCACAAGCTCAGCGCACGGAAGGAACGCACCGCCGTCCACCGAAACGGAGACCGACACGTCGGGCAAACCGAGGCCACTGCCGGTGCTGTAGGTCAACACCAAGTCCGCAAGCACGTCATCCGTGGCGGCGGTGCCGGTGGTCGCCACGCTGGCATCAAAGGTCGTGGTGTAGACGACCATCGGCGTCCATGTGCACGGCGAACCAGGCAAATCGCCGCTGAGCCAATCGATGTCGTCGCTGCTCAACGTCGGGAAAATGGCCTCGACGCTGTCAACATCGTCCTCCCAGTAAATCCGTACATTACCGACGTCTTGTATGGCATCGGTGATGACCGTGTGTACAGTGGTCATGCCGGTGGCGTCTTCGGCGATGACGTCGAACATCCTGTACACCACCAGCCCGCACATGCCGGACCATCCTGTGAAGCGGTTGGCGAACAATGTGCCGTTCCATGGGATTTCGATCATCTGGTTGGTCGTGCCTGCGTCAACGCCTTCGGCGGCGGGCAGGGCCAGATCCACGACGCCATCACGGTCGTGGTCCACCCCAACGCTGACCGCGGTGCCTTCAGGGTCGTTGGCCGACCACTGCATGAAGGCGCGGTACATCCAAGGCGCGTTGGGGTCACCGCCGCTGGAATAGTCATCGTTGGTGTTCAAGCGGACAGACACCTCAGGAGGATGGTTGGTCAGACCGCTGGTGTCGACCGAGGACCATCCCGTGGACGTGCAGGCTTGGAAGTCGGCGACGTCCTCGACGTAGTACAACTTGCCAAGGTTCGCGTCGTTCTGACCGGGGCAAGCCGGCAAGTCGCTGGCGCTCGGCACGTAATACGTGGGCCAGTCGTCCGGCAACTCCCCCAGCACGAGGTCGTCGTCGGACGTGGCCGGATCGGTGCCTGAATTCAGGCATCCGGCCAAGGGTAGGGTCAGCATCAGGAAGCACAGCATGAGCGCAAGCGGTCGCTTAAACATGCAATGGATTCCGCATTCGGGGTCTTTCATTTTGGCGTCGGATTCATGTTCGGACGAGCCGAAACAAGGAAGAGGTGATCCACGACAACCCACGGTCCCGTTCGTCCTCAAGGTCGACCTTCGCAAGCCGCTCCACCTCGAAGCCTTCGGAAAAATGGCGGTGCACGTCCTCGTCGAGCAAGGCAAAGGGCGGCCCGTCCATCTCCTCCGGCGGGTAGGCGTAGGTGATGAGCAAGCCGACCGCTCCGGGCGTGGTCTGCTGACGCAATTGCTCGACGTAGGCCGTGCGCATCTCGTCGGGCAGGGCGATCATCGCCGCGCGGTCGTACCACGCCTCGGCCTGCACCGTGCCCGGTGCAAGCCCGAGCGCGTCGCCTTGAAGCAGGGTAAACGGTCCGTTGCTGTAGCGCACATGGTCGTCCTGTTCCTTGCGGTCAGGGGAAAGGCCAGCCTCCTCGAAGAAAGCTTCCGCCGCCTGTTGGACCAATTCAAGCCCAACCACGCTGTGGCCTTGTTCGGCCAACCAGTGCATGTCGAGGGATTTGCCGCACAGCGGAACGAGCACCTCGCAGCCCTCAGGGGCGCCGATGGCGGGCCAGTGCTCGACCATCATATCATTGTGAACCTCGCGGTGCCAACCGATTTGTTCGGTCGCCCACCGGTGCTGCCAGAAACTCATGCAGAATCGATGACGGCATTGTGAATGAAGCCTTGCGCTCAATCAGAGGAGACCAGCGCATAAGTTCCTCATGCGTGGTCGGTGAAAAATCAATTTCACTTCTTCCTGGAGGGGTTATTTCCCCTGCCTCTTCCTGAGGGGTTTCCAGTTTTACTGGGTGCATTTCGAGGACTTCCT
>CEWH01277291.1_pt1 | contig 10211 bp, 5 predicted proteins | sample 531231 | NCBI WGS metagenome assembly CEWH01 (sample SAMEA2622316, study PRJEB7988) | marine metagenome | biome: marine biome (ENVO:00000447); feature: surface water layer (ENVO:00002042); material: "saline water (ENVO:00002010), including plankton (ENVO:xxxxxxxx)" | depth 5 m | reverse complement strand
CCAAGTTCATGTCTTTTAGATTCCATATATTCACCTTGAACATAACCATTTTCATTGCTATATCCAGCAGCACCTACATAACTAGTGGTAGTTTCAGGTCTATTTACGAATTTTTCAACAGGTATAGAACGAAGTGTTTGTCCTTTCTCAAGGCCAGTTGTAGTAAGAAGACGGTCTTGTCCCATCTCAAAAGTTTTTTCAGGTCTATGTTTTTCCATAACACCCATGTGATCTCTTCCAGCTAAGTTTTTAACACGGCTTCCAGCAGCTCCTTCGTAACCATATAATAAGTTACCTCCAGATTTGGGGTTGTTATCAACACGAAGTTCATCAACAGATTTGGGCATCCATGTGTCTCTATTCATCATACCAGAATTAAATCCATCAGAACCATTGCCTAATCCAGGAGCAACTAGTTCTTCTTGAAAAGGTTTTACATTAGACATTTTTAAACTGGGATTAACTCTAGATTGATAGAAATCATTGGAGTTAGGAGCTCCGTGAGAATATTGTTGATTTTCATTAGGAGCAAAAAGAGGAGCTTGTTCTCTTTTCTCAATATTTTGAGAACCAGAACCAATATAGTTATCTAAAACTCCTTCATTAGTGTTGGCGTTTCTATTATCAGCCATAGAATTACTTCCGAAATAGGGAACCATATTATTGTGTTCAAAATAAGAAGAATTGACTTTATCTCCAGTTAAAGAATAAAAATTAGGTTCCTCAGTAGTGCGGATATTTTGTGTAGAATCCATATTTTGTTGAAAGTATTTATCGGTGTATGCACCGTTAGCACCATCATATTTATTTAAAGTAGTAAGTGCAGCAGTGTTATCAAGTTCAGAAAAATTAATTTTTTCATCGGGGTAATTTTTATCGGGAATATTTGTATTAGGCAATCCTTTATAATCACTAAAGCCTTCATTTTTTTTATTTTGATTAGATGCAACATATAATAATCCGAGAGCGACTCCTGGTATAGCTAATTCCATTTTTCTAATAATATATTATATAGTTATAATAATTTATAATATATTACTGAATTTTATTTTGATAGAGAGTTCCAGGGCATATTTTTTTGTCAGAACCTCCAAGACATATACTTTTTTCAGATAAGTAAAAACTGTCAGTATGCTCAACAGTTGGTATTTTGGGCATATGTAAATCTTTCTCTAAAATTCTTGATTGTAAATTATCATCAAAAGGTTTATTCCAATTATTTTGAGGATTCAAAAAAGGTTGTTCCCATCTAGTTTGTTCTAAATCTTTATACATCCACGCGGGATGTGTAGCTCTAGATTCATCTACAATAGGAGATGCATTTCTGTAGTTCATGAGGGAAGAATTGGGTTCAGTTTTTTTATATTCGTATGTGAGTTCATCTTTATTCATTCTTCTTGTTAAACCTCGTAAATCATTTTCAATATTGGTAGAATTGTTTCGTAAATTTCCTCCCCATTTTTGTAATCTAATTTGAGGGTCTTCCATATAAGGTAAATCAACGCCGGGACCAGGTGTATTGATGAAATAATCACCAGAATATATAGATTCTTCTACTTGCTTTTTAATTCTATATTTGTCATCATGAAATCTTGTAAAGGACATTATAAATTAATATATAGTGATAAAAAAAGTTTAAAATAATGTTTTAATTAATATAAATGTCGGGGCTTCCTAAATTATGCTTAAACATGATTGTTAAAAATGAATCACATATAATTGAAGAAAGGTTAGAAGATTTGACAAAAAAAATTCATTTTGATTATTATGTCATTTGTGATACTGGTTCTACAGATAATACCAAAGAAATTATCAAGTCTTTATTTGAAAAGAAAAACATCCCAGGAGAATTACATGAACACGAATGGAGTGATTTTGGAACAAATCGCACCAAAGCACTAGAGGCTGCATATGGTAAAACAGAGTATTTATTAATATTTGATGCAGATGATGAAATTCATGGTAATATAAAATTACCTGAAGAATGGAATTTTGATAAATATAATTTAAAATTCGGAAGTGGGTTTGTATATTATAGACCCTTATTAATTAATAATCAAAAAAGGTGGAGATTTGTAGGAGTATTACATGAATTTCTCGCAACCGATGAAAAAAATATAACAGAAACAAATCTGGATGGCGATTATTATATTGAGTCTGGAAAAACAGGTAGTCGTAGTCAAGACCCTGAAAAATATGTCAAAGATGCAAAAATATTAGAAAAGGCTTATAATGATTGTTTTGAGAAGGATTATGGATTAGCGTGCAGGTATGCTTTTTATTGTGCTCAGAGTTTTAAAGATTCTGGTCCAGAATACACAAATTGTGCGATTGATTGGTATAATAAAGTTCTCAATTTAAATTCTTGGTCTCAAGAGAAGTATTATAGTTGTATTATGCTTGGTAATTTACATAGTGATAATTTTAAAAAATTAAAATATTATTTGAAAGCAATAGAATATGATTATCAAAGAATAGAAGGAATCGTAAAAGCATGTGAATTAGGAATGAATAATGGGATGCATTCATTAGTTTGTAGTTTATATGACACATATAAGGATTATAAACTACCAAAAGGAAGTAAATTGTTTATGTTCTCAAATTTATATAATGACCATCTAGAATATTATTATACAATAAGTTCTTTTTATTTAAACAAAACAGAATTAGGTTATAATGTTTGTAAAAAAATTGTTGAGAACAATGTTTTAGATGATAATCTACTTGAACAACTTTATAAGAATATTTTGTTTTTTAAAATACAGTTATATGATGACTCCTCCATGGATTTATTTGAACATGTAACTAATTATATAAAACTCAAAGATCATAAGAATGAAAATATAAATGACACAATTTATGAATTGTGGAACTTTTTATTTAAAAGACATAACCGAATACTTACTTATCCTAAGAAGTTTTCTTTTGTAAATGAAGAGAGTCCTTATTTATTGTTGAGTTTTACTACATGTAAGCGTATAGATTTATTTAAACAGACTGTTTATAGTTTATTAAATCAAGTAGAAGATATATCAACTATTAACTATTGGTTTTGTGTAGATGATAATTCAAGTATGGAAGATAGGAATGAAATGAAAAAATTATTTCCATGGATAAAATTTTATGATAAGAACTTTGAAGAAAAAGGACATCGTGCAAGTATGAATATAATTTATGATAAATTAAAAAAATTAAAACCAACCTATTGGTTTCACTTAGAAGATGATTTTTTATTTTTTAAGAAAATAAATCTTAAAAATATTATTAATAATTTTGAAGCATTAGATAATAAAAATGTAAAGCAATTATTGTTTAATCGTAATTATGCTGAAACAATTGTAGATTATAAAATTAAAGGAGCAGAAAATTCAAATATAGATAATATAGTTATTCATAATCATAAAGATGGAATATATCCTTATTGCAATTGTCATTATTGGCCAAATTATAGCTTTCGTCCTTCAATTACCAAGGTAGAAACAATATTAGAATTAGGAAATTATGATAGTAGTAATCATTTTTTTGAAATGGATTATGCAAGAAAATATACAGAAAAAGGTTATGTATCAGCATTTTTAAATGATATTACAAATATTCATATTGGTAAATTAACAAGTGAAAATAATAGCACAAAACAAAATGCATATGCGTTAAATCAAGAAGAACAATTTCAAAAAAAAATTCCATATATTAAAGTTATTAATCTAGAAAGAAGAAAAGATAGAAAAGAAAAAATGGAGAAGCTATTAAATAAAGAACATATAAGCAATTGGATAATTACTGAAGCAGTAGATGGAAATAAATTAACCCCAGATATAGATATGGCTGCTTTATTTTATGGAAATGATTTTTGTAATAGGAAAGCAGTAATCGGTTGTGCATTATCACATTATGAATTATGGAAATCATTATTAGAAGATGATTCAAATAATTTTTATGTTATATTTGAAGATGATATTGAAGTAGATGAAAAGTTTTATGAAAGGTTCTATAGTTTGCAACAAGACATGTTAGAAAAAGATTTTTTATTTTTAGGATATCATATGTATGATAAACACAGAGATGGTGTAAAAAATAAATATCGTAATGATAATATAAAAATAGAGATAGAAAAGTTAAATAAGGATTTGTATATAGGAGGTTATTTCTGTTATTCAATAAATAAAACTGGTGCAAGAAAAATGATAGATTATATCGGAGAACATGGAATCAAACATGGAATAGATTATTTGAACTTAGTTAATGAAAATATAGATAGTTATGAGTGTGTTCCTCAATTAGTTTTTTCAGAATGGAATGAAAATGGAAAAAAGATAGATAGTGATATACAAAATATATATGATTCTTTTAACTTAGATAGTTTTTTGTATGAAAACGAAGACGATGAGAATTTTGTATATATAAATGGATATGACCAGTTTGATTATGATAATGGATATAATAAAGATGTAATTACAAGACAAAAAAATAAATGTTTGAAAGATGAAAAAATAGCAGGATTTAATAGCTTGGGATTTTTAAAATCTGAAATATTTTATTTACAAAAATCACCTTATTTTAAAGAGAATGACGGGATTTATATAAAGCGCAGTAATATGAAGAATCTAGGTTATGATATACGCAATCCCCCTAATAATTTAAATAGAATATGCGATAAATATGAAGAAGGTGATTTCTGTTTTATTCATAGTTGTAATGTAAGTAACATAGGATTAGTTATTTTAGATAGATTATTAGATACAATAAAAGGTTATGGAAAATTAGAGAGTTATAAACAAATATTTATTATTAATATCGGAAACACAATAAATACTGATTTATATAAAAAATATAATAATGTTATAATTATAAATTTATCTAGTAATGCGCACTTATATGAATTAAAAACCATAAATCTTATTTATTATTTTAGCTTGGTAAATCCAAATAGTAGAGTATTGTATATTCATACAAAAGGAATTTTACGAGAAGACAACGAAAAAATTCAACAATGGGTAAATATGATGCTTTACTTTTTAGTCAAGAGACAAGATAGTTGTATAAAATATTTACAAGAATATGATGCAGTTGGTTGTAATTATATTGTTTCTAAGGATATTAAGCCACATTTTAGTGGTAATTTTTGGTGGGCAAATACAAATTATATTCAAACATTGGAAACTATTAAAACTACACCAAGACATGATGCTGAATGGTGGATATTAACGAATCCAAAACATAGATTTAAATGTATTCATCATTCAATGGTAAATCATTACGATGAAGATTATCCACCAGAGAAGTATGATAAAATACGTGTAAAAATGATGTGTAATTGGTGTACTTCAAGGTCTTTATGTAAAGAATGGAATAATATGTGCATAGAAGAAAATGTTTGGAATGATATTGAAATAACATGGGAAGATACAGATATAGATTATTATGTAATTATTAATTATCCGTCAGGAAACGATTACTTTGATAAAAGTAGAACAATAGTATTTCAAATGGAACCATGGGTGAATGATGAATCAAAAAATTGGGGTGTAAAAACATGGGGAATATGGGCAAATCCTAGTGAGAATGAATTTATGTCTGTTATTGGAAGACATTCAAATACCTATAATAACGCGTTCTGGCAGTTAAAATTAACAACGAATGAACTAAAAAATCTAGAATATGATAAAGAAGATGTGCTATCTTGTGTAACAAGTAATAAATATTTTGATGAAGGTCATATTGCAAGAATTGATTTTTTTAAATTTTTAGAAACGAAAAATGATATACCGTTAAAAATATTTGGCAATGTAGAAGAAATGGGATTTGAAAATTATCAAGGAATATTGGAGCCTGAAAATAAAGCAGAAGGAATAGTGCCTTATAAGTATTATTTTATGGTTGAAAATAATTATGAAAAAGATTTTATCACAGAAAAATTATGGGAACCCATATTGTGTGAAAGTCTTGTTTTCTATTATGGTTGTCCGAATGTAACAGATTATATTGATAGTGATGCTTTTGTATTATTGGATATGAATGATTTTGAAAAGTCATACCAAACGATTAAAACTGCAATTAAAGAAGATTGGTGGTCACAAAGAATAGATAAAATCAAACAAGAAAAAGACAAATTGTTAAATGAAATGGCGTTTTTTCCAAGATTAAGAAAAGTTATTGAAAATGATGGTTAAAAAAATTGATATTTTTAAGACTATTTTGGTCATATTAAAACCATTTAATATGAACATTATCATTAATAAGTTAGATTTACCGTGTGATTTAAAAAATGAAATTTATAAATATAGTTATAATAGTGAAGGATATACTGTAGATGATTTAAATGCAATAAAAAAACAAAAAAATAAGAAAAGAACTCAATTTATGAAGTTAAGAATAAAATTAGAATTAGTTGAATGGTATAAATTTGGTGTAAGTGTATATTGGTTAAAAGGAAGAGGAGTTTATGGTAAAAAAAATCCTAGTAGTGTGTATGGAGGTGGAACAAAAGCAGAAACACAATATTTACGATTTTATAATGGAATTACTAGCTATAGTCCTACAATAAATGATCCAAATAATGATTATATAGAAAAAAATATAATACAGGGAGATAGAAGAAGAAATTATATTTAATCATGAGAAACTTTATTTATAGAAGAAGATTTGCAAATACCAAAAGTTTTTCTATGAAATTCACTAATTCCATATTGTTTAATACCATCAAGATGAGCTTTTGTAGCATAACCAACATTTTTTTTTAGGTTATATCTTTCATCTAATAGTGGATATTCATCACATACATTACTAACATATGTATCACGAGCATCTTTCGCCAATATACTTGCAGCAGCAATCCCCATTATTTTACCATCACCTTTTTCAATAGTTTCATGAGGCATTTCTGTAAATGTATCTGTAGAACTATCATATTTAATATATGGTTTAAAATAATTTCCATCTACAATAGCAATACAATCTTTATAATGAATAGAAGAATCAGTTTGATTAATTTGTTTATATACACTATCAATACATTGATGCATACCTTTCATAACAGCTTGTAAAATATTAAGTTTGTCAATATCATCATAACTAATAGCTGAAATATGATAATATAAGGCGTTTTCTTTTATATAATCAGCAACAATTTTAAGTTTCTTTTTTGATGAAAATTTTTTACTATCTTTAATGTCAGTTCCTATAAATGAACTGGGTTCTTTAGGTAAAACAACACAAGCAATATATACATCACCGAATAAACAACCACGACCAACCTCGTCAATACATATTTGATATTTGTATTCTGGAAAAGGGTTTCTATCTAATTCAGTCATTTTAATATATATTAAATGAATAAATATTTTCAATTTTTTATTTACATATAGTATAAACATGGGTATACCAACATCATTTATATTTGTTTTATTGTTATTATTATTTATCTTCGCAATAATATTTTGTGCTCCTAGAGAGGGATTTGTAAGTTTTGCTTATTCAGAAGATAGTTTAGTAGATGTAATTGTGCCTCAATATTCAACAACAAAACCTGTAATTAAATTGCACGATAGTCTATTTTTTGATAAATCAAATGCAAATTTATTGGAAGTAGATTCAGAAGGTTATAATGGTAATGTAGATTTAACAGGAAATACAATTAGTAGAATAACCGTTTCTCCAAGAATAGGAGCAACAAGCACAACATATACTGTATCAACATCAGATAATGTTATACCAACTGGTTCTAATATCACAACGAAATCAATGACATCAAAGTCTTATGAATCAAAGAGTGAAGAAACTGATAAATATACAGCTTTTTATATTCCTTATTTGTATCAAACATACATTCACATATTAAATACAACAGAAAAGAAACAAATGACATCTTTCATGTTTGGTTCTGGTAATGCTGCAAATAATTACGAATTTAAAACAGGAAGTACATATGATGATAGTCAATTAGCAGATCTAGAATCTTATGTAAATGATACAGATGCTAATAATAATACAGAAGTATTAAATACAGATTATAGCAATACAAGAAAGATTTTCCAATTAAGTAAATATGTAAATTTTGATATGTCTAACGGGAATGTAATTATTTTCCAAGGTGACGGAAATGATAAGAAAATGAATATTTATAAAAGAGACCGCTCTGTAGAACAAAGAGCAGTAGCAGGAACTACTACAAGTGCATATGATGGAGAAAATACATTAGTAAATATGTCATATACAGTTATAACAGCAGTAGATGCTTGTGGTCAATTATTAGTAGTGTATGTTCCCTCAGGAACTACATCAATGGTTGCATTAATCGGATTAAAAGATATTAACACCGCTCAATATGATTTAAAGAATGTTAAGCGTTTTACTGCAAATGGTGTAGATTATGGTGATTTAACAACAAATCCTTCAACAACAAGTCCCACACCAACAACAGGTTCTGGTCAAGCAAGTTCAGTAACTCAAACATCAGGAACATTAACTGATTCTAATACAGGAACAAGCTGCCCTAATGATATGGATGATTATCTATTAAAAACAAAGGTGATACCTCCTGTATGTCCTGCATGTCCTAGTTGCCCTAAATGTGAATCATCAAAAGGTGTATGTCCATCATGTGGTGGAAATGGTGGTTCCGGAACTATGTCAAATAAAGGAAATACTTTAGTAAATAATACTAATGGTGGTGATCCTATTTCTAATACAGTTCAAGTTGTTGGTAATGTTGGAGAAAAAACAATTGATACTGCAGGTGGATTAGCTGAAAAAGGTATTGACACAACAGTTGATGTAGCAAAATCATTAGGTAGCGGCGTAAAAGATTTGGCTGAACCAGGTGTTGAATTAGTTGCTGATGGTGCTAGAGAAATAGGTTCTGCTGCGAAGTCAGGTGCTGAATATGCAGGGGGTGCTTTAACTAGTGCAGTAGATACAACTGGCAAATTTATTGGAAATGTATTAACAACAAATCCTACTGAGGTAGCTGCTTCACAAGCAAGTAATAATACAACATTACCAGCTGCTTCAGGTTCAAATACACAAGTAACACCCGGAACATCAACAAAATACGATGTATATTCCTATTATGGTCAGTTGCCTGAAAAGCAACAAGCAAGTTATATACCATTAACAGCAGATTTCAGTTCATTTTCTAAATAATTCGTTTAAAATATTATATAAATAAATAATGTTATATTAAATATGAGTTATAACATTATATTAAATAGAGGTGAAATAGAAAGTCAAATAAAAAAGTTTTTGACTGATTTTCATAATCATTCTTCAGAATTAACTTTTAAAAAAGGTATCTATTTATATGGTTCTTCTGGATGCGGTAAGACTCATTTTGTGAGAAATATATTACAAGAAATGGATTATGATATTATTAATTATGATGCAGGTGATGTGCGTAATAAAGCATTAATAGAAACAATAACCAGTAATAATATTTCAAATAGAAATGTATTAGATATGATGAACCGTAAAGATAAAAAAATTGCAATTATAATGGATGAAATAGATGGTATGAATAATGGTGATAAAGGTGGAATTAATGCATTAATAAAAATTATTCGTCAAAAGAAAACAAAAAAACAAAAGGCTGAAAATATGACGAAAAACCCAATTATTTGTATTGGTAATTACTATATTGATAAAAAAATAAAAGAATTAATGAAAGTATGTCATACATTTGAATTAAAAACTCCTACAAATGTTCAAATGGAAAAAATAATAGAGGTAGAACATCCTAATTTAAATGAAGAATTTAAAAAAAATTTTATTAATTATTGTCAAGGTGATATAAGAAAATTACATACGATTTTTCATTTATTGAGAAATAATCAAGATGTAAATCAAGAAAAAATATTAAAAATATTTAAAATGAAGAATTTTAATGATGATGCAAAAAATACAACACAAGCGTTAATAAATAATTATTATCCAATAGAACAACATAATAAAGTCGTAAATGAAACAGATAGAACAATTATAGCACTATTATGGCATGAAAATATAGTAGATATGTTTAATAAACATAACTTACAAAAGGTAATTCCTATTTATTGTAAAATATTAAAACATACATGCTATGCTGATTATATTGATAGAATTACATTTCAAAATCAAATATGGCAATTCAATGAAATGAGTTCTTTAATAAAAACTTTTTATAATAATAAAATTTATCATGACCATTTTCCTGAAAACAAGAACAAGTTTCAACCAGA
>CEWH01148368.1_pt1 | contig 10237 bp, 12 predicted proteins | sample 531231 | NCBI WGS metagenome assembly CEWH01 (sample SAMEA2622316, study PRJEB7988) | marine metagenome | biome: marine biome (ENVO:00000447); feature: surface water layer (ENVO:00002042); material: "saline water (ENVO:00002010), including plankton (ENVO:xxxxxxxx)" | depth 5 m | reverse complement strand
AGTGTTGGTGATATTGCTGAAGTCATTGTACCAAATGGGGTGTTGAAGTTTGAAATTTTATCAATCAACAGATAAATATGCCTTCTATTTTTACCAGAATTATCAATGGTGAAATTCCTTCATATAAAATTGATGAGGATGAGCATTGTTATGCCTTTTTGGATATTAATCCCAATGCTATTGGTCATACATTATGTGTTCCAAAAAAAGAAGTTGACAAGCTGTTTTACCTAGATCAAGAAATCTATATGCACCTGATGCAGTTTTCAAAACGAATTGCAGCTGCGCTTGAGCAAGCAGTCCCCTGCAAAACAGTCGGCATGGCTGTAGTAGGATTGGAAGTACCTCACGCTCATGTTCATCTGATCCCCATTCATCAGATGACTGATATGAGCTTTCAAACCAAAGTAAAAATGCAGGAAGAAGATTTTATTTCACTTGCAAAAAAAATCAGATCGAAAATTTAGCTTACCTCTTTAGAGTGATTTCAAAATGTGTCCCCTTGTTTTCTGCTGTTGAGCGCACTTGAATACTCCCCTTATGGTAGTCTTCAATAATTCTTCGACACAATGATAACCCCAACCCCCAGCCTCTCTTTTTTGTTGTCACGCCAGGCTGGAAGATACGATTGACCAACTGCTTTGGAATGCCCTTACCATTGTCAATTACATGTATGAGTACTTTATCTTTTTCATCAGCAATTGAGAGTTCAATGGTTCCTTTTCCCACAACTGCATCAATGGCATTATTGAGGAGGTTTTCAATCACCCAACAATAGAGTTCCTTGTTCACAGTCAGATTGATTTTAGTAGCACTGGCGTTAAATATAAATTCGATTCCTTGACTGGCTTTTCCAGAAAGATAATCGAACACTTCGCGAGAGCTACTGACAATATCGGTTTCTGCTTTGACAGGAAGAGAACCAATTTTAGAAAATCGATTGGTGATGGTTTCCAAACGCTTCAGGTCAGCCTCCATGGGCGTCGTGATTTTTTCTTCTATTCCTTGAGATTTCAAAATCGAAACCCATCCCATGAGTGATGATAAGGGTGTTCCCAATTGATGGGCAGTTTCTTTGGCCATACCTGTCCAAAGTTTATTTTGAACAGCAATTTGAGACGTACGTAAATAAAAATAAACCAAAGCACCAATGGTCAATAAAAGCAACAGCAAAGCACTTGGGTACAATTTTAGTTTTTCGAGCGTAGCCGATTGCCCATAGTACATGCGTTGATTCACAGCATTTTCAAAAACAATTTCGATGGGGTCATTTTGTTTTTTTAAATTTTCTAAAGTGTTTTTGAGCAGCAAAGAGTCGTTGAGAAGCGCACGTTGAGTGTTGATATTATTGAATGAAATGATCTTATCATTTTCATCAACTACAATCATGGGGATACTATTTTCACTTGTGAGCACTTCAAAAATCAAAGGATCCACGTCGTCGTTTAGGTCAATGTCTTTTACAAACTGTTTTTGGGCAAGCGCCCAAACTTCCATTCTTTGACGTTCATCGATTTCGGTTTGTTTGACCAGTCGAAAAAGGCTCCAAAGTATCAACGCAACTGTGGCAGACAGTAAGATAAGAATGACCAGGCGGGACTGTGATTTCAAATAGAAAGCAGGAGTTTTCATTTGCCAACTAAGATAATTGATTTTAAATAATGTTTTCAAACACAAAATATGTAGTTTTGTTTGCATCGAAACAAATCTTTATGGAAGTTTTAGGACGTATCAAACACATATACGAAACCAAAGAATATGGAAGCAATGGCTTTCGAAAGCGTGAGCTTGTTGTAACCACTGAAGAGCAATATCCACAACACTTACTGTTGGAGTTTGTGCAAGACAAGTGTGACTTGCTCAATTCTTTTTCTGAAAATGATCGAGTGAAGGTTGGCATTAATTTGCGCGGGCGAGAATGGCAAAGTCCACAAGGAGAGACAAAGTTCTTTAATTCTATTCAAGGCTGGCGAATCGAATCTTTAGAGCAGTCGGGAACACCAGAACCCCCACCACCACCATTCGACCCTGCTGAAAATACCAATACAGAGGCACCAGACGACTTGCCTTTTTAAATAGGCTTAATTATGTATCGCTTGACCGATGCTTTATTGTTTCCTTCGCCAGAACAAGCCTCTGATGAAGGGATTGTTGCTGTTGGGGGAGACCTGAAACCCGAGCGAGTCATGCTCGCCTATCGCAAAGGTATTTTTCCCTGGTTTGAATCTGATGACTTTTTACTCTGGTGGAGCCCAGACCCTCGGATGGTCTTGTTTCCAGATCAAGTCAAAATCTCGAAAAGCATGCGTGCAGTCTTGCGAAAAAAACAGTTTGAAGTGACCTTCAATAAGGCTTTCGACGATGTTGTAGAAGCCTGTGCAAAAGTCAAACGGTTTGGACAAAATGGTACTTGGATCACCCCTGGACTAATGGAAGTATACTCAACACTTCACACCCAAGGTCATGCCCACTCTGTTGAGGTATGGGCGGAAGGCGTTCTTGTGGGGGGTCTGTATGGTATTGACTTGGGAACTGTGTTCTGTGGAGAGAGCATGTTTTCAAAGTCCAATAATGCCAGTAAGGTTGCCCTGATTTCACTTGCCAAAGAGCTCAAAAAAAACAAGTACAAACTAATCGATTGTCAAGTGCCGACACAACACCTAGCCAGCATGGGTGCAGAATCAATTCCTAGGTCGGAATTCTTGACTTATTTGTCCTAACTTCTTTACCTCTTTATACCGAAAACAGCTGACCAAGTGGTCATTTACCATCCCTGTTGCCTGCATATGTGCATAGACAATCGTACTTCCAACAAACTTAAATCCATGTTTTTTGAGAGATAAACTCATCTGATCGGACAATGCTGTTGTTGTGGGTACCTGATCGATTGACTGGTATGTGTTTTGAATGGGTTGGTGATCGACAAACGACCATAAAAATTTACCAAAAGAAAGCTTTGACTGCTGGATGTTTAAAAACATTTGTGCGTTATTGATTGCAGCTTTGATTTTAAGTCGATTGCGAATAATTCCACGATCGCTACACAATGCTTCTATTTTCTTCTCGTCATAGCGTGCGATCTTTTGCGCATCAAAGTTGTCGAAAGCCTTGCGAAAATTCTCTCTTTTACGAAGTATTGTCAACCAATTGAGGCCTGCTTGAAAAGTCTCAAGAAGGAGAGTTTCAAAAAGCTTTTCATCGTCATAAATGGGCACTCCCCATTCGGAGTCGTGATAGATTTTATAATCAGGCTGGGCTTCACACCAAGGGCAACGATTTTTTTCATGATCAGGCATAGAGGTTTTTTTCAAATGTTTCTATCGTAATCGAATCGGAAAGATTGTAGTTGCCTATGGCTGTACGGCATAAGCTTTTGAGATAGCCACCAACACCAAGAGCTTGCCCAAAATCATGTGCAATCGATCGAATATATGTGCCTTTGCCACAACGAATTCTAAAGGCCACATTCGGAACAGTAATGTTGGTGATTTCAAAGTCATAAACAATCACCTCACGGCTTTTGATTTCAACTTGCTCACCAGCTCTTGCGTGTTCGTAGAGGCGTTTACCCTTGCGCTTAATCGCAGAAAATAGTGGTGGTTTTTGTTGGATATTTCCAACAAATCTTCTTGTGGCATGCTTGATATCTTCTTCGGTCAACTTTGTGGGGTCAGACTGAGGAATGACTTCCGTCTCGAGGTCATAGGAAGGAGTGGTTGCACCAAGATAAATCGTGCCAGTATAGGTCTTATCAGTCGCTATTAGATCTTGAATTTGTTTGGTTTTTTTTCCTGTACAAACAAGCAACAGTCCAGTCGCCAAAGGATCTAAAGTGCCTGCATGACCCACTTTTATTTTTTTAATATCAAATCGTTTTCGCACAAGCCAATGGATTTTATTGACCACCTGAAAGGATGTCCATTCCAAGGGTTTGTTGACAAGGAGGACTTGTCCATTTTGAAAATCATCTAGTTGATACATCACAGTTGAGAAGTCACAATTGCAATGGTTCCAACAGCTGCGCAGTAGTAGGCAAAATAGCGCAACTTAGACCGCTTGACTAGCGAAATCATCCACTGACAAGCAAGATACCCACTGACTAAGGCAGCAATAAACCCAGCGATCACTGGTCCTAGAGAGAGGCTTTCTTGCGCAAGTCCACCATCCAAAGCTTTTTTTACCATACTTCCCAAAATAACCGGAACAACCATCAGGAATGAAAACCGAGCAGCTTTGTCTCTGGCAACACCCAAGAGCAAGCTCGTCGCAATGGTCGCACCACTTCTTGAAACACCAGGAAGAATAGCAAAGGCCTGTGCAACCCCAATCCACCAAGCTTTGGAAAGGGATATTTTTTTCAGATTTTCTGAGGGTTTATCAGCGAAATAAAGAAGTGCTGCAGTCACCCATAGCATCAGTCCTACAAGAAGAATGTTTCCAAAAAAATAACTTCCAATTGCCTCTTCAAAAAAAAACCCAACCAAGGCAGCTGGGATCATTGATAGAATGATTTGAAGACTGAATTGAGTCGATTTGTTGTTGGAAAATCGAAACAAATCACGAATGATTTCCCAAACGTCGTCACGAAAAACAACGAGTGTTGCAAGCGCTGTTGCGCCATGGACAACAATAGTGAAAATCAAATTTTCATCTGTCTTGTTTTGATTTCCAAACAGGGCTTGTGCCAGCTCTAAATGACCACTTGACGAGACAGGTAAAAATTCGGTAAGCCCTTGAATAATACCTAAAATTATGGCTTCGATTACAGACATGATTAGGAGGGCTTTTTTGTGTTTTTAAAAGAACGCAAAATCGCAGCGATTTCGATGCCAAAACCAATGAGGACTAGGGCAGGGGCAAGTCGAATGCGCCTAAAATTAAAGAGGTCAGGATTGAACACATCAGGGTCTTTACTACCACCCCCGATCATCAGAATAAATCCTAAAACAATGACACCCAAGCCAATGAGCATGAGCCTATAGTTTTTTTTCGAAAAAATAAATTCTTTTTTGTTTTTCATCAATACAAAGATTGGGTTTTTAGATTTAAATAACGTTGTGTTGCCAAACGAGCACTAATCGAACTGATGAACATGGACAATAAAAATACACCCGAAAAACTCATCAGTAATGTTTGTTGATCCATCAACATATAGATACCAGGAAGATAGGTTTGTAAGTTGAGTACCAGTGCCCAAACGCCCAGACAAGCAATCAAGGCGCTGATGATACCCAACACCAAATAGGTTCGAATAAAGGGCCCTCTGATAAAACGCTTTCGAGCACCAACCAGTTGCATGGTTTTAATAATCATTCGTTTGGCATAAATCGATAAGCGAATGGAGTTGTGAATGAGAATAATAGAGAGTACCAAAAAAAACAAACAACACCCCAACAAAAGCAAGCGTGCTTTTTCGATGTTTTCATTGAGCAAGTTGACAAGTGGTCGATCGTAAACAATATCACTCACAAATGTTTTTTCAGCTAAAAAAGCACTGATGCTATCGACTCTATGGGTGGTAACATAGTCGCCCTTGAGTCGCAGGTCGATGGCATCTTTAAGAGGGTTGTATCCCAAAAAGTCCATAAAATCCTCTCCGATATCGGCGCTGTGTTCTGTGGCTGCTTGTTCCTTTGAAATATATACAACCGACATGCTAAATGGAGCAAGCGTGAGCATTGTTTCCAACTGGCTTACTTCTACTTCTTTAGCATTATCATCGATAAATATCGTTAGTACAATTTGTTCTTTTACATGCTGAGACACCTGTCGAGCATTGAGCAAAAGTAGGCTCAAAACGCCAACGACAAACAAAATCAAACTCACGCTAAATACAATGCCAAAATAGGAACGAGCGGCACGTCTTTTTTGATATTGATGTGGTTGTTTTGACATTAGGGCTTAAAATTACAAAAACGTATGGATAGTCGAATGATCGTTTGTGCGTTTTCGTCTTATAATTTTGGTATTTTTGCCTCACAACACCAGACAATGGCATATCCATTTCAATCGATTGAAAAAAAGTGGCAATCCTTTTGGGCATCCAACCACACCTTTTCAGCAAAGTTTCCATCCGATAAACCAAAGTATTATGTGATGGATATGTTTCCTTACCCATCAGGGGCAGGGCTGCACGTGGGTCACCCTTTGGGTTATATTGCCAGTGATGTTGTTGCTCGTTACAAAAGGCATAAGGGTTATAATGTCTTACACCCTCAGGGTTATGATTCCTTTGGGCTACCAGCCGAACAGTATGCGATCCAAACTGGACAGCACCCTGCAAAGACGACCGAAACAAACATCAATCGCTATAGAGAACAGCTCGATCGATTGGGGTTTTCTTTTGACTGGGGTCGGGAGTTTCGCACCTCAGACGCTTCCTATTATCGCTGGACACAGTGGATTTTTATGCAGCTTTTTAATGCTTGGTATGATACCAAAACAGATCAAGCCAAACCCATTGATGAGCTCATCAATCACCTCGCTGCGCATGGTACGGAAAACCTTGCAGCGCATTGCGACGAAGACACCACTTCACTCACTGATGAACAATGGGCATCCTTGTCTGAAGACGAACAACAAACCTATCTACTGCATTATCGCATGACCTATTTGGCAGAATCTGAAGTCAATTGGTGTCCAGAGCTGGGGACAGTACTTGCCAATGATGAGGTTGTTAATGGTGTATCTGAACGAGGAGGTTATCCTGTCGAACAAAAAAAAATGAAGCAATGGATGATGAGAATATCATCCTACGCCGAACGCTTACTCAATGGCTTAGACACCATAGACTGGCCCAAGCCACTTAAGGAAATGCAACGCAACTGGATTGGGCGTTCTGTTGGCGCAACTGTTCGTTTTACAGTCGATAATCACGATGCTGAAATTGAAGTCTTTACCACACGTCCCGACACCTTATATGGGGTAACCTTTATGACCTTAGCACCCGAACACGATTTGGTAGATCGCATCACCACTTCTGATCACAAAGCTGAAGTCGATCGCTATGTCAAACAAAGCGCCAATCGATCGGAAAGAGATCGAATGTCGGATGTCAAGAACATCACAGGTGTTTTTACAGGTAGCTATGCCATTCATCCCTTGAGTGGAAAAAAAGTACCCATTTGGATTGGAGACTATGTTCTTGCTGGTTATGGTACTGGTGCTGTCATGGCAGTGCCATGTGGAGATCAGCGAGACTTTGAATTTGCCAAGCATTTCGACATCCCCATTACAAATATATTCGAGGGGGTAGAAATCACTAATGCTGCGCATACTGAAAAAGGTGAAACGCGCATTGCAAACTCTGATTTTCTAAATGGACTCAATGTTTCAGAGGCTACCCAAGCAGCAATCAAACACCTTGAGAAGATAGGCTCTGGCACTGCCAAAATCCAATACCGTTTGAGGGATGCTGTTTTTAGTCGCCAGCGTTATTGGGGTGAACCAATACCAATTTATTTCAAAAATGGGGTTCCACATTTACTTCCAGAACATTGTTTGCCGCTTGCCCTCCCAGAGGTTGAAAAATATCTACCCACACCAACAGGTGCACCCCCACTTGGGAATGCAGTTGATTGGGCTTGGGATGAAACCAAAGAGAAAGTTGTTCCTGTTCGTCTGATCGATGAAAAAAATATCTTCCCTTTAGAGCTCAATACCATGCCTGGATGGGCGGGGAGCTCGTGGTATTTCAATCGCTACACAGATGCAAACAATCAAAATGCTTTTGCCGATAGAGACAAACTCGATTATTGGGGCAAGGTTGATTTGTATGTGGGTGGAAGTGAACATGCAACAGGGCATTTACTGTATTCACGCTTTTGGCAAAAAGTTCTTTTTGATTTGGGTTATGTACCAATGGATGAATATGCTCAAAAACTGATCAATCAAGGGATGATTTTGGGTGAGAGTGCTTTTATCTATCGAAAAACTGGGACGCAAACCTACCTGTCTGCTGGATTGATTGAAGGACAGACTGTAGAGCCCATTCACGTTGATGTAACCTACGTTGATACCAGCAATGTGGTTGCACACGATCGACTCCATGAGTGGCGTCCTGAGTTTGCTCAAGCAACATTTGAATTGGAAGAAGGGCAATTGATTGCTAAAAGAGAAATCGAAAAAATGTCAAAATCCAAGTATAATGTTGTCAACCCAGATAATATCTGCGATCAGTATGGGGCAGATACCCTTCGGATGTATGAACTCTTTCTAGGTCCAATCGAACAAGCCAAACCATGGAACACAGCTGGTATTTCTGGAGTGTCAGGGTTTTTGAACAAATTTTGGAGACTGTTTCACAACGATCAGCAGTTTGTCGTTTCTGATAAGCAGCCATCACCTGCCATGTTGAAATCACTTCATGCAACAATCGAAAAAGTAACGAACGACATCGAACAGTTTTCACTCAACACAGCAGTGAGTGCCTTTATGATATGTGTAAATGAACTCACTTCTACCAAGTGCAACCACAGGGACATCTTGCAGCCACTGACATTGTTACTCGCTCCATTTGCACCACATATTTGTGAAGAATTATGGGAAAAACTAGGCCACGAAAAATCATTGTTCGACCAACCATACCCCCTTGCCGATGCTTCACATTTGAAAGAGACACTAATTACCTACCCGATTAGCTTTAATGGAAAAATGCGCTTTACAATTGACCTCGATGCAGAGGCATCAAAGGAGGAGATTGAAAAAGCTGCACTTGCCGACGAGCGTACAGCGCAATACATTGATGGGAAAGCCATCAAAAAAGTGATTGTTGTACCAAAGAAAATCGTGAATATTGTTATTGGATGATTGATCAAAACGAAATTATAGGATTCATAGCAGCTGTTTGTACCACTTTTGCCTTCTTACCCCAGGTCATTAAGGTTTGGAAGACCAAACAGACAAAGGATTTGTCATTGCGAATGTATACCATCATGTTTATTGGCATATGCCTTTGGTTTGTTTATGGTTTGAGAATCAAGAGCTTGTCGATTATTCTTGCCAACATCGTAACGGGCTTTTTAGTCTTTACAATTTTGGTATATATTTTTAAAGGCAAAGAATAAGAATTGCAGACAATTAAAAACCTTATGTCGTTATGACAGCCAGACTTTACTTGGCAGTATTTTTGTGGTATATTAACAAAAAAAAATTATGGGCTATTATTATGGTATCGGAGTAGAATATTACTTACTTCTCTTCATTTTTGCTGGTCTGAGTATGTTTGTGAGCAGCCGACTAAAATCAAAATTTAAAACCTATTCAAAACTGCAATTGCGCAATGGCATGTCTGGTGCAGAGATCGCTGAAAAAATGCTTTCCGACCATGGCATCAGAGACGTAAAAGTGGTGTCTGTTAAAGGTAGTTTGACCGACCACTACAACCCAATGAAAAAAACTGTTAACCTCAGTGAGAGTGTTTACAATGAGCGCAATGCTGCTGCCGCTGCAGTCGCAGCACACGAATGTGGTCATGCTGTACAACATGCCCAAGGTTATGAATGGCTCAAAATGCGATCGCTATTGGTGCCAGTGGTGAGTATTTCCTCCAACCTATCCATGTGGGTCATTATTATTGGTCTAGGTATGTTTGGGGGTACTCAAAACTACACGATTGCCAGTGTAGGTGTTGCCATGTTTGCTTTAGGAACATTATTCAGCTTTATTACACTTCCTGTAGAATACGATGCCAGTAATCGCGCGTTGGCTTGGCTCAGACGAAAAAACATGGTCAGTCAACAAGAGCTTGTCGCCTCCAAAGACGCACTCAAGTGGGCAGCCCGAACCTATGTGGTTGCAGCGATTGGCTCATTGGCAACACTCATTTATTTGGTATTGCGTGTCAATCAGCGTCGTTAGTTAGAGTTAATCAGTTGGAATTTTCCGGTTTATTAGATGCTTGAGACAGATGTAGGTTTCTGTTCGTAAAACCCCTTTTATGTTTTGAATTTTGCCACTCAACAGACTCGACAAATGATTGTTGTCTTTGCAGTTCAGCTGAATCAACAAACTCCAATCTCCAGTTGTAAAGTAACATGAGGTGACTTCTGGTATTTCTTCCAACATCGCTACAGCATCGGTATGATGGGTGGCTTTGTCGAGAAAAATCCCAACAATGGCTTGGGTTGTATAACCTAACTTCTCTTGATTGATTTTGATATAGCTTCCAGAAATGATTCCTACTTCTTCCATTTTGCGTACTCGCTGGTGTACAGATGCGCCAGAGGCGCTAATGTTT
>CEWH01032725.1_pt1 | contig 10276 bp, 7 predicted proteins | sample 531231 | NCBI WGS metagenome assembly CEWH01 (sample SAMEA2622316, study PRJEB7988) | marine metagenome | biome: marine biome (ENVO:00000447); feature: surface water layer (ENVO:00002042); material: "saline water (ENVO:00002010), including plankton (ENVO:xxxxxxxx)" | depth 5 m | reverse complement strand
AACCGCACCAGGTTTGCTTCGAACACTCAACAACATGTTTGATGACACATTCGACGCTCGGCATCATCAATTCCCTGGAGATTTCCATGCTACTGCCCAACCTCTCGAAGATGGACGCGAAACCTCTCATACTGGAACAATCGAATGGCTTCTGCCAACCCAGAATGACACGGGAGAATTGCCCTTGGATATGCTGGAAGGGTACAACCTCTACGATGCAAGAAACGCAAATTTACGCCACCTTGAACACGAACTTATCGCATCACGCTTGGACACTCTTGTTCGAGGTTTACCAACACGGATTTGGTCATCCGATGCAGCTGCTTACGTTGAAATAGAGCCAGAAGAAACAATATCTCCGGAAGATGTGATGATTCTTGTACATTCAAGAAAACACATTCCCGACCTTATCTCGCGTCTTCAAGCACGCGGTTTGCCAGTGATGGCTGATAAGCAGGGCGAGTTGTTGAAGCAACCAGTCGTCCAACCTATGATGGCCGTTCTGGAACTCCTCTCCAAGCCAAACTCGAGGCATGCCGTTCATTCGCTCCTTCGATCGCCAATCGTCGGTGCATCATCCATTCAAATTGAGGAGTTAATGGGGGAATCAGATGTCGAAAACTTTTGGTCCCATACTGCACAGTATTTCGTTTCAGCACCCCAAGGCCCCCTTCTGGAAGCACTTGCTCAGTTGGTTCAATACGGTGCGATTTACGAGGTCTTTGATGCCGTGTTGGATCACAGTGATTTGCTGATTGCCTACCCCGATGAATCAGAGCGACAAGTTGCAGAGATGTGGTGTGCGCTGGTTCAGAAAATTGGTGCTGATTTGGGTCATGAGCCCGCTGCAATTCTGGAACAGATGAAAGCATTCGCAACACTTGGAAACAAAGGGCCGCAAGCGAGTACAACGCCCACAAGCGGCGCTATCCAAATCATGACCATTCATGGTGCAAAAGGGCTGCAGGCACCCGTTGTCATCGTAACTGGACTGTTCGAGGCAGGGCGACGTAGTTCGAGCATTGAAGCCCAGAACAACGTCCTCATCACACCCGACGTTATCGCAGGTAGAATTCACCCGTGGAAATCGAAAGACAAACCAGAGGACGCATTGTGGATGTTAGCCGAACAGATGAACAAGGCTCAGAATCAGGCGGAACTTCGACGCCAATTCTACGTAGCGCTTACACGAGTGAAGGACAGACTCATCTTTGTTGGTTCACCTAACGCCCCATGTTCAATTGGTGAAAATTCGATGATCGCCATGAAAATCAATTCCAAAGGAAACAACATGGGAGATTTGATGATGGACGGATTCCGATACATGGGGGTTCAGTCAGGAACAGAACAAGTATGGAACCTCGATGGTGATGTACACGGTCAACGTCTCGACGAATACGGTGAACAGGAATTGGTATTCAATCCAATTTCTCTTTTCCATACAAGTGGATTCATGGACGATTCGCTGCAACAATTACGCATGTATCATCACCCTGATTGCTTCTCGACTCAGACCCCAACCTCACAGTTGGCCAATTGGTTGGCCATTGAAGAGCAACTCTCTGCATCGGTTGAGGTTGTAGAATCAGAGCAACACATTGTACATCAATCACCAACACTTCGAATGACTGCACACGGATTGGATACTGCAAATTCGTGCCGCAGGCGATATTGGTTGTCGCATGTGAAGGGTTGGCAGAGTGAGCCATTGAACATTCGAGGAATCTCAAACCTCATCCAAGATGAAGAGGATCAAAAGGACCGTTCAAGCGGTGAAGATTTGGAGTACGAGTCGATTGGTTGGCCCTCTGCAACATCGTTCGGTTCCATGTTCCACAGACTTGTTGAGATTGGATTAGCAAACCCTGCTGAAATGAAATTTGAGGAATTCAACCTGAGCCCAGTTTGGTTGAATTCACAGCCAAATCAGCTCCTTTCGAGCAAAGAAATCGATGACGCCACACACTCACAGTCCGAATGGCATCGCCTATCACCTGAAGAACAACACCAGACGAGGTCAAGGATCATACAGTTGGCATCATTGCTGACGAAAGGTTCACTTGGACGAATGGCGGAAGGACAAAAAGTCAATGGCTGTGAAATCGAAGGGTTGCGTACGGAAGCATCCTTCTTTTTCGACCATGAAGTCAACCTGGAAGGCGTCGTTCGCTCTCCGCTCACACAATTGCAACAACCATATATCACGCTCATCGACTCAGTAAACATACTCTTTGAAGGCCAGGCGGATATAGCCCTAGCAGGCGTGGATGGAGAGCAACCATGGATACAGGTCGTGGATTTGAAAACCTCTGGAGCCCGAGAGGAACAGTTGGAAAACCATCCCTTGTACGAATCTCTTGATGAACCATTTTCCTTTGAACCTCAAAATGATGCAGAATTCGAAATGCTTCGAAATCACCGTCTTCAACTCACTTTGTATTCATTGGTGTTTCGTCGTCAAGAAGAGCAAAAGCCAGTCGAAAAGCGTAGAGAAATACGCCCCCCTGCTCTGTTGATCGCCACCACCGGACGTTTTGTTCAGATGCCAGATTCAATGTACGAAGAAGCCCAGAAGGAATTGCTCAATCTCTTCGATTGGATGGCACATTTGGTTGCCGATCCCAATGGAACTGAAGAGCCAAAACGACTTCCATTGGAGTTCATCGATACCTGCAAAAAATGTCCATTCTTCAAAGGCGACGTACGATTGTGCGGTCCACAAGGGATGGACTTGGGCATTAATGCTGACTTTTCTTACCAAGAATAGCTAACGTGCCGGGTTTATCTGAAGAGGCATTGGCCCGCCATGCATGGACTTCAGTAAATCCGACATCCTTCCACATCTGAATCCATTCTGCTTCGGAAAATGTGGACATGTGTACATCAAGAGCTTCTGGCCAGCCAAGACTTTCCTCGTGTTCTTCATAATGGTCAATGCCGATGACTGCCCACCCATTTTCCGATAACCAATCATCATGAATCGAATGAAGCATTTGTTTCGGGTCGTGAAGATAGTAGATGAATTCCATTGAATGGATAAGATCGTATTGTTGAGGAGGTTTTGTTTGTGGAAACACTGCAAGGTGATATCCGTTGGTTGAGTCAGTAGCCTTTGCTTTCTCTATCATGTGTTCTGCACCATCAAATCCATCGGCTTTCTGACACTGTTCGTGTTGACCGGCCAAGCGGACGACCCAACCGTTCCCGCACCCCAAATCTGCAAATGAAAACGAATCGCCCTCCGATAAAACACGTTCGAGAGCAGCATCCAGCATTTCTCTGACTGAAGGCCCATGGCCGCGTTCCATACCCTCGTCTTTGCCCCGATGTGCCCAATCGTTGAAGACGTCCGTTGCTTGCTTCATGGTTCTGCGAGTCAATACGTCCAAAAAAGGCATCGAAAGCAACATCATCCTCATTCGCATCCATTGATGCATGGGGTCAAAATCCACCGATGATGTCTTGTATCCAAAAATCGAATCGTATGCCACTGGAATGCTACCTGTCTCAGAGCGCCATACCATCGCTTGGGAATGTGCAGGCAACCCCGACGGAATCCCCGTTATCGTGATTCATGGCGGACCCGGGGGAGGTAGTCAACCCTCATATCGACAATATTTTGATCCACAGAAATGGAACATCATCCAATTCGATCAACGAGGCTGTGGCCAATCAACGCCATACGCTGACCTGGAAGAAAACACAACCATGCATCTTGTTTCCGATATTGAGGCCCTTCGAACTCATTTCAACATTGAGACATGGCATGTTTTCGGTGGATCATGGGGATCTACACTTTCGCTTATCTACGGAATCTCTCATCCCGAACGCGTCCGTTCATTCATCCTTCGAGGTATTTTCATGTGCAGGAAATCAGAACTGCACTGGTTCTACCAAGATGGAGCAAGTCATGTCTTCCCTGATGCATTTGAACCGTATCAACAACACATCCCTGCAGATGAACAATCCTCCCTCATCCCTGCTTACTACAGCCGACTAACAAGCGAAGATGTCGACATCCGACGCAATGCGGCAAAGGAATGGACGCGATGGGAAATGGCGACAAGCCGGCTGTTCCCTGATCCTGAATATCTCGATAAAGCAGAAGACCTTGATTTTGCCGTCGCTTTCGCACGAATCGAATGCCATTATTTCATCAATGGAATCTTTGTCGAGGATAGTTATATTCTCAACAATACAGATTCAATACAACATATTCCAACAGTCATTGTCCAAGGTCGATACGATATGGTCTGCCCGGTTAAGAGTGCATGGGAATTGCACAAGCAATTGCCAAACTCGGTCTTGCAAATCATTCCAGATGCAGGCCATTCGATGGGCGAAGTTCCGATTGCAAGAGCCTTGGTTGAGGCTACTGATTCAGTGTAAGAAGTACGCTTTGCAGACCTAGCAGTGTAAATGAGTCAATAAGGGAGAAGGATGACGTAACGCTATGGCCAAGACCCTGTCAAAAGGCAGATTGCTTCGGTTCCAAGCAGGGCTGTGCCTTCTGATTCTGCTTCTTGTACCCTTGCAAGCAATGGCTGAACAGAGCGTATCACCTGCGCTTGATTGCTCAGATACGACTCTCCATCAAGCAGAGTCAATGGAATGCAGTATTGATCTCAGTGATTATGTTGGTACTTCGACGATTCGCTATGAATTTGTTCCAGCAGATTCGAGTACAGCAGGAACCCACGCCTCCGTGCTAGCCACAGGGAACTCGCATAGTTGTGCCATCCTTGAAAATGGATCAGCAATGTGTTGGGGGCTTGACAATTATGGTCAGCTCGGAGATGGTGGGGATGCAACGAATTTGATCAAACCCACTTCGTTCGTTTCAATCGACGAAGGCAAAACTGTGGCTCAGATATATGCGAGACAGTTACGAACATGCATTATTCTCGATGACAACTCCGCAAGTTGTTGGGGATTCAATGAAGATGGTCAGGCAGGTGATAATTCAACCAATACCTACAAGTCTCCGAGCGTGGAAGTAGAATTTCCACAAGGTAAGGGCGTCAAATCGATGGGAATGGGGCTCAAACATACTTGTGCGATATTGGAAGATGATACCTTGACGTGCTGGGGCCTTGATTCACATGGCGCACTAGGAAATGGGGATTCGGATACAAGCGACAAATACACACCTCAAACGATTACAACTCCATCCGATCGAAAAGTTGTGAAAGTCGAGCCTGGAGCAACACATACCTGCATTCTTCTTGATGATGGTGGCGTGATGTGCTGGGGCCGTGATAACGTAGGTCAGTTAGGCAATGGAGATACGAGCGATACGCTTCATACTCCGTCTTCAAATGTCGAGTTGCCCGAAGGTCGTGCTGCGACAGATCTTTCGGTTGGAGATCATCATTCATGCGCTTTACTGGACAATGGTTCCATCACTTGCTGGGGATTGAACAACTATGGCCAACTTGGAGAAAATACGACAACAAATCGACCCATTCCAGTTTATGCTCATTTACCGACAGGCTCGCCAGCAGTATCAGTTTCGGTAGGCCCGCACAGTTCTTGTGCTATTCTAGAAAATAGTAGCGTGTACTGTTGGGGACACAATCACTTCGGTCGCTTAGGAATTGGTGTTACCGGCGGTATTTACCAACTCCCAATGTTTGTCGAAGGAGCGACAAATGTTGTCGATCTAAGTTTGGATTATGATCATACCTGCGCTCTATCAGAAAACGGTTCGATTTCGTGCTGGGGGCGCAGCAAATACGGGCCACTTGGAATTGGCCAAAGCGGTGACATAAACACTCCTCAATCCGTTGACTACAACATCGCACCTTTTGCCTATTTGACAGGACCTGCTCCTCAAGGCGATTGGGAAGATGAAACAGGCCTACGCGGTAGGGCCCCCGCCTCAGAAAATAATGTGTGGAAAGTTGAAATCAAGGCTCCAGAATCCGCAGAAATGTCGATGTATAATCTTCATATAACCTTGCTGAAAATAGGTGGGATTCGAGAAACAATTGTCGTTGAGAATGCGATTGAAATCATTGAAAGAGATTCCGATGGTGACGGAACAGTGGACTCACTTGATGCGTTTCCAAATGATGCATCTGAAACAACCGATACCGACGGCGATGGTGTTGGCGATAACACGGATGCATACCCAAATGACGGAACACGCTCTGAAGAATCGCTTTCGTTCGATGCCAACACAATGTACCTTGTCATTGCGGCGATAGCCATTACTGTCCTCTTAACGCTGATATTCTTGAGGAGAGAGAAATACGTGAAAGTCGAGAAATCAGACGAAGAAAAGTCCAATCGATGGCTTTTCCCACGCGGCCCGAAAAAGAAGTTCTAGTCGTGATTGTCAACAACTGAGAAGTGTTTTCTCGTTCTCAACGAGGCGTCGTCTTCATAGGGTAAAGGCGACTGGGTTGAAACGGAGGCATTCCTCCGGGTGAATATATGAGTGAAGAAGGAACCCTCACCCCTGAAGTTCGAATCGGTCAACTTGAAGAGGCTCTAGCCACGGAAACAGACCGTTTGAAGAAACTCTTCGCAGCCTATGAAACTCAAGAAAAAGAACTCGTCGATGCACGTGCAGAGATTGAGGTTCTTGAGAAAGAAATCATTGACAAGGAAATCGAGCGAGAAGCACAAGAATCGTTGATCGCTGAGAAAGATTTCCGAATTCGTGAGTTGGAAATGAAAGCAACCAAGGCTGACAAGCGTGTCGAGCACTTGGAACCAGCTCTCCAAACCATGGAGGAAAAGTATTCACGAGAAAAGGACCGACTTGGCAAGGTCTTCGGAATTGCAGAAGAACTTGACAATGACCTCAAACTCGCTGTTTCTGAAATGAAAGCGCGAGACGACTGGTACGTTGCTCACATGACATTGTTCGAAGACCTCAACAAGGCAATCAAGGAACGATACGAGATGATTGAGCGTGCAGTTGAAGCTGAGCGTCAATCACAGCACATGTCCCGTGCCTTCACCGATCGAATGGATGAGATGGTCGAGGCACGAGCAGCGGAGATGACCGTTGAAGAGGCTGAGGCAGTTATCGAAGAAGGAACTGGAGAAGAATCCGAGGCCACCGAAGAAGCCCCTGTTGAAGACGTTGCAGTCGAAGAAGCGCCAGTAGAAGAAGCTGAAGCACCTGCTGAGGAAGAGGCTGCTGAAGAAGAGGCGGAAGCACCTGCAGAGGAAGAGGCCGAGGCATCCTCTGCTGAAACGTGGAACTCGGATGTCGACCCTTGGGCTGACAACTGAGGTGAAACGCCTTGGCAGGTCTCGCCCAAGGAGGGCATGCTCCTGTAGCGACCTTCACAATTGCAGGTATTGCTATCCTTATTGGCGGGATATATCTTGATACGCTCAATGGGTTGATGCCATTGCTGGGCGTCTTTTGCCTAATGATCGCTGTATTTTTTGCAAACTTCTGGAGGGATCCAGACCGTCCCATCCCTCAAGATGCAGGAATTCTCGTCTCACCGGCTGATGGGCACGTCATGTTTGTTCGCCGTGAGCGAGCGAATGGACGTCGACCATCTCGAAAGGAACGCGAAGAAGGCAACATAGAGCATGATGAACACACTGGAGACTGGTATCCAAAACCCTGCGAGAAGCCACTTTCGTTTGAGACGGAGCAACGCTTTGTTGCTTCGGAAGGGACACCTCAAGACTCAGATGTTTGGCGAATTGCTATCTTCATGTCACCGCTCGACGTTCACGTCAATCGCGCTCCACGAGCTGCAGAAATTGTTGCGATGGAACATCGAACGGGGAAAGGAAAACGGCGCGGTCCGTTTGCTCCTGCCTACCGTAAGGAAAGCGAGTTCAATGAACGTGTTCGAACGGTCTTTGAGGCTGAAGATGGTGAGCGAATCGAAGTGATGCAAATCTCAGGAGCACTTGCTCGGACCATCGTACCTTGGAAAGGAATTGGCGATACATTGCGGCGTGGAGAGCGTTACGGCATGATTCGTTTAGGAAGTCGAGTCGATGTTCGAGTTCCTGCGAATCTCTACCAGTCACTCGTTGTTTCTGCAGAAGATCAAGACCCAAATCATCCAAAAGGACAATTCATCAAGGCTGGTTCGGATATCATTTTCAAACGAATCCTTGAAGAGGAATAGACCGAGGGATGTTCATGTCATTTGGCAAGGGTCTAACGATGCTGGGCGATAATGCAAAAGGGCTCAGGATTCACGATCTTGTGAAAGCCCCTGCCAACACGCCTTGGGCAAAGGAGCGCCAACAGTCCTGGGATGCTTCCTATCCAGCAACGGTTTATTCCACACCTGAAATGACCACTGACGGACAACCTTGCTCAGCAGTAACGGTTATTCTTCGAACCAAAGGATGCCATTGGTGGTGGTCATCAGGTTGTACTTTTTGTGGATACTTCAACGATACCCGAGACGATGTCAACAGCGATGACCTTCATGCTCAATGGCAGCATGCAAAAGAGAAGTTCAACAATTTCGAAGGCCAAGCCATGGTGAAAGTGTACACGTCGGGTTCTTTGCTTGAAGACCGAGAAATTCCAGTTGATTTCCAAGAAACCGTTCTACGGGACTGTTTCGAACTTGGTAAGGAACTTATTGTTGAAAGCAGAACTGAACAACTTACAGAAGAAAAGTTGGCCTGGGCAACTTCGATTAATCCAAACTTTACCGTTGCAATTGGCCTTGAAGCATACGATGACGAGGTGTTACGATTCCACGTGAACAAAGGATTTTCTGCCGCATCCTGGGATAGAGCGGTTGGACGCCTTCAGAAATTCAATCTTCGAGTGAAGACATATCTTATGTTCAAGCCTCCGTTCATGAGTGAGGCTGATGCACTCGATCACTGTGTTAAGTGGATTGAAGCGGTTGCTGAACAGAGCGATGAGATTTCTATCAATCCAATGAATATTCAGCGTGGCACCGTCATCGACCGTCTTCATCGGCATAGAGAATATCGTCCACCATGGCTTTGGTCCCTTGTAAAACTGATTCAACAGAGTCACCACATCGTTCATCCAAACGGTGGTTTGAATGGAGATGATGATCAGATTTCACGGTTGATCATACACCCAACTGCAGGTGGAAAGATTCGAGGTTCCCACAACTGTGGAGAGTGCGATGGAGAAGTTGTTGCTGCTATCGAACGTTACGCGGTATCAGGATCATTGAACGAGTTCGATGGATTGGACTGCGAATGCAAAAAACGTTGGAATCAAGAGTTAACCAATGACCGTTCCATACCGGTCCCTCTAGGCACATCAATGCCACGACGGGGCTCACTTAGAGACATTCTTCGCTCTCCTTGAGTCGACCGATTTATTGAGTGCTCCAATGATGCTGTTGGTGAATGTTTATCATCGCGCTTCGAGTCGCATGCATGTCCATCTAGGGACCTGAGGGCACCTCATGTCGAACAGTACAGAAATCCCCGATGCAGTCATTGGAACTGCAGAACCATCGTCAAGCCGCGTCATTCTCGTTCTCCTTTCTGTGGTAACAGTTGGAATGTTTGGACTCTTTAGTACAGTCTTTGGGTGGGACAACATCCCGGTCGTTGGCGATATTGTCCCATTAATGTCGAATCTTGGAGGCTCAGGAATCTGGTACTACTTGCTTGGGTTCATCATCGCTCTTGGTGCGATTGTGTCCACACTTGCAGGCGAGGTCCTAGCAGATTGAGGTGATATGCATGATCGCAGTATTCTCCGCACTGATTTTCTTCTTCACTGTCGTTGGTTTTGCTACCTTCTATGTTCAACGTGGAATTGGCAACATGTCCGCACCAATGCGCCAATTTGGTCTCTTCCTCCTCAACAAAGCACCAGCTGGTATCGTTGACTTGTTCAATGACGACAAGGGCAGCGGGTCCAAGACATGGATGAACTTTGGAATGATTTGGCTAACGTTTGCTGCCATTGGGACCTTCCTCGGATTGTGGCATGATTACGATGGAACTGCGCTTGATTCTCTGGCGAGCATCGGTTGGTCCTACGACGATGGTAGTGCATTGAACACCTTCATCGATGTTACTCTCATGACTGGGCTCACATCCATTCTCATCGGCGGCGGCCTTGTTGCTGCAGCACGTGCTGGAGCAGGACGTCTTGCAAGTGAGGCAAATGCAAGCCTCACCGCAATTCTGTTCTCAGTCCTAACCATCTCCTCGATGCTCTTGCCAACCATCCTCGGTCTTCTCATCGACTTAACAGAGGCAAATGAGGCTCTCATTCAGGATCTCTTCATGCATGCCCTCCGCTCCTTCATCATCATCGCAGTGATGATCAACG
>CEWH01137266.1_pt1 | contig 10295 bp, 9 predicted proteins | sample 531231 | NCBI WGS metagenome assembly CEWH01 (sample SAMEA2622316, study PRJEB7988) | marine metagenome | biome: marine biome (ENVO:00000447); feature: surface water layer (ENVO:00002042); material: "saline water (ENVO:00002010), including plankton (ENVO:xxxxxxxx)" | depth 5 m | reverse complement strand
TCTGCCGGTACTGCTGGCAGTTACATCGTTCAAGCCAACAGCATTGCTGCTGGTTCGTTCAAAATTACTGTGGCCAACGTTGGTTCGACTGCAAGTGAAGCCATCGTGCTGAGCTTTGTGCTTCTCAAGGGCGCAAGCTCCTGATGGGTTTGTTCGCCTTTAGGCGGATGAAGGAACGCGAGGCTGCTGCGCAAGCGGCAGTCTCTAGTTCTAAAAAGCCTGCCCAGAAAACTTCTACTGTGACGCCTGATGGCAGTAACAATCGACGCAACAGCGGGAGGCGCAAACGCCAACAGCTACATAACACTGGCTGAAGCCAACACTTTTGTGGAGGCCATGATCAGTAGTTCTGATGTATCAAAGTGGACTACTGGCAACGATGACACGCGCAATCGTGCTTTGACTGCTGCCGCAGAAAGGCTTGATCGCGAAAGATTTTTAGGCGCAAGAACAAACGATACGCAAGCAAGGCAATGGCCTCGTGAAGGTGTTCGTAAACCAGACACCTACGTGCGCTCTTACAGTTCTGGGTTTCCTTTTCGTCTTACAGAGGATTACTACACAAACACCGAAATCCCTGATCAAGTCAAACGTGCTCAGATCGAGTTAGCCGTTTATTTGAAAAACAATGTTGATGGCATCAGCCTTGGCGGCTTAGAAGATTTCAAGAGCGTCAAGATTGGCAGCCTTCAGGTAACACCTGACAAGACCGGAGCCATTGGCGCTGATCGTGTACCACCAATGTTTGAAAGGTACTTGACAGGTCTTAGAATCAGCGGACCAAGCAACATCGCAATCAAACGGAGCTGATCATGGGTTACGGATCTGGATTTGAGCCCACAAAGGCAACGATCATCACAAATACAGCAACTCACACTGCCAAGTTTGTGAAGTTGATGGCGCTTGAGGATTCTGTGATCCATACGCTGACAGCAGAAGGGATTGATGAAAACCTTGCTGGAGGCGATGCCACCGCAATCAACTTCAATACATCGTCTTGCATTGAGGGTCTTGTGATGACTTCAGTCAAGCTGACTTCTGGCACTGTCATTGGATACATTGCCTAATGGGACTTGCTAAGTCGCTAGAGAACGTTGCTGGCAAGGTCATCAACAAGTTTGGTGCGGATGTGACGATCCGTTACGTTTCTGGTGGCGCGTATAACACTGCGACTGGCACGGTAACTGAAACCACTATCGACACCTCCATCAAGGGCGTGATTGAAGGCATCAGTTCCACCGAGGTTGACGAGCTGATCAAGACTGCAGACAAGCGTCTGACAGTTGCTGCTGAAGACCTGGCAACAGTTCCTGCACCAAAAGATCGTGTTGTAATTAGCTCTGTTGAGTATCAAATTATTACCGTTAACACGGTTGAGCAAGAAAGCACGGCGATCACTCATGAATTGATCTTGAGGGCGTAACCATGGCAAAGCGCATCCGAGTTGATCAAATTGATGATTATTCATTTGAGCGCTTTGAAGAGATGCTAAAAGTTGCAGTCAATGAAACTGACAAGCGTTTAAAAGAGGGCAGCCCAACTGACACAGGTCGTTTAAAAGTCAGTTGGCAAATTTCTGAAAACGTTGCAGATGGAGTTGGAGAGCCGCCAGGTAAATATAACAACGTTGTCAGGCCACCTGACCGGACGAACTATCGAGACGAAAAAATAGGCAATAGATATATTGTCTACAACAACGTTGAGTACGCAGCGGCTGTAATTGCTGGGCGAAAAATGCCTCCTTCTTGGAAAGGGGAATGGCGTTCACGCAATAATCAAATTGAGCAGAATTATCACTTGACTGTTGCTAAGGACATTGCAAATTTCATCAGAACAAACTTCAAAGACACATGACCAGCACATACAACGATGTCCGTGCCGTAATTGAAGGGCGGATTGCTACTGAAATGGCTGGTTCTCCTGCCTATGAAGTCGCTTACGCAAACACTGCTTTTACTCCGCCAACAGACGCGCCTTGGCTAAGCGTGCAAATTAACTTTGGAGACAATGCGTATTTCACGCTGCAAGCTCCAACCACTGGCACCAATAGGCAGGCTGGCGTCTTAATCGTTGATGTTTTCAGTGGCGTTGGAGTTGGGGCTGCTGCTGCTTATACGATCGCAGAACGGGTGAAAGATCTTTTTGACAGAAAAACTGTTAGTGGTGTGATCTTCGATGCTGCGTCTGGTCCTAGCCAAATTGCTTCTGGCTTGTCCGATTCGTTTTTTCAGGTGCAGGTAAGCGTGAGCTTTGATGCGTACCTAAGCTAGACTCGAAAAAAGCCACTACCGCACAAAGTCATGGCTACTGTTTTGTCCGGTACGTCCGGCGCTCTCTATTACAAGCCTGCTGGCACCAGCAGCACTTTCACGGCTTCCAAAGTAACGAATGCCAGCAACAACATTAACGTTGGAGCCTTCTTAGGGTTTCAGGTTAATGACAAGGTTTCATTCGGTACTGGCACTGGTGGCACTCTGCCTGGTGGCTTAGCTGCTGGCACTCCTGTTTTTATCAGGACTTATGCAGCAGCCACGGGCATTGCAACCTTTGCCGCTACTGCAGGTGGTAGTGAGCTTGCATTGTCTAGTGACGGTACTGATGGCACCACGCCATTTACCATTGATTTCACCGAGTTCCAATCGATTGGAGATGCTCGTGAATGGTCGTTTGAAGTCACGCGGGAAGAGCTAGACACTACGACCATTGGTGGAACACTTGGTCAAAACGCTCCATTCCGAACCTTTATCACTGGTTTTGCTGATGGCACTGGATCGGCAACGGTCTATCTGACCGATGACGACACCACTATGGCAACTCGCTTGGTTGAAGACGTTATTCAACGCAAGCAAGCAGGTGCAACTTTCAAGCTTTACACCGATGTGATTTTGTCATCAGGTTCACCTGATGACACCGCTAGCACTTCAATTGAAGTTCCTGCTGTCATCAACTCGGCATCATTTGCAGTAACGCCTGACGATGCACAATCGGTAGAAATCAGTTTCCGTCCTACCAGCGCACCAAGCTTTGATTTTGATCGTTCTTGATCAGACGAATACATCTACTGGCCCCTGACTTGTGTCGGGGGCTTTTTTATGTGTAAGCTAATAACGAACAACAAAATTTTTGCGTGTCAAGTGCTCTCGATCGACTGAAAAAAGCAGCAAACCTCAAGCCAGTCAAAAAAGTTGTGACACTGTCTGATGGTTCTGAGTTTGAGTTTTGGCGGACGCCATTAACGATGGCAGAACGTGAGCGAGCACAAAAAACTGCAAAGGATGATACCAATGCTTTTGCTTTGCAGTTGCTGATCATGAAAGCACTGGATGACAGTGGCGCTCGTATGTTTAGTGGTGGGCAGGCCGCTGAGTTAAAGCACGATGTTCGAGATGCTGACTTGCAGGCCCTAATGCTTGCAGTCGTTAGCGATGAGGACTTGGAGGCTGAGGATCTAGACCCAAAAGATTGAAAGCCGAGCTAAAAAAAGACAATTTCTTGCGATTACAGCTCGGCGTAGCGAAAGAGCTTGGCTATACACTGACTCGCCTTAACAGTGAATTGACATTAGAAGAGCTTTACATTTGGTCAGCTTATTTTGGCCTGCTTAACGACGAGCAAGAGGCTGCGATGAAAAAAGCGAAGCGCAGGCGCTAAAGTCTGATGAACAGGCGTTGAGTTATGGCTGCTGTAGCAACCGTTGGCGTACAGCTAAGCACAGCCAAGGCAGTTCAAAACGCGAAGAAGCTTAGTATTGCGGTTGGCAAAATTAAGCAAAGCGCTGAAGGTGCAGCTAGCAGTACCAAAAAGCTAGGCCAAGGTGCTAAAGGAACTGCTGCGATTGGTGCAGCAGCTAAGGCTGCGACTCCTGGCGTTGCGGCATTAGGTGGTGCTCTCAAAGCGGCGTTAGGGCCGATTGCGATATTGACGACAGCAGCAGGCGCGTTGTCTTCTGCTTTTTCGACACTTGCTGAGCAAGATTTTGCAGAAGCAAAAGTACGCTCTCTGGGTGTTAATAGTGATGAGCTAACAAAGCGATTATCTGATGTAAGCCGGGAACTGTCAGGTCAAGCAAGTGTGGTGGAACTAACCGGCGCTGCTTATGACGTGGCATCTGCAGGATTTACAAATGCTGCTGACGCGGCCAACATTTTGAAAGCAGCAAGCCTCGGCGCAACCGGTGGCTTTAGTGACATCAACACTGTTGGTGACGCTGCTACTTCTGTTTTGAACGCTTATGGATTGGAGGCTGATAAGGCTGGAAAGTTAGTTGACGGTTTTATACAAACTCAGAATGACGGCAAAATTATTATTGGCGAATATGCGGCAAACATTGCAAAGGTTGCTCCTGTTGCGGCAGCTTTAGGCGTTCCTCTTGAGGAAGTGAACGCTGCAGTGGCGCAGATTACTGCTGGCGGTCAAGGCGCTGAAGTGACATTTACAGCATTGAAAACTGCTTTCGCTCAGATTGCAGCAGGCAAGGTCGGGAAAGAATTTAAGGATTTTGGTATTAACATTGACAGCTCTACTTTGGCTTCTGACGGTTTAGCTGGCACTTTAGAAAAAATCAAAAAATCCGGTGCAGATGCTGGAACAATTATCAAGGCGTTTGGTACAGAAGCAGGGCCATCAATTTTAGCCTTGCTTAACGACACTGAGAAATTTAATCAGTTACTTGAAAATCAAAAGAACTCGCAAGGTCAAGCCGCTAAGGCAGCATTTGAGGCTAGCAATACAATTAACGGTGCGTTGAAACGATTGCAAACAGCTTTTACAAACCTTTTTGCTGACCAATCAGAGTTAGGGATTTTGCTGAAAGGGACGTTGCAAGTTGCCGCTGTAACTGTGGAGGTTTTAGCGGCTGGATTCAAAAGCATACTTGCTCCAATTAGAGGTGTTATTGCTGGAGTTACTAATTTTGCTAGCAAGCTGTTTTCGCTAGGTGAAGGAGTAAACATTGCATTTGAGCTTGAGAAAGGTTTTCAATCTTTCATGAAAACTCTCGACGATATAGGGGCAGGCATTGAATCAGTTTTTACGGTATTTACCGAAACATTTTACGAGCTTGCAGGCGTTGCTGTTAATTTTGGCATGGACTTAAATGCTGCATTAGGAGACCCTATTGGTAACGCTATAAGCAGCTTTACATCTTTTCGCGATTTTGCAGCAGGCATTTTTACAAATTTAAGTGAGTTTGCTGCTGGTTTTTTCAGCGGATTTCGAAAAAATGCTGGTGATGCTGTTACACGTGTCACTTCATTTTTTGGCGGTTTGTTTAGCGGCTTAGCCGGGTTAATAGATAAATTTGTAAGTATTTTGCCTGATTGGTTGAAAGACTCTTTAGGCGGAAAAGTCGCAGGAATGGCAGCAAACGTTTCTGATGCTGTAGGCAAAGCTATTGGCAACATCAAAGAAATTGTTCAAGCAGTGCCTGAAAAAATTGCGTCTACTTTTGGTTCTATCCAAGGCAGGTCTGAAGGGCAGGGAGGCACAACCCCGGCGGCAAACAACATTCAAAAAACAGCAGGCGCTTTGACCGGTGTTACAGGCGGAAAGGTTGATAAAGAAGCAGAAAAAGCTGCTAAAAAAGCAGCACAAATTGCAAAAGCATCAGCTGACCGTGTGAAATCGTTGGAGCAGCAAACATTGCTAGCTTCCGCTCTTACAGAAGAAGAGCGCAAGCAATTTGAAAGGCAGATTGAGATACAAAACATTCTTGATAGAAGCAACGTGCTCACAGATGAACAGCTGCAGGCTGAGCTTGAGGCAACTACTAATCTTCATGAGCAGTTAGATCTTACTGAACAGATAAAGGATGCTCAGTCAGAAGCCGCAAAGAAAAAGAAAGAGGCTGATGATGCGGAAGCAGCTCGTGTGCAAGAGTTAAATAGTTTTTATCAAGGCGTTGCCGACACTATTCAATCCGGGATCGTTAATGGAATTATGGGCGCAATCGATGGCAGCAAATCGCTGAAAGAATCGCTTTCAGGTTTGTTAAAGCAAGTCGGCGGGATGTTCCTAAATCAGGCGATTGGTAGTTTCATGCCAAAGTTTGGGGCTGAAGGACTTTATGTTAATGGCCCAACAAATGCTGTTATCGGTGAAGGTGGTGAGCCTGAGTACGTCATCCCAGAAAGCAAAATGCGCGAAAGCATGGCGCGTTACTCAGCAGGGTCACGAGGTGCTGGTGTTATTCCTGACAATGAAGGCTCTGCCGCAGCAAGCGCAGGTGGTGGCGGTGGTGGTGGTTCTGTTGATGTACGCTTTAATGTGGAGCGTATAAATAGCGTTGACTATGTAACCGCTTCAGAGTTTCAGGCTGGCATTGCACAAGCTGCTCAGCAAGGTGCTCGCGAAGGTGAACGCAGGGCGCTTGGTTCAATGCAAAATTCACCTGCTGTACGCCGTAGGGTTCGGATCTAATGGAATTTGTTTTTGGTCATTTGCTTAATCTTGGCCCTTCTGGTGGCCTGAATCAGTACAACTTTCAAAACTATGCACTAGGGGAAAATGTTGGCGATTATGAGTTTGTGCCTTTTGGCTTTGGTGGCGCTATCGCCACATTGCAAGGTGACAATTTAGACGCAACACTGCAATTTGCAAATACAGAGATCACAAGACGTTTTGTGATAGAAGCCCTAGATGATAACTATGTGGCAAAGGTTTCGACGGTTCTATGGAACCCTTCGAGCTTTGCGGTTGAACAAACTCTTTATGAGTATTTTGGCGCATGTGCTGCTGGTGGTTGGGATGAAACAACAATCCAAATTAAATTAAATTCTGTCCTTGATGCTGTACAAGCAAATGTTCCAGGGCGTCGGCTTAGCCGTGATCAAGTTGGAAACATTCCTTTCACAGCTCAGGTAAATGTGTAGTCAATTAATCGGACGTAAATACGAATATGGAAGCAACGATTGTATCCATCTTGTTTTTGATGCATTGGATCTATTAGGAGTAGACAATCCAGGCGTACAGGCTGACTGGTACAACATGAGCCCACGACAAGTGCTTCAGCAACTTGATTTGTATTGTGACCGGCTTGTTAGCCCCAGTTATGATGGCGACATGGTATTGCTTAGCGTGAGGCCAATGGCCTTCGGAGTCTTATGGCAGAAGGGCGTCCTCTACATCAACAATTCACTTTCCGCAGTGGATTGGAAACCGGTGGCAAGCCTTTCAATCCGCCGCTCCTACCGTATGAAAAAGCCCTAATACAAGCGGTTGGATGTAGTGAAGAGGAATATCGCGAACTGATTCGACATGCAATGCTGCGACAGCGTGTGCGACCAGCAGAGTATGACCAAATTCCTAACATCGTAAACGGGCCGGCAACTCCTGTTTTAATACAACTAGCGGTTGGCGTTGCTTTGACTGCGGCTAGCACCTTGCTAGCTCCTAAAAATCAACCGCAAGATCAAGCAAAAGTAAAAGGCAAAAAACTTGCTGATCAGATTGGCCCAACTCGTTTCAATCAAACGACTAATTTTGATAACGTTGCAAGTTTGGCAGAGTTAAATCAACCAATACCCATACCGTTTGGCAATCGTGGGATTGGTCAAGATAACGAGCCTACTGGCGGTTTAATTATTGCCCCTGCGTTGGTGTGGTCAAGGCTTTACGCGTACGGTGTTTTTCAGGCTTATGAAGGTATCTATATCGCTGGTGAGTTTGGCCTAGATAATCCTGACCTTGGCGGCATTTTGCTTGGAACTTCCGCGTTAAATTCATTGCACGAGAAAGAATATGCTTTTTATTTTTCATCGAATAAGGCTAGCAATCGTCCTAAAGAATCAAACCTTTTGCACGGGACACAAGGACCTGGCGCTACTGGCACTGTGGGGAGAGAAATCTTTAAAACCCCAATAGAAGCAAACAATAGTCGAAATTTTTCAATGGCTTACACGCCAAGCGGTGACACTACGTTTGGTACAAGTAATGCTATTCACAATGGGACCGCTTATCGATTTAATTGGGAAGTAATTAGTGCTCCTTTTGTATCAACTCTTGGGTCCGATAATCGATCTGCCCGCAAAGAAATACAAAGAAAACGCAGAAAAATTGCTGGCACAGACGCAGATGTGCTGCATGAAGCAGGTTTCCAAGTAGGTCAGCCAGGCGTTGGCCGTTCTTACTCACGTTGCATGGGTTTAACTACATACAATGGCACCGAAACATCACGCAAAGCAGAATATACGGCTAACATAGGCGACACAACTGTTTTTGAAATTGATGAATTCGAAAGCGGTGAAAAGAATGCTGATGGCACGCTTGTCGATGATCGCATTACAAAAAAATTCAACGAGCTTGTAGAAGATGAGGACCTTGGTTTTGTTGAAAGCGAATTAGATTTAAATGATTTAATAAATTCTGCTAAAGGTTGGACAGAAAAAACTGCTGATCTTTTAGTTGTTGGATCGCGTTGGATGATAAACGCAAGCATTTGGGTAGTAACAGCAGTTACTCAAGGCAGACAAGGACGCATAAAAATAACTCTTGAATGTGTGGAAATTTTTGGAAATAGACGTATTGGAATAGCTGGGACAGATGCTGTAAGAGAAAGTCTTAGCGGATATGAAGGCGCTGATTTTGATGAAACAAAGCATTGCAACGAAGCGTATTTTAATCTTTGCAAGGTAAACATTGCAAGCATTCGTCCTGTTCGCAGAGATGCTAGGGCTATTGAAATTGGAATTCAAAGTCAAGTGTTTAATAAATCATCAAGTCTTTGTAACTTTAATTCAATTCCTACGCCTGATCGTCTTTTTGAGCTGGACGAAGATGACGTGCAGGTTTCAACGCCGCGTATGGACAAATACTTCAAACGATCATCTTGTTTTTCAATCTATGTGCGACCAGTTAAAAAATACGACAAGAGCGAAGAGGACTATGTTCGAATACCCTTGCTTTTGTGCGTGCAGGGCAGTGCTCCAATAAGTCAAAACAATTACATAAGAATTACGCCTCCTGATGATGGTTTTTATGAGTATAAATTTGTACCTAGGTCTGGCACTGATGTTGCTTTAAACTCTAAAGCCGGAAATGAAGTATTAGTTTTAGATGCTTCTTTTGGTACTCCGTACACAAAAGATAGCCTCAGAAAGAGAAGTGAGGTGTTCGAAGAAGTAAATACCGCGTACGGTGTTTTTGAGCTAAGAACTCAAGGTCGCATCGTTAGTGTTCAGGACATACAGGTCAGCCCAGAAATGGCAACTGATCCAGCAAAAGCCGGGCTTATTGAAAACATTAAAAAGCCAAGCGCAATAATACTTGCAAGGAAAAGAGCTGACAAAGCTAACAGTTTTTTAAAACAAGCGGCTTTTCTGCATGAATTGCTAGGAGACGTTAGAGACCGCGAAAATAATCAAAGAATAACGTCCGACCCCATTACAGTCAACCTTGGAAATGGCAAAACTATTAAATTTGATATTCAAGTCAGAGTTGGAACGAACATACCGGGAAATCCTGATTTTAGCGACAGATATTTTGTAGCGAACCAAACGACAGACGACCAGCAAGATCCGCGCTTAATTTACAAAGAACTAAAATTTCAAATCATAGGCTCAACCGGAGAATTTCAAACAGGTGATGCTTTTACGCTCACAGAAAACATTGGCACTTTTAACCCGTACAGAGTTTATAGCAGAAACAATGAAGGCGGCAATTATACGCAAGTTTATTTTGACGTGGAAGTGTCAAAGACCGATTTTCTCCCTGACGAGCAAGTTCGCATTGGAGAACGAGAGTTTGAACAATTTACTCAATGTTCAGACTTAAGCTATTATCTTGAACTTACAAAATCAAATGATTCTGGCCCTGAGCATAAAATTGTGTACGTCAACGAATTTGTAGAGAACGCTGATTTAGTAACATACGGCGGCATGTCTACAGTTGGATTTTCAGTCAAATCTAGCGGTCAAATTGCTGAAGTTAGTCAGATGCGTCTGTGGTCAGCATCTGGCATCCCCGTTACGCGTTTGATTGGAGGCGCAGAGGGGCCAAGCAACTTGCTGGCAGATCTTGTCTTCTACTTGTTAAAAAACAAATCTCAAGGCGTCGGCAGAGTTGTTCCAGACGAGTTAATTGATGAAGATTCTTTGAGAACTACAGCACATTTTTTAGATGCAAATCAAATCTTTTTTGATGGTGTTTTAGAAGACAGCGAAAGCTTCCGCAGTTTTTTGTATGATAATGCTTCGCTGCAACTTTGCGCGTTCACGATCAAAAACGGGCGTTTTGGAATGATGCCCGCGCTTCCGTTTGATTCAAATTTCAAAATCAGTTTAAACCCAATTGAGGTTGAT
>CEWH01118523.1_pt1 | contig 10329 bp, 8 predicted proteins | sample 531231 | NCBI WGS metagenome assembly CEWH01 (sample SAMEA2622316, study PRJEB7988) | marine metagenome | biome: marine biome (ENVO:00000447); feature: surface water layer (ENVO:00002042); material: "saline water (ENVO:00002010), including plankton (ENVO:xxxxxxxx)" | depth 5 m | reverse complement strand
AGCAGGAGAATATGAAAATCCTGATAAATCTAGAACTGCTGGAAAGTTAGCATACGCACCTTTACCAACTGGACCTTCTGGAGCTTATAGTGGTGTTTGGGGCTGGGGATTAGGTGTTAAAAAAACATCTAAAAATCAAGAGGCTGCGATAGCAGCAATTGCTTATTTTACCTCAAAAGCAAAACATCAAGAGTATGTTGACGCAGGTGGACCTGTTTCTAGAACACATGTTTTAGCAAATCCAGATAATCAAGCTAAACATCCTTATTATCAAGCTACACTTGATACTCTTGATCAAGCAGCAGCTTTGTATGCTAAAGGAAAAAGTGCCGTTCCTAAAACAGCAAAATGGTTCCAAATATCTGATGTAATGGGGGTATATGGATCAGAGGCTTTTGTTGGTGAAAGAACTATTGAGGACGCATTAGCACAGATGAACGAACAAGTTCAAAAAATATTAGACGAGTAAAAATTTTGTATGCTAAATACAAATTTTTTAAATAAAAAAAAAGGGGGGCTTGCCCCCTTTTTTGCTAAAAGGGAGTACTTATTTTATATAGGCCCAGCATTCATAGTAACTTTTGTTTTAATGTTTCTTCCTTTATTTCAAATTATTGTGGGCAGTATGCACAAATGGGAATTTGGAAAACCATTATTTGACTCTGAATTTGTAGGCCTAAGAAATTATATAGAATTAAATTATGGATATGTTTCGTTTGGAAAATCTCTTTTAAAGACTTCAATATATGGTTTTGGCTCTCTTGCCATAGAATTATGCTTAGGATTATTAATTGCAATACTTTTAACTAACATGAGAAGAACTAGAGGAATCTTCAGTGCAATTTTTATAATACCAATTGTTATTATGCCTGCCATGGTTGGTCTTACATGGAAAATGTATTTGAGTTACGATGGTTTGGTAAATTGGGTTTTATCAATATTTCACATACCTAAAATGAATTGGATGGGAACCGATTTAGCATTAGTCTCATTAATTTTAGTAGACGTTTGGCAGTGGACTCCATTCTTTGTTTTAATTTTATTTGCTGGATTACAAACACTTCCAAAAGACCCTATAGATGCAATACGTGTCGATGGGGCCAATGATCTTCAAACTTTTTTTTATGTCAAACTTCCCCTACTTTTGCCGCTTATTATAATAGTTTGTATTTTAAGAATTATGGAAATTATTAGGAATTTTGATGTTGTTTTTGCTATCTACCAGGGAGGGCCCGGAAGCTCTACTGAAACTTTACCAATTGCCGTATGGAGAATGTTTATGTCTCAAAGACAGGTCGGTATGGGCTCAGCTTTCTCTTTTATACTTATCTTGTTATCATTTTTTATAGCATTTATTTTCATTAATTTTCTTAAAAGGACTAGAGTAACACACTAATGAGACCAGAATTAATAAATTGGAAAGTGATTTTTATTTTCTTATTGATTGTTACTTTTGCTTTATTTTTTTTCTTTCCATTTTATTTTATGGTTTCATCTTCATTTAAACATCCCTTAGACTCTTCTGTATATCCTCCAATAATTTTTAACTTTGAGCCCACTTTAAAAAATTACACAACGATATTTAAAAAATATCCAATGGCTACTTACTTTATAAATTCATTTATTGTTGCATCATTTGCAACTTTAATTTCCATGGTTTTAGCAATACCAGCATCATATGGTATGGAAAGATTAATATCGAAGAATAGGGAAAGAGTTGCGTACATGTTCTTAACTATGCAACTAATACCACCAATTTCGATGGTTTTTGCACTTTTTTGGTATGCAAATTTTTTTGGAATTCTAGGTACATATTGGTTACTTGTAATTGGATATACATTATGGAATGTGCCATATGCAATTTGGTTAACTCGAGGATTTTTTACAACAATACCTAAAGAACTTGAAGAGGCAGCATTTGTAGATGGCGCTTCTAGAATTTGGGTTTTGAGAAAAATTATAATCCCTCTTACAAAACCTGGAATAATAGCAGCAACAATTTTTATATTTATAGGCGCATGGAATGAATTTACTCTGGCAATGTTTTTAACAGATAGTCATACAAGAACATTTCCTACGACTCTTGGTTTGTTTGTAACACACACCGGAATATTGTGGGGAGCAATGTTTGCAACAGCAACGATTGGAGTTTTGCCTATAGTTGTAATAGCGCTTTTAATTCGAAAGCATTTTGTATCTGCATTAACATTAGGTGCAGTTAAGGGATAGGAGAAAATTATGGATCAAAAAGTAAAAGAATTGCTAATTAATGAAGCCGAAAATCATAAAGATAGACTAGTTAGTTTGGTCTCTAAATTAACTCAATTTGATAGTTATATAGGAGATGAAAGAGAAGTAGCACACTTTGTAAAAGATGAGCTCAAAAACATTGGTCTAGATGTAAGAACTACAGATGTTGATCACGAACTGATAAAGAAAAGAAAAGAATATATTCCTATGCCTGAAGATACATCATATGAAGACAGACCAAATGTATACGGAACTTTGAAAGGAAGTGGAGGTAAAAATTCAAGACCATTATATTTATTTGGGCATACTGATGTAGTGCCTGTTGATGAAAATACAACTTGGAAATATCCACCATTTAGTGGCCAAGTAGAAGGAGATAAAATATATGGGCGAGGTTCCGCTGATATGAAAGGTGGAGTTGGAGTTGGAATTGTTACTTTAGAAATTTTAAAAAAATTAGATTTAAAATTGAAAGGAGACGTTACGGGTCAATTTGTTATTGAAGAAGAGGCAGGAGGAAATGGAACATTATTTGCAGCTTTACAAGATGAATTTTTACCCAGTGGCGCTTGTATAATGCTGGAACCTACAGGAACACATCAAATCATGGTTTCTAACAGAGGAGCACAATATTTTAGAATAACTGTGCCAGGTACGGAGGGTGGCACTGAGTACCACAGAGAAATAGATAGCGCTATTGATAATGCTTATATGGTTATAAAAATAATTAAAAAATTTTCAGATTACAGAGAGTCAGTAGTTGATCATCCTCTTTATGAGCATGAACGAACTACTAAAGTTCCTACAGCAGTAGGAAGAATAATGAGTGGTGCGTGGCCTTCAACAATACCTGGAGAGGCAGTTCTTGAAGGAACAATCGAATGTTTGCCAGGAGAAAACATAGATGAAATAGTTGATGAATTTCATAAATTTATTTTATCTGAAGTTTCAAATTTTGAATGGTATAAAAAAAATAAAATTAAATTTGAAAAATTTGGTTTATTTTTTGAGTCAGGTTTAACAGATCCAAATCATGAGTTTATAAAAATTTTATCAAGTTCAACTGAAGGACTTGACTTAGAAAGACCAAAAATTATTGGTGGAGGGGGAAGTGACCTAAGGCTTCCAGTAAATATAAATAATTGTCCCACTGTTTTATTTGGCCCAGGTGGAGGGCCCATACACAGTGTAGATGAGTGGGTATCAATAGATCAACTTTCAAAAATGCTTAAAATATGCCTTCTCACAGCAGTAGATTGGTGCGAGCTTGATGGATAATGAATTTATAAAAATTGAAAATCTATCTGTAATTTTTGAAGATGGCACAGTAGCTGCAGATAACGTAAATATTTCTATTAATGAAAAGGAATTCTTAGTTTTAGTCGGACCATCAGGTTGTGGCAAATCTACGATTCTAAGATCTGTTGTTGGTTTGCAAAACATTAATACTGGTAAAATTTATATAGATAAAAAAGATATCACTCATCTCTCACCGAGGGATAGAGATATAGCAATGATCTTTCAATCATATGCTTTGTATCCACATATGACTGTTAGAGAAAATCTTAGCATACCTCTAAAACTCAAAAAAATACCAAAAGAAGAAATTGTTAACAAAATTAATGAAATTTCAGCAATGTTATCTATCGATAAGTTACTTGATAGGTATCCAAGAGCACTTTCAGGTGGTCAAAAACAAAGAGTAGCAATGGGGAGGGCATTAATAAGAAAACCGAGAGTTTTTTTAATGGATGAACCATTATCTAATTTAGATGCTCAATTAAGAGTTGAAATGAGGTCTCAAATAAGCATATTGCAAAAAAAATTAGGTGTTACTACTATTTATGTAACTCATGACCAAGTTGAAGCAATGACTATGGGAGATAGAGTTGCAATTATAAATGATGGAAAATTAGTACAAATTGACAAACCCTCGAATTTGTACAATAAGCCTATTAATACTTTTGTAGCTTCATTTATAGGTTCTCCTAAAATAAATTTTTTTGATATCAATCACATAATTAAATTTAATAATGACAAAAATAATAAATTAAATGATTACTTAAAAAATTATAATAAAACTGATCTACTTTTAGGGGTAAGGCCTGAAGATTTAACTACAGATGATAAAAAAGACTCCCTTATGATAGAAGTTAATCCAATATTGATTGAAGATTTAGGATTCTCAAAAGATATTATATTTAGTCTTTCTGAAATTGAAAATGAAAATAATTTTATTGCAAGACTATCTTCTGAGTCACAGATTGGATCTAATGATAAAATTAAACTGTTTTTTCCTATAAATAAATTAGTTGTGTTTAATAAGAATACAAATGAGAGAATTAATTTGGATGCATAATGAACATATCAGATCTGTAACATTAGAGCTTAGTCAAGCTAATATGTCAGATTTTGATACTAGACAATTTGTTGAGTCTTTAATCAAAGGAAATTTTAATACAATTGTTTGTTTTGCAGTTGGTTATTTAAATGGAGAAGCCTACTTTAATTCAAAATATATTAAAAAAAATGATGATATTAAAGACAGAGATATTCTAGGTGAAATAAGTGACTTAAAAAAAGAATATAATTTCAGTTTTATAGCTTACTTGAATACACAGTTTAGTGATATATATAAAAAAAATTCCTCTTGGGCGCAAAGGAGAGTTGATAAAAAAAAAACAACTCAATTGGATGCAGCAGCAATATGTCTAAACTCTCCTTATAATGAAATTTTATTAAATTCAGCAAAGGAAATATCAAAAAATTATAGTGTTGATGGCTTTTATTTTGATGAAGTAAGTTTTCAATCATGGTGTAAGTGTAATTTTTGTATAAGCAAATACAAAAGAGACAGTGGAGCAAATATTCCAAATAAAATAAATTTTCATAATAAAAATTTTTTAAATTGGATGACTTGGAGAGAGACACAAGTCAATGAATTAATGAAGAAATTTTATATTCAATTAAAAAGAATTAATAAAAAACATATTATCTTTTTTCAGTCAGCTTTTCCTATTTCAAGTACATTTACCAAAATGAAAAGTTTTCAATATATAAACCCAGTTGGGAACAGAGTACCACAGGTATTTGATGGTTTTTATAGACCATCTTTTTATGCACAAAACATCGAAATGAATTATAGATATAACGATATAATTTCAATAGAGCCCTGGAGGAAAATAGTAGGAGCACCAATATGGTGGCCAGGTGCTTGTACATCATATGTGCGCAATTTAGATACTAAAAAAAATGTTTTACCTTTAATGGAATTACCACACTTTCCATGGTCTCTTTTGAACTTAAATAAAGATGAAATAGTTTTTAATATTGCCGATGTTCAAGCAAATGGTGGTGGTACTTGGTATCCTATGTATAGTCCAGATAAAAAAAACTTAAAATTTTGGACAAGTTTTAAAATATTATTTGAAAAATTTAATGAAATTCCAAAATTTAATAATCAAATTTTTGATATAGGAGTTATTTTTTCTAAAAATAATGCAGAAAAAACTAATAATAATGATAACGAAGATAACTACATTGATGATTTCAACAACGGGTTAAAGCTTATTAAAGAATTAAAATTCACATATTCCATTTTATCATTTGAAAGTATTTATAATTTAAAATATCAGCCAAAAATAATAGTTTTAATCAATCATGAATATTTTACTCGGAAAGAATACAATTATTTTAAAAAATTTTTAACTAAGGGTGGCAAAATATTGAGCTGGGGGAAGACACCAAAATTTTTGGATAGTGGCAAAGAAATACAAAAAAGTGAATTATTTAAAAAAAATATTTATGGGGTTAAAGAATTAAAACAAAGGCCTTTTTTTGGATATTTATATTACTCTGATACAAATATTCTTTCTCCTACTTATGGATTAAATATTTTTTATAAAAAAACAACTTCATCTGATAAAGGTTACATATTTGAGGGTGAATCAATGTTTGCAACACCTGATGAAGATAATCAAATACCTGCTATATTTCATAATAAAAAAGAAAAGGGTGAGGCTATACTTTTTTCAAATAACCAATCATTAATTTGGTCCAAGACAAGATCTCAATCAACAATAAATATTTTTAAAGATATTTTAAACAACTGGCTAAACAAAGATGAAATATTTTATTCTGAATCTATTGGTAATTTTAGTTTGTATATTTGGAAAAAAAATAACAAATTTCTTGTCTGGGTTATTAATTATACAAATATTGAAGAAAATGGTATTTGCAACTCTCTTAATAACGTTAAAATAAATATTCCTAGAAGTTTAAAAAAGATTAAGTATGTTAAAAATTTTGGCTCATCAAAAATTGCAATTGATAATTTTAAAAGAAAAATCAATGTTAAAAATATGAATGTATGGGAATGCATCGAGGTTGAACAGGCATGAGTAATATAAATTTATTTAATCCGTTCCAAACAATATCTGGGTTTAATCAAACACAGGAACTAGAAAATTTCATAGTTTCTGAAACTTGTATCATTACAATGGATGATATTTGGAAATTATATAAAAATCGCTTTCCTAAAAATATAGATGTTTATTTTGTTAAATCTCTCGAAGAAAAAGAATTAGAAAAAGATATTAGTAAATTTAAAAACTATAAAATGGTTATTGGTTTTGGTGGAGGACAAGCATTAGATATTGCCAAATATTTTTCTTGGAAATGCAATCTTAAGCTTTTTCAATTTCCTACATCAATTTCAGTAGATGCTGTTTTTGGACACAGATCTGGAATAAGAAGAGAGGGAAATGTAAGCTATATTGGTTGGGCAATTCCTGAATGTGTATTTTTTGATTACGAAATAATTCAATCAGCCCCAAAAATATATAATTATTCTGGCATAGGTGATGTTTTATGTTTTTACACTGGTGTTTTAGATTGGCAGTATGCAAATAAACAAAGTAAGTGTGAAGAGAAATGGTCGTATAAACCAGAACTTGCAAGTAAATCCTTATCATATGTAGATGATCTTCTATTCAATGCAGAAAATATTCGAGAAATGAATGAAAAGGGAATTAATACAATAATAAGTGCCCATCAGTGGGGTGGTAATTCTTTTTTTTCAAGTGGTTGGAATCCAAGGCATATAGAGGGTGTTGAGCATTTTTTCTTTTACAATTTAGAATACATTACAAATAAAAAATTTATTCATGGTCAACCAGTTTGCTTAGGTTTTATTTTAGGTTGTTTATTGCACGGAAAATTAGAGGATAAATTTATAAAATTTTTTAAATCTATAGATTTTAACTTTTCTCCAGAGGCAATGAATATTAATTGGAATGATGTTGAAGAAACTCTATCGACATTAAAAGCATTTGTAGAAAAAACTAAGCTCTGGTATGGAATAGCAAATGATTTTGAATATTCTCAAAAAACCTTAGATACATTTAAGGATGTAATTGCTGATCTACATCAAAGTTAATTTGTCACAATTTTTTCTATAATTTTTTCTCGATGGATATCATATAAAAAAAATTTGATGAAAATAAATAATAAAATTAAAAATAAACCAACCATTATTTGTGTGGCTTTAACTGGATCTGTCCCAAGAAAAAAACACAATAGAAACGTTCCTATTTCGATAAATGAACAAATTGAAAGTGCGCATGAATGTTTTGAGGAAGGTGCTACCATTGCTCATTGTCATGTAAGAAATAAGGATGAGTCCATAAGCTTTAGCCCAGATAAATTTTTTAAACTAAAAGAAGGTTTAAGAAAATATTGTAAAGGAATGGTTATACAATTCTCAACAGGTGGTAGATATTCGTTAAGCAAGGAAAGAGGGAGAATGCTATCATTAAAACCGGATATGGCTTCGTTATCTGTAGGATCAAATAATTTTCCTAATTCAGTTTACAGCAATCCCCCAGAATTGATTGATTATTTAATTGAAGAAATGAATAAATATAAAATCAAGCCTGAAATTGAAATATTTGATCTATCACACTTGTTTAAAGCCGCTGATTTGTACAAAAATAAAAAAATCAATGGGAATCCTTACATTCAATTTGTAATGGGTATTAAAAATGCTATGCCTGCTGACAAAAGTGTTTTTAATTTCTATATAAAAAAAATAGATAAATTATTTAGTAATGCTTCTTGGTGTGCTGCTGGTATTGGCAAGTATCAATCAAAAATAAATGAATGGTGCATTAAGAAAGGTGGCCATACAAGAACTGGTATGGAAGATAATATTCGTTTAAATAAAAATATGCTTGCACCATCAAATGCATCTTTGGTGAAATTAACTGCTGATATTTGTAAACTTAATGATAGACCAATTGCTAATTGGAAACAAACTAGACAGATACTAGAGCTGCCTATAAAATTTTAATAATGTATGATTTAAAAAATAAAACTGCTTTAATAACTGGTGCTGGGGGAAAACAAGGAATTGGAAGATCAATTGCCTTAAGACTAGCAAGTGAAGGTGCAAATGTAGTAATTAATGATCTTAAAAAAAATAATAAAGAACTTAATGATTTAAAAAAATTAATAGAAAAAAATTATTCTAAATGTTTAGCTGTATATGGTGATATCTCTAAATCCAAAGTCACAAAAGAATTAGTAAAAAAAGCTAAAATTAAATTTAAAAAAATTGATATCCTTATTAATAATGCTGCTGCATCGGCTCAATTCGATAGGGTGCCTATAATTAATTTAAAAGAAAGTATTTGGGATGACATTCATAATGTTAATTTAAAAGGTACTTTTTTATGTTGTAAATATATTGCTAAAGAGATGATCAAACAAAAAACAGGAGGAAATATTATCAACATATCTTCCTCTGTCGGAAAAGATTATGTTAAGGAAAATTATGGTGCATATTCATCATCTAAATTTGCAATAAGAGGTTTGACTCAAGTTTTAGCAAAAGAACTTGGTAAATATAAAATTACAGTAAATGCAATTTGTCCTGGAGTAATTATTACTAACAGGACCAATAATATAGTTAAGTCACTTTTTAAAAAGGAAGTTAATTTAAACAAAGCAATTAAGGTTTATTCAAAAGAAAATGTTAATGAAACGCCTTTGGGAAGGCTTTGTACAACTGAAGATGTTTCTAAGTTGACTGCATTCTTGTGTTCGAAAGAAGCAGAGTTTATAACTGGCAAATCCATTACTTTAGATGGTGGAAAAAACACCGATTAGCAGGAAAATACAGAATTGTGCTATTTAATTTCATGAAAATTTTGGGAAATTTCTCATTTATAAATTTTTGAGGAAATATAAAAATTCAATAAATAACAATAATTGGTTAACCAATTTATATTTAAATATTTAATTTATTAATATGTATCGTTGTTTATGACAGGCACTTGAAAATTTTTTCTATTCTTAAATAATGAAATTGTTAATTAATTAAAAGGAGGAATGATGAAAAAATTTATTTCATTAATTTTATCTTCTCTATTCGTTATAGCTCTTCCAATGGCAAATCTTTCTGCCATGGATTGGAAAAAACACTCAGGTGAAGAAATTACAATCTTAATGAGTGAACATCCTGTTCTTGATGGTATCAGAGAGGTTTTACCGGCATTTGAGAGAGATACTGGTATAAAAGTAAATATCAATGCATTAGCAGAAGATGTTTATTTTGATCGAATGGAAGTTGCTCTTCGATCTGACAAGGGTGTAGCAGATGTATATTTCTGTCCGATGGACTCTACTGCTTTCAACCAATATTTAGCAGGTCTAATTGAGCCACTAGATGGTTACTTAAATGATAGTAACAAAACTGCATCAGACTATGATGTCAAAGACTTCCCTGATGGATTTTTACAATCTGCCAGATTCCCAGGCGGCCCAGGTTCAAAGCAATATTGTTTGCCTGTATCATTTGAGTCTTACATTTTGTTTTACAACAAAGATCATGTTAACAAGTATTTAGGTGGCAAAGTTCCTCAAACTATGGATGAACTTATAGCTGCAGCGAATACTGTTAAAGAAGCCTCAGGTGGTGATGTAATGGGTGCTGTGATTAGAGGTAAACGAACAGATACCGCTATTGATACAATTACTGGTGTAGTAATGAACTCTTGGGGTGATAGCTCTGTAGAATAT
>CEWH01147650.1_pt1 | contig 10428 bp, 7 predicted proteins | sample 531231 | NCBI WGS metagenome assembly CEWH01 (sample SAMEA2622316, study PRJEB7988) | marine metagenome | biome: marine biome (ENVO:00000447); feature: surface water layer (ENVO:00002042); material: "saline water (ENVO:00002010), including plankton (ENVO:xxxxxxxx)" | depth 5 m | reverse complement strand
AGCTATACTTGGAAATTGCTGATAATGCTAAGACAAAAACAGATCTTGAAGTGAAAAGAAATGTAATCTCTGCTTATGGAAATGTGCTTGTTTCTGAGGAAAGAGTTAATTTCTTAAAGGATAATCTAGACAATGTTAAAGGTAATCTTGATGAAATAAGTAAAGTTTATGAAAATGGGATGACTGAGCTGGAGAGTGTCGAACAATTAACAATAACTTATTCCAGCCTTAGAAACTCTTTGGATTATGCAACTAAAATGGTCAAAACATCAAGAAACATACTCAAGATGCTAATTGGGTTATCGCTTGATGAAGAAATTGTTTTATCTGACGATTTAAATGGACTCACTTTAAAAAAAATTGATATGACTTTGATCGATAAGCCCATTTCAATGGATCAGAATATTGACTACATAATTGCAAATAATACAAAAAAATCTCAAGAAACTTTATTAAAATTAGAGAGGTCAAGAGCATTACCAACTATATCGGCATATGTTCAAGGAACTTACAAAGGAAATAGTGATTCTTTTGATTTTCTAAAATCAGACCAAAAATGGTATGGCTCGTCAGTTGCAGGTTTTACTATGTCCATTCCAGTTTTTAGTTCTCTTAGAAGGTCAGCAAAAACTCAGCAAGCTAAAATCGAGGTTGCAAAAGCTTCTGAAGAATTGTTACAAACTGAAAAAAGGGTGTTGATTGAACTGGAAAATGCTAAAACCAATTATCAATTCGCAATTAATAATTTTAACAATGCTCAAAAAAATCTCATTCTTGCAAAAAGAATTGAAAAGAAAAATGGAATAAAATTCATTGAAGGGATCGCCTCGAGCTTTGAACTTAGACAAGCTCAAGTGCAACTTTACTCAATTCAAAATGAACTTTTACAGTCCATGCTTGAAGTAATTAATAAAAAAACAAACCTAGAAATAATACTAAATGAAAATTAAAAAAGTTTTTTCAATTTACATATCAGTCTTACTATTTATAATCACGATTCTTAGTTGTAAAAAATCAAACACCTCATTTAATAAAATTTTAGAATCTGGTGACCTAGAACGAATAGAATTAAAAAGAACTGAAATTGTAAAAAACCAACAGGAAATTTATAATAAATTAAACTTAATTGATAAAAAAATTGATGAACTCAATGGAGGTAAAAACACTACAATTGTTGAATCCATTGTTTTGAAGCATGAAAGATTTGATCACTATGTAAATCTTCAAGGTAGTGTTAAATCAAATAATTTGATTAATATTTTTCCTGAATTTTCAGGTATTCTAAAAAAAATCTATGTAAAAAGTGGTGATAATGTCACCAAGGGTCAAAGACTGGCAGACATTGATGATGGAGGGCTAAAAGACCAACTATCCCAGCTTGAAATAACACTTAAGTTAACAGAAACAACTTATCAAAGACAAAAAAAACTATGGTCTGAAAAAATAGGAAGTGAAATTGAATTTCTAGAAACTAAAGCACTTTATGAAGCGCAAAAGAAAGGTGTTGAACAATTGAAAAAGCAATTAAAAAAGACATTTATAAGAGCTCCATTCAAAGGAACCATCGATAAAGTATATGCGAAGGAAGGTGAGGTTGTTTTTCCAGGAAGATCCAATCTAATGTTGATTCTTAATTTGGATGATATGTACATAGAGTCAGACGTTCCTGAAAATTATCTTAATTCGATTTCTAAAGGAAAAAAAACTATTATTGAGTTCCCTTACATAAATGCAAAACTAGAATCTAAAATTAGACAGTCTGGAAATTTTATAAATCCAAATAACAGAACTTATAAGATTGAAATTGATATCCCCAAAACCAATCTAAGCATTAAACCGAATTTAAATGCTAGAGTTAAAATCAATGATTACTCAAACGAAAATGCAATATTAATTGATGAAAGTTTTATCAGTATTGATAGTAATAATCAAAAATATGTTTATAAAATTAAAGAGGAAGAAAATGTTACCAGAGTTGAAAAAAAATTTGTTGAGACAGGAAAAAACGATGGCAATAGAATTGAAGTCACGTCAGGACTTAATGAAAGCGATGAAATTGTGAGCGAGGGAATACGGAAAATTGTAAATAATTCTAAAGTAATCGTTTTAAAAAAATAATTCACATTGAATAAGAAAATAGAAAAAGAATTCGCTCCATCTTCTTGGGCCATTAAAAATAGTACAAGTATGTATGTTTTAATGGGAATCATATTGTTCTTAGGGATCAAAGCTTATTTCAATATGCCAAGGGAAGATTATCCTGAAATCAAAGAAAATTTAGTTTTTGTTAGTTCTATTTATCCAGGAAATACTGCTGAAGATGTTGAAAAACTAATAACAGAACCCATCGAGGATAAATTAAAGGCACTAAATAACATCGAAAAGATTACATCGACATCAGAAGAAAATCTTTCTTTAATTGTAATCGAGTTTAACGATAAAATTGGATTTACTGACGCAAAATTGAAGGTTAAAGATGAAATTGAAACTGCCACAGCAAGTGAGGATTGGCCAATGTTTAATAATGTTAAAGTAGACCCTAAAGTTTTCAACATGACAATTACCGAAGAGATGCCGATAATGAATGTAAACGTTTCAGGTGATTACACAACTGAAAAGTTAAAAGAGTTCTCTGAATATCTTCAGAAAAAGATAGAAAACTTAAATGAAATTAAAGAGGCAGAAATTAGGGGAGCCTTGGACAAAGAGGTAGAAATTGCAGTAGATATTTACAAAATGATGTCAGCAAAAGTTAGCTTTTATGATGTTTTAAGTTCTGTTCAAAATGAAAATGTCTCAATTACAGCAGGTAATTTGAAGTCAGGTGGAAAAAGAAAATCTATAAGAATTTTAGGAGAAATTGAATCTCCCAAAGACCTTGAAAACTTTGTCGTCAAGTCTGAAAACGATAGCCCAATTTTTTTAAAGGACATTGCTCAAATAAAATTTAAAGAAAAGGAAGCTACAACTTACGCCAGAGAAAATGGAAACTCAGTTGTAATGTTAGAGATTAAAAAAAGGTCTGGACAAAACCTAATTTCTGCAGCAAAAAAAATAAGACAAATTATTTCTGAAAGTAAAGAAACCTATTTTCCTAAAAATCTTGAAATTAGCATAACCAACGACTTGTCTGAGTTAACAGAGAACCAAGTAACAGATTTAGTAAACAGTATTGTTTTTGGTGTTGTGTTGGTAGTTATTGTCTTGCTTTTTTTCCTAGGTTTTAAAAACGCTCTTTTTGTTGGATTTGCTATTCCAATGTCAATGTTTATGTCTCTTGTTATTCTAGAGGGTATGGGCAACACTTTAAACACAATGATATTGTTTGGATTGATTATGGGACTGGGAATGCTTGTTGATAATGGAATAGTTGTAGTTGAGAATGTCTACAGATTAATGGAAAAAGAAGGCATGAGTAGACTGGAAGCAACAAAAAAAGGTATTGCCGAAATAGCATTTCCTATAATAATTTCTACAGCAACTACAGTTGCTGCGTTCATTCCTCTTGGATTGTGGCCAGGAAGAATCGGTAAATTCATGATTTTTTTCCCAATAACTCTTTCTGTTGTTTTAGGTTCATCTCTTTTTGTGGCTATATTTTTTAATTCCGTACTTGTTTCCAAAATGATGAAAGTTGAAGACAACGAAATGCCAATCAATAAGCTGGTTCGAATCACAACAAGCTTGGGAGTTTTGGGATTCATTTTTTTATTTTTTGGAATATTAGGTGAAAACTCTGAATTCAAGGAAATTTTAAGATTCTTAGGGGCAATTCAAGTTTTTATCTCAATTAATTTTTGGATTTACAGATTAGTACTACGCAAGATGGCAAATAAATTTCAGTTAAAGGCTTTGCCAATATTGGACAATATTTATGAAAAAACATTAAAAAAAATATTGATAGGCAAACGTCCATACTTGGTCGTTTTATCCACCTTCCTTCTTTTTATCATTTCGATTTTCAGCTTTGGAGGTTCAATATCCTCACAAAGAACAAGCATTGAATTCTTCCCAGATGAGGATCCTAGACAAATAATGGTTTACGTACAATATCCTGAGGGAACTGACATTTCTAAAACAAACGAAATCGCGAAAAGAATTGAGAAAGATATCAATTCAATAATTAATTCTAAAAAATATAAGGATGAATCAAATTACAATTTTATGGTTCAGAACAATATTTCACAAGTTGGGGAGGGATCTGAAAACCCCGAGATTGAACTTGGTGGACTTTCTGAGATGCCAAACAGAGCAAAAATCACTACTTCATTTAGGGATTTCAAATATAGAAAAGGTATAAGCTCTAGAGAGGTTCGAAAAGAGGTTCAGGAAGCACTTAAGGATAAGTATCCTGGAGTTACAATTGCAGTGGAAAAAAACCAATCTGGCCCTCCAGTGGGTTACCCCATTAATATTGAGTTTACAGGTGATGACTATTCAAAACTCACATACACGGCAGAAAAAGTAGTTGAATATATAAACAGTAAAAACATCTCTGGAATTGAGGAACTGAAAATTGATGTCAACAAATCAAGAACAATTAGTGTTGTTGAAATTGACAGAAAAAAAGCTGGCGAACTAGGAGTGAGCTCTGGACAGGTTGGCCAACAACTTAGGATGGCACTATTTGGAGCAAAAGCTGGTATATTTAAAAAGGATGGAGAAGATTATGACATCAACATAAGATTTAATGAGAACGACCGGTACTCAGAAAGTGCTCTTTATAATCAAAATCTAACTTTTAAAGATCCTTCAACAGGGAGAACAAAGTCAATTCCAATATCAACCTTAACAACTAAAAAATCTACAACAACCTTTAGCAAGATTAAACATAAGAATTTTAATAGAGTTGTAACCGTTTACTCTGGATTATCCCCTGGATATACAGATGCGGGTGCAATTGTTAGGCAAATAGAAAATGAGATGTCTGGCTTTAGCGAAGACCTTAGTGGAGTAAACATTGATTATACAGGTCAATTGGAGGAACAAAATAAAAATCAGGAATTCTTAACATCCGCATTTTTGACAGGCCTTCTCTTGATATTTTTAATTTTAATTTATCAATTCAATTCTTTTAGCAAACCTACAATTATAATGATTGCAATTTTTTTAAGCTTTATTGGGGTTTTTGGATACCTGTCGATTACTGGAAATTCATTTGTGATTTTAATGACAATGATGGGAATCATTGCGCTTTCTGGGATTGTTGTTAACAATGGAGTGGTTTTACTAGACTATTCGGAAATTATTCTTGAAAGAAAAAAACAATTAGAATTCAATGAAAAAAGAGAGTTGGTTGAATTGAAGTATGAATCGATAATTGAATCTTGTAAATCTCGATTAAGACCAGTTTTATTGACAGCTATCACTACAATTTTAAGTTTGGTTCCCCTTTCAGTAGGCTTTAATATTAACTTTTTCACTTTATTTAGTGATTTTGACCCAAACATTTATTGGGGCGGGGATAATTTTGTTTTTTGGGGCCCACTTGCAACCACCGTAATTTCAGGCTTATTTGTCGCAACTTTCTTAACTTTATTCATAGTACCATCTCTATTCATAATGATTGAGAGATTTAAGTCATGGATTGGTGTTAGATATAGTTAATATCTTATTACTTTTATAATCAAAAAATAAAAATGTACAGATCCCATAATTGTGGTGAGCTAAGGTTATCAGACCTGAACAAAATTGTTACTCTATCGGGATGGGTTCAAACAGTTAGAGACAAGGGGCCCATCATGTGGATTGATCTAAGAGATCGTTATGGGATTTCTCAATTGGTTTTTGATGAAAGCAAAACATCTAAAGAAATAATTAAAGTTGCAAAAAAAATAAACAGAGAATATGTGATCCAAATTACTGGAAATGTTATTGAAAGAGCTTCCAAAAACCCAGAAATAGAAACAGGTGAAATTGAAATTTTTGTAAATGAATTAATAATCCTAAACCACTCTAAAACACCCCCTTTTACGATTCAAAAAGAAACTGATGGCGGAGAGGACTTGCGAATGAGATTTCGTTACTTGGATATTAGACGTGATGAAATTAAAGAAAAGTTAATTTTTAGAAATAAGGTCAATCACGAGATTAGAAATTATTTAAACAACTTGAATTTTGTTGATGTTGAGACTCCTTGCTTAATAAAATCAACTCCTGAGGGTGCTCGAGACTTTGTTGTTCCATCAAGAATGAATCCAGGCGAGTTTTATGCGCTTCCTCAATCACCCCAAACGTTTAAGCAACTTTTAATGGTTGGTGGTCTGGATCGTTATTATCAAATTGTAAAATGTTTTAGAGATGAGGATTTAAGAGCAGATAGACAACCTGAGTTCACGCAGATTGATTGTGAGATGTCGTTCGTTGATCAAAACGACGTTCTTGAAATTTTTGAAGGATTATTATCTCATCTATTAAAAAAATTTAAAAAAATTAATGTAGAGACTTTTAAAAGAATTTCATACAATGAAGCCATGTCATCCTACGGTTCTGATAAACCAGATATTAGGTTTGGTATGAAATTGAATGACTTAAGTAGCAATTGTAAACATAAATCTTTTGAGGTTTTTAACTCCTCTGAAATTGTGGTCGGGATTGCTGTTCCAAATGGTAACTCATTCACAAGAAAAGAAATTGATAAATATATTGATTGGGTAAAAAGACCTCAAATTGGGGCTAAAGGATTGGTTTATTGCAGATATAATGATGATGGAACTTTCAAGTCTTCGGTGGATAAGTTTTTTGATACTGACGATTTTAAAAATTGGGCTGATAAAACTGGTGCAAAAAAAGGGGATTTGATTTTGATTATGAGTGGAGATAAAAATAAGGTTCTTAACCAACTGGGTTCTTTAAGAATTGAAATAGCTGAAAATCTGGGATTGAGAAATCCTGATGAGTTTGCTCCACTATGGGTCACAGACTTTCCACTACTCAAATGGGACGATGATTCTAAAAGTTATCACGCTATCCACCACCCATTTACATCACCAATCAAAGAACACATAGATTTGTTAAAAAGTGATCCTGATAAAGTAAATGCTAATGCATACGATTTAGTTTTAAATGGAAATGAAATTGGAGGTGGTTCCATAAGAATACATGATAAAAAAATTCAATCTTTAATTTTTGATTTATTAGGATTCACAGAAAAAGATGCTAAAGAACAATTTGGTTTTCTAATGAATGCGTTTGAATATGGAGCTCCTCCTCATGGTGGAATTGCGCTTGGATTTGACCGATTGGTAGCTATTCTTGATGGTAATGAATCCATAAAAGATTACATCGCTTTCCCTAAAAATAATAGTGGAAGAGATGTGATGATCGATGCGCCTTCACCTCTGAGTAAAGATCAAAAAGACGAGTTGTCATTAAATTAAAAGGTTTAATAGCAAGTTGAAAAAAATAATTTATTTTCTTACCCTAGTATTAATTTCCAGTTTTTCATTTGGATTTTATCAAAAATCAATAAGTGAAGAAATAGGTAATAAAATAATAGGATACAGCGTACTGGTTTTGGTTTTTATTTATTTACCTATTTTCATTTATAATGGTTGGAAAAATAAGTCTATAGAGGATTATATGCTTTCAAACGATAAATTAAAGAAAATGAGAGGTAAATCGCTAGAATCAAAAAAATAACCACATTCATTTTGTGATTGATGCGATTACTATGCATATAATTACTACATTTGTTTTTATTAAACAAAAACTAATTAATGACTGGTACAGTAAAATTTTTTAATGGAGCCAAAGGTTATGGTTTCATTACAAACGACGAGACGAGCGAAGATATTTTCGTTCATGTAACTTCTTTGGATGGTATTAGAATCAACGAGGGAGATAAAGTAGAATATTCTGAAGAAGATGGGAAAAAAGGTAAGGTTGCAGCAAATGTTAAAATTATCGAAGAATAATATTTTATATAAAAATTAGAGCTCTCAATTTATTGGGAGCTTTTTTTTTATAATCTCTTTTTTTCAAAAAATCCCTGAATTAATTGTTTTGAATCTTTGGCAAGTACACCTTGAACCACTTTTGTTTTGGGATGTAATTTGGTGCCCATTACTTGGTATCCTCTATGTAAGTCTTTTGCTCCAAAAACTATTTTAGAAATTTGAGCCCAATAAAGTGCTCCGGCACACATCTGACACGGCTCCAGGGTTACATATAAGGTACAACCTTTGAGGTACTTTCCTCCTAAATAATTTGATGCACTTGTTATTGCTTGCATCTCGGCATGAGCTGTTACATCATTCAATGTCTCTGTTAAGTTGTGAGCTCTTGCAATAATTTTTTTATCAGCAACAATTACAGCACCAACAGGTACTTCATTTTTACTTAGAGCAATCTTCGCTTCTTCTAGAGCCCGGCGCATAAAATAATTATCATCATACAATTCCATCATAACTAACTCATTTTTTTATACCATTCCAGTGCCTTACTATCTGTCAAACTAGCTACAAAGCAACAAACATCAAGTAACTGATGATACAAATTACCATTTTTATGAATAAAAGAATTTGGAATACAAGAAAGAGCTAAACTATCAAATGCAGTCGTGGTATTTTTTTGATTATTGATAGTTGCTTTAACAAAAACCTTTAATAAATGATTAATCGCTTGGTAGCCCTTAAGTTCTTTTTCAATCACTTCTTCAGAATTATAAACTTTCTCAATACTAATATCTAGGATATCTTTCATCTGAGCCTTGTAAACACTTTTATCAAGAATAGGCTTTAAATATTCTCCATTTAATATTGATTCTTCATTTTTCATAAATATATCTGTAACATCATTTATTAATGAATTAACAGACAACGCTCTTAGATAAGCGACCCTGTCAGACTTATGCTGTAAAGAATTGTATTTTTTTGTGTCAATACTGTCTTTAACTAACCTAATCAAGTACTCCAGTGCATATTCTTCATTAATCCAACCCAAGTTAATTCCATCTTCAAAATCGATTAGTGTATAACAAATATCATCTGCAGCTTCAACTAAATAAGCTAAAGGATGTCTTAAAAATTCATTTTCATTTTGGATCATTCCTAAGTCATTTGCTACTTCCAAAAAAAAGTCATTTTGAGAATGAAAAAAACCATATTTTTTATTTTTTATGTTTGAATTATCTTGTTTTGGGTAGGAACTTGTAGGATATTTTGTAAATGCGCCTAGGGTAGCATAACTAAGTCTTAAACCTCCTGGAATACCAACTTTGTCCTCACATAAAATTTTAAATCCATTGGCATTACCCTCAAAGTCACATAAATCTTGATACTGTTGGGCATTAAGTTCTGATTGAAAAACAGAACCTTCCCCGTTTTTAAAATAGTCTCCAATCGCCATTTCTCCACTGTGACCAAATGGAGGGTTTCCTATGTCATGTGCTAAACTTGCGGCTGCAACTATAGATCCAAAGTCTGTACTTTGAAAGCCATATGATTCTTTCAAGTAAGGATGTTTTTCAATTAAATTTTTTCCAACTTTTCTTCCTAAACTTCTACCTACAACAGATACCTCTAGACTGTGGGTAAGTCTGGTGTGTACAAAACTTTTTTTGGAGAAAGGTATTACTTGTGTTTTATCTTGTAGTGACCTAAAATATGAGGAAAAAATAATTCGATCGTAATCAACTTCAAAACCAATTCTTGTTTCATCTTGCTCAGATCGAAGCCTTTTTAATGTATCTCCATGCCGTTTTAAAGAAAGTAATTTTTCCCAATTCACAGTTGCAATTTAATAAATACTGACTAGATTATTATTTTGAGAGTCAATTAATGATCAGATAAAAAACTATAATTTTATTTTCATGAGTCTTGCAGAAGTGCTGCTTGCTTCATCTTCAGATGTTATCCAAAATGTATTTGAATCAATTATTTTAATTGCCTCAACTTGTGTTTTTCCTATTGGAATTTCATACATATTTATTTTGTAGTCTTTATTACTTTCAAGATCAAAATCTTCAATTTTTAATATATAATATTCATCACCTTTAAAAGAAAGACTCCCAGTTAATGCCAAAAGTTTGGTTTTGGAATCATAATCTGCTCCAGTAATAATTGATTGTGTATTTAAGCTCCCTATTTTTTTGGCTTCATACTTGCCAGCTGTTTTTGGTAAAGTATAAATTTCTGTAATTTTTTTAAGCTTATTCTTTGTAAATATTATTAAATTCTCATCTATTGATATTAAACCTTCTGCATCATACTGAGATGATTTTTCAAGTGTAATAAATTTAACTTGTTCAGGGTAATTGAATTCAATCTCTTCTACCTGATCATTTGAAGTGTCAATAGGCACTTTAAAAATTGACAAGTTTTTTCGGTTATCTAAATTATTACCCATGTTTGCTACATACAAATAATCCTCATCTTTGGTTATATCTTCCCAATCATTATTCTTAGCTCCGTGAAGATTCCTCTCGTG
>CEWH01080208.1_pt1 | contig 10455 bp, 4 predicted proteins | sample 531231 | NCBI WGS metagenome assembly CEWH01 (sample SAMEA2622316, study PRJEB7988) | marine metagenome | biome: marine biome (ENVO:00000447); feature: surface water layer (ENVO:00002042); material: "saline water (ENVO:00002010), including plankton (ENVO:xxxxxxxx)" | depth 5 m | reverse complement strand
ATAAAGGACTCCAAATACTTCGTTATATATTGCTCGCGTTGCTTGTACTTGTATTGCATCACATAACGCGGGTGCTCAAGGGGTACGAGCTCGGGGGTAAAGTGGTACTCCTTGTTGAGTTTTTCGAGGAACTTTAGATTTTTCCCCGTGCCGAAGACTATGATGCGTTCATTTTTTCCGGCCAATTCAATTTGCTTCTGAATCTGCTCAAGCAAATACGGTGCTAGAGCATTAGAAAAGCTGGCGCGATCGTAATAGTTGAAGTTGACCCAATTCTCGTTTTTGCGAATCACAAAGCCCAATGGGCATACGGAGCCAATAAAGAATTGGTCATAGAATTTTTTAGGACCTCCGAACGCATCAATAGCCTCATATACGAAGACCGAACTCGGCTCGTGGGTAGAGAAACTTTCAAATGGAATTCCGCATTCAATCAATCGTTTGGTATCCGTGAAAGGGATGCCTGTAGCGCCAGCGCCCAACCTTCCTGGATTGATGCCAAGAATGAGTTTACGAGGCTTATTGTCGCTGTAGAATTTCCGGTAAAATCGGCATAGGGCCTGCTCTTGTTCAGAGCTTGCTTCTTCAAAGGGGTTTAGAACATCGAGGTCCTCGTCGAGGTAAGAACGGTCGAATTCGAGTGCGTTATAGAATGCCAGAATACGGTCGGCCTTGGTCATTTTTTGTTGAATTGGTTCATAGTCAAACTCAATCCCGCTAAGCCGAAACTTTGGCACGCTTTCACGCAGTGTTCAATCAATGCTGGCAGGTCTTTCTGCTCTTCTTCCGTCCATTCGCTCAGTACATAATCTACTTGTCGGCCCTTTGAGAAATTGTCCCCTATACCAAATCGAAGACGGGGGTAATCTGAGCGACCCAATTTTGCTTGAATATCCTTCAACCCGTTGTGTCCAGCATCCGAGCCTTTGCTGCGAATACGAATAGAACCGTGGGGCAAGGCCAAATCATCGAGTATAACAAGGACATTCTCTATGGGAATATTTTCTTCTCGCATCCAATAGCGGACCGCATTTCCGCTGAGATTCATGTAAGTGGTGGGTTTGATCAACCGGAAAGACCTTCCTTTGATCTTGGCTTCTGCCACAAGCGCGTAGCGCCCAGGTTCAAAAACAACATTGGACGCCTTGGCAAAGGCGTCCAATGTTAGAAATCCAATATTGTGACGGGTATTCTCATACTCGGCTCCGGGATTGCCCAAACCGACAATGAGGAACTTTTTCATACCCGAAAAAGTACGAATTATTCTGCAGCCTCAGCAGGAGCTTCTGCAGGAGCATCTGAACTGCCCTCAGCACTACCTTCTTCAGCACTACCTTCTTCATCTTCGTCCTCGTCCTCCATGGCACCGCGTGCTTTATTAACGGTAACGATAACGGCAGTATCGGCATTCAAGATTTCGAATCCAGAAGGAACGACATCACTTACGCGAATAGACTTACCAATACTCAAATCTGTGATGTCTAATTGAATGTTATCAGGCATTTCATTTGGCAATGCACGAACGCTCAACGTACGAAGAATCATTTTTAGCTTACCACCGTTCAATACACCACGGGCCTGACCGTTCAAAACAACAGGAATGTTCATGGTTGCTGCCCTTCCTTCAATCAACTGGATAAAGTCGATGTGCATTAGTGCATCCGTTACGGGGTGGAATTGCATGTCTTGAATTACCGCCTCGACAGTCTTACCATCTACAGTAATAGTTGCAGTTTTAGCTTCTGGCGTGTACACGAGCGATTTGAATGCTAATGCTGGCGCAGAAAAGTGAAAAGGTGCTTCGCCTCCGTAAATCACACAAGGCACATTACCTGCTTTGCGCTCTGCTTGGGCGTATTTAGAACCAGTATCGGTTCTTAGGGTTCCTTGAATTTCAACAGACTTCATCTGATCTAGTTTATTGAAGTATTACATTATAAAGTGTCCTGAAATGCTTTGGTTGTGGTGAACATTTTTCATCACGTTCGCAAACATATCAGCGACGGAGATCACACGGATCTTTGGGTTTTCTTTTGTTTGAGGGATGGTATCAGTTATGACCAATTCCTCTAGTACGCTCCCGCCAACTCTGTCGTAGGCTGGACCACTAAGTACGCCGTGGGTACAAAATGCGCGTACCGACTTAGCACCTTTTTCTTTCAACATTTCTGCCGCCCTTACCAAGGTGCCTCCTGTATCTACCATATCGTCAATAAGGATGACATTCATGCCTTCTACATCACCGATCACGGTCATTTTATCAATCTGATTGGCTTTTTTGCGTTGCTTGTAGCAAATAACCACTTCGGCTCCTAGTTTTTTGCCGTAAGCGTGAGCTCTCTTTGCGCCACCCATATCAGGTGATGCAATACATAGGTTGTCCAATTTCATCGCTTCGATGTCCTTGATAAACAACGCTGAGCTGTACAAGTGATCCACCGGTACTTCAAAGAAACCTTGAATTTGGTCGGCATGAAGGTCCATCGTCATAACACGAGTGGCTCCCGCTGCCATAAGCAAATTTGCAGCCAACTTAGCACCTATTGGAACTCTTGGTTTGTCTTTACGATCCTGACGAGCCAGACCGAAGTAGGGGATGACAGCAGTAATATGCTTGGCGCTTGCGCGCTTCGCAGCATCACATAGCATCAACAACTCCATAAGGTTGTCCGCAGGGGGGTTTGTACTCTGAATCAAAAAGACACGATTTCCACGAACTGTTTCTTCAAATGAAGGCACAAATTCACCATCACTAAAGTCAGTGATAATCACATTTCCCATGGGAATACTGTAGCTCGCTGCAATTTTTCCAGCAAGTTCCATCGTGTGACGTCCGGCAAATATTTTCGCTTCTGGCAGCATCATATCTGTGTATCAGTAAACTTATCGCTAATTCAGCACCTCTAAATAGGGGTGCAAATGTAATTAAAAGAAGACAAAAACACCCTGTTTTAATGGGTTGATTAAAAAACTTTCAGGAAATGTTAGGAGAATTAGAAAACGCCTTTATTTTTGCCGTCCTTATTAGCTAGAATGCCTGAGTGGCGGAATTGGTAGACGCGCTGGATTCAAAATCCAGTTCTGGCAACAGAGTGGGGGTTCGATTCCCCCCTCAGGTACCAAAGCCTTGTTCTTTTTGAACAAGGCTTTCTCTTTACTACATCCTATCAGCTTGCCTAGAAAACGAAAGAAATAGGGGTAAACTCTTTTGCCCAGAAAGAGGTTCTAGAGTTAAATTGTTCTACAGACCTGAAGTCGCTGTTTGTCATTATATAGTCTGCATAGCTCGGCTCACTTCTTTTGCGTGCAAATAAACTTGTGACTCGGCTAAGCGGTAGAATAATACCTATTTCAGTGGTTCCTCGCGTTCTCGTCTGATTTAGTTCACTAATAGTAATTTCATATCCAACTGAAATGATAGATTGATTCAGATTTAATTGAGCAGACCAGTAAGTGGCATCCATTTTGGTAAGTGTCGGCAAAAAATTTCTCCTTCTTACTCCGCCATAAAAGTTCAATATACCGTTTACACTCGTGCCAAATCGTGTTTCATGTGTGCTAAGTGGACCTTGGTATTGCGCTATGTAGCCAAAGTGAAAATAATTAGCGAATGACCTCGAAAAAAGCCCTCGTTTCTTCTTTGGCATGTAGACCATCGATAGATGACCAACATATCTAGGATCTAGTCTACTAGTCTCATCAAAAAAGGAAATTGCGGGCGCATTAAGCTGAAAACCAGCAACTCCCCCCTTTATTCCTAGGATACTTTTGTTACGCGTTTGATGGGTATATGCAAATCTTAAACCAGCATTTGCATTAATGCTAATCGAACTATTCGGAAAATTGGGATTGACTGTAGGTGTACTGAAAATGATACCGTTGAATGGATCAATTTGTGAAGAAAAGGTTAGTTGTGACCAATCCAAGGTATATTGTCGCATTCCAATACCAACCCCTGCAGCGCCACTATATCTTGACTTTCTCAGCTTTCCACTAAAACGCGCAGCATTGGATACTGTAAATTCATTTAAGGATAAGTTACCTTCTCCGCTCGACATCTTGACCCAATTCAAGCCTGTTCCAAGCCCTCGTTCACGTCTGCTTAAAAAAGGAGCTATGAGTGTGGCTCGATGAACATTATAGGCAGGGGAAATCGCTGTGGGACCTGGTAAATTCCACCATTGTTGACGAGTATTAGCCATGAAAACCCATTCATTATAACCTGGGATTGCATAAGCAGGATTAAATGCCAAGGGATTGGATTCGAAAAGTCCCGTAGTAATATCTTGACCTTTTAAATCGATACATCCAAAGAATGCCAATAAAACAATAAACCTGCGCAACATCATCTGATTAATGTTAATGTGCCATAGGTTCTTTCGAATCCATGAACGTTTTCTTGGCCGTTCCAAATTGAGCCATCCCTAAATGTAGCCCTAATTTTCCATGCGTAGACTCCCATTGGGGCTGGTTCACCTGTTCTTTGGTCATTTCCATCCCAACCCACAGCGGGTCCATACAATGGATCAGCAAGTTCATTTGAATAAAACACCTCATTACCCCATTTATCGTAAATCCAAAGCTCATACGAAGCCAGCCCAAACCCTTTTGGCAAGAAGTACTGATCTTCATTAGAGAATACCTGTTCTGGTGCTAAGGCGTTTGGAACAAATAAAGATGATTTCCATACCCAAATTCTCTTACAAATTGAATCAGTACAATTATCGGGTGTCGTTACATAAAGACAGATTTCTAGACTATCAACTGCAGTAGCAGAAGGATTGAAAATCATCGTGGGACTTATGTCAAAACTCTCCTGCCCATCGCTGAAGGTCCAATAGTAAGAATAGGTTGAATCCAATGGAATGGATAGATTTTCGAAATTCATGCCATTTACCCCATTGGTGTCATTCGAAAATTGTGCAGTTGGATCTTGAGTTACATACATTATTGCCGGAGCTGTCTGACTAACACAGCCTAAGACCGTTGTAATTGTCGCATATACTGAGTAGGTGCCAGGAAGATTATAAACGTGATTATAACCAAATGGAGGGGAATAATTAGTAATGGTTGTACCATCACCCATTGACCAATCTACTCGAATTATACTATCAACCCCGTTTGATGCGGCACTTGAATCAAGATACCCTATAGACAGGGGTAAACAACCCTTTTGGCTGATGGTTGGTGGCAAGGTCAATGAACTATTAATTTGAATTAGCCTTGTAGTAGAATCCACACAACCAAAGGCTGTTTCACTTTTTAATTTAATAGTATAATTTCTTGCTGAGTTATAAGTGAACGTTGGTGAATTTAGCGTTGATGTATAAATCCCTGGAAATGCAGAGGCGTCGAAGTCCCATTCATAAGACGCACCATTTTGAGTTGTATTAATGAATGAAAAGGTTTGAGGAATACTACAACTATCCCCTTGGATCATTATTGGTGTAAAAGCGGATATCGGACTAGGGTTTACTAAAATATTAGTCGCAGCGTAATCTTTACATCCATTATCGCTGGTAACTAAAAGGCTTACAGTGAATGTGCTATCATATTGATACAAATGGCTGGGGTTTTGGGAAACGGATCCGTTACCATCTCCAAAGTCCCATAAAATCCCTGCTATATTTCCGCCTCCTTGGATGTTTATAACGCTGCTAAAAGAAGAAGTATCTCCCAAACATACAGGCGCTCCTGAAATACTTATATCAGGTGTAGGGTAAATTGTGATGTCTTTTGTTTTGGTTGACACACAACCATTGTTTGAATAGGTATACAACGTCACTGTGTAAACCGCTCCAGTATCATAGACATGTTTTGGACTAATAGAGAATGACGAATCTCCATCCCCAAACATCCATTTATATCCGCTGATTACTCCGTTATTCGAGTAACTCGTATTTACAAAGCTCACAGTGTCGTTTCCACACAAGAAATTTGAACTGTTGAAATCGGCTGCAACATTAGGATATACATCAATAGTTTGTATTACCGTATCAATACCACATACATTACTTGCAAAATGAGCTACATAATAAGTGCCGTTGGTGTCGTATGTGTGTTGAGGGTTTGGTGAAACACTCACAGAGGTATCACATGTTTTAGTGACGGGGTCATAGTTAAAGCACCAACCTAAGATGTCATAATTATATGCAAGACTTGTAAAATCTACCGTTAATGGTTCACAGCCTGATAAATCTGAAGCTGTAAAGGCTGCTGAAATAGCACCACTGGTCAGAATAACGTCTTTGGTAATGCTACTATCACCACATTCATTATACACAGTGAGTGTGATAGTATAGGTGGTATCTCCTGCCCCTCCATAAATAAAGTTGTGAGTAGGTTGCATCCAGGAATATTCTAATCCATTAGGTCCTGGAACTAACTGCCTTGTCCAAGGGGTTGAATAGCCGTCTCCCCAATCAATAAAAGCACTATCCGCTTCACCTGTTATTTGGCCGTTTAATATCAAAGAGACATCTAAATCTGTACAACCTGAATTCGGTAAGGGAAAGAAGTTTGCTACCGGAGGAGTTTTAATTAAGATTGTGTCCGCAGCTGAAATATCTTCACAGCAGCTTAATAGTATTTTCTTCAGAATATATCTAGTATGAGTACTGTAGCTAGGTTGAAGAATAGGTAGAATTGGAATCGTAGACCAGGATTGAATTAGGTTCGTGGTGCCTGAATCTGTGAGTAAGTACAGTTCAAATCGAACACTATCATAAAATCCAACTTGACTGTGAGTGAAAGTTGGTGAAATAGGAGCACAAAGGCTATCGTCATCAAATTTGACCGACACAGTAGGCCCTGGCATAACATATATTTGTTTTAGCGTGTCATCATTACAACCTGAAATAGTCTGAGCTTGCATCCAAATACTTACCCAGCCGCTTTGGTTTAAAGTGAAAGTAGCGCTATCACCAGTTTGATTGATGATACCATCATTTCCTAAGTCCCAATTTATCTGACTAATCCCCGCGCCATTGGTGGGCTCAATGGAAGTTGAATAGAAGGTTACTGCATCACCCAAACAAACGGTGTCAGGGTAACAATTTTGAGAATTATCAAATATTGCGGTAGGATATGAAATAGGATCACCGTCATCTACGCTAAAGATCATTACAGTTTCTTTATCGGACGAGCATCCCCAATCGCTAAAGACTTCGTATGTTACAAATACAGTATCACCGGCATTGACAAGCTGATAATTCAAAGTGCTTGACGAATACAATGTGTCCCCAGACGTATCCGTAATCCAAACCCAATGTGAACTGGCACTTTGATTAACATCTATTTGTAATAGAGCAGTATCAATATTTACAGGACTACAAAGTCCGGAAGCAGTATTAAGGTCTAATTCAACATCGGGATAAATTAAAATTGTATCCATAGCGATATCAAAACATCCCGGGGAGTTAATACCATTTAACCATATGTAGTAGGGAATTGCATAATTCGTGTCATTGGTAAAGAGGTAATTTGGGAGAAAGTCATTGAAGGTATCCGTTACCCCGCTTGCGCTATTTGTAATGGCCCATGTAAAGGAAACCGAATCCCCAAAATTCACAGGGTCAGTGAGATTTACTCCGACATCCATCAAATAAACACTGTCACACCCAAATTCATTGATATCTAAGTCCAAAACCGGCGCTGGCAGTACGTAAAGGGTTTTAACAACAGTATCAAGGCACGAAAATTCGTTTTGGATAACCAATGTTATATCTATGGCACGAAGCAATGAGTCAACAGGGAGAACATAGACGTTAGTATTTTGCGTATTTACATCATCAAAGATTAAGGCGTTATCTGGGCTACTCCAAGTGAATGATAAGATGTTGTGATGGCTTTTACTGGAGTCATAAAGTGGATACCATTCACTTGCACAGATGGTATCAGGGATTACTATATCAGCAAGTGGTTGTGAGCGAATTATTACGGTGTCTCTTTGAACATATTCACAACCATCAGGACCTAATCCCACCAATTTAATTTCGTAAGATTCATCGTTATCAGGAAAAACTATCGGATTGAATAGTAAATAAGGTACGGTATCCAGCAGCCCGTCCACTGAATCCAACGAACTACTATTGCCTATTGCAGAAGTACTCCAAGTAAATGCTAGGCCATCTCCTTGACTCATATTCGAAATAAGTGGAACCCAAGGGTCACAACCGCTTTGATCAATAACAAAATCTACCTGCGGGGTAGGTAAGACATACATGTATTTTTCAGTAGTATCTCTACAACCAAAAGGCGTAACAGCGATATGCTGAAGCATATACCAGGCATATCCATAAGTCTGAGTTGAAGCGATAGAGTCATTAAACTGAGTAAAAAGACTATCGGTCCAGACATGAGTAGCCCCCGAGTCAGCGTAAAGAGACCAGTAATGCGAATTATTTGAAGCAGAGTCAATTACGGCTGCATTGTAGTGAAGAACACCACAATCTGGACTTTCAGTCAAGTTAAAATCTGAGTTTGGCAGTTCATAATTAGTAATTCGAATCGTATCTGCGCTGTAGCCACAAGAGTTATGAAATTCATAATAAACTTCAAACAGTCCAGTACTATCGAACGCAAAAATTTCAAAACCTGCTGCATCTAAACCTAAGAATCTCCAACCGGTTGAAGGCGTTATATTATAATACGTGCTATCAATAGGCCGGTAAATATCTACCGTACCAAAGTCTAAGGTTTCTTGACCCACCGTAAGGATTAATGTATCCGAACATATTTCACTATCTGCATTGAATTGGTAATCAGGCACATCCTCAACATAGAAGGTGTCCACTATAATATTTTCTCCACAAGGATTGGGACTTGTGTATTCAATGATATACTGTCCCGTAGTATTTATTGTAACGAACTTGGATACTTCGTTATCGGTTGATGAGCTATCAACTATATTTCCGTTAGGGGTACTGATAGTAATTTGGTAAGTCAAGGAGTCGTAACATAGGGAACTTTCGTGTTGAAAGATGACCTCATATTCACTTCCCAAACAAACTGTATCTGGAATATATTGAACAATGCGCATCCCAGAAAGAGTATCCACACACACCCAAATACTTGCGGTATCAGGCACACACGATTGAGATCCATTCGCTGTGAGTCCATGTAGTTTTTTTATTCTGAATCTTCCCCGTTGGTGGAACGCCAGAGATAATCTGTAGCTCCCGCTGGTCCAAAGAGCCGGTAGATAAAGTGACACATTGGTATCTCCTAAGGATGTTCCAGAACCTACAGTAAATGTTGAACTACCCGGCGACAATGGATTACCAAATTCATCGTAAACTAACCATACTCTGCTGTAAGTGGTATCACAAACAAAATTTCCATTATTGGTGGGAACGATGGTGTTACCATCTCGTATTGAATCACGTATTGTGATGTACTGATCAACACAGGCAATGGTATCTCCAAACAAACCGGTCTCAGGGGACTGTGAAACAACTATGGGCCCAACCGCGGCCGTACTTTGTGAACCAACACATGGTGATTGTTTGGTTGCGGTAATAGCGAAAACGTTATCATAGGATTGTCCTCCCAGGACAGTGTTATAACCACATGAACTGTTTTGAAACCAATGACGGTAGGAAAGAGTACTATCAGAAGGATCGAAAATTAACCAAGGTTGAACAGGAACTCCATTCACAACTAAAGGCGCCGAAACCGTTTTGATTTTTGAACTATCGTTACAGCCAAATCTATACTGAGTCCCTGTAGCGTCTTCTTCCCAATTAAGAACTTCGAAGTCAAAAGAAACACTATCCTCATAAGGGGCAAAACATAAGGAGGTATTTCCCGGAGTAGATAACCCTAAAATTTGGGTAGATCCGAAATACAAATTAAAGGATGAAGAAAAACTACAACCCGCACTATCTGTGATGGTAAGGCTCACAGGGTAACTGCCAGAGGTTGCATAATAGTGGTTATAGCTGTAACCGATGCTAAGCAATGAGCTGTCTGTATATCCATCGCCCCAGTCAATAACTATAGCACTCCCAATTAATGGGGCAGAGTTATTTGTAAAACTAATACCGAAGGTGGTTGAAGATAAACCACTACACGCTGGATAAGTAATCCCACTGGCAAAATTTACGGGGAAAAGTACTGATGAAGTAGCACCGTATACCTCGGAAACTATAATGTTAGTTGTCCCGCCTGATAACGAAAGACCTATACTCAACTGATTGGTATCAGAATTTGTGCAACCTGAACTATCTGTATATGAGTACACTAAATTATAGTTGCCTGCGCCTAAACCGGTTAGATCTAGCACCGTATCATTACTTATCACGCCAGGATGTCCAACAATTGAATATGTTCCCCCGGCAGGAAGGCCTCCTGATACAGTGGTATCTGAAAATGCACATGCAACTATGGAAGTCCAATGATTATTTAGAGTTACGTTTGGAAGTGCATTGATGATTACACTGATTGAATTGGTAT